>JACCDT010288503.1_pt1 | contig 47961 bp, 56 predicted proteins | sample 7446291 | NCBI WGS metagenome assembly JACCDT01 (sample SAMN15323446, study PRJNA562643) | freshwater metagenome | isolation source: river surface water | place: USA:Blue River Watershed | collected 2017-08-17
GGTAATGCTGACTATGCTGTCACTGACACGTATGGCAGGAACGCGGTGTGGAGTGGCTATGTTGCCGTTTGGCACGCGAATGAAGCGAGCGGCAACATTCTGTCCTCCACCGGCAACAACACTGGTACGGACACAAATACGGTAGGCACAGATACAGGGCAGATCGGAGACGGCAGGAACTTCGTGAGAGCTTCTTCTGAATACTTTGTTATTACTAACGCCAACCAAACAGGACTAAACATCACCGGCAATGCTATTACTATGTCCTGTTGGGCTAAGGGTGATGCTTCACTCAACAACACCGTTGGTCGCATCTTTTGGAGGCTTGGTGGCACAGGAAGTTATGGCTACCAGCTCTCAACATCTGGAAACTCGTACACCCCAAACAATGCGTACGCTATCTCGGCTGTGGGCACAGGAGGTGGCTTTGACTTTGGATTCGGTACTGCTGGCGACGCTACTGATGGTGTATTCAAGCACGTTGTCGCTACATATGACGGCACAAACTTCAGGGGATATGTAAACGCGTCCAAATCTACTTCTGCTACAAAATCCAACCACTTGACGAACGCAAACGCAATTGATTTCTACATCAGTGGAAACTTGGCCAGCTACTATGACGATGTATTGGATGAGTTGCGAATTAAGGCTACTGTTGATAGTGATAACTGGATAACCACCGAATACAACAACCAGTCTGATGAGGCTACTTTCTGGGGTACTTGGACTGACGCGGGTGGTGCAACTTTCCGAAACTTCCTCGGCTTCGCAGGACTATAAAATAAATAAGTAGGTTGCCTGATTCTATCAGGCACCCACTCTTGTTTGTTAACAAGACCAATTACAATATAAGTTCAGGCCAGAACACTTAATAATTAAATGGCTTTATCAGTAGAAGATAGAGAGGAGATTACAAATATAGTCAAGACTACCGTCAATGGTAAGATTGACAAGATGAACGCAACGCTAGACGTACACATTGAGCAACACAATTCAGTTGTTGATGAGATACGTGTAGTTATCGAGGCAGTCCAGTGGATAAACTCCACCCGAAAGTTTATGGTATGGGTAGGAGGTATCGCGGCTGCTGTCGCTAGTTTCTTCGCTGTCCTTAACTTACTTAAATAAAACATGGTAAACAAACAATCCTCATCAGAAGAAAAGAAACAAGCTGCGGAGGCTGTGTTTGAATTACTTGGTCAAGCATTCTTTGAAGAGGTTACTTTCTTAACAGCTCCAGGTAACACCAATTCTGGCGGTTCAGATATAACCAGCACAACCACATTTGGAGTAGGTGCTCGTGTGCCTGACACCTCTGTTGGTAAGCACCTGTCTCACGACAAGAGAACGAGGTTCAGAACTAATATGTACATTGGTGGAGCAGCTTCAGAGATGGAAGAGGCGGACTTCTATGTGTTACTACTTGCTACATGGACATCAACAACAGCTCCGTCAACAAGTGATATAACAGGTTCACTAGAATCTTTTGTTGGGATACATTGTCTCGCAGGTGATGTAACTCTTGTATCTAAGGGTGATGGGCGGTTTAAGGAAACCACATCAGCAACAAGTTTATCTGGAGATACAACTTATAAGATTGAGTTCCAGTTCTCAGGTACATCGCTCGATGTTCTTATTGATGACAAACCAATCGGTTCAATCTCTCGTCGTCACAACAGAGGTGGTTCAGAGATAGTACTGTACCCAATCATTGCTCCTATACGTAGTGTGAATGGAACAGGTGTGACAATTAACATGGAAAATTATCAGCTTCTACAAGACAGATAAAATGGCACAAGCAATCATTGACCTTTCAGGTCGTGGTGGACTAGTAAGTGGGTTCTTGTCAGATGCTGACACACTCACTTCCACTCCAAATAGAATAACAGAGGCAGAGAAAAACCAGATGGCTGGCGGAATGTTTAACCCGTGGCTCAAGGATGGTTATCTTTCCCCAACGGTAACAAACGACACCACGGTCTCAAAGGAGACGCTCGCTGGTGTTCTCTCGGCCACAGTTTATGACCCAGTAACTGGTATAACCTACTTTGCTGGGAGTAATAAGATATATACTCTAGACACAAACAACGATAACTCGTTGGCTCTGTATAAAACATTAACTTCAGGGTACACGATAGTTGACCTAGAGATTTACAGCATCTACGGCGGTCGGGCATTGTTCTACACGTACTACGATTCAACTGATACTGATAAGGCAATCCTATTCGGCGCAGACTCACTAAAGACAACTGGTGGAATTGACGTGTATGGCCTACCAGTAGCTGATATAGATACTAAGTATGCATATTCAATAAGTACAACGTCGTCACATAACCTAGCTCAACCATTCCTTCTGGCAGACTCAATCATCCAGACATTGGATGAGGCGTACGTATACGGTGTAAGGCTTAAGCTTCGTCGAACAGCAGGAACTTATGACTGGGGATTGGTTGTTTCATTATATGAAAATCAATTAGGTACCCTCGGCGACGCAAGCAGTAGTTACGTACCAATAACAATGGTAGCAACTAACACAATCGACCCACTAACAATCTCAACAACCACCTTCACTGATGTTTACGTAACATTCACATCACCTGTTGAGCTTACTTCAGAGTCCTACTCTGTTGTTATAGAACCAGATGTATGGGGGGACGTTGTCGCAGGAGAAGAAGTACTTTGGTTGGCAGGTGCTTCAGCTAACTCGACAACATCAGGTATCGCCAACGACGGTACTGACTGGTTCAAAGCAAAGGCTGGCGGTCTTGCCAAGTTTGACTTCTCAATCTGGAGCGACACACTTCCTAATCTTATTCCAGTACTAACCGAGGAAGTTATCGCAACAAATGATGCGTTGCCAATTTGGACATCTGGAACAACAGTTTACACCAGCACAGCTGGTACAAGTCACACGGCCAGCATCACAGTAACCACTAACGCTAACAATATAGTTTTTGCGTTCATTACAACGCAAGGTGGCAGTGATGTTGTCACGGGTGTAACTGTAAATGGAAGCGCAATGACAAGGCTGGAAGCCAATGTTTCAAACTCTTCTGAGTTTGGTTATGTGTACTACAAGACTGGGGTAACCAATGGTACATTCAACATTGTTGCCACAACAAGTGGAAGTGTTCGGTCACTTATAATGTCTCGCGTAGCGTACAACGTAAGTAGCACAATCTACAGCACAACAAAGAAGGGTAATGCGTTTAACCAAACAGCAGGTGGAGATGCGGGTGTTGATGACCCACAGGTTGTAACAGCCCCAGCTGGTAGCTTAGCTGTTCAGTTCTACCACACTAATTGGAGGAACGTATCAAGTTCAAACTATCAACGAGTATCTGCAAGCCCTTATAACGCAGGGTCGCTAAGTGTCAGTTCTTCTGAAGTTCCCACCTTAACAACAGAATCAGGCGGAAACCCTGGCGGCAGGCCTTCGATTGTTAGAACATGGAACGCACTTAGTGCAGTCGCAACACTTAAGGCTGCATGGGGAACTACACAAGACGAGGACAATGATGCGATTGGTAACCAGTATAGCACATACCAGATTGTTCTTTCACCACTTACATCTACAACGAGTTACACAAAGTCTTCACTTACTGGAGAGAGTTCTGGCCGTACGTTCATGCGTACAGCAGACAACAACTTCATGTATCTTTTCTCAGATAACTTTGTTTCTATCTTTGATGGAGAGATAACTGGCGGGCCATTCGGTAGGCTTCTACCTAAGGCTATAGTGTTCCATGAATCAGTTAACGTTACCGATGCACTAGACTTCCGCTCAAGGATGTACATTGCAGTATCAAAGTACCCCGTCAATGACGACACAACAAGTCTGTCTAACTTCACAGGCTCAGCATATCTATATGTTTGGGACAGACTATCTAACTCTCTATCAACTCAGGATGCTATTGAGCTACCAGGTGTAAGAGAGGTTAAGAAGATTTATGCAGGTACTGACGGCGCACTCAGGCTCATTACAGTTAACGACCACGGATTGACGGAGGTTCGCAGGTTTGGTTACAATGATGCTGGTGGTGTAGTATTCCCAATCACACACAAACTAGGACTCGGTTCACAACCTCAGGTTGCTGACGGTCTAGTACGTGGTGGCGAGAATGTATATTGGCTCGCTTCTAACGGCCGAGTATTCGCACAACGGGACAACGCCATAACTGTTATAAAGGATGTTGGAATAGCAACTAGCGGTAAGTCTCCAGCTTACGGGCAGGCAATTATACCAGGCGCCGTAGCCTATGTATCTAGTGACGATGCTGCAGCAACATATCCAGCTGGTACTAACACAGCTATACAGTCACTCGTATATTCTTATAGAGTCGGTGCTGGTAACTCAGTAGAGAAAAGAGTCTACCCAATGTCGCAGTACCCAATTACTCTAACTGGCACAGCAGTTGCTCAGACATTAGCACAAGGAGATGTGTTTACTCCAGTTACGATAATACCGATTACTTCAGTAGCTAGGTCAATCAGGGTTTACAACGCTCCGATTACTGGCACTGGAACTAGCGTGGTGGCAACGGTTAAGGTTTACTTTAATCAAGGCTCCACCGCTGGTATCACTAAGACCATAACTAAGGATGAGGCGAAGAGAGGGTATGTAGACTTCCACATAAACAAACCATACATACAAGCAGTTCAGCTTGAGTTTGAGTGGCCGTCTGCTACAACCTTTGACGCCGACACATACCTACCAAGCATCGCAGTTATTACTTACGACGAGACGACAACGTCCTCACCAGATAACGGTTAACATTATGACAGTTTCAGATTTAATTTCATCAGTCAATGTATTCATTGGCGACACATCAGAGGACCGTCTGTCTAATGCAGACCGCTATCAGGCACTAACAGAAGCTACATCATGGCTTCTCGAAGAACTTGGTAATGAGCACATGACAGATAGAGCTGAGATAGAATATCTTCCTACGGTAACGTGGTACAAGATGGACAATCTCACTCCACACCTACTCACAGCTGGTCAACTTAGGTTTAAGAATGACGTGGCATGGAAGACAGACTTCACCAGAGTAGATGCCCGCGACCTTGCGTACTCTCTTGATAACAAGAACGAGTACTGCATTGAAAGATACAACAATGATTCCTACCTTGGTATTATTGTAGAACGTAATAGTCAGAAGGTATCAAAGGATTTGATTCCTCTGAACTCCTCTGACGATTACACTTACACAGGTACTAACGCATCCAACATTACGAAGTATGAATCATATGTTGGCTTCGACATGACAACCACTGGGGTAACCCAGACTGGTATTGAAACAACCACGGAAGGAATAGACCTATCTCAGTTCGAGACTGACGGAGTACTTATCTTTGAGATAGAGATACCTGACATAGATGATGTCAGTTCAGTAGTGTTTCGGTTTGGCGATAACCTAACGTCAAGTAATTGGACGGGTCTCGTCTCACAGGATATAAATGGTGACCCATTGTCAGAGGGTGTGAACACCATCAAGTTTAAATGGTCAGAACTTGTTAAGGTTGGCACACCAGATGTCACTGCTGTCACAGCATGGAGGTGGTTGGTTAACCACTCCTCAAGTAAGGTGGCATCAGATGGGTGGAGACTGTCCGACATGCGGGCAGCTATGCCAATCCCTCTCTACTTCAAGTACATCTCATACCGAGTTGGAAACGCTACTAACGGTGATTCGATTACATCATTCACAGCAACCACTGACGTACCATTCTTCTCAGAACGGTATCCTCAGTACAAGTTTGCAGTAGCGCACAAGGCAGCGGCTATCCTCTTCAGGGGGCTACAGCTACTACCTAACGCAGGAACAGAAGACAGAGAAGCAGTACGTGCCCTTGATAGATACAGAAAGAACTTCAACGGAGAACGAGACATGGGCAGCTCAACATTTAAACCTTTCGGCATCAATCTCCGTGGTCGAAGAATAATTAGACGCAGTTAATAAACTCACTAAATGGAACCAAATAATAATCAAGCAGCGTGGAAAGGAATCTACGACACGCTTGGAAACATATCGAAGTCACTTGGTGAGTTGAACACTGGCGGGCAAACTAAATCCTCTGGCTCAGGCGGTACTAAGAATACCAACCAAGGTTTACTAGATGCGCTCACTGAACGACTAACTTCACAAGGTAAGGGTATAGTATCCTCATCTACATCAGGACTACAAGATGCTTTGTCTGGTGCTATGAAAGATACACAGCGTAGTGGTGACCTAACCTCACAGGCTCTACAGTCAGAACGTGAACGAGAAGTATCGTTTGCTCAAGACCGAGCTGCGGCACAGTACACTAACGCACTAGAGTCACGTAGCGGTTTTGCTACTATGACTTATGGTCTCAGGGAATTGACTGAGACTACAGAGAAGAGTATCCGAGACCTAGACAAGAGATACCAGGAAGCTATCCTTACCAACGACGCAGCTACAGCCCAACGCGTCTCAGACCTTCGTGTGAAGCAACTTGAGATGCAACAGGATGCTGAGGCACGTTACATGGACAACCTCTTCAAGACAGCGTCTATGCAACAGAATGAGTACCAGTTCAACGCATCTTATGACCAAGCAGAACGTCAGTTCATGGAACGATACAATCTTGACATATCACAGTTTGACAAGGGTCAAGCGCTCGATAGAGAGAGAATGAACATGGATGACAGGCAGTTCAATGCTCGAATGGCACAGGACCGTGAGCTTGCCTACGCAGAGATAGCAGCAGCTAACGCTCGTGCAGGTAAGGGTACGTTTGAAACAAAGGACAGGGAAGTTCTTAACGCAAATATTTACGCTAAGCTACAGAGTCTACTAAACAATGGTGACGACGTACGTAAGCAGGACCCAGTATCGCTTGCACAGAAGATTGCGCCAGCTCTCTATGAGGCAGGATGGGACCTAGAGGCTGTAGGTGGTGCTAATATAAGTGCTGCCGTAGCGTCAGCCCTTACACAAATCAAACAGGATTATAGTAAGGCAGACCCAACATTCGACTACGGTTATAGATATCAACCTGAACGTGGCGCGACTGTTCCTAAGTCACAACAGTCACGTAGTGAAGCAGCAAAGAAGATTGTCCCAGGTGCATACACATCATTATACAGATAAACTAACTAACTATGGCAACTAAATACGGTGGTGAGCAATCACCTTATGCAGGAGGGGGCGCGTATAGCGGTCGTAGGTCTGTTGGTTCGATAGACACAAGTACTTCCGACGGCCTATACTCGGCAGCAGAGCTTGTTGGCCTCAAGGCTGAGGCTGACAGAGCTCTTGCTCCGCATCAAGGTGAGAATGGGAAGTTCGGCTCAGGAGGTTGGCTGTCAGATACATTCGACTATCTCAATGCTCTTGATTATGGAGTAGTCGGGATGATGAAAGGACGCACATTCAAGGAGGGAATAGAAAACAGAGAGTCATTCTCTGACTCTGATTCTCTTGGCAGGTTTGGATGGACGGGGAAGGTTGCTGGCTTCGTTGCCGATGTGCTCGTTGACCCACTCAACCTCATACCACCACTTAAGATTGTTCAGTTGATGGGCAAGGCTGGCAAGGCTGCAAAGCTAGACAAGTTTACCAACCCACTCGTTCGTCGAGCATTCGGTGAACTTAAGGAGATTCAACTACCAGAAGATTTGGGTGGCGGTGTTGCATCAGTTCGCACTGGTGGCATGGCTGCTCTCAACAAGGTAAGAGAACTATTCGAGTATGGCTTTGGCGCAAGTCGCCAAGCCTTCTCTGGGTTGAGTAAGGCTTACGGAAAGGGTGAAGCAGAGATACATAGGTCTGCTGCCCTGTTCGAAGGCTTCAGTAAACTTGACCCAAAGGTTAAGAATGGTATCCTAAAGTTCGGAGACGATGGTGATGTTCAGACTATCACTAGGGATGAGGCACTTAGAAACTTCTCAGGCAAAGAGCTTGAAGAAACCATGGGTGTACTCAACCTTAAAGAAGAGCTTATGCAGAAGCTTGTGGATGAGGGCGGACTCACTCGGGCAGATGCTGAGAAGCGATTCGAAACATACCTAACACAACAGTACGACCAAGTCATCAGTGCCAAAGCAAGCTCCCCCAACGGTAAGGACTACCAGAAGTCTGTAAGCTTTAAGGCACGTAAGGACATGACACCTGAAGAGCGTGCAAAACTAGGTCAGGTAACAAATCCTGACGTACTACTCGGTGCTACGCTAACAAAGATGACGAAGTTGTATCAGGATATCCTAGTGACAAACTCACTTAAAGGATTCTCGTTAACTGACGAGGGTCTCCAGAGTCTGGTTGCCAAGGGAGACTTGACACTCGACGATGCTAAGAAAATGTTCACAAAGGTTGATGACATTAACAAGTACAAGACTCGTGCTAGAGAGTTCGAACTTAAGCGTGGTATCAAAGAAACATCTGACAAGATTGTCCCTGTACTCAAGACCTTGCAGAAGGCTTTCAAGGATGATGCTGTAAGAAGTAAGGAACTTGAAGGACTAACATCTTGGATTGAAGGACTCACAAAGGAAGGTAAAGAAGCTGCTGAAGATATCATTGATAACCTTAACCTTGCCTTCACGGGGAAGATAGGTGATGACGTTGGTGAAGCTGCCGACAAGTCTGCCCTAAGCTTTGCTAAGGAACGATACAACGAACTCGGAAAGATTGTTAAGAGTCTGAAGGAAGCTGGTGAGGATATGAACCTGACCAAGGCACAGCGTGCGGAAGCACAGCGAGTGCTTGTCGAGTCAGAGTTTGAACTTAACAGACTCCGAGAGACTCGTGAACAACTCCAGTTTGAGCTAGCTGAAGATGCAACATCCCAATTGGCTGGTCGTTACCTACCGAAGGCACTCTATGACCAGATGAAATCTCTTCAGGAACCCTCTAAGGAGTTCGGCCAAGGATTCATAATGGCATTCAAGAATGCTACTGTGGTGTGGAACCCTGCGTCGACCGTACGTAACGGTCTTTCTGCGGTAGTTCAGTCATGGTACAAGCTTGGAGCTGGGGCACTCAACCCACTCAAATGGGTGCAGGCTTCAAGAGTAGTCTTCGACCCGCAGAGCCCTGTCCTTAGAGATATGGGTGAGCATGGACTATCTATGGGTAGTGGTCAGATTACAGAACTTAGTCGTCTTGCAATGAATGAGTACACGGCTGAGTCACTCCATAAACAGTTCTCACAGAAGGGTCAGTTACGCAGAGCGTTCGACTACTTCAAGAAGACAATGAACACGTTCTATCAGACACCTGATAACATTGCTAAGACCTACGCTTACCTATACCACATAGGACGTGGAGTTCCAAAAGATGAGGCGGTACGCCTTGCGTACGCAGGTACCTTCAACTATTCAGATGTAACTCCGTTTGTTCGGAGGATGCGGTCTGCTATGTGGGGTGTACCATTTGCAACCTTCGCATTGAAGGCTGTGCCACAGACGATAGAGACTATTGCCAAGAATCCTGCACGTATCTCAGTGTTTGGTAAGATTAGGAATGACCTCTTCAAAGCTGCTGGTGTTGAAGGGCAAGAGGAGCTGGAGGCAATGCCTGACTACATGCAGGATGGCTTTTACCTCAAGCTACCGTTCAAAGATAAAGCTGGTAACTCAGCGTACTTCGACCTTTCCCACATCATTCCATTCGGTGCGCTGATGGATGGTTCATTCTTTAGAGACCCAATCTCACAACAGCCAATACTCAACTTTGTTAGAGAGATTTCCAAGAATCAAACGTTCTATGGTAATAAGATTTGGAAGGAAGGTATGCCTGCGGAAGAGAAGTTGGCTCGAATTGGATTCAGAATTGCTGGTCTAGTAACACCTGCTATCATCCGAGAGAATACAATCCCTGACGGATACGACCGAGATGGCAATCTCGTCTTCACTGGTATGACTGGTGATGTGATTAAGAGTCTCGATGCCTCTATCGAAGAGGAGCCAGACTACTGGAACTACGTTCTCAAACAGTTGGCCATCAAGACCTCCAAGTTTAATCTAGAGAAACGACAGAAGAGTCAAGAGTATGCCAAGAAGGACGCACTTCAGAAGGTACTGGTTGACCATGGCATCTTGCGTGAGTTCACTAGGGCGTATCTACCTGAAGGTGAGGAGCTTACTCCAACACTGGACCGTGAACCCCGACCACTAGGACGTTAAGACATCGTCTAATTGGCCTCTAAATGCCTCTAGGACGTGCGTAAATCCATAACAGGATACAACATACTACTAGGCATAGTTAACGTCTTACAGGGGCACGAATATAAACACAATAAAACCACCCAGAAATGGGTGGTTTTTTGTATCTCCGAACTATCGCTTAATCAAAGCTAGTTCAGGTAGACCGTCAACTAGTACAGCATCAATATCATACCCGTGGTAGTCAAGGGCATCTTGAATCTTAATCCATACTGAGAGCTGTTCCTCAAAGTCTGAGTTAATCTTCTCTCGCTCATCGGGGTACGCTGACGTAATTGGACCATTTGATTTGTTACGAGGACGGCGGGTTTTGCGTGATTTCATATTATTCATCTGTTGTCTTAGCTACTAAATAGATATCTTCTGAGCGCATGATTAGATATGTTATATCATCATGAGTTACTTGAGTGTGAGAGTACTGCCCAAAGAAGACAACGTCTCCATCTGAGACAAGTGTTACGTCTTCTCCCACTGCGGTGACAATACCAATCTCAGGTCTATCTTCCATCTGTCGGGCTCGTGTAGTAATACCTGCTTCATCAATGATAGCGGGCACTACTATAACAAAGTCACCAAGTGCAGTATGATTACTGAGGTTCAGAAGCTCTGACTTCTTCCGAACTTGCTCCAGCTTCTTCGTTATTTCCTGTTTCGTTAGCATTGTCTTCTGAAATTTTAATCAATCGTACTGATGGCTGAATGCCGTACGGCGAGTAAGAGATGAATGGTTGGAGAGCGTAGTTCTCTGTCTCAAGAATGACGCGAATCTTATCTGCAACTTCTTTCAGCTTAGTCTCTTCGACGTTAGTCTCTTCAACTTCAATCTCTTGTGGTTTACTTGACATTAGTTTCATTCTTTTTGACTACAATGTAGCCGCTTGTAAGGATTGCTGTTGCAATCGAGATTGCGTTAATCACTGAGTGTTTGAATACATCATACGGTTCAATGATACCACGCTCCTCAAGGTCTGTGTACTCTTCAAGTAGTGCATCGTATCCAAACGTACCACCATAACGGGAGATATCGAACTTAACGCCACAGTTCTCTGCTATCTGACGGACAGATGACTCACCAAATTGCTGGCCGAGTTTATCTAAATCCCTTGTAGTGTTGAACAGAGTAAGGCCACCACCAACAACATAGCCAGAGCGAATTGCAGCTCGGGTTGCATTAACGGCGTCTTCATACTTGTAGATTAATTCTCGTAACTCTGGACCAGTCGGCGCACCAACTTCAATAGTAACAGTACCCGCAGTCAATGAGGCAAGCCTCTTAGCTACTGCTGTATCATCAGGGTTCTCTTCCTTCTTCTTACGAAGCTCCTCAATAAGGAACGTAAGCTCAGGATTAACCTTAACGTCTGTTACAAAGATTGTCTTAGGACCTTGTGAGTACACTCTTTCAGCAAGGATATAGTTATCAGCAGTGAGCTTACCCTTAAGTGAGCCCATCTTCTCTGATACAACTGCGCCGCCAAGATACTTAGCAAGGTCATGAAGACCTGTCATATCATTGTCTGGAGTAGGGTACTTAATCAAGAGTATCTTAAGTGGTACCTTGTCATCCATGTGGTTAGAGATAAGGAAGCCAGCTGATTCACCCACGAAATCTCGTGCGACAATCACCATCTCCCTAACGCCACTAGAATGACCAACCTCTAGAATCTCACGACATTCTTCAATGTGATAGAGTTTCTTATCGGTAACAAAAACGTGCGGCTTAACATAGTCTGCTCGTCCCGATGATAGATTACCTAGCACTGGGTCAAACATTGGTTGCTCTAGATTGTATCCCGTATCTTTAATGATGCGGGTTTTTTGGTTCTTGGAGTCATTGAGAAATACCATACCATCAAGGCCAGCAGTCTCAATAACTTCTACCACATTCGCAGCGAGGTTCTCATCACCACTTGAGGAGATTAGTGCAATCTTAAACCAATCTTCAGGATTGATGACGCGCTTAAGTCTCTCTGCTGCCTCTAGAATATCTGCCTGCATCTTCTGGAAATCCTTCCGAAGGAGCATTGGCTTCTGCCCACCCTTAATTCTTTCCACACCAAGGTCCACAAGAGACTTAATAAAGAGAACGGTGGATGATGTACCGTCACCAGCTACGTTGTTTGTGGCTAGGGAACCGTACTTAACCATCTGGATGATGGCATCTTCAACCTCATCCTCAGAGTCGATGAGCTTTGCGATTGTCGCGCCGTCATTGGTTGTCTGAGTCATGAGGTCCTTATCGAACATCACGTTGTTACCAAGCGGTGTAAGTGTCTGTATTACAGGCTCAGCAATTCGATTGACTGCTCGTTGTATTACGTCTGTATCAAACTTAGCAACTATCTTACTCATACTTTTCTTTAACTACTTGAATAGATTGTGGCCCCCAATAATGTCCTTGAAGTTCAAACAACTCCATACTTGGTATGGTAAGCAAGTTATCCAACTGCCAAGTACGGACAGCTAACGCAGTGATGTTGCCGTAGTAACCTGTGTTATGTGCTGAACTCATGAGACCAAGCTGTGTAAGGAACTTCTGTAGTGTAAGTACAGCATCGTTGCGCTGGCCGTACTCGCAACGTTTAAGTGGCAGGTCTTTAACCTTACTCTTACTCTTATCTACTGCGTGGTAGAATCCCCCACCTAGATACATGCGCTTCTCTAGCATGTCTCGGCGCACATGAACTAGTGTATTACCCTTAGGGTTGGCTGAGTCTACACACGATACCCATTCGTGGCCATCCTTTGTATGGTACGTATTCGGTAGAGCTAGGACATAGTGACGAACTGGTGCGGTAAGGATAGTGGTAGTTTCACGTGGGTAAATCTCTTCACCCCACTCTGCCTTCGTGGCATAGAATGAAATAACTACAGCCTTACCTGAACTTACTAAGTCTAGTACTGACTGAGCATCATATGGATTTATTGTAACATACTCATATCGAGTATCCCTGTTGTTGGTAAACAACTCCATATATTCTAGAGCATTGGCGTACGACTCTGTAAGTTTCTTTGGTACATCCTTAGGGAACTTGACTGTGTCAGCTCTCGCTGCCAGCTTAAGAACCTCCTTGAGGTACATACCTTCTCCTGAGTAGTTCGTACGAGTACGATACCACGCTAGTGGGAAAGTACCTTCTGATTCATACGAACGTCGTGCGTGTGCAGCTGCGTGTGCTCCACATGATGACGTACTCTGCTGTAGGTATGCTTCGAATGGTAACTTCTTAATTCTTTTATTGCCCGCCGAACCTGTCGGCAGAACCATGTCCTCTCCGTAGGTGTAGTCTCTCGACTTCTCTAGGGCAGAACGCGGGTCAGCGATAGCATCTCTGAACTTAGGCTCAAAGATTTGCTTGATTAGGTTAATCAATTTTGAACCCATTATAATTCCTAGTTATTTCCAATAACTCTTTCTTACTCTTAGTAAGAAGACTTTGGTAGAACTCGTTTAGCTTGTTGATGTAATCAACGTCGAGCTTTAGAACAACCTGCTTGTCTGCGATTATCTTATCGACAAACGCTGAATCAAACTTTGTTTCAAGGGCACGAGTGTACTCAGCACCAGCTCCGTTATGGAACATGTTGCATGTGGAACATTGCACCCATACGTTACGTAGGTCATATCTAAGGAAACCACCACATGAAGAAGATGGTATGAAGTGTCCGCCATGCTTATGATGGCCAACTAGGCCAGTTGCATTACAGCTGATACATACATCGCCATCTCTAATTGCAATAAGTTCTTTAAGTGTCTTCCAAAGAATCTGTTTAGCCCTTGCTAAGGGAGTCTTACTCTTTCGCTTAAGCTTGGTTCTTTTCAAGGTTCCAATTCTTAGCTAGGTTAACAAGGAAGACAAGTGCGCCACCAAGTGTAACGTTCTGCCAGGTCTCAGGCAGTACCGTAATCAGGATTGGACCAGCGACAAGAGCTACTCGAAGTAGTGTCTTCTCTAGACCTACTGTAAAAGAATAGCCAGATGCTGGCAATACATTCTTCACAGCCTTTTTAATTTTCTTTGCCATATTAGTCTACGTTAGATTTAATCGTTGCGATAATATCGTCAACTGCTTTGTAAACTTTCTTGTGCTCACCGTGAGATGCTTCAATAGTGAAGTCTTCAACGAACTTTGTTTGTTCAGTTTCTGATTGATGTTCTCCACCAGACGTAATGTCTGAACGAACTATTCGTATGAGCACACCATCCATCTCAGTTAATGCAGACAGCTCATTAAAGAACCGTACGTCATCAACTACTATATGTTTTCCAATACCACTGACTGTCTCTTTCCATTGCCTCACCCAGTAGTTGGCGTCGTCAGCACGCCTAACTTCGGTCCCGTACTCTTGCATCAAGGCCCGCATTACTGCTGGCTTTGCTTGGAACAGTTCCTCCACAGAGAGGCTGTACATTTCACCAAGTGATTTTAGGGTGTTAGGCAACAGCTTCTTCATCTCTGCGACCAGCGCATCCTTGAAGTTTACTCTAGTGAATCCATGTTCCTTAACGAGGTGGTCAGCAACTGTACTCTTACCGCTACCTTTGTACCCGCAGATTCCTATTACCATTATCGTATTACTTTATCTGTTTCAATCTTCTCTCCAGTCCACCAGGCATGACACCCATCTTTCTGACATTGGTACCTTTGATATTTACCAACACGTGTGTAGTTGAACCCACGCTTCTGTGATTTTCCGCCACATGCTGGGCAGTTGTGTGTGGTTCCGTTGTATACGTTAGAGTTCGGGTGACCCGCATGCCATGACCGTAACTTCATGTACACTCTATAGAGAAGGTCTACATCGTGCTTGTTATATCGCTCCATCTTTCGAAGAGCTTGTTCGTCTCCGTTCATACAAGCAAACCACAGGTCTAGATTGGTAGAGATTTTATTCTCACCTAAAAGAAACTGAGCAAGATAGTCTAGTTTGTTTTGTGCAAACTTAAAGTATCTGCGGGCCAGCTTGAGTGTATCCACCGTCTTGTACGGTGAAGGTGGGTTGAGTCCGTACTTAATGAAGAACTTATTCGCCATCTTAATGTCGAACTTGTCACCGTTTTGCGCGACGATAACTTCTGCTTCATTGAAGACATTCCATAATCTCTTAACGAGATTCTTTTCACTTGATGTTCTTCGAGACATCACCTCAGTAGGTCTATCGTTTAGCTTGAACGCTATACTCAAAAGACCTGCGTCAGATTCAACTGACACAAGGTTAGTATCCCACGCCTGCCAGGCATAGCCTAGCATTGGTGTTGTTTCGATGTCTATGTATGCTATGTTCATTAGCAGTATTAATCTGATAATGCTGATGGTTAGTATTGGAAATACAAGCCTCTAGTATACCAGTGTGGTAGCAACTGTACTTGTACGTCCAAGACTAACCACCAGTGTTAGTCTCCCTCTTTAACCCCAACAGTGCTCACTCATATACCATGGCTGTAAACCAGCTTGGTCGAAAAGCAAACGTGCGTAGGTTAAATTGTCTTGGAGGTCGTATCTATCCAGTCCGAGTTCATTTAGTTTTGGTAAATGAATCTGATTGATTTGAAACAGACCTCCGTCTATACCCTTACGGTCAGCAGCTGGATTGAGATTGCTCTCGCACCTTGCTACTTCCACCATGATTGGTGCGTCAGGGAATACTTTTAGTATCTCCTCTACCACCTTAAGTTTTTCTTCTGGGGTATTCCCCTTTTGATACGCGAGGTATACCTCGTCGTGGGGTAGAGTCTGGGTTGATGTTGCTGTTAGCACATCTGTTGGTGTATATGTAAGATCTTGCTGCCCAGAAACGTCTTGGTATCCAGTAGTAGGACCCATGGCAAGAACTGCTGTGATTACTATTGCTAGTATTTTTGAAGATAATATAAGCTTTGGGCTTAATGCCCGCCGAATACGTTAACTCGGCTTCAAGCTCGCCCGAAGGGAGCAGGAAGACCCTGTCAGGTCCTAGGCGGGACCACGCTAATCCTCATACGTGGTCGGTGGTAGCAGAGACAGTATTACTGTGCTCTAACTACCACTTGTTCGGGGAGTCCGATTCGAACGAACGACTTGAGATTATGAGTCTCACGAGATACCACTCCTCCATCCCCAAATGTAAATCACTGACAACACGCACATACGTTAGTCGTGTCAGCGCCTACGATTTAAATCTCTTCTCTAGTGAGGCGTAAGACCTGTCTAGAGCGTAGCTACACACAGGATATGTGTCGTGTGATGTAGCATATGCGGCGATACTTGGAATCGAACCAAGCCTAACGGTTTTGGAAACCGTCATCCGCCCAGCGGCTAAGGCCAAAAGAGAGACGAGCATTGCACCCGTCTCGAATTACGTGGTATTGTACCACGCTACTTACCGCGTGAAACCTGCGCCCCAGCCTGTTCGATGAACAGGTCCTTCTGGTATCTGGTTTCGTCGTACTTGTCAGAGCACTTCTTCGAACAGAGGTTGCCCCAATTATTGGTGTACCCGTACGGTAAGCATTTGTCACCGCAGACCACACATGGTTTCTGCGGCATTGTTTCAGGTTGTCTTTCTTGACTCTTCATGAATCCTCCTTAGCGCATCTTCTCGTACCCATATACAACGGGCATGATAGAACGCTGGTTGAACAACTGTGGAGCCAGTGATTCTAATTGTCTGGTCAAGCATCGGCTCGCCAGGTAGAATCTCCTCTTTACAATAAGAACATATTCTCGTCATCTCCACTTATCTCCTTTGTAATGTGGATTCCTTCTTACTGCTATGAGACGCATCTTGATGTAAAGCATTTTACTTCCTTCAATGAAACGAAGGACCTCCTGCTCTACTTGGTAATGATACATCTCTACGCATGACCGATGACTATACGTCCACTGTGTTTGGGTTTTAACTCGAAAGTTGTGAGCCAAGACATCAGCGTGAATGCCAATCGGTTTCCCGCATATTGCACAGACTCTCATGTCTCGACTCCTAAGGAACTATAAGTTTCAATCTGAAACATCCAGCACAAGCTGGGCGCAGGCTCCAAACGGACGCATCCATGTGACCTGCGCTCAACTTACGTTGAGCCTCTTATTTAGGAGTTTTATGAAGGGTCATGCGACCCGTTGTCAAAGAACATTACGGAAGTACTTTACTTCCTCGGAACCCTTGCTATAGGGTACAAGTATTATATCACACTTAATATAATCTGTCAAGTGCTAGTGACCGACACCCTTACCAGATGACGGACGGTATCCCTTGTCACCGTACTGTGCTGGTCCTTTGGACGCAGTCTTGCGACGGTTCTTAAGTTTACGCATCTGTTCCGCTGTAAGTGTTGACTGGTTTTTCTCCTTAGGAGCAGTGTATTTAACTTTCTTACCTGACGGTGCGATAGTTTTCTTAGCCACACTCTTAAGCTTACCTGCAACTTTCTTAGCCACTGCTTTAATTTTCTTTAGTGCCATGTATTATTTAATATATTTTTAAAAGAAATCTTCCTCATCATCTTCATCGAACCGATAGTCTGAACCAGTATACTTTGCACCTTCTTCAGGTAGGCTGTCAGGAATACCAAACCTTGAGATATATTCTTTCATTATACCCTTACCAAGGTTCCTTCGGTTCTTTATAGACCAGTTGTATATGTTCTTAAGGTAGTCATCATCAATATCAAAGATTGGAATCACCTCACCCTGTTGGTTTATCCAGATGTAACCCTTACACCAACGAGCATCAATGAACCTTAGAAGCTTTGATACCTTCTCTATTTCCCTCTGCAGGTCTGACTGTACCTTGACCAGCTTGGCGTATTCCCTTACCTTAGCCTTACTTTCTTCCGAGACAACATGTTCCTCTTTAAATACTGCAAGGTTGACCTTGGCATTTGTTAATGACAGTTCTTTCATGTTAGTTCTCTAGTGGTAATACTTCCATCTCGTAACGAGACCAACTCTCAGTACTTGGGTCGTAATGGTACAGGTCAAGACCTTGTACTGTCCAGCCCTTGTTCTGTAGGATGTGTGCATAGAAACTAAGTTGCTTTTGGTACTTGAGTTTCTTCTTTGCATCCATCTCTGCATTGGTCTTGTAGTCTCCGATACGAACAGTTTTGTTTGTGTCATCGACGAACTGAAGTCTGTCTATTGTACCAGCCATGCCGTTGGCAACGTCAGTAACTAGGACCTCTGTCATTGCATTACTTCCGTAAGCCGTGAGAAAGTCTTCAACAATAGAGCGAAGATATTTGTTCTTTGGAAGAACGTAGTTCTGTTCTAGTTCTTTCCTTTCTTGTATGGAAGAACCAATGATGCTGTGCTTATGGTACAGTTCAAGTGCTAGATGAATTGCATTACCAAGGTTAGTAGAGATGTCACCATTCATCTTCCATACTTCACGCAGTGCATCCTCTGGCACCTCCCATGACTTGGCAGTCTTGGGTGCCATCAAGTCTAGGTCAAACTTAGGAGAGAACTTATCAGCATACTTAGATGCAGATAGAAGTTGATTACCTTTGGTGTCAAAGTATGTATGGTTTGCTACATCATACATAACCGTCTCACCAGTGAAGGACTGTCGCTCTTCTAACGTCTCCTTATTGCCCTCTATTTGCCTCGTAGAGACGCTTAATGGCTTCTCCCCATACTTTGCCCACAACTCATGCAACTTGCCCATAGCGAGGCTCTCATCGCCTTCGCTCTCCAACTGGAATGTTGGACGGATGTTACCGTAAGTTGTCGTGGGGATGGTCGCCTCGATTATAGTTTTCATTGTTTACTATTTTGTAATATGAACTCATTCAGTTCATTAATCAATTCATCATTCTTAAGTTCTACAAATGGCATTGATGTAACGAGGTCAAGTAGTTCTGACAGGCTGGCATCTGGCACACACTTCCATGCCTCGCGGATGGCCTCTACTGTAGCATCAATATCAATATACTCTCCTTCGTTCTCGTCCCATTCTTCAATGTTCATTGTTTTATTATATTAGTTCGACTGCCCGCCATTAAGTTCGGCAAGTGCAACTTCAATCTCATCCCCGTACACCTTCTTGATGTTGCCCGTCTCAACAGTTCTCTTGATAATCTCGTACTTATACGTACGGTCCTGTGTCTGAATCTCCTTGTCTTTGATAGCCTCCTTGAAGTCTGTAACTGACAGGGTCTTAGCTGATTCAAGCAGGTTCATGTCAACGTTCTTGTTGACCATCAACTTCATAGCATGATGGCTTGGCAAGTCCTCGGCATCTAGCATACAGAACTTGTCGTACATCTTCATGAGTGTGTTCACTTCGGACGGCGTGAAGCCTACCTCTGGTGATTTAACAGCGTCAATGAAGTTATCCGCAAAGCCTTCGTATAGTTTCATGTCCTGAACTGCGGTGAAAACTCCACCCAATTCAATAAGAAACTTACGGTATGCCTGTGCTAGTGTTAGTAAATCTTGCATATTAGAATGGAAGGTCCTCTTCACTTACCTCATCTGTTGGTGTTGGCTCGTCGGATGTTGAGAACTTCTTAACCATAGGTTCTACACCCTCTGGTAGTTTGAAGTTAATAACTTCCTTTGTTGTACCATCACGACCAGTGACCATCTTGCGCACAAGATTGACACGCACCTTGTCTCCCTCAGCCCAGTCATCAGTAACGCCCTTAACAGAGGAACCATTAAGCCAACGTCCATCACGTGCGAACTCATCGCCATTGATATCCATTAGCGTATCCTCAATAGGAGCAATACCAAGAGACTCAAAGCTATAAGGCTTCTTAGTCCTTGGGCTTACGCCCTCACGTAGCTGTCTGTTTATCTTCGCTATTACAATTTGCATGTTAAATATATTTTGTTAACTCTTCTACTGCTAATTTAAATCTCTTCTTCTCGTCTGGTTCTTCATTCTCATACAGCTTCATTACAAAGTCGATGGCGTTCACGCCATGCGCTCCGCAGCCAAAACAGTGATATCCGTTGTTTGGATAGACAGCCATGCTGGCAGTCCTGTCACTGTGGAATGGGCATCGTATCATCGTACGCTTACCTCGGCTTTGGACACCAAGTAGTGTGTGCAATGATACATCACGCAACCTCTGAATATCTATCTCGTTAGAAGTCATGAAGTGTATCTGTTACAAGACCAGTCTCAGGGTTCATTGCGAACCTCTTCATTCTCATCTTACCCTTATTCTTTGCTACTTCAACTTGCAAATAGTCTTCGCCTGTCGACAAAAGAACTACTGTCTCTGGGTCAGTTGAGAGACTGTTGGACCCCTTGAGGGCATCCATACTAATCTTCTCACCTGGTGCAAGTCTACGAATGTGAGACACAACAAGGATTGCTACGGGTAGGTGCTCTGAAAGAGCCTTAAGGTCACGCATCGTATCAGAGATGGCAACCTCTTTGTTGCCACCAGTGTTACGCACAGCCTGGTCTATCTGGTCAATGATTACATACTGTACACCGAATAGTCTCTTAGCCCTAGCTATCACATCCATCAGCTTACCCCTGTCGGGCATTGCAAAATAGACTGGTAGTTGAGCAAGACTTTCTGTTGACTTGAGAATCTCTTCTCGTGGAGTAAACTCAATCTCCTCCTCGGTTTTGTTTAGTGCTATCTGTACAAGTCTACGACCCACAGTGTATATACCACGTTCAAGTGGTAGCACTAGCACTGGCACACCCTTGCCCGCAAGTTCTAATGCTATGTTAAGTGCAACACTACTCTTACCTGAGTTCGTTTCACCACTAAGTACCGTTAGATTATCTTTGTATATCCTTACTTCTGGGAACAATTTTGTTGTGATGTAGTCACGAGGGTTCGATACCATGTCCTGAACAACATCCGATATGTTGTTGAACTCATACTTGTAGAACGGTTTAGATTGTGCAAACAACTCTCGTATTTGTTGTGAGCTATGCTTTAGCATGTACTCATTGGCATCCTTGAACCCATCAGGGTACAGGACGTTACGACATTTCTCTACACCTATTCTTGTACCGAGTTCCTTTGCAGCTGACTGACCTGGCGGGTCATTATCATAGACAATCCATACAGCCTTAATCTTATCAAGTTCCTCTATCCATGGACCATATGAGTTGGCACCTGAACCTGGGCTAATGACGTTGCGTACGCCCATCTGCCACAGACTCATTGCATCCATCTCACCCTCTGCTATGAACACAGCACCCTTCTCAGAAGCTACTGCTAACCCTTCGTCATGGTACACCCACTGTTCAGCGTTTGACTCACTGGTATAGCGGATATCCTTAGGTTCAAGGAAGCGGTACTTGATGTTAATCAACTCCCCCTTCTTGAAATGTGGTATAGCAATAGCATTCTTCCTCTCATCGTACCCCAGACCAAAATGGTCTATGGTTTCGTCGGTCAGTCCACGTTCTTCTGTAAGGTACTTATACCCAGGACTGTCCCGCAACTTAGCAACCATCGACTCATATCTCTTAACGTCTGGTCTGGTGTAAGAGACGTTGAGAGTTTGTTGTAGTGATTGTATTCTGTCTGATAAACTCATTTAGTTATTGTAATGGTAGTAATAGTCCGAACAGTGAAGTGCTTAAGCCAAATATTATTAGTGTGATACCAGAAATACCTTGGCCAATACTAACTGCTGTTAGGTATCGTGCAATACCAGTAAGTGTTATGAATGTACCAATAACTAGGAATATAATTGTTGTCATTTTTTAATCATGGGGTAACGCTGGTAACTCAAGTTCATCGTCGTCGGTTTCCTTGTTGTGGTTGATTGTCATATATCTTTAGGTGTTATGGGGTGCTGTTAATGCGCTTCGTCGCAATGTCATAGTAAGCGCTATCCACTTCGATACCAATGAAATTTCTACCTAACTGCTTTGCCATTTTGCCCGTCGTGCCACTTCCCATAAATGGGTCAAGTACCGTGTCTCCTTCGTTGCTCCAAGAGAGGATGTGGTGGTGGGCTAGTTTTTCGGGAAATGGTGCTGAGTTTGTGTAACGACTGTTTGCGACATTCATAAACCAAATATTAAATAAGTTCTTTTCTGGTTTTGTCACGCTTATTTCATCTCGTCTTCTTTTTGCAGATGTTTCACCGTAATCGTTTGCATTTTTCCAAGAGTATTCCTTACCTGCGGTTTTTGTTGGTGTTTTAATTGGGTTGAAACTATTTGGTTTCCCTTTGCTCCAAACAAACATATATTCAAACTGTTGCTCATATCTATTGTGATTCTGTGGAATCGGGTTATTTTTTGCATATATCATCGTATCATGCAGGTTAAACCCACACTCCTTGGCCCACAGTGCTTGCTTGAATGATGTGCCTGTTTCACTGCCTTTGATAGTAGCGTCACCAACTACCCAGACAACTACTCCGCCTTGTTTTATAACTCTAAACATGTCTTTAATGACTGCTTTCCAAACATGTTCTCCCCAAAGAGCGTTATTGCCGTTATAGGTGCGTAGATTGTCGTATGGTGGTGAAGTTACGGTTAGGTCAATACTCCCATCAGGTATCTTCTTCATTTCCTCTAGGCAGTCTCCATGTATCAGGTCAATTTTCATACTCACACTTTATCGGTTAATGGTTCCTACTCTAATGCTTCTCGTTTGTGCTCTTTAGAGATTGAAGAGTCGTATATCGTCTGTAGCCACGGGTCATTTAATATCTCCTCTACTCGTTCGGGGATGGTTTTCATAAATCAAATCCTTTTTCTTGTAATGACATCCATGCGTTTATCTCTTCAAGAGTGCCCCTAAAAACATAAGCTGATTCATAGTCATCTTTAGGGTACACGGCGTATTCGTTATCTTGCCAAAATCTTATGTCGTATTTTTCGTTCATTATTTTTTATTCTTTGTTGGTGACGTTGGTGCTGATAAGTCTGTTGTTTATTTCTTCTTAGTCTTCTTAACCTTAGAGTAACCCTTAACAACTTCTTCCTTATACTCAAGACCTAAGTACTCAACAAGCTTCTTGTACTTAGCTGTCATAGAATCAAGCTGACCTTGTAAGCTCTGTACTTGCTGTCTTGTTGCAAGCTCGTTAACAATATTCTTATTGAAGTACTTACTAAAAGCATCAAACTTCTTGTCCACATAGGACTGTACCGCACTCATTTTAACTCCGAACATATTAAAGTAATTCATCCTCTATTACCTCACCAATAATTTCTCCAACTACCGCACCACCTAATCCTAACAGCACATCTTCCACTACGTCATCTCCAATAGATGCACCTATAGTTGCACCAATGATACTTCCAAGTATCCCTAACATATGTTATATAATAGACTTAATCTTATTAATTTAACTTATCGTGCTCGTCCATGTAATCTATAATCTTCTGTAAGTCTTGTCTGTTCATGTTAGATTTCCAACGGTTAGCCTTGTATGATATAACCACAAGGTTATCTTTACTGTAACCACGGGTTGGGTCTACCCTGTCAAGTGTAGGTGAGTTATCACAAGGTCCTTTCTTGCCGTCATTCCTCTTGAATAAAGGAATACCAAGAACAGGACAATGAGTTGGAACAGTTGGTATATCTTCTATTGAAATGCTAAACTCCAAGCCATCCCTTCTGGCTCTTCGTTTAGCCATATAGAATAGATAGTATTCAGGGTTTCTATCTCGCCACCTCCTGCTCTTTGCTAATAGTTTCTCTGGGTTGTTCTTACACCACTCCTTCAGATGCCACATTCTATTCTTGTTTGCCATATGCTGTATTAAATTAACTTCAACACAGCATTATAACATCTTAAGTTTAATTTGTCAAGGACAAGAATGCTTCAGCGTAAGCGTCTACTGTATCTTGGTTGACTAACCCAGGCGCACAGTTAATCTCAAGTATATACACATCTCCGTTCTCATCCATGATAATATCTACTGCTCCAAAGTCTAGACCAAGCGCATTGACCGCCGAGATAGCAAGTTGCTCTACTCGTTCGAGTCGCTTTAGATTACCAGTGCGGTATATCCAGTTGCTTGCTAGGTTACGAACATCTGCGTCAGCCCCCTCTGCTGTCACAACTTCACCAGTCACCTCATCTACTCGTCGTGACTTCTTCTGGTAAAGGATAACATCCCCATCAAACACATGCACACGGTACTCACCAGCGTTGGTAACGCCACGTGTGTATAGTGGTGCCTGCCGTAGTTCTACGTTGGCTTCGGTAACACGTACATACTCCTCATCAAGAGCATCTGATGCTTCGTCTAGTCCCGCCTCATCTAGTATGCGCTGTGCTTCCTGTACTGCAAATGCCTGCTGGCTGTTAATCTGTGGCTCAACCACAACGATTCCTTCGCCACTATGACCAGTCAGACTGTCTCGAATGAACACCTTCTCTCCGTCGTTCAACCAGTCCTGTGCGATGCTAGCGTCTGTTGTGAACGGTACTGTCGGAACGTCAGCCTCAACCAATGCTTGGAATGTGCGTAGCTTGTCTGTTGCTACTGCCACAGAAGAAGGTGAGTTCAGTATAGGTACTCCTTCTAATACATCTGACCGCCGAGAGTTACCCCAGTTGATTACAATATCGTCAGCCTTGTGGCGGTACTTAGAACCTTCTAGTTTGATAATGACTGCGTCGAGAGCCTGCTTTAGTTTCTTAACTGAAGCTGACCCCATCTTGTACGGATATAGTTTGAACATTGAAATTATTTATTTAATTAAAACTCTCCAGTGTCGTCGTAAAAGAAATATAATATTCCTATTGTGAACAACAATGCAATCAACAATATCATTTGTTGTATTATATCACAGTGCGACCCATAAGTCAAGCACTTGTGATGTATGAAAATAACCTTATAATAAGCCACATATTGCTACCAGTTATAGACAGGGTGTCTAACATCCTCCATCGTCCAGTTCCCACTCATCTCGTCCGTCCAGACTAATGCCTCTTAGGTCGAGTTTAATATGGGCGTTCTTGTCCAGCTCAAGAACACAAGACATAAAGTCTGCTAGTTTCTTGAGTCTTTTGGTGTGGTTAACGAACGGTTGGTTTAAGTAGTTTTTGGTTATCTTAGAATAAGTAAGTGAAATATACCTAGTCTCCAGTGTCATTGGCAGGTCAATGGAATACGCCTTAACGAGCTTTGATAAAGCTAAGGGCTCTGCGTGTGTGCAAAGGGCGGCGTTATGAATATCCGCCTCAAAGTATAGCTTCACTATTCTTTCTTCTACTTGTTTCATGGTACTTGACAAAAATTACGTTATATGATATAATGGTCGGCAAGTGTGGAGGGGACCCGACCTAGGTTGATAGCCACACTCTAATCTCAGACTATCGAAAGGACTCCTGACGGTAATACGGGTAGTACCAGTATTGCAGGAAGATGGCAGTAAACAATCTGCTGTGCCGCGTAGACGTACACATACAGTGTACCCACATACAGGCACATTAAATACCTCATCAGTCGAATCCGAACTGTTGCCTCACGGCGGAGCAGATGGGAATGATTATATGTGTGGGATACTTTATGTATTGTCGAAACCTATCCAGAGCTATGTTGTAAAGACATAGTGCATGGGTAGGAGTATCGTCGTGTCTGCTATAGGGGACTAGCTCCCTCCGATAAATAGGTATTACCGTCTTAACTTACCACCAGTACTCATCATTTGTTTCTTCTTATCTAGTAAGTCTGATATCTCCAAGCTACATGCGTTCTTACACACCTCACCCTTGTTAGTCTCACACCAATCTGAGGCTGGGTTGTGAAGCATGTCCCTCTCCTGCTTGCTTAGGTGTCTCTTCTTAAGAAGTTTCTTATCCATCTCTGGTCTGTTTATATGTCGTTGGCTACTAAATATCATCGGTGCAAAGTCTGGTTGGAGTTCCCTCTCTATGGGGTCATCGTCCTCATCAAACTCAGCCACGAATACTGCCTCTCGCATCCTGCGTTGCGCCTCTAGCAAACTCTCGGCTGTAAGTGTATCTACCACAGCTCCACTGCTCTCGTAGGATGTTCGCGCTGTTGGTACTGCTCGTAATCCTTGTGCGGGGGATGTTGAATTAGGTCCCATAGTATTATGTTGTTAAGAAGTTTGTATATACTCCATCTCTTCCTGCGTTACTATCTCTGCGTCTCTGATGAAGCCATTGTTGTAGTCAACAAGTTGTGATGCTTCGTCTATTACATCTTGCACCTCACGTTCAGGCAAACCTAACGCTGACATCTTTGTTCTTATGTCGTCAGACTTCCTGTCCACTGCTGCAGACTTCTCTTCGTACTCTACCTGCTCCATCATCCCAGTCTCATAGAACTGGTCATCTAAATCCGATTGCTCCTGTTCAAGCTCCGCTAGTTGTAGCGCAAGTTCTTCAAGACGCTCTCGTTCTTTAGACTTCTTTGGTCCGTTCAGGTACAGTGGGTCAGGGTCACGTGGATTGTCGAATGCGCTAAAGTCTAGCCTGTCTAGGTCCTCAACGAGTTCAGTTAATCTCTTTCTATTACCGTCCATACCAGAGAACTTCATTGGTACGTAGTAGGTAATCATGTTCTTCACAACACTAAAGAACTCAGTTGGTGGGAAGCCTGTCTCGTCCCTCTCCTTGTATGTGTAGAGTGCATTACGCAGGCTGTTGTATGCTCGTGGTGTAGCACTACCATAGTTTGTATTTCGTGCTGGTTGCGTGTACCTACTGTGATACCCAACATTAGACCCAGTACTAACTGGTGCCGACTCGGACATAAGAAGCTCACGTTCATCATCTTCACCATTGAAGTTGAAGTTGAACACTGTCATTGCCTTAACATCCACACCTGTCTCTGATGAAACAGAGAACCACTTCTTACTGTCAACAAACTTGAGGTCGCGCCCCTTGTTCCTACCGAAGTACACCATGTGTACATTGTTTGTTCCCTTCTCTAAAGCCAATGCCCAGAAGGCAGCACTTCCGTTTGCTTCAATGCGTGTTGCCTTACCCTCAATGAACCTTGCAAACTCAATAGCTAGTGATTCAGAATCATTGAACACTGTACTACCACCACTCATTATCTCCTCCCTGCCATCTTTATAGATGGCTTTCGTTGTTTCTGTATGCTCAGTACCATACTCATAACCAAGGACCTCATGCTTTGGCTTAAGAGTATTTGAGTTGAGAATCACTCCGTTGTGGGCAAGATAGTAGTCATACTGTAGTTCCTTATGTGATACAAAGATTGGGTGCGTTGTCCCTAGAGTGTTCTTTGTTGAGGTTGGCATACGGTGGTGGAGTAGAACAAAGTGTGCCTTCTCTTCATTGAGGGACTTGCGTATCCCCTCCTCGGTACGTGCACGCTCAATGTTTGTAACCATACCATCATGTATCGCTATGTAACCAAACCCTTGGCTACCTCTGCTCTGTTGCTTCTTATACAGGTTCCAAGCCTGTTGTCCTGCGTGGTTGCCCTTCTTAGAAAGACATAGTACTAGTCCGCACATTACTTAACTGTTATTCCTGAATAATATCCGAGCAGTCGACGAACGTACTCTTGGAGTATTGGTTCTTCTATGAAGTCGATGAACGCCTTATGAAGATTGTCTGTAACCTTGAACTCATTAAGTTCTATGTCCTCAAGTTTATCTACAATCTTCTGATGGAGTTTAACCCATAGAAGTATTTTGTCTGGGTCTATTGTTCCGCCGTGGCTACGAATCTCTACTGTCCCGTGTCTGTCCCAGTAACAGTGAAGGTTGACATTATGATACCGCGAATCATCATAGTGTCCAGATGAACCACGACCTTTGTACCATAGGTGCCTGAGTTCGTCCATGTTAGTGACGCTCTCAATAGCAGACAAGTCATACGACATGTCCAGTGGTATGCAGTACATGTTGTTGATTCGACGTGAGTTAGATACAATATCCTGCATCACCTGTGAGTACTGTGTGTAGAAGTACATCACGTTACGCAACCACTTGAATCTGTCGTTGCGGTCTACCCAGTAGTATGTGTACCCTAACCGTGGGGCTTTACTTAGTTCTCCTTTGGAAAGGTATAGTACCCCATCAAATATACCTTCGTTGTAACCATTTAGGGAATCAACTCCAATACGAGAACCTAGTCTGTAACTAAGTAGTCTGCTGGTCAGTGACCTGAGATTTATTTCTGGTTTTAGTTTGTTACTAACACCAACGAACACACCATCCTTGGGGCGTGTCCTTGATGACCTGAGTTGCACTCCGTCCTGCGTCCTGCCGTCAAGATGCACATGCACCGATGTCTTAGGGTTACTAGCATCAGCACCGTGTACCTTTAGGTAATCACAGTGTCTACGAAATGCTACCTCACCCTTCGGTCCGTCAAGTATAGGTGACACGTACTCGAATGCAAACTCTAGTGGTCTGAGTGAACCATCCCTTACCAGTGGTACAAGTTTGCTTAGCCTATCGAACGCTGTCCGATTAGGTAGAACAAACTCAATCTCAATACCAAACTTCCGACTTGAAGTTATCATGGTTGCGCTTTACTTGTTAATCGTCTAAGAGGAAGTTCTCAAACCCTACTCCTCTTTGTTCATAAGAACGAATAGCTGTGGAAACACCCTTGGCACCAACCTGCTTGAGCGGGTCAGTGCCAGTCGCCCATCGGAGGAACTTGTCACTGTTATTACAGTCTATACCACCACGATAGTATATTGCGTTGTCTTCAAGGAACTTCTTATAGATGAGAAAGTTCTTCAAAGCCAGCTCGTAGTTGTTCTTGTTGATTGCTTCACGCACCTCATCTATATTGACTAGCTTCAATAGTTTGTTACTATACCCAGCCTTGTAGAGTGCTAGCGTGTTGCGAACCAGACCTGACGCCATTGACCACAGTGTATAATGCTTGAGCCAGAAGTTTGAGAGTACACGGTACTCTATACCGTATGGCTTAACTCGGTACTCGCCAGCACGTCCATAATTCACCCGTCTTCGTGCGTTGATTGGGTCGCGGTCAATGAGTACACATGTATTACCAACGATAAGGTCCATCAACTGAACTATACTTGCTTCCTTACCTTTCAAGTTAGAGCCGAGTGACACATGAATGTGTCCTCCTGCTGCTCGGAATCGCTCACGCAATCCTGTTACTCGCTTGAATCTTTTTTCGTGTGCGTTCTCTGTTGGGTTACAACCGAACCTACGAACTGATGCTGGAATAGTTTTCCACACGTCCTCTGATACTACATGTCCCACATCTAGGTTGAGTGTAGCGCCAACCTGTTTCGCTAGGGTTCGTGCACGGTCGAGTGCGTGGTAGATGTAGTATGCCGCAGTCTGACGGCATGTGCTTGACTCAGGGTTAAGCTCACCCTGTACACCGTCACTATGCACCTTACCACTTTCTGGTAGTGCCTCCGTTGATGGTACAATCTTACCATCTCGCATCAGGAAGAACTCAGGGTCTGAGCCTAATGTACATGAGTAGTCTAGTGCGTACTTCTTACCATCAAAGATGCGTAGAGCAGACGCATAGTCTCTTAGGAATCCGTACGGGGTCTCAAAACCACCATCTCCCAAGATAATACTATTCCGAAATAATGGTGTGGTTAGCCCGTAGCGTGTAAGGAATGTTATGTATTCTCCCTTACATGACTCAAGTTCTAACTTAGCTTGTTCTTTTGTCATAATAAAGACAAATGATAATGAATAATATTATAATCTGTGCAACACGCACATTAGACAGCGCCCAACAGCATCGCCACTCGGATTCTTTTTCTTATACACTTTTGTTATGGTTGTTACAGTACCACTTGCACTGTGTGCGGAGCCTGCACTCATAGTGAGGACACACTTCGCAATAATCACTTCATATCTTTATAAGAACGTGCCAACTGGACAGCGTGGGATTAACCTTTGATAGGTCCGAAGACGTATACTTGGTGATGACCAGTGTCCCCCAAATGGTTTGTCTGTCGCACTACTTGGGCGCTTTCAAATGTGAGTGTTACATATTACTGTTAATAACTTGTAATGTATGGTAGTCTGCTGTCCTTACCTTCACCATTCTTGAACCAGATGGTTGCCTCTACTTGTTTGTCTCCTGTCTGAAACAACTGAACGTGTCCTGTATACCCAGCACCACGTTCCATTCTGTCTAGCTGTCCGAAGTAATCATCGTCTACTTCATACAGCTCAACAGGATACTGCATCACCTGTTCTGGTACACTCCTATCCTCTGGGTACAGGTGTGGGTACGAACCACATAGGAACATACTACCCATCACACTAGAATCACCAACACGTTTCATTCGTGTTGAGTTGTGATTGTACTTGCCCGCCTTCAATGAACCGTATACTGCTATTGTTGTCATGGTGATTCTATTATCTTTAATTCATTAAAGGCTTGTGTTGCGTGACGCAATCCCTTACTCTCGCCACTCTCTTTAATTAACTCTGGATTCTGATAAATGTTGCCGATGACTATACTTTTTCCAGCCACATCAGGGAGAGTGTCTTCGTATATACTCCTATTGTACACCCAACCAAGATGTTCGTAGGTTCCGCACCCCACGCCGTCACGATACGTTTGGAATTGAACGTCACCAATAGTTTTTCGTTCCTTTCCCTCTGGTCGGAGAAACTTCGTAGTTACTTCAAGTATATCACCTTCAAATATCTTGGTGCCGTTCTTATCTTTGAGTCCCGTGTACTGCATCACAATACCATCACGCATAGCAATATACATCTCAGTTGTGTCATTACTCTGACCGCCGAGGTCAATGGGTAGCATTACACCTTCCCTCTTCTTCACTATGACTTTCTTCTCTGTCACGAATGACTTTGTTTTGCCAGTCGTGTAATTACGTTCATAGTGTCTCGTCTTCACCGCCTTCTCCTCACCAGCTAAGTGAGGGAACCATACTCGGAACTCTAAATCGTTCATCAGATTACTGGTTACCTAGTAATAGTCATGGTAACATTCTGCTACAATGTTACCGCACGAATAAGTGATATAAGCTGAAACGCAAAAGCAGAACCAGCCAGTATATACACACCGTCTACAATTTTATCCATCATTGTACTAGACTTTTATGCCTGCCTTCCCAAAGGCAATCCGAAAAGGAAAGAATAATGCCTTGTGTACTCGTGTTTTGTTATAGTTCGCTGTCACTTGTGCTTCCCATCTCTCTGGTCTTTTATCTTGTGCCATATAACTAGAAACGAAAAAACAGCACCACCTTTTACAGTGATGCTGTTATATTTCGTATTACTTACTGCGTCCCTTACGTGTAAGAGAGAAGAACTTATATAACCCCTTCTTATCCTTACCACATCGTGCTCGGTCGAAGAACGCTATAGTTTTATCACTATCTTTCGGAGTGATAAAAGCGTATCGGTACGCGCTACCAAGTTGCGTAAACTCTGCACGCAGTCCTGCTATAGTCGAACCGTGTATCCTGCCATCGTAACGGTTCTGCTCATTGGTGTAGTACAACGTATACATCGTACTAACCTTTCTATTTTTTGCACGTGCGTCTAGCGTTGCTGTTGCTACACGCATCGCATCTGCTACTGAGAAACTCATATAGTTATATATTATTATCCGTATACTGTATAGTTGTTAGGTCGCTTGTTATTTGGCATATACGTGCCATGCTTCTTCACACGGGGCAATCTGCCACGCTTACGTCCGAAGTACTTTATATACTTTTTTACCATACTGTATACGATACTTTATAATGTTTCCGTGCTGTTTGCACGTTGCGGGCACCAATAGAATAGAAACAGAAAACCATTATATTAGTGAAGGTACAATGATGGCGCTACCGCACCCGTTTGCATCATTCTGCAACGTAGGGGCTTTCCCTACTTATTAGGAGCGTACAGCGTTCGCACGTGTTGCTGTCACGTGCTACAGTTAGTACCCGCAACGTACAGGCGATACGTACAACGTGGAAACGTCACACTATCGCCCGCACATTTTTATATGCCCGCCGTACTCTCTCATGCTGTCGTCACAATGTGGTTATGCCACATAGCTATAATGGCATGATACCATTGACGGGCTTGCGTTGTAGCGGTTATACAAGTCGTATCACACTATGCATCATACCGTGGCAAGTCGTAAAACTTGAGCCACAAGCGTTACAGCGTCCCTTATTGTCAGGATTAGCTGTTTTCTTGTGTCAGGGCTACCGTTTCACCGTGTCCCACGTAAGCGCGGGCATATAACGATGATGACGCATAGCCTAGTAAGTAGTAGATGGCGGGCAATAACGCCCGCTTGTCGTATGTCTTAAACCGTAAAGGTTCAGAAACCGCTACTTTTTCTGGTCGCAATGTCCTTATCGCATACGGGCATATAGTCACCGTTTGCGCTTCGCGTCTCGCGTTGCCATAGCCACTATTTTGATTGCGTGGCTACAATTATATGATGCGATGCATTATGACGATACCAATGGTATCCGAGTGTACATGGTACTAGTAGTATATCCTTTACCGCAATACAGGGGTATGTGACAGCAATACTTGAGTATGCCTATGCCATACTTTATCCGAGTAGCGGGGTTATCCTTGCCCTACTTGCCTATCACTAGGCGGGCTATCGCCCATCCCGTTGTCTTTTCTCGCGTTGTTTTGTTCTTGTACCGTTTCCGATACTTGTATAGGATAGCATGGTTTATGAAACCGTGCAATACCCTAGCGGGGCTCGACAATGCTTTTTTAAAGCTGTCAAGCACCGCATAAGGTGGGGTAGCCTACCGCCTACCCCTATTCAATGTACTAGCGGGGCTTTCCCGCATGTGTCCCATCCTATACCCTCGCGGGCATTTAGTCAATCTGTACAATTACAATCCTTGTGGTGTAATTTGCACATTGGCGGGCATGTATTCTACACGCCCACTATGTACCGATTACGCTAGAAGCCCATACTCATACATGAGTGCATCGAATAGGCGTGCCATAGCGTGCTTCCTGCCATAGTCTACCCTACTCAATACGTTGCCACCTTTAAAGTGTGCCCGTGCAACGAATAGCTCACTGTTAGGTATATGCTCAATCACTATTATCATGGTACTGTTTTTCTGATTGGCGGTATAACTTCCGCCACTGGGTTCAAGCATACATCGGCGGGCATTTATAGTCAAGCACATAGAGATACTGCACCACATACTACTGTATAGTCAATAGCCTGTATTCTAGCAATAACCCCTATTCTTTGACAACTATCCAATCATGTGTTGTTATTTAGTCAGCCCCGTAGCACCGATAGAGTATATACCACCCTCCCTCCCTTGACAATTAAAAGAACTTGTGTCATAACTATAAATAGCCTACTACACAATAAAACTGCAGGATTGTCCACCCCCCCTTGCCATGTGTCAGATTGTGTGTTGTGATGGGGGGGGGGTATGGGGGAAACAGTTCGGGAGTTGATATAAATACCCCTCGGGAGGGGGACAATAATATAAAGATTTTATATTATACCCCCCGAGAGCGAGATGAAGTTTCAAAGGTTTTTGAAACCTCTTATTATAAAGATTAGTATACAACTCCTAAACCTTAAAAAACTCAAGTAGGTACAGGACTACACATGCTCTAATTGGGCTCTATTTGCCTCTGTACGCTGTTTAAATTAGAAAGATGACTATAGGTACCTCTAACGGTATAAGACCACGTTTAGTGGTCGTTGCTGAGAGATTCTTCTCGAAGCCCTTGACAAGATTTAGGTAGTATGTTATAATACTGCCCATATATGAAAGATACTGTACTAGAGAAGGGAGCACCAATCATTATACCTAATGCAGAGAACTTGAGTGAGGAGGAGCTTGGTAGGGCTAAGCAGAAGGAGAAGATACGTAGGATGAGGGCCCGTAAGAAGGGAGAGGTAGGGGAAGGGGGAGAGGTGCTGGCCCCTATGACTAAGCAGGAGATTAGGAAGCTGGATACTGAGGAGATGGTAGAGATGGCTAAGGGGACTCGTAACATGGCTGTACAACTCCTAGAGATGAAGCTACAGGAGCTATACTCAGACCCCGCCCAGAGAGAGAAGCTTAACCTGGCTACCCTAGCTACAGTGTTCGGTATTCTATTTGATAAGACTCAGCTCATGGCAGGACTCTCTACTGAGAACATAGCTATCCAAGCTAAGATAGATATTAATATGAACTCTGACACTGCCCTACAGGAACTAGATAAGATGCGGGCAAAGTACGCAGAGCAGAACCAGTAATTATTATATGTCAGAGGAAACCCAAGAGATTAACAATGTGGTAGAGGATGCTCCAGAGGCATTCAGTGAGTTTGAAAGACGCAAGCAGCTCTACCTGGACTGGCTAGAGAAGCCTGAGCAGAGAGAGAGATTGGTAGCCAGGGCACAGTACAATGAGGTTGCTAGTCAGGACATCACAGCTCAGATACTTGTGTATAATCTATGCCAGCGACCAGACAACCCAGCTGAAGGAGCTATCTTCTTTATTGAGAACTTCTGCTGGACCTACGACCCCCGCAGTAAGAACAAGAACCTCCCTGTAGTTCTCTTTGATTACCAGAAGGATACTATACGGTACATCGTCCAACATATAGACCAGGGTAAGAACTTCCTCATTGAGAAGTCTCGTGACATGGGGGCATCATGGATTATTGTTTATGTGTTCCTGTGGTACTGGTTATTTAGAGACGGTACTAACCTACTCCTTGGTTCGTATAAGGAGAAGCTGGTAGACGACGGAGTAAACCAGGATGCACTGTTTGGTAAGCTGGAGTTCGCTATACGTAACTTACCTAAGTGGATTCTACCTAAGAGATTCAACCTTAAGAAACATCGCAACAACCTTAAGCTGGTTAATCCAGATAATAACAATATTATCTCTGGTGACACAATGAATAAGAACTTTGGTCGTGGTGCCAGAAAGACAGCCATCTTCTACGATGAGCTGGGCTTCTGGGACACAGCTAAGGAATCGTGGGAATCTGGTGCAGACACCACAGCATGTCAGATAGCCAACTCAACTCCTAATGGGAGGAACTATTTTAAGAAGCTGGTAGACTCAGGTATGGATGTACTCACTCTGTCATGGAAACTACATCCACTCAAGGATGATAAGTGGTACGAGTTTGAGAAGTCTCGCCGCACTGAGGAGGCTATGGCACAAGAGATTGACCTGAACTACGAGAAGTCACTAGAGGGTAGAGTGTACCCTGAGTGGAGCCCAACCATGGGAATGTATCCGTACAATGACAACGCCCCACTATACGTTGGGTGTGACTGGGGTAAGGAGGATGGTACAGCTATCATCTGGTCTCAGTTAGTTGATGGTAAGTTTAGAGTAGTCGATGCCTTCTATAAAACAGGTGAGACAATAGATTTCTTTATTCCATTCCTCACTGGAATTATACCGTCAGATGACTTTAGGTATTCTAAGAAGGAAATAGAGAAGATAGAATCTCATCGTAGGTGGAAGAGGGGCACAGTGTTTGGAGACCCAGCGGGTAGGTTTACTTCAGCTGTTACCAACCAATCAGTGTTCTCAATCCTTAAGGAGGCGGGCATCTATGTTAACTGGGAAGAGAGATGGAAGGAGTTCCAGACACGTAAGACAGCTGTGAAAATGAGAGTCCGACAAGGTGTTGAACTCAACAAGAATGAAGATACTGAATACATGTCTATGTGTATCGAGCAAGCAGCTTACCCAAAGGTGAAGCGAAACGGAGAGGATGAGATTAGGTCAGTCAAACCAAATCACGATTGGACATCTCATCACCGCTCAGCACTAGAATACCTATGTCTTGGATTGGAGAATATTAAATCTAATAAGGCTAAGGTAACTGATAAGTTTAAGAAAGACGGCCGTGCATTCAACCCATACGTTCGCCGCAGGCGATAGGAAACCGTCAGGCGGAGACGTTAAAATCCCGTTTCAAGCAGAGGGTTCGTATTGGTTCCGTAGATTAGTCAGAGACCTATATCGTAAGTCGAAGTACTTTAGAGTAGTTCGTATTCGGGATGGTTTCTTCCGCATCTATTGGAAAGACGCATACGTACACGAGATGTATAAAGAGATGCCGTACCGTGGCTACACATGGTACACAGACTCTCCATACAGACATTCCCTTAAGTTAATGGAACAGTACGAATTAGATGGTACTATCCAACGTAAGGTAAAGAACTTCGTAGAGGGATATAGTGAAGCATCGAAAGCCATCATGCTTCGCATTTATCAATTCAAACATAACGATGAGCACTACCAAGTAGCTAAGAGGGCTTATCGTCAAATGGTCATCCGATAATAATGACACCAAAGAAAGAGCCCGTAAAGCTATACGAGCTACTCTATCCTACAGGTGAAGTCTTTCGCCCGTCAGAGAAAGAGAGAAGTGTTGTCTCACGCGTGGACATGCTGTTCCGTAGAGCACAACAGGACCGCGACCGTTCGTTCGCCTATTTCGATGGGATGAACTTGGTCAACTACATTGAGGACTCAGTAGAACGATTCAATACAAACCTATATCTCAGAGATGGGATGGAGGATTGGCAGTCTGGATTCAATGACGGATTCACTCGAAGTAAAGTATTGGCGATGGTTGGTAAGCTCATTGAGCAGCTTCCTATAGCATCTGCAATACCTCGCGGCGAGGAAGATATACTCCGTGCTCAGATTATCACAGACCTGTATCAGTACACTGAGGAAGTAGACGATTATGAGAACCTTATGTCAATGTTCGTTCTTGAACTATTGGTAAAAGGAACCGCAATCGGATACGAAGATGTAGAGTACATCAAGAAGAAAGTGAGAACCGTGAAGGGTAAGGGCGACTCAATGACCTTCAAGGAAGACGTAATCAAGGACTGTAAGTTGTATGCAGAGATAGTTCCTCTTGAGGAATACTATCCAGCTACTCTCACAGTCATTGGTGTAGAGAAACAACCATACTCTTTCCGTCGCCAGATTATGGATGTCGCAGTATTCAAAGAGAAGTACGGCCACTACAAGAAGGCTGCTCTCGTTGATGGTAGAAAGTCAGCTGTCACTGAAGGCGGCGCAATACCATACTACAATGACTACATTGGTTCAGATGTTGGGGAAGGACAGGTGGAGCTAATCCGCTTTATCGACTCAATGAATGACGAGTATGTAATGCAGGCTAATGGTATCTGGCTCAACCCACTAGGACCAACAGAGGAGATTTCTCCAATGCCGTGGAACCACAAGGAACAACCATACTTCTCAGCAATCAACGAGCCGTACGGTATGTTCTTCTATGGTAAGTCACTACCGAACAAACTCAGTTCAATGCAGGACGTACTCAACGTTCTACAGAACATGATGATGGACCAGTCATTCCTTTCAATATTCACGCCAATCATTACGGCTGGCTTCGAGGACTTTGAGGATGACTACCTACGACCAGGTCGTCGTACATCTATCGACACAGGCGGCCTCAGCCTCAACCAGGCTATCATGCCACTCCAGTTCCCAACCCCAACAGGTTGGCACCAATACATTCTCGAGTACACTCGTAGAATTATGGAGGAGTCATCACTTGACCGAGTTTCACAAGGACAGGCTGGAACAGGTTCAGAGCGTACTACAGCATACGAAGTACAGACAGCCGCACAGGGTGTGGCAGCTATTCTAACAATGGTTGCACGATATCTCAATGGTGCTGTTAAGCGTAAAGCTAAGCTTCGTATCCAGAACATCTTGCAGTTCGGCTTCCAGCCAAACGCAACCATCGTTCCTGGTGTAATGGCAGACACTGATGTCAATAAACCATTCGCGTCATTCAACTTCTACAACACGAAGATGTCTAACGGTAAGCGTGGTACTCGTATCCTTGAGCTGTATCGTTCAGACAATAACCTACCACAGGCTTCTACTATACAAGCACGTGCCATGTTGTCAGAGGGTGAGCAGGGTAAGAAGGTTGAGATTACAGCCATTGCACCTAGCTACATTCGCAACATTTCTTATGACATTAAGCTCGGTCTCGACACACGTCGTGAGTACAGCTCAATGGCAGAGCAGGCTATGCTATTGCAGAAGATTCAGATACTTGCACAGATTGGCGGGCAACGAGTTAATCTCGATGAACCTATCACTAAGCTGGCAGTATCAATGGGACTAGACCCAACTAAGATTATCAATGAGGAGCAACCACAACCAGACACAGCTGGAGGTGGAGGACTCCCAGGCGCTGGTGCTGAACAGATGGGTATGGCTCAGAGACAAGTAGCACAGATGTAATAGTGGTAAGACTTGGATAACCATAAATAAATAATATGATTGAAAAACTATTGAGTAAGTTTGGCTACTACAAAGCAAGCGTACCGAGTGGTTCAGTAGTTTCTGAGGGCGACATATTAGAGATGTTTGGAGCGTTCGGTAGCAACGATACATTCCAACGATTCCTTCGTGACATGTGCCAGCGTGACATACGGCTATACTTTCAGGCAGTCAATGACACTGAACGTAACCAGATTCGCGGGGCATATGCTAGAACAAACTTCTTTATCTCGCTAATCAAGAAAGCAAATGAACGAAGCAGGGGAAGAAACAAAGGTGGAAGCTCTTGATGACTTTGAATTAGTACCACCAAAGGTGCATTTATCCACCGAGATTTGTGAATCTTGTCAGTGATTATGCAGGGGGGACTTGACAAATAAAATAGGTGTGTTATAATTGTAGCCGTATTATAACGGCCCTCGGTTATAATACAACCCAATCCGTTTACGGGTTGGGCGCAGGATGGTTGAACTCTATCTTGCGCCTTGCCCATAAGCAAGCTCATCATCGTGGACTCGACCACGCGCAGGCATTGCTGTGTTACCAAGTGTATTTATAAAAAGGGGATGAGAGTCATCACAATATGACAGAAGAGGAAATCAAGGCGTTACAAGATGAACTCGCTGCTACTAAAGCTGCTAAGGACGAAGCTATAGCTCGTGCCACAAAAGCAGAAGCGGACAAAGTTGGCCTCGTTGAAGAGGTTAAGACTGAACGTCAGAAGAAGCAGGAGGCTCTTGATAAGGCCAAACTTAATGGAGGTGAGTTAGATGTTAACTCGCTAATTGAGCAGGCACTTACTGAGAAGGAAACGGCACGCCGAAAGGCTGAGCTTGAATCTGCTATTGCGGAGTTCAAGAATAGCAAGTCGGAGTTCCAGACTGACGCAGCAGGTATCGTGTTCGGTAAGTTTACCGAGCATCTCAAGAAGTTTAATTTGTCGGACCTTTCTTCAAAGGATGAAGCTAAGGCTAGACTCGAAGAGATATATCGCTTTGTTAATTTCAAAGAAAACGATAACTCAGATGTTGACTATGAAGGAACACCGCAAGGTGGTTCAGTCCCAGCCGTAAAGGATGGTCAAATCAAAGCAGACGTTAAGTCAGCTATGGAGTTTAGTGGAGTTTCTCCTGAAAGGTTCAAACAACTTAAGGAAAAGTATCCAGACCAATTCAATAGTCTAGAACTATAATATCTAACTTGCCATTTAACTTAACAGGCAATGGCATTTGTTAAAAATGGTACTCTTGGTGAAAAGGGCGGACCACTTCTCGTGGAACGTGTTATCACCAACTCAGTTACTGTCGCTATCGGCGACGCTGTCGTAACCTCTTCAGGTTTCGCAGCTCTCGCAACGACTGGCGCAAAGCTTCTTGGTTTTGTTGAGTCTGTCAATTCAGCAGATGGTCTCAACCCTAAGAAGGACGGAACGTTCCTCGCTAACCCAGATAGTTCATTCGCAGCAGCTTCTGACAACCAGACTGTAGCAATGGTATCTGTTCGCGCAGACGTTTCTAAGCGTTCACTTTACCTCGCAGCAGGCGATGCAGCGTACGGTACAACTACTGGTTCTAACCTTGCAGGTAAAACTTTTGACCTCGCAGACGAAGACCAAGTAGATGAATCAACTGTTAACACAACTTCGCAACAGGTTTACTCACACGGTCTCGACCGTTTGAAGACAACTCTCGCTGTCGTTAACATCTTTGAATCTGAGGTATTTGGCCTCTAATTATTATCTCTACTAATAGATTATCATTTAGAATATGATTGAAAGTCGTTCCAAGTGGGGAGAAATAATCAAGGGAGTAGGTCTCCATTTGTTCGAGGTCATCGACCAGAACATGGAGCTTTACACCCCAGGCATTTCAAATCTCCTCAAGATTGAATCATCTGATTCAGCACAGAAGCACTTTACTGGGAAAGTATCAGAGAACCGTCTTCGCCGTAAGGATGAAGGTGAGTCTACTGATGAACTCGGTCGTTTCAAGACGTACGTAACGTCGGTTGATTACACAGCATACGCTGACAAACTTGAGATTACTCGAGAGCAGCTTATGGACCGTGATTTCACAAACGTGATGAGCGAAGCAGCAGACCTCGGTCGCGCAGCATCATTCTCACAGGACGAGTCTGGTATCCAGCTATTCAACGCAGGATGGACAACTCGTAAGGACAGCGCAAAAGGTTACCGAATGCAGTGGTACAATGATACTGTACCGCAGTGGTCAACCCTTCACCCTTCAGTAGTCCCTGGTCAGTCAACGCAGTCTAATGCTTCATCTACAGGTATCGCCCTCACGGACGGTAACCTTGAGACAGCACGTATTGCGCTCATGCTCCAGACTACAGATGCAGGTGGTCCTATGTCACTCGGAGGTCAGACAACTCTCGTAGTTCCTGCCCACCTCGAGAAGACAGCCCGCGTTATTACTGAGTCTGAACTTGTTTCAAACTCTGGTAACAACGACATTAACATCTACAAGGGAAGCATCAACGTAGCATCTTCAATGCTTCTTGACGCAGTTAACGGAGGTTCCGACACAGCTTGGTACCTTATCGTTCCTGGTTCAACTAAGTTCATTCACGATGTTCGTGAAGGAATGCAGCCATGGACTGAAGTAGATGAAGACAAGAAGACTCTTACCGTTGGTATCTATGGTCGCTTTGCGAACTACACCAAGGATTGGCGTCGCTCTTGGGGTTCATTGGGCGCAGGAGCTGCTTATTCAGCTTAATCCTGAACTCATACTCGGCGGAGGAAGCAATTCCTCCTTCGGGATATGGTTTTAGAAGATACTAACGTATCGAATACCATAGAATTAAATTGCAATTTATTAAACTATGACTTATATCACAGTAAAGAATCCTGAGTCAGTAGATGTTAAAACCAATTACATGGGTACTTGGTATGAACTTCCTGCTGGCAAAGACAACAGCTTCCCAGAGGATGTCGCTCATCGACTCAAGGAAGTATATGGCTTCCTAGTACTCGGTGGTAGTAAAACTCGGGATTACCCAGTGGAAGCTCCAGCTGTAGAAGAGGAGGACGAAGAAGAAGTGGTGGAAGTAAAGGCTAAGCCTAAGAAGAAATAATCATGTCAAATTATTACGCAACACAGTTCTCACGCAAGCCTTTCACAGCAGCAGTGCTGACGGGGACGTACACTGACACTGATGTTGTTCTTGAGACAAAGGGAATGTCTAAGCTCGCTATCGGAGTTGCATATGCAATGGGCGCAGCAGAGACCGCTAACAAGGTTCTTATTAAACTAGAGCAATCTCCAGATGGAGGAACAACTTGGTTCCCTCTTTCGATTGACTCAACCACAACAGTATCAGCCCTAACTAATCGTGTGTGGGAGTTTACTGGTGATGGTTCATTCGACTTCGTAGTAGACATCGCGTACGAGACAATGCGTCTATCACTCGCAGAGAGTGGCGTTTCAGCAAACGCGGGCAATGCTACTGTTTGGTACACACTCAGTGGAGAATAAAGATTACTAATCACAAACAAATTAAATGTCAACTAATCTAACAGACCGAGACGGAGTGTCTCTCGTAGATAATGCTGGGAATATTCTAGTAGGTGAAACACCTAACCAGATGTACTCTAGTACAGTAGTTCTTACTTCAGCTCAGGTAAAGGCGCTTCGCGGCACGCCAGCAACTCTTGTTGCTGCACCAGGTGCGGGTAAAATCAACATCGTAGATAGCGTATTCTTCTATCTCACATACGGTTCAAACGTATTTACTGAGACAGCAGACAACCTTGTTGTTGAGTACGGTGACTCAGGTGTAGATATCACAGCAGCTATTGAAACGACTGGCTCATGGCTAGTAGCATCAGCTGACGCTTTCGGTACAGCAGTGCCAGCAGCAATCCTTACAGGAGCAGCAGCAACAGCAGGAGTGAACGAGGTAATCCAGCTTACAAATACTGGTGATGGTGAAATCGCAGGCAATGCAGCAAACGACAACACAGTAACAGTAGTTGTAAACTACCACACAATCGAACTCTAACAGAGTAAGTAAACTAAATGAAGAATCCAACAATTCTGAAAGATGAGTTGAGGATTCTTAACGCGGACAAGTCTGCTGTCGTAACGGAACTTCGCAAAGCTTCAGAAGACCTCAAGAATATCCAAGCGGGTATTGTGGAGGCGGAAGCAGAGTTGAAGGAAGTGAGATATAATATTCTTGAAGAGACAGCACGCCTCAGTGAAATACAGGGTCGTGCTGTTTCTGTTAGGAAAGAACTGTCTACAGCAGTACAAGAGAATAAGAATATAAACAATGCTCTTGATGCTTCGAAGGTTAAGAACTCTCAGGAAACTAAACTACATCTTGGACGAATAAAGAGTCTTAAGGATTCTGAAGCAGAGACAGAGTCTCGCATTGCAGAACTTAAGCGACTTTATGATAAGAACGCAAACGAGTACTCAGCAAATGAATCCGAAAGGAAGGTTAAGTTGCGAGAACTCAACGCTGAAATACAGGTGAAAGAAAGAAACCTTAAGGTCCTTTCATCTGAACTTCAGAAGATAGAGGAAGAGGAAAAGAGACAAACAAAGGAACGCCTCAAGAGAGAGGATAAGATTCGTGAGCGTGAGAAGATTGTGGCACAGAGGGAGACTAATGCCGACAAGCGAGAAGAGGATATCACACAAGCTATCTTTGATGTACATGTTGTGTATGGTCGATTAAAAGAACTCTATGCCAAGGAATACCCAGATGTAGACTTGGATAAACTAATTACCCAGGTATGAGTATTCTTGCCTATAATATCACGAACCCAGGTCTTCATATCTCAGGTATCCTAACGGGACCAGAACAACAGTTTGTTACAGACCTGGTTCTTGCAAGTGCCCTCGCTTCAGAGGACGATGTGCTTACATGGAAGTCAGGAGCGCCATCATGGGAACCTAACGCAGCGGGTGGGTACACTAACCTAACTGAGTTCGTAGACCAAACAGCATGGAGACTATTCTACTCTAATGGCTCAGGCGACGTAACTGAGTTGGCACTTGGTGCCGACCAGACTTACCTCATGTCTAACGGAGCAACTTCTGCACCAACGTTCGAAGCAATCACAGGAGGTGGGCATACTATTGAAGATGAAGGAACTCCACTCACTCAACGAACAAAACTAAACTTCGTTGGTTCAGGGGTTACTGTAACAGACGACTCAGGTGACGATGCTACTGTAGTTACAATAACTAGCGGTGGTATCAGTGAAGAATTAGCAATCGCCTATGCGGTGTCATTATAATAAAATATGAAAATAGTCCCGACAACATACGTCTTTGACGCTTCGGCACAGACGATACAATGTGACGACTTCACCGCAATAGAAAGGGTGGCTGTCATCACAAACCAAACAGATGGAATTATAATCTACAACTTTGCAGACCCAACAAAGGGTGGTACACTATCAGGTTCTACAATAACTCTAGATTACAACACAACCTCGATGGATGATGCGGACAAAATCCAAATCATCCTACATCCTGACGTTATAACAACAGAAGTACCAGACAGCTCCGAGGAAGCAATGCGGATTACATCGGTTCCACAGCGTGTGGAGCGTATGGGATTCTCAAAGGTTGTTTCAAACAATGTTGACTCTGACTTCTTTACCCTCGTAGGAAGCATTGGTACTGGTATGGGTGTCAACCAAACTGGCGGTAACCTAGTAATCACATCAGGTACCACAGGACGCTCAGAGACAATCATCCGTTCTCTAGCTTCCTTCAAGGGAGGCGTACGACTTAAATGCCGTTCAACACTCTCACAACGTATCGCTAACAACAACTTCTTTGTTGAGTTAGTAGACGTTATCGGTGATGGACTTGCATACACAATCGGTTCAGCTACAGCAATTACAGTTACATTCCCAGCAGGGCATGGATTCACAGCTGCTAATGTAGGACAGTCCATGTACCTTGGAGGGTTCTCTGGTACTGGCACGTTCCTCTCTGGTAGGTATCCAATCGCATCTGTTTCAGGTGACGATATTACCTTCACTGTTTCTGGATTTGCGGTCGGTACAGGTACTTGTTCAGCGTTTGGACATAGCTACTACCAGTTGCAATACCAAGGCACAACTGCAACTCAGACTAGCTTTGATACGCAACGTAAGGGGTATGCTTCAGGTGCAACAACCGCTACGATAAGTACAACAGCATCTCCTGGCCATATTGCTATAATCACAGGTAACGACTCAATCGCAACCTTTGCAGACCAGCTGGTAGCTTCAGGTGCGACAATCAAACAAACAGTACGAGCTACACGAGACGAGATGGTACCTGACGATGTTACACTACGTCTTCAGATACGTATCGCCAATGGTTCAACGAACCCAGCTTCTACTACCACATGGACAATCGGTCAGGTATCAGTGGCTAACTTTGCAGCACAAGATGTTGCAATTCAAGACCTTCGACCAGTAGGTGTCGGTAGCGCACTCCCTGTTGAAATCATGCGAACAGTAGCGTCTACAGTTTCTGGAAACGTTGCCGTTACAATGGCTGCCAATGCTACGACTACACCAGCGAAAGCTCGTGACGGAGTTGCGGGGGCATCTGACACAGGTATTCCAACATTTCGAATAAGGCGTGACATACCTACTGCTGTTACACCGATTGCAGGTGATTGGGAGGTACCTCAAATGGATGACAAGGGCAGACAGTACTTTATTCTTAAGGCTCCAACTGCTGCGGTTACTTCCGTAGCAGGTAGCGCATCAAGTGTTTCACTACTTGCATCAAACAATGCACGAGTAGGTGCAACAATCTTCAACGATAGTACAGCACTACTCTACATCAAGCTTGGTGCTACAGCATCAACATCATCCTTTACAGTAAAGCTACAACAGGATGAATACTATGAGGTACCGTTCGGGTACACGGCAGCGATAGATGGTATCTGGGCATCAGCTACAGGTAACGCTCGCATAACTGAATTAACTTAATATGCCAATACGCTCAACAACAGCTTTTAAGCTGAAGACGACAACTGGCATTGTTGACGTTTCAGCTTCAGCGGCGCCATCAAACGGAAACGTACTAACAGCCACTGGAGCTAACACAGCCACATGGCAGGCACCATCAAGTGGTGGTTTAAGTTGGTCTGAAGTAACAGGCACCTCTCAAGCTGGCGCAGTTAATACTGGATACATTCTCAACAATGCTGGCCTAGTAACACTTACACTTCCAACTACAGCAGCTCTTGGTTCTGTAATCAAGGTTGCTGGAAAGGGAGCTGGTGGTTGGAAGATTGCACAGAATGCTAGTGAGGTGATTCACTTTGGAGATACAAACACAACAACTGGAACAGGAGGCTCACTCGAATCTACTAATAGGTATGACTCAGTTGAATTACTATGTACTGTTGCAGATACCGAATGGACAGTCATCAGTTCTGTTGGAAACATAACTGTAGTATAATATGGCTACTACAACATATTACTTCGACGGTCATAGTGGAATAACTGACCCTGATTCAGTTTGGAGTAATGATGCAAACGCCTTTAATGGGGATAACACCACAAATGCATCGGTAAGCACTAGTGGTGACTCATCAGTAAACTATTTGCAGGGCGTAGGTACAACAGCACCAACAACTGGAACAGCGATAACGCAAGTGAGAGTACGGATTGACGGTGGCTCAGCGGGGCACACATACGGAAGCTATGATACCCTAACCCCGCCGTCGGGCGGGTGGTCCTGGTCTGAAGTTAATGGACTTGTCGTTAGGATTGTTGGGGCACTAGGAATGCCTGGCGATTACTATGTTAGGGCTTATATACGCTCTTCTGGTGCGGAGGACCTAGGGCAACCAGAGACCTACATAGCATCATTCTTTGGTACATTCAATGCGTATAAGGTTGAAATTGAAGTAACTCACGATGACCCAACATCGGAGCTAGAGAACGTAGTATCAATTAGTAATGTAGTAAGCATAACGCTATAATGGCAACAAACAATGCAATAAATCTTAAGTATGTCGCAGGTGGCGGTTATACTTATACGTTTCCCACTGCCACTACAACACTAGTTGGTACGGATACGACTCAAACATTAACGAACAAAACACTTACAACACCACAGGTTAATGAAGCGGTTAACCTTACTGCTACATCAACAGAGCTTAACATTCTAGATGGTGCAACTCTATCGACAACAGAATTAAATTACGTTGATGGTGTTACTTCAGCAATACAGACACAGCTTGATGCCAAGGCACCAACAGCAAGTCCAACCTTTACGGGTATACTTGACTATGTTCAGGCAGACGGCAATGAAGTTGCACTAGGTAACCTTGGTGCTACAGAAGCAATCGACTGGGCTACTGGAGTCTACTTCACAGGTGCTATTGACCAAGACGTTGCTATCACATTTACGAATGAAGCAAGTGGTCGCGGTATTACACTAGACCTTGTAGGAGATGGTACACAAGAAACGATTACATGGACTGACGTAGATGTGTGGTTGGATGGCAATGACGGTTCAGAACCCGCTGCCCCGACCCTTTCTACTGAGCATCTCATCGTTACTCTCAAGCGTATTGGTTCGACTACGTTTGCATCGGCTACTGGTAATTACGCGGTATACGCATAGGACATGGCATACGGACTAACAGAATCAATAAACTTCGCATCAGCTTCGTCTGAGTATGCAGCAATGGGTACTGACAGCACTTCATTGAGTGTTACTGGTACGGATGACATAACCCTAGAAGGGTGGTTTAAGATAACTTCTCAACCAGCTACAGGTGCAGCTTATTTTTTGATCTGGAAATCGACAGGGTCATCATCAAATCGTGGCTATGAGCTGAATTACGAAGACCAAGCAGGTACAAAAGTACTGACTGCTCGCTTTTTTGCTGGTGGTGGAACGACTAATTTTTGGACTGGTTCGTGCACATACACACTTACAACAGATACTTGGTACCACATCGCTGTAACCATTGATGTCTCAGCATCTGTCAACTCAAAATGCGTCTTCTATGTTAATGGTGTAAGCCAGTCAAAATCAGAAGCAAATACTGGGTCGGGAGCTACATCTATCTTTGATAGCACAACCCCGTTCTCTATCGGGCAATCTATCCCTGTCCTTGCATTGCCACAGTACTACTCAAACATGAATGTTAGTTTAGTTCGCGTTTGGAATACCATCCGATCAGGTACAGACATAGCAGATAACATGTGCAATGTCTTGGGTCCAACCACCAATCTGCAAGGAGAGTGGACGTTTGGGAATACTTATGTAGACACATCGGGTAACGGGAACACTCTGTCTGGTGTGAACACCCCAACATTCGTTGCCAATTTGCCAAGTACTTGTCCTATAACGTTTGGAAGTTTCAAGACCGCAACGGTAAACGCATCTGATGTCCCAGCGACACAGACAAACTTCCCTTCCTACGTTGATTTGTCGCGTCTTGGAATCACCACACTAGCAGAAGCACAGTCGGTCCGTGTGTATGCAGACGACACAATGACAACAGAGTGGGCGCGAGAAATCGTCAGCGCGACAGAGATGCACGTTAAGATTCCTTCGCTAACCTCTGCATCGGCAATATATGTTGCTTGGGGCGGTGGTAA
>JACCDT011156421.1_pt1 | contig 47943 bp, 31 predicted proteins | sample 7446291 | NCBI WGS metagenome assembly JACCDT01 (sample SAMN15323446, study PRJNA562643) | freshwater metagenome | isolation source: river surface water | place: USA:Blue River Watershed | collected 2017-08-17
AAGTGCGCCACGCATTCAGCAAGTTCGGCGGCAACATGGGCACCGAGGGCTCGGTGGCTTTCCTGTTCAAGCATTGCGGCCAGCTGCTGTTCGCGCCCGGCACCAATGAAGACGCGCTGATGGAAGCCGCGCTCGAAGCCGGCGCCGAAGACGTGATCGCTGATGACGAGGGCGGCTTCGAAGTAATCTGCGACCCGTACCAGCTGTCGGCGATTCGCGAGACGCTGGAGAAGGCCGGCTTCAAGCCCGAGGTGGCCGAAGTGACGATGAAGCCGTCGACCTCGACCGAGTTCGAAGGCGATGACGCCGCCAAGATGCAGAAACTGCTCGATGCGCTGGAAAACCTCGATGACGTGCAAGAGGTCTACACCAACGCCGTGATCAACGACTGATTCAACGACTAATTCAACGACCGACCCAACGAATGATCCTGCGCCGGGAAGCCCCGGCGCGAACCTGTTTCCTCCAGATTGTCCCTTTTCGCTCCCATGAAAATTCTCGTCGTAGGCTCCGGTGGCCGTGAACACGCGCTGGCCTGGAAACTGGCCCAATCGAAACGCATCCAGATCGTGATGGTCGCTCCCGGCAACGGCGGCACCGCGCACGACCCGCGCCTGAAGAACATCGCCATCACCGATCCGGCCGAACTGGCCGAGTTTGCGCAGAAGGAGCAAATCGCGCTGACCGTGGTCGGTCCCGAGGCGCCGCTGGCCGCCGGCATCGTCGACCTGTTCCGCGAGCGCGGCCTGAAGGTGTTCGGCCCGACGAAGCAGGCAGCGCAGCTGGAAAGCTCGAAGGACTTCGCCAAGGCGTTCATGGAACGCCATGGCATCCCGACTGCGAAATACCAGACCTTCAGCGACGCCACTGCCGCGCATCGTTACATCGATGAGCAAGGCGCGCCGATCGTGATCAAGGCCGACGGCCTCGCAGCCGGCAAGGGCGTTGTGGTGGCCATGTCGCTGGACGAAGCCCATGGCGCGATCGACATGATGCTGTCGGACAACCGCTTCGGCGATGCCGGCGCACGCGTCGTGATCGAAGAATTCCTCGACGGCGAAGAAGCGAGCTTCATCGTCATGGTCGATGGCAAGAACATCCTGCCGCTGGCCACCAGCCAGGACCACAAGCGCTTGCTCGACCAGGACCAGGGCCCGAATACCGGCGGCATGGGTGCGTACTCCCCGGCCCCGATTGTCACGCCCGAGCTGCATGCGCGGGTGATGCGCGAAATCATCCAGCCGACCGTGCAAGGCATGGCCAAGGATGGCATCCCGTATACCGGCTTCCTGTACGCTGGCCTGATGATCGATGCACAGGGCAATCCGAAGACGCTGGAATTCAACTGCCGCATGGGCGACCCGGAGACGCAGCCGATCATGGCGCGCCTGAAGACCGACCTCGTGACCGTGATGGAACATGCGTGCAACGGCACGCTCGACACCATCGAGCTGGACTGGGACCGTCGCACTGCGCTCGGCGTAGTGATGGCGGCCGGCGGCTACCCGGACGCACCGAAGAAAGGCGACGTCATCAGCGGCATCCCGGCCGAGACTGCAGACAGCATGACCTTCCATGCCGGCAGCGTGCTGGAGAATGGCGAGCTCAAGACCGCCGGCGGCCGCGTGCTGTGCGTGGTGGGCCTGGGCGATAGCGTCAAGGTCGCGCAAAAGCATGCGTACGACGCCGTGGACCAGATCCGTTTTGACGGCATGCAATTCCGCCGTGACATCGGCTGGCGTGCGCTGAAGCGCCCGGCCTGAGTGCAGGGAGCACAAATGAGCGCCCCGGATACCCAGGCCGTCAAGAACTGGCTGCTGTCGCTGCAGGAACGCATCGTCGTCGCCGTCGAAGAAATCGACGGCAAGTCCTTCATTCGTGATGCCTGGGAGCGCCCCGAAGGCGGCTCGCTGGGTGGCGGTGGCATCTCGCGCCTGATTGAAGAAGGCAATGTGCTCGAGCGTGGCGGCGTCGGCTTCTCGCACGTGACGGGCAGCAAACTGCCGCCGTCCGCAGTCGCCAGCCGTCCCGACCTCGCCGGTCGCCCGTGGGAAGCGATGGGCGTGTCGCTGGTCTTCCATCCGCGCAATCCGTATGCGCCGACCGTGCACATGAATGTGCGCTGTTTCTCGACCGCCGGCGACGGCAAGGAGCCGGTCTGGTGGTTCGGCGGCGGCATGGACCTGACGCCTTACTACGGCTTTGCGGAAGATGCGAAGCACTTCCACCAGACTTGCCACGATGCGCTGGCGCCATACGGCAGCGACCTGCACCCGCGCTTCAAGCAGTGGTGCGACGATTATTTTTTCCTCAAGCACCGCAACGAAGCGCGTGGCGTGGGCGGCGTGTTCTTCGACGATTTCAACGCGCCCGGCTTCGAGCAGAGCTTCGCGATAACGCAAAGCGTCGGCGACAACTTCCTGAACGCTTACCTGCCGATCCTGAAGGCCCGCAAGGACATGCCGTATGGCGAGCGCGAGCGTGACTTCCAGGCCTATCGCCGTGGCCGCTACGTCGAATTCAACCTCGTGTTTGACCGCGGCACGCTGTTCGGCCTGCAGTCGGGCGGACGCACCGAGTCCATCCTGATGTCGATGCCGCCGATCGTGAAATGGCGCTACGACTGGAAGCCCGAGGCCGGCTCGCCGGAAGCGAAGCTGTATACCGACTTCCTGCCGCACCGGGACTGGCTGGCGGCGTGATGGCTGGCGGCCTGACCCGGCGCTGCGTACTGCTGCTGGGCGGCAGCTTCGACCCGGTGCATGCGGGGCATGTGGGCCTCGCACATTACTTCAGCACGCTGCTGCACCCGGATGAGCTGAGGCTGATCCCGGCGGGCCAGCCGTGGCAGAAACCGGGCATGCAGACTCCGGCGGCCGACCGCATCGCCATGCTGGCGCTGGCTTTCCCGGGCTGGCCGATGCCAGTCGTGATCGACGAGCAGGAAGTGCAGCGCGATGGCGCCAGCTATGCAGTCGATACGCTGCGTTCGCTGCGGGAGGAGCTTGGCCCCGATGCATCGCTGATGCTGGCGCTGGGCGCCGACCAGCTGGCCAACTTGCATACCTGGCGCGACTGGCGTCAGCTGTTTGACCTGGCCCACCTGTGCTTTGCGGCGCGGCCCGGCTTCTCGATGGCGCGCGACGTATTGGATGCCGGCGTGGCCGCCGACGTGGCGCGCAGGCTGGCCAGTCCGTCGCAGTTGCGCGGCTCGCCGGCCGGGCTGGCTTTCATTGCGCCCAACCTGGCGCTGGACGTGTCATCAACCGCGGTGCGGGCCTCGCTGGCCGCAGGCGGCGATGCCGCGGGGCAGCTGCCGGCTCCGGTGCTAGACTATATTCGACAACATCATCTTTACCAGACTCTTTAATGGATATCAAAAAACTTCAGGCACTGGTCGTCGACGCCCTTGAGGACGTGAAGGCGCAGGAAATCCGCGTGTACGACACCACCCACCTGACCAGTATGTTCGACCGCATCGCCATCGCTTCCGGCACCTCCAACCGCCAGACCAAGGCACTGGCGTCATCGGTGCGCGACAAGGTCAAGGCGGCCGGCGGCTACATCGTGAACATGGAAGGCGAAGGCACCGGCGAATGGGTGCTGGTCGACCTGGGCGACATGGTGGTTCACATCATGCAACCGGCGATCCGCGCCTACTACCGGCTTGAAGAGATCTGGGGCGACAAGGAAGTGAAGTTCGGTGCGGCCAAGCGCACCGGCACCCGCAAGACGGCGTCCGGCGAGGATGACGAAGCCAAGCCGGCCCGCAAGGCCCCGGCCAGGAAGGCGCCTGCCAAAACGGCAACCAAAACGGCAACCAAGACTGCCGGCAAGACCGTGTCGAAGTCTGCGGCTGGCAAGACGGCGGCAAAAAAGACGGCGACCAAGTCGGCCGCCAAGACCACCGCTGTCAAGGCGCCGCGCAAGGCTGCAACGAAGACCACTGCCGCCAAGGCACCGGCCAAGAAAGCGGCTGCCAAGAAGACGGCCACCAAGTCTGCTGCCCGCAAGACGGTCTGAGCGCCTGACTGACGTCCTGACTTCATGCAGCTGATCATCGCCGCCGTGGGCCACAAGATGCCCGCATGGATCGAGGACGGCTATCAGGAATATGCGAAGCGGATGCCGGCCGAGTGCCGGCTGGTGCTGAAAGAGATCAAGCCCGTCGAACGCTCCGGCGGTCGCAGTGCCGAAACGGTGATGGCGCAGGAGCGCACACGGATCGAAGGCGTGCTGCCCAAGGGCGGCCGCGTGGTGGCGCTGGACGAGCACGGCCGCGACCTGACCACGCTGCAACTGGCACAGCAGCTGACGAATTGGCAACAACTGGGCGGGGATGTTACATTCGTCATCGGTGGCGCTGACGGCCTGGATGCCGATTTCAAGAAGAATGCCGACATGCTGATGCGCGTCTCCAGCCTGACCCTGCCGCATGGCATGGTGAGGGTCTTGCTGGCGGAGCAGCTGTATCGCGCGTGGTAGATCACCCGCAACCACCCCTACCACCGGCCCACGCTCTGATTTCCGGCGAGGATCAGGTGGCCAGCGGACCGGCAGTCCGCGTGTAATGGAAAGCTTCGGATGATCTTCCCGGACCAGAAAATCTACCTCGCTTCGAAGAGCCCGCGCCGGCGAGAGCTGCTGCGCCAGATTGGCGTCGAATTCGAGATCCTGATGCTGCGCGAAGAGCCCGGCCGCCACGGCGCCGTGTCGGAAGACGTGCTGCCTGGCGAAGCGCCGGATACCTATGTGCAGCGCGTCGCGCGTGAGAAGGCCGAGCATGGCTGGAATGCCGTGCTGTGGCGCCGGCTGCCGCAGCGCCCGGTGCTGGCAGCCGATACCACCGTCACGGTCGATGGCAAGATCCTCGGCAAGCCGGCCGACATGAACGAGGCCATCGACATGTTGCGCTCGCTGTCGGGCCGCACGCACGAGGTGCTGACGGCCATCGCCGTGATCGCAAATGACGAACTGCGGGAGTCGATCAATCGCTCGCAGGTCAAGTTCACCAAGGTCAGCGAACAAATGCTGCGCGCCTACTGCAACACGGCAGAACCCTATGACAAGGCCGGCGCCTACGGTGTCCAAGGCCATGCAGCGCAATTCATCGAAAACATCAACGGCAGCTATACCGGCATCATGGGCCTGCCACTATTCGAAACCGCACAATTACTCAATCAAGCGGGCATCAAGACCCTATGACAGAAGACCTGCTCGTCAACATCACTCCCCAGGAAACCCGCGTCGCTCTGATACAGCAAGGCTCGGTGCAGGAATTGCACATCGAGCGCAGCGCCTCGCGCGGACGCACCGGGAACATCTATCTCGGCAAGGTGGCGCGCGTGCTGCCGGGCATGCAGTCGGCCTTCATCGACATCGGGCTCGAGCGCGCCGCTTTCCTGCACGTGGCCGACATCTGGGAAGCCCGCCAGTCGTCGGGATCGGGGCCGGCGTCGGCGCCGCTGCCGATCGAAAAACTGCTGTTCGACGGCCAATCGGTCATGGTGCAAGTCATCAAGGACCCGATCGGCACCAAGGGCGCGCGTCTGTCGACGCAGATTTCCATTGCCGGCCGCATGCTGGTTTACCTGCCGCAGGATCCGCACATCGGCATTTCGCAGCGTATCGAAAGCGAGTCCGAACGCGAGGCGCTGAAGGCCAAGCTGCAGTCACTGGTGCCGGCCGATGAAAAAGGCGGCTACATCATCCGCACGATGGCCGAAGACGCGAGCGACGCCGACCTCGGCATGGACGTTACTTACCTGCGCACGACCTGGACCCACATCGTCCAGCAGTCCAAGACCGTGCCGGCGCCGACGCTGCTGTACCAGGACCTGAACCTTGCGCAGCGCGTGCTGCGCGACTTCGTCGGCGACCAGACCGCCAATATACAAATCGACTCGCGCGAGAATTTTGTCAAGCTGACCGAATTCGGCACCAGCTACACGCCGTCGGTGCTGCCCAAGCTGCAGCACTACACCGGTGAACGCCCGCTGTTCGACTTGTACGGTGTCGAAGAAGAGATCGAGAAGGCCTTGGGCAGGCGCGTGGACCTGAAGTCCGGTGGCTACCTGATCATCGAGCAAACCGAAGCGATGACGACCATCGACGTCAACACCGGCAGCTATGTCAACGGCCGCAACTTCGACGACACGATCTTCAAGACCAACCTCGAAGCGGCACACGCGATCGCGCGCCAGCTGCGCCTGCGCAACCTCGGCGGCATCATCATCCTCGATTTCATCGACATGGAGAATGCCGAGCACCGGATGGCGGTGCTGGCCGAGTTGCACAAGGCGCTGGCGAAGGACCGCACCAAGGTGACGGTGTCCGATTTCTCTGCGCTGGGGCTGGTGGAGATGACGCGCAAACGCACCCGTGAATCGCTGGCGCATGTACTGTGCGAGCCCTGCCCGGCCTGCTCGGGCAAGGGACAGGTCAAGACGCCGCGCACCGTTGCCTACGAAATCCTGCGCGAGCTGCTGCGCGAGGCCAAGCAATTCAATCCGCGCGAATTCCGCATCCTCGGATCGCAGGTGGTGATCGACATGTTCCTCGAAGAGGAATCGCAGCACCTGGCGATGCTGGGCGATTTCATCGGCAAGCCGATCTCGCTGCAGGTCGAAAACACCTTCCATCAGGAGCAGTACGACATCATCCTGATGTAAGCGCGACCCGTGCGCGCTCCCTTCTGCCGGCATCCGCGGCTGGCAACCCTATAAAATGCGGAAACCATGAACCCGGAAGTCATCATCACCAACCTGCACCGCCGCTATACCGGCGTCTCCGGCACCATCAATGCGCTGCTGCCGGTGCAGTCGCGCACGCAGTCGGTCGCCTTCGTCGGCACGCCGGTGCCGGGCGCAGCGCTGGCGCAGGCGCAGAACGGCGAGCGCTTTGCGCACCTGAGCGTGTGGCAGGCGATGGTCATCAGCCGCAAGTCGCTGCCGGATGGCCGCAAGCGCATCTGGCATGTGCGGCGCGACCCGGAAATGATGCTGGGGATTTTCATGCGCGATGTGCTGCGTTTCCCGATCAAACTGGTCTTCACGTCGGCCGCCAAGCATCGCCATTCGTGGTTCCCACGCTGGATGATCAGCAAGATGGATGGCGTGGTCGCCACCACGCCCGAAGCGGCAGCCTTCGTGCCGAACACCACCAAAGTCGTCTTCCATGGCGCGAGCCTGGAACGCTTCGCGCCTCCCGCAGACAAGCGCACCGTCTGGCAGCGCACTGGCCTGCCGGGAAAATTCGGCGTCGGCGTGTTCGGCCGCATTCGTCCGACCAAGGGCACGGACATCTACGTGGATGCGATGATCGAAGTCCTGCCGCGCTTCCCCGACTTCACGGCGGTAATCACGGGCCTGTGCCAGCCGGAGGATGCAGCATTCAAGCAGGCGATGGTCGACAAGATCCGCAAGGCAGGACTGACCGAGCGCATCCTTTTCCTCGGCGACCTGCCGCTTGACGATATCCCGTCGTGGTACCAGAACGTGAGCATCATGGTCGCCTGCCCGCGCTATGAACCTTTCGGCATCACGCCACTGGAAGCGATGGCCTCGGGCTGCGCCGTGGTCGCCAGCCGCACCGGCGCATTCGAGCACATCGTCGAGGACGGCAAGACCGGGCTGATGGTGCCAACCGGTGACGCGCCCGCACTGGCCGCGGCGCTGGAGGCACTGATGCGCGATCCCGAGCGCGCCTTCGCGATGGGCGAGCGCGGACGCGAGCGCGTGTCGGCGCAATTCTCGATCGAGCGCGAAGCTGCCGGCATACAGTCGGTCTATGAGCACGTGCGGGGCTGACCCGGCATGACTCACGCCCTTCCTTCGCGCGTCAAGCTCAGCATTGGCATCCTCGCGATGAACGAGGAACGTCGCATCGCCGACTGCCTGCGCAGCGCGGCCTTTGCCGATCAGGTGATCGTGATCGACAGCGGCAGCACTGACCGCACGCGCGAGATCGCCGCTTCACTCGGCGCGGAAGTGCACGAATATGCAGACTGGCAGGGCTTTGCCGAGCAGCGCACTCGCCTGCTGCGCCATGTGAATGGCGAATACATTTTCTTCCTCGATGCCGATGAAGTGATCCCGCCGGCACTGCAACAGGAAATCCTCGCCGCCGCCAACAGCGGGCGCGATGCGATCTGGGAAATCCGCTGGTGCGAAGTCGCGTTTGGTCGTGAACTGACCCGCATGAAAAGCACCGGTGGCGTCAAGCGCATGTTCCGCACGGCCTCACTGAAGGGTTTTGCCGGGCTGGTGCATGAAACGCCGGAGATGGTGAATCCCGGCATTCCAACAGCAGGCTTTTCTACCCGCTTGCTGCATTACTCGCGCACGTCCGTGTATGGCTGCCTGAAAAAGCTGGCGCAATATGTGCAGCTCGGTGCGGCCAAGCGCGCTCAGGCCGGCAAGCGTGGCGGGGTATTGCGCGGATTGGGATCGGGCCTGGCGAGCTTCCTGAAACTGTATGTGTTCGGCCGCGGCTTTTTGTATGGCGCGGAAGGCTTCCTGTTTTGTCTGTTCGTCAGCCTCGAGTGCTTCTTCCGCTATGCGGCACTGGGCTATGACGCAGAATTTTTTGACAGCATTGCCCAACGCGGATAGCTGCGTGCTCGCAGGTTTGGGCTTGCGGGCGTGGGATTGCGGGGGCTGCCATGATGGGGGCGATGTGCCTGCCCATTGCGAAGAACATCATTTTCGCGCGATAACGAAGATGTTGTTCCACGGACTTCTATAATAATCGGAACGAATTCATCGAACGATTTTGAAAACCATGAGTGAGCCCTCCAACGCACCGGTCCTGGCGCCGCAATCAGAAAGCAGCAAGCATTGGCCGCTTTTCCTCGCGGGCGCGCTTTTCCTGCTGTTCCCGACCTGGATCATCGCGTCCCATGTCGTGCTGCTGATGATTACGATCTATGCGATTGCGCACGCTGACCGGCAGCAATTTGCAGGGATTGTCGAGCGGGCGCCGGCACTTTGGGCTCTCGTCGCCATTTATCTGATCGTGCTGGCCGGAACGATTTATTCGCCAGCGCCCTGGAAAGACGTGCTGCTGCATTGGCAAAAGTACCTGCGTTTCCTCTACCCCTTCGTTCTGTTGATGCTCCTGGCGGATCGGCCGCGCCTTCAGGAATTTGCGCTCAATGCATTCATGCTGGGCATGGGATTCATCGCGGCATCGTCATGGCTGAACATCTGGTTCGTGCTGCCGTGGTCGGCTTCGAAGAAACCTGGCTGGGGTGAAAATCATTTCGTGATTGGCGACCACATCACGCAAAACGTGATGATGGCCTTCTTCGTGGTGGTCGCGCTGCAGCGCGCATTGCAAGCGCCGGATCGCAAGCGGCGACTGTGCTGGGGATTGGCCACGCTGCTGGGCACCGTAAGCATCACCCATTTGTCGTTCGGCCGTACCGGCTTGTTCGTCTTGCTGGCAGGTCTGGCGGGATGGATGGCAGGCCAGTTCAAAGGCCGCAAGCTGGCATTGGCGCTGGCGCTGCTTGTCGCACTGGCCGGCATCGCAACCTGGACCTCAAGCGCGATGACCAGCAGGATCCAGAAGGCTGTCACGGAAGCCGAACATAGCGAAGATAATCGAAAATCATCGATTGGCCATCGGCTTTACAACTACAAGGTCACGCTGCAAATGATCGCCGCGGCACCCGTCATCGGCCACGGCACCGCATCCTTCCACACCGAGTTTTGCAACTACATGGAAGACCCGGCAGACTGCTTGCGATACGCGTGGCACCCGCACAACCAGTTCCTGATGATGGGTGCCGAGTACGGCATCATCGGCCTCGGCTTGTACATCCTCATGATCCTGATGCTGGTCCATGCAGGTTGGCGCTCCCCGGACAAGAACAGCGCGGCATTGATGTATGGATTTGCAGGCATCCTGATCGCCGACAGCCTTGTGAATTCGCCGTTCTTCAGCTCCCGGGAAAGCCAGTTCTTCGCGTACATGATAGGCCTCATGCTGAGCATGAACCTGCCGTTGCGCCTTGGCGAAGCGACGCGCCCGGCTTGATTGCCGGCGCCTGTCCTCTCCGGTTCACAACCGGGAGCGGCAATGCAGATTCATCGCCTCAGGGATAGAACGTCGAATTTGCGAACATACCCAGTTTCAGACCATAGAAGGCACTGATCTCTCGCAAGCCGATATCGAAAGCCGGCCGGTCGCGGCGCGGGTTGGCCAGCGCCGGTCGGATCAGATGCCGGTCGAATTTTTCCATCACCACGTTGCGGTTGTAGCGTGCGGTGTACTGATCCCAGTGCCCGCTCCGGATTGCCTTCGGATCCAGGCTGTCGATGATGCGTACCAGCGAGTCCTTGTCCGCAAAGTAGTAGCCCTTGTCCCCCAGCACATCATGATGGTGGGTGTGCTTGTTGTACAGGTAGGTAATCACGGGCTTGTTGCGAACCGAAAATTCTCCGCATGCCAATCCGAACGATTCGCCGAGGCGCCTCGCATGCAACATCGCGTCGCAGGTATTGATGAATCGGACCTTGCGCTCTAGTTGCGTCGACCCCGGCAGGAAGATCGCATTCGGATGATCGACGAACTTCTCCGTGTTCATGAAGATGAACCATAGCCCGGGCCTTGAACCCGCCATCTCGATCACTGCCTCGCGCGCGCTGCGGATATCGAAATTGAGGCGGCCGCCATAGGTGCCAATCACCTTGTCGTCTTTGCCTATGCCCAGTTCGGACCGCAGGTCACCGGACACCTCAGGCATCTCGACGATGTGCGGAACGCATGGGATGCGATCGGCCGAGCAGCGGCGGCTCAGCCATTCGGAGATGAATGCATAGGACGCGCCATGGGCGTGCCCGGGGTTGGTCGGGAATACCGCATGCACCATCGTCGGCACGCGCAGCGACAGCTTCCCGTCGCGCTTGCCGGATTTGATCATGTACAGCAGGTCCGCACCATGCCGGGCGAGTTGTTCGTCCACCTCGGAAAACTGGTCATAGCCGACCAAGTCGAAGCGCTCGCTGAATTTCTCTATCGCCTGTGGATGATTGTTCTTGTTATTTTTGTGATAAAAAATGACACTTTTGTTGCCCAACTGCTGCTCATTGCCGATCGCATAGTCGAACAACGCGATCTCGGTACCGGTAATGGACAGCTGATTGGAATGGAAGGCGATTTTCAAAGGCATGCCATGAGCGCCCCTCGCGGGGCAATGAATTGCACAAGAGTTATGCGCGACAGTCTACATTGGTTAGAATCCCGGGGTTCGAAACATCAATCTTGCGATCGCGGCCCGGATGCCCTCCCCGTCAGTCAACGACATCACTGTCATCGTCGTCACCTTCAACAGCGCCCACTGCATTGACGGACTGCGCGACGCCGTTGCCGACTTCACGCACCTGGTCATTGTCGACAATGGCAGCTCGGACGGTACCGCTGACAAGGTCCGGCAGAGCCTGCCCAGGGCCACCTTCATCGGCAGCCCGGAGAACATCGGTTTTGGCGCGGCCAACAACAAGGCGCTGGCGATCGTGTCGACGCCCTACGCATTGCTGATCAATCCCGACTGCCTGCCCGGGTCGCAATTTGCCGCGGGCTTGCTGGCGGCCGCGTCGCAGTTCCCGGACGCGGCCATCATTGTGCCGCACCTGATCCGGCGCAGCGGCGCCCTGGAGCTCAGTTATCGCTGGCCCGACAATGCATGGAAATCCGTCGGACCGGAAGCGTCCGGCCCCTGTTGCGTCGGCTTTGCCAGCGGCGCCGCGCTACTGTTGAACATGACCGTGATGCGCAACGTCGGCTTCTTCGATGAAACCTTCTTCCTGTACTACGAAGACGAAGACCTGTGCCAGCGCGTGTTCGACCGGCGCCTGCAGATCATCGTTGCGCCGGAGGTCAGCCTGACCCACTTGTCGCGTGGCTCGGTCAGGGGCCGCAGTCCGCTGAAGGCAGAATACCTGCGCGGCTATCATCATGCGCAGTCCAAGCTGATCTTCGAACACAAGCATGTCGGCGCCGACAGCGCGCAAAGCCTGCGCCGGAAGACGCTGCTGTTGGCGCTGCTGACGATCGTGCCGCGCCTGCTACTCCCGCAGCCCAAGTACCTGGCGCGCCTGTTCGGCCGCATTGCCGGCTTGTGCGCGGGGTATCCGAAGCCTGCTTTGGCAAAATCAGTCTAGTCGGTATCAAATTCCATTAGTATCCGTATCCATTCGCTTGCTGACGCGCGCCGCGCGGATTGCCAGCCTGAAAACCCGAAGACAGCCTCATGATTCCAGTCATCCTCTCCGGCGGGTCCGGTTCACGCCTGTGGCCCCTGTCGCGCTCGATGCGCCCCAAGCAGTTCCTCGGCATTACGGAAGAACGCTCGCTGTTCCAGTTGACTCTGGAACGCCTGCAGGGGATCGCTGGCATCCGGGCACCCATCATCGTCTCCAACCAGGAGCACCGCTTCCTGGCCGCGGAACAGGCACGCGAGGCGAACGCCGCGCCAGCGGCCATCCTGCTCGAGCCCTTTGGTCGCAACACCGCCCCCGCGATTGCCGCAGCCGCCTTGCAGGCGCGCCAGGACGGCAGCGACCCGGTGCTGCTGGTGCTGCCCTCGGACCACATCTTCATGAATGCGCAAGCCTTCCATGCCGCCGTCGCGCTCGGCGGCAAGGCTGCGGCCGACGGCATGCTGGTCACCTTCGGCATCGTGCCGGACCGTGCCGAGACCGGATACGGCTACCTGAAAGCCGGCGACGCCGTGCCGGGACTCGAAGGCGTGCAGCGGGTCGCGCAGTTCGTCGAAAAACCGGACGCGCAGACAGCCGCTGGCTATCTGGCATCAGGCAAGTATTTCTGGAACAGCGGCATGTTCATGTTCCGCGCGTCGGTCTACCTCGAAGAACTGGGCCGGCATCGTGCCGACATCCTCGAGCATTGCCAGCTCGCATGGAAAGAGGCCCGACGCGACCTCGACTTCATCCGCCTCGACGAAGGCCACTTCAAGGCCTGCCCGTCGGACTCGGTCGACTATGCGGTGATGGAAAAGACTGCGCAGGCGGCCATGGTGCCGCTGGACGCCGGCTGGAATGATGTCGGTGCCTGGCCCTCGGTATGGCAGTCGCAGGACAAGGATGCGAACGGCAATGCCGGGCGCGGCGATGTGATCTTCGAGAATGCGAAGGATTGCTATGTGCACGCCGACAGCCGGCTGGTGAGCCTGCTGGGGGTCAGCGACCTGTTCGTGATCGAGACCGCCGATGCTGTGATGGTCGGCCACAAGGACCATGCGCAAGACGTGAAGAAGATCGTCGAGCGCCTGAACAAGGAAGGCCGCAGCGAGACCGAGCTGCACCGCGAAGTATTCCGACCGTGGGGCTCGTTCGACTCGATCGGGCGTGGCGACAAGTATCAGGTCAAACGCATCACGGTGAACCCGGGCAGCAAGCTGTCGCTGCAGTACCACCATCACCGCGCCGAGCACTGGATCGTGGTCAGCGGCTGTGCGAAGGTCACAATAGGCCAGACCACGAAGCTGGTCGCGGAAAACCAGTCCGTCTTCATCCCGATCGGCGAGACCCACTGCCTGGAAAACCCCGGCACGATTCCGCTGGAACTGATCGAGGTACAGTCGGGCAGCTACCTCGGCGAAGACGACATCGTCAGGCTGGAAGACCTGTACGGCCGCGCCTGATTATGCGTGCCTGATTATTTTTTAGGCAGGCGCCCCATCAGGTAGAACTCGTCGTTCGGCCGCATCCCGATGGCATTCGCGATGCGGTTCGACATGCCGAAGAAGGCCGTGATGGCGGCGATGTCCCAGATATCTTCGTCGTCGAAACCATGGGCGCGCAGGGCCGCATAGTCGGCATCACCGACCGAACCAGAATCGAGGCAAACCTTTACCGCAAAGTCCAGCATCGCGCGCTGGCGCGGCGTGATATCGGCCTTCAGGTGGTTCACTGCCACCTGGTCCGCGACCAGCGGGTTCTTCGCATAGATGCGCAGCAGCGCACCGTGAGCGACCACGCAATACAGGCAGTCGTTCTTCGCGCTGGTCGCGGTGACGATCATCTCGCGGTCCGCCTTGGACAGGTTGCCGCTCTCCTTCAGCATCAGCGCATCGTGATACAGGAAGAAAGCGCGGAACTCGTCGGGACGGTGCGCGAGCGTCAGGAACACGTTGGGCACGAAGCCGGCCTTCTCCTGTACCGCGAGGATTTTTTCGCGTATATCGTCCGGCAAATCTTTCAGTTCCGGGACCGGGAAACGCGAAATCGGTTTTTTCTCAGCCATCAGGATTCCTTTGCAAACTGAAGGTGGTACAGGTGCGCATAGACGCCGCCATGCGTCAGCAGTTCGGCATGGCTGCCGACTTCGGCAATCTTGCCCTGCTCCAGCACGACGATGCGGTCCGCGTGTTCGATCGTGGACAAGCGATGTGCAATGACCAGCGTGGTGCGGCCTTTCATCAATTCATCCAGCGCATCCTGCACCGCACGCTCGGATTCGGTATCCAGTGCCGACGTCGCTTCATCCAGGATCAGGATGGGCGCATCCTTGTAGATCGCACGCGCAATCGCGAGGCGCTGGCGCTGGCCACCGGACAGGCGCATCCCATTGTCGCCGATGTTGGTCTCCAGTCCTTCGGGCAGCGTCGCGATCACTTCAGTCAGGTGCGCTGCCTTCGCTGCCGCCTCGATCCGCCGGCGATCCGGATGTTCGTCGCCATAAGCGATGTTGGCGGCGACCGTGTCGTCGAACAGCACCACGTTCTGGCTGACCATGGCCATCTGGCCGCGCAGGCTGGCCAGTTCGATGTCGGCGATGGACGTGCCATCGAGCAGGATCTGTCCCTGCGTCAGCGGATAGAACTCGGGCACCAGATTCACCAGCGTCGACTTGCCACCGCCGGACATGCCGACCAGCGCAATCGTTTCGCCGGGTGCGACGGCGAGGTTCACGCCCGACAGCGCCGGCTGTGCCTGCCCCGGATATTGGAAGCCCACATCCACGAAGGTCAGGCTGCCCCTGGCACGCTGCGCCAGCTTTGCGCCGCTGGTGCGTTCCGGTTCAGCATCGATGAGACCAAACACCATCTCGCCGGCCGCAAGTCCGCGCTGCAGCGGGCCATTCACGCCGGCCAGGTGCTTGAGTGGCGTCAGCGTCATTAGCATCGCCGTAATGAACGACGCAAAACCGCCGACCGTCATATGACCATCGCCCGCCTGTGCCAGCGCGATCATGATGATGACCGACACCGAGAATGAATTGATGAACTGCGTGACCGGCTCGGTGGTCGCCATCGTGGCCGCCATGCGAATCATGAAGCCGCGCAGCCGCAGCGAGCGTTGCTCGAAGCGACGCCCTTCATACGCTTGCCCGCCGAAGATCTTGATCACTTGCCGCGCACGCGTTGTCTCTTCGATCGTCTGCGTGATCTCGCCATTGAGCAGCTGGTTCTGCGAAATCAGGCGCTTGAGGCGCTTCGCCGTCAGGCGGACGACAACCGCAATCACCGGCACCAGCACCAGCGTCACGATGGTCAGCTTCCAGTTCAGCCAGAACAGGTAGCCGAGCAGGCCGACCACGGTCAGCGAATCGCGCACCAGCACCACGATCACGCCGCGCAGCATATCGAGGATCTGCTGCACCTCGACCATCATGGTGTTGATCACCTGCCCGGTCGACTGCTTGTCGTAAAAGCCCAGCGGCACGTCCAGCAAGCGCGTGAACATCTGCTGCCGCAGCAGCGTCATCAGGCGTCCGCTGACCCAGGCCATCATGTAGTTGGTGGTAAAGGTCGACAAGCCCCGGATCACGAAGATGCCCACCACGATCAACGGCACCCACCACAGCGGGAAGCTGCCGGCCTTGGAGAATCCCTCATCGAGCAGCAGCTTCATCAGGCCGGCGACGGCCGGCTCGGTGGCAGCTGTCACCAGCATGCCGGCAATGCCGAGCACGAGGCGGCCTTTGTACGGGGCTAACAGCGCGAGGATGCGCGAAAAGGTGCGGGACAGGCTCACCGGTACTTTCTCTTCAATGGGCCGCTGGCGCGGCGCTCGGGATGATCAATATTCAAACCAGACGTTGTCGGCGCTCAGCCACTCGGACAGCTTGCTGCGCAAATTGTCGTCAGCACGCACGCGCCAGTCGTCAGACAAGCGCAGCTCGCCGAGCGCGCCATTCTTCGTATATTGCACGACGATGGGACAGGAATGTTCCCGCTGCTGGTAAGGCTGTATCAGTTCACGCAGCTTTGCAGCGTCGGCCTGTCCGTTCATCGACAGCCGCAGCGCCTTCACGAAGTTGGCGCGTGCACCCGCAATATCCATCACCTTCTCGGCGGTGATGCGCAAGCCACCGGAGAAGCGGTCTTCCGACACCTTGCCCTGCACGGCAAGGAATTCATCTTCCTTGAACAGCGCGCGGTTCGCGTCATAGACCTCGTTGTATACCGTGACCTCGACCTGCGCGGTACCGTCGTCGAGCGTGGCAATCACCATGCGGCCGCGCTGCGTCATTTGCACGCGCAGGCCGGAGATGATGCCGGCCATCAGTCTCGGATCGCGTGCCGGCTGCAGGTCCGCCAGTTTTCCTTTGATGAATTTGCGTGCCTCCGGTGCATACGCATTGAACAGGTGGCCGGACAGGTAGAAGCCGAGCGCGGTCTTTTCTTCGGTCAGCCGCTGCTTCTCGCTCCACGGCGGCACGTTCACGTACTCGGGGCTGTCGTCGAAACCGCTGTCATCCATCTCGAACAGGCTGACCTGATTGGCTGATGCCTCGGCCTGTTCGGCGCTGTCCATCGCCAGCCCCACCGATGCCATCAGGATGCCGCGGTCGATGCCGAAGCAATCGAAGGCACCCGCCTTGACCAGCGATTCGATGGTGCGGCGATTGATCTGGCGCTTGTCGACGCGCTTGGTAAAGTCGAACAAGTCCGTGAACGGGCCATCCTGCCGCGCGGCGATGATGGCCTCGATCGCATTCTGGCCGGTGCCCTTCACGGCACCGAGGCCGTAGCGAATGCGATCGGCTTTCTTGCCTTGATCGGCGACGGGCGTGAATCGATACACGGACAGGTTGATGTCCGGCGGCAGCAGCGTCAGCTTGCAGGTATCGAGCGCATCCTCGACCAGGATCTTGACCTTGTCGGTATCATCCATCGCCAGCGACAAGTTGGCGGCCATGAACGCGGCCGGGTGATGCTCTTTCAGGTAGGCGGTGTAATACGACAGCAGCGCATACGCAGCCGCGTGCGACTTATTGAAGCCGTAGCCGGCGAACTTCTCCATCAAGTCGAAGATCTCGTCGGCCTTTTGTTCGGACAGGCCGTTCTTGGCCGCACCGTCGCGGAAGATCAGGCGGTGCTCCGCCATTTCCTCGGGCTTCTTCTTGCCCATCGCACGGCGCAGCAAATCTGCGCCGCCGAGCGAGTAGCCGCCGATGACCTGCGCCATCTGCATCACCTGCTCCTGATAAACCATGATGCCGTAGGTCTCGGACAGGATGCCCTCGGTACGCGGATCGGGATAATCGAACTTCTCGCCGTGCTTGCGTCGGCAGAAGTCGGGAATCAGGTCCATCGGGCCCGGTCGGTACAGCGCCACCAGCGCGATAATGTCCTCGAAACGGTCGGGACGCGCATCCTTCAACATGCCCTGCATGCCGCGGCTTTCAAGCTGGAACACGGCGACGGTGCGCGCCTGAGACAGCAGCTGGTAGGTGGCCCGGTCATTCAGCGGCAATTTCTCGAGGTTGAAATCGGCCATCGCCGGGTCGAGCGCGCGGATGTATTTGACCGCGCGGTCGAGGATGGTCAGCGTGGTCAGGCCCAGGAAGTCGAACTTCACCAGGCCCATCGCTTCGACGTCATCCTTGTCGTACTGCGACACCACGCCACTGTCGGCACCCTGCGTGTACAGCGGGCAGAAGTCGGTCAGCTTGCCGGGCGCGATCAGCACGCCACCGGCGTGCATGCCGACGTTACGCGCAATGCCTTCGACCTGCTGCGCGAGATCCTGCAGTTGTTTGACTTCTTCTTCGTTGTCGAGCCGCTCTTTGAGTAGCGGCTCTTCGACCAGCGCGTCGGCAATGGTCACCAGCTTGCCCGGCTTGAACGGGATCAGCTTGGAAATGCCGTCGCAGAAGTTGTAGCTCATGTCGAGCACGCGGCCTACGTCGCGCACCGCGCCCTTGGCGGCCATGGTGCCAAAGGTCGCGATCTGCGACACCGCATCCTTGCCGTAGCGTACCTTCACGTACTGGATCACGCGGTCGCGGCCTTCCTGGCAAAAGTCGATGTCGAAGTCAGGCATCGACACCCGCTCCGGGTTCAGGAAGCGCTCGAACAGCAAGTTGTATTCCAGCGGGTCGAGGTCGGTGATCTTCAGCGCATACGCGACCAGCGAACCGGCACCCGAGCCGCGGCCCGGGCCGACCGGCACGCCATTGTTCTTCGCCCACTGGATGAAGTCGGCCACGATCAGGAAGTAGCCGGGGAAGCCCATCTTGATGATGGTGTCAGTCTCGAACTTCAGCCGCGCTTCGTAGCGCTCGCGCACTGTCGCGCGCTTGCCTTCGTCCGGGAACAGCTGCAGCAGCCGTTCTTCCAGCCCTTCCTTCGCCTGCGCGATCAGGAAATCGCCGATCGACATGCCGTCCGGCGTCGGGAAGTCCGGCAGCTGCGGCTTGCCCAATACCAGCTTCAGGTTGCAACGCTGCGCGATCAGCACGCTGTTCTGCAATGCGGCCGGAAGGTCGGCGAACAGCTCGGCCATTTCGGCCTGCGTCTTGAAATACTGTTCTTGCGTGAAGCGCTTCACGCGGCGGCCATTGGCGAGGATTTCACCGTCGGCGATGCAGACGCGCGCTTCGTGCGCGGTGAATTCTTCCTTGTTCAGGAATTGCACCGGATGCGTCGCGACCACCGGCAAGCCGACTTTGGCAGCCAGTTGGGTCGACTGGCGCAGCAGGGTCTCGAGCTTCGGATTGCCGTTGCGCTGCACCTCGACATAGAAGTGACCGGGGAAGACCTTGGCCCAGCGGCGCGCGCACTTCTCGGCCAGTGCCTCGTTGCCGTTCTCCAGCGCAGCGCCGATGTCACCCAGCATAAAGCCGGACAGTGCAATCAGGCCGCCCGGCGCAAGTTCTTCCAGCCAGTCGGTGCGGATTTCGGCCCGGCCGCGGTGCTGGTTGGACAGCCACGCGCGCGCCAGCAGCTCGCACAGCTGCAGATAGCCATCGCGATTCTTGACCAGCAACAGCAGCCGCGACGGCTTGTCGCGGTCGTCATCATTGGTGATCCAGACATCGCAGCCGACGATGGGCTGCACGCCCTTGCCGCGCGCGGCCTTGTAGAACTTGACCATGCCGAACAGGTTGGACAGGTCAGTCACGGCCAGCGCCGGCTGGTTGTCGGCGGCCGCCGCTTTCACGAGGTCGTCGATCCGCACCAGCCCGTCGGCGATGGAGTACTCGGAATGCAGGCGGAGATGGATGAATTGCGGCGCGGTCATGGGCGCTATTTTAACCGGCAGGAACCCCCGGCTGGCCGCCCGTTGCAGGCTTGCGAATCCTGCGTCGCCGCGCTAAGGGCAGCGCGCTTACCCGACTGGCGTGCTACGGCTTGTGCAATGCGGCGAGCCTTATAATGTTGGCCTCCCCTAGCATTCTGGTCGTCATCGCCATGCAGTCCACGCACCCGATCGTCAACATCTCTGCTTATAAATTTATTACGGTCGACGACACCGTCGAGCAACGCCCGCTATTCCTGCAGAAATGCCAGGACCTTGAGCTGAAAGGCACGATCCTGCTGTCGCCGGAAGGCATCAACATGTTCCTGGCCGGTTCGCGCGAAGCGATCGATGCCTACATGGACTGGCTGCACCAAGACCCGCGCTTTGCCGACATCGTCGCGAAAGAAAGTTTCTCCGAGAAGCAGCCGTTCAATCGCATGCTGGTGCGACTGAAGCGCGAAATCATCACGATGAAGCATCCGCTGATCAAGCCGGAACTGGGCCGCGCACCGACCGTCAGCGCGCACGATCTGAAGCGCTGGCTGGACCAGGGGCATGACGACGCAGGCCGTCCGGTCGTGATGGTAGATACCCGCAATGATTTCGAAGTCGACGTTGGATCGTTCGACCACACCATCGACTATCGCATCAGCAAGTTCAGCGAATTCCCCGACGTGATCGAGAAGCATCGCGCCGAACTGAACGACAAGACCGTCGTCACCTTCTGCACCGGCGGCATCCGTTGCGAGAAGGCCGGCATCTACATGCAGAACATCGGCTACGAGCACGTGTACCAGCTTGAGGGCGGCATCCTGAAATACTTCGAGGAAGTCGGCGGCGCCCACTACCACGGCGATTGCTTCGTCTTCGACCATCGTACCGCGCTGAACCCGCAGCTCGAAGAGACCGAGACCCGCCAGTGCTTTGCCTGTCGCGCCGTCGTCACGCCGCGCGAGCAACTGTCGCCGCTGTACGTCGAGGGCAAGTCCTGCCCGCATTGCGCCAACAGCGCGACCGCAGCGGCCGTGGCCGAGGCTGCCTGATCGCAGGCTGATCGTCCGCGGCTCGGGCGCATCGCATGACAGCACCCGAGCGTCGCATTGCCCACCTCGACATGGATGCGTTCTACGCATCGGTCGAGTTGCTGCGTTACCCCGAACTGAAAGGCCTGCCGGTCGTGATCGGCGGTCGCTCGGCGCACCAGCCGACGACCGATGCCGACGGCACGCGCCATTTCGCGAAGTTGCGCGACTATGTCGGGCGCGGCGTCGTCACCACGTCTACCTATGAAGCCCGCAAGCTGGGCGTGTTCTCGGCGATGGGCATGATGAAGGCGGCCAAACTTGCGCCTGACGCGCTGCTGCTGCCGGCTGACTTCGATTCCTACCGCCACTACTCGCGGCTGTTCAAGCAGGCCGTGGCCGACATCGCGCCCGACATCGAAGATCGCGGCATCGATGAAATCTACATCGACCTCAGCGGGCACACCGAAGCCTCACAGCCATTGGCGCAAAAGCTCAAGGATGCGGTGCGCGATGCGACCGGCCTCAGTTGCTCGATCGGCATTGCGCCCAACAAGCTGCTCGCAAAGATTTGCTCCGAACTCGACAAGCCCGATGGCATCACGCTGTTGACGATGGCAGACCTCGAGTCGCGCATCTGGCCGATGGGTGTGCGCAAGATCAACGGCATCGGTCCCAAGGCCGGCGAAAAACTGGCCACCCTGGGCATCAGCACCATCGGCGACCTCGCGCAGCAAACGCTGGTGGAACTGCAAACGCAATTCGGCCGCAGCTACGGCGAATGGCTGTACCGCGCCGCGCGCGGCGACGACGAGCGTCCGGTGGTGACCTGGTCGGAGCCGAAGTCGATCAGCCGCGAGACCACGTTCGAACGTGACCTGCATGCAAAACGCGATCGCGAGCAGCTGTCGGGCATATTCACCCGGCTGTGCGAGCGCGTGGCAGGCGACCTGCAGCGCAAGGGCTATGTCGGGCGCACGATAGGCATCAAGCTGCGCTTTGAAGATTTCAAGACCGTCACGCGCGATGTGTCGCTGCCGGTGCCGACCGACGATGCGCAAGCGATCAGGCGAGCCGCCGGCGAATGCCTGCGCCGCATCGAGCTCGGCCGCCGCATCCGGCTGCTGGGCGTGCGGGTGACGGCGCTGTCGGCCAAGGCCGGCGACAGCGGCGACCGTGAACCGCCGCAAGCCGAACTGGCGCTGGACTGAGCCGGGTCCGGATCGACCTGATACCTGTAGCGCCTTCGCTTTCGCACTGGTCACGTTCCGACGATGGCTGGCCTTGTCCGGTCTGGTGCGCCGTTACAATCACGTCCCATGAACTACGTCGGCCGCTTCGCCCCCTCGCCCACCGGACCGCTGCATGCGGGATCCCTGGTGGCAGCGCTGGCCAGCTATTGGGATGCAAAGGCGCACCATGGCCGCTGGCTGCTGCGGATCGAAGACATCGACGAGGCACGCACCGTGCCCGGCGCGGCCGAGGACATCATCGCCACGCTTTCCGCATTCGGCATGCAACCCGATGGCGAGATCGTCTGGCAAAGCCGGCGCAAGGATTTGTACGAAGCCGCATTCAGGCAGCTAGCCGGACACGTGTATGCGTGCGGCTGCACGCGCAAGGAAATCGCAGATTCTCGCGTTGCAGTCGCTGCCGACGGCGCCGCCATTTATCCGGGCACGTGTCGCGCCGGCCTCGCCGCCGGCAAGCCGGCACGCGCATGGCGCTTGCGCGTGCCCGATGCCGGCAACCCGGCGGGCAGCATTCGCTTTGATGACCGCTGGCAGGGCGAGATCAGCGAAGACCTCGGCAGCGCCGTTGGCGACTTCGTGCTCAGGCGCGCAGACGGCTTCTGGGCCTATCAGCTGGCGGTGGTGGTCGATGATGCGGAGCAGCAGGTGACGGATGTCGTGCGCGGCGCCGACCTGCTCGAATCGACCGCACGCCAAATCTACTTGCAAACACTGCTGCAGGTGCCGACGCCGCGTTACCTGCATGTGCCGGTGGTCGCCAATGCGCTGGGAGAAAAGCTGTCCAAGCAGACCGGCGCGACCGCGCTCGACCTTGCGCATCCGGTGGATGAATTGCGGCTGGCCGCAAGCAGGCTGGGCCTGCAAGCGGAGGCGTCGATTTCAAGCGTCGGGGAATTTCATGCGGCGATGCTGCCGCTGTGGAAAGCACGCTACAGCCGAGGCTGACGCCGCGCGTGCGCGGCATGCAGGAAGCGACCCGCGGATTGCTGCGGGCCTCGGCTCAATGCTTCAGGTGGGGTGCCGGAAAATTCAGCCCTTGGGGCCGCCACCCAACAGCGCGGCACGGCGCGGCTGTGTCTTGCCCGGACGCGACTCGACCGGCTGCGCCACGGTCTCGGCTGCCGGGGCAGTCGGCTCGTAGGGCTTGAAGAACCAGGGGTCGACCTTTTCCTTGCGCGGCGGCGGGCCGCTGCGTTGCGGACGGTCGCTGCGGCGGTCGTCGTCGCGACCATTGCGGGCGCTGCGATCGTGGCCACGGTCACCGCTACGCTCCGAGCCGCGATCGCGCTCGTAACGATCGCCGCCACGCGCACCGCGCGGCGCAAAGCCTTCGATGGCTTTCGGCGTCAGCTTTTGCTTGATCAGCTTTTCGATGTCGGCCAGCAGGCGCGCATCCTTGTCCGAGTACAGCGAGATCGCTTCACCCGACGCGCCGGCACGGCCGGTACGGCCGATGCGGTGCACATAGTCTTCCGCGTTGTACGGCAGGTCGTAATTGATCACGCAGGGCAGTTCGGCGATGTCGAGGCCGCGCGCGGCCACGTCGGTGGCGACGAGCACGTCGATGCCGCCGTTCTTGAATGCTTCCAGCGCCGTCATGCGTTCATTCTGCGTGCGGTCGCCATGGATCGCGGTGGCCTTGATGCCCTGCTTTTCCAGCTCGCGCGCCAGCCGCGACGCGCCGATCTTGGTGTTCGAGAACACGATCACCTGGCGGATCTCGCGCTCGCGCAGCAGGTGCACCACTGCGTCGCGCTTGGCCTCTTCATCGACCTTGAAGACTTCCTGCGTCACGCGCTCGGCCGTCGCATTGCTGCGCGCGACTTCGACCAGCACCGGATCCTTCAGGAAGCTGCCGGCCAGCTTCTTGATCTCGGGCGAGAAGGTGGCCGAGAACATCAGGTTCTGGCGCTGCTTGGGCAGCAGGTTGATGATGCGCTGCAGGTCGGGCAGGAAGCCCATGTCCAGCATGCGATCGGCTTCGTCCATCACGAAAATTTCGGTTTGCGACAGGTTCAGCACCTTTTGCTGCACATGGTCGAGCAGGCGACCCGGGGTCGCGATCAGGATTTCGACGCCGGCGCGCAAGGCTGCCGTCTGCGGCGCCATGTCCACGCCACCGAACACGACGGTGGAACGCAGCGGCGTATGGCGTGAGTAGGCCTTCACATTGTCGGCCACTTGGTCGGCTAGTTCGCGGGTCGGGGTCAGGATCAGTGCACGCACCGGATGCCGCGCGGGCGATGCGCTGCTGTTCGCTTGCGGCAGCAGCTGCTGGATGATCGGCAGCGAGAAGCCGGCCGTCTTGCCGGTGCCAGTCTGCGCCGCGCCCATCACGTCCTTGCCCTGCAAGACGACCGGAATGGCCTGCGCCTGGATCGGCGTCGGATTCACATAGCCTTGGTCGGCCAGTGCCTGCAGGATGGGCGGTGCGAGACCGAAATCCGCGAATTTGGGGAGGGGTGCGGCAGGTGCGGCTTGATCCGCAGTGGCATCGGGTGCAGCGGGCACGGTGTTGGGGATATTGAGATCGGACATGCGCTTGACTAGGTTTAGCGCAGGAGTATAGCACCCGCGACTCTCGCGTTCACGCGCCAAGTATTTGATTGCAAAAGGAAACGCAGGGGCGGTTTGCCCACCCTTCGCGCAGGGCCCGCCGGCAGGCTTTGCCAACGGCCGTCGATGCCGGCCGGCCAGCTCGCCTGAATCGAGAACAGGCCCCGATGTTGGTTCCGATTCGATCGCCAATTGCCGTTTGTCACCGGTAGAATCCCCGGCCTGACGCTGTCGGAGAACGACGATCAAACCTCAAAAACCAACGCTGACTGAACGCCTCCGCCATTGGATGCTGGCGGACGCCATGGCGCCGGGCAGTACCGAACGGCGTTATTCGGCACTCGGCGCCCTGGTGGGCCTCGGCATCTGCATGTGGCTGCTGGAAGGACTCCCAGCCCATAGCTACTGGCTGCTCGCGCCCATGGGCGCCACGGCCATCATCCTGTTCGGCATGGCGAACAGCCCCGTGGCCCAGCCCTGGCCAGTCGCCGGCGGCTACCTGATCGCCTGCTGCGCGGGGCTGGCAAGCGCGGCTTTGGTGAACTCACCATGGATGGCCGGCGCCATCGCGGTCGCCGCGACGCTTTGGTTGATGGCGCGGCTCAACTGCCTGCACCCGCCAGGCGGCGCGCTCGCCCTGCTGCTGGTGTTGGACCAGAAGACTTTCACCACCTCGACTTCGCATACGATCGCACTGGTCTGCGCCAACGTCGGCTTGCTGCTGCTGTCGGCCGCGATCATCAACAACCTGATCCCCGGCCGTCGCTACCCTTGGCGCCCGGCTCCGCCCGACGCCAATCCGCATGGCACGCAGGACAAGATGCCACTGCAGCGCGGCGACCTGAACCGCGACGACCTCGACAACGCGCTTCGCCGGCTCAATGGGTTCGTCGACGTGAGTGAAGACCAGCTGCTCGCCTTGTATGAAGTAGCAATCGATCACGCTTTCAGTCGCCACGTCGGCCTGACATGCGCTGATGCGATGTCGCGCGATGTGCTGACCACGACCGCAAGCGCGCCCCTGTCAGAGGCATGGCAAGTGATGGGTGAGCACGGCATCAAGGCGTTGCCCGTGGTCGATGCCGCACAGCGCGTGACCGGCATCATCACCTTGTCAGATGTTTACAGAGGACTGGGACAACGCAGGGCCATTACGGCCAGCGAATGGGCTGGTTGGCTTGAACAACCCGTCGCCAGCGCAATGACCACTCCGGCGTGGTCGGTGCAACAGGACACGCCGATGGCGGCACTTGTCCGTGAGGTGGCCGGCAACGGCCACCATCATGTCCCGGTCATCGATGCAGACGGAAGGCTGGTCGGCATGCTGACCCAATCAGACATGATTGCTGCGCTCTACCGCCAGCTTGCGCTGCAGCCCGGGACAGGCCAGGTTGCCGGCATCCCCGGTCCTGTCCTCCGTCCTGCACAAGGCGAGGAACGCATCGCCTCGTAAAAAATTCCGCGCATTCCGGGCTTGGACTGTCAGGCTAGCTGCCCGCAATCGCTCAGGCGTCTTGCAGGTCTGGTGCCGCAGGCTGCACGGGCGCCGCTGACTTCGGCGTGACCACGAACGAACGCTCTTCCGTGGGGCGCTTCGGTTCCATCCCCTTGCTGCGAAGGACCGCGGGTGACACCGCCCGCATGAAACGATCCAGGCTGCGATTGATGTCATGCTCCTGCCGGCGCGCATCGGCGTTCCTGCAAAGCGTGTCGTAATAAGTGGCGTCGTGCCAGACGCGCCGTACCTCGGCCAGCCAGGCGCGCAACTCGTCGTCACTGATGACAGCCTCGGTCTTTTTCTGGCGGACGATCTCGGATACATCGATGACGCTTCCGGCCTCGCCAATCATTTCAGCCGATCCGCCGGTGCGCGAAGCAATCACCGGGATGCCGTTGATTTGCGCTTCCGCGATCACTCGCGCGCCACTCTCATGCCAGAGTGATGGCAGCAGCAAGGCGCGCGTGCTGGCATACACCGGGCGCATGTCGGTACGATGCCCCAGCACCGTCACGTTCGGGAAATCTTCAGCCTTGAAATTCAACACCTGCAGCGCTTCTGCCCAACGGCCACGGCTCTGCACGACCATGAAACGGATTTCCGGACATTCCTTCGCCGCCATTCGCGCCAGCGGCATGAAGATGCTCACGCCTTTTTCGAAGCTGGGATTGATGAAGGTGATGAAGTCAGGGCGGCGCGGCAATTCCGATTTGACGAGTGCCGGGTTGATGAACTTGCCGATGACCTTGCAATCGAGGCCGTGCCGCTGCCGGTACAGGTCGGCTGTCGATTGGGTGTCGGTGACCACGACCGCGACATCGCGGAATACCGATGCGTCGCGATACCCTTCATTGACCAGATAGAAGACGACCGGAATGCCTGCGTCACGGCATTCGCGCATGATGGTGCGCTCGAGGACGAGGCTGCCCCACAGGAAAACCATGTCAGGGCGGCGATTGGCCAGCTCCTGGCGGAACAGGTTGTAATAGGTTTCCTCTTCCTGGCAATTCATGAAGCGCCGGTGCGAATTTGCAGTCTTCACGATCAGGTGCTCGACCCCGTCGAGCTCGGTACGCCAGATCGGCTTGTCCTTTTGCGATTCACCGGCTTGCATCACATGCTGCCCGCCCTGCGGAGAATCGAAGATCGTCGCTTGCAACGCCACGGCCCGGAAGCCGCGCGCGGCAAGACTGGCCATGACTGTGCGCATACTGAGTGCTGCGCCACTGGTCTGGTCGAGGATGCTGCCGGGGCAGCAGAACAGGATGCTCGGGCGGGAATCGGTGGCCGCTCCCGGGCGTGCCGACTGGCTCGCATCGACTGCTTGCCGGGCGCGATCGCTGATGTCAAACGGGGATTGTGGCGTGCGGGATTTAGTCATGCAGGCGATTCTTAAATAAGCACGCCTCCCTGTCCACCAGAGGACAGGGAGGCGTGGTGACTACTACACCGGTGAATGCCGGATCAGGCGAAGTTATCCTGGCGCAGGCTGGCGATTGCGTTGTCACTAGACGCATTCACCACGCCGATCAGGGTCACCATATCAAACACAGTATCACCATCGCTGTCTTCGATGCGGTACAGGTTCAGCGCACGCACCGAGCCTGAATTGGCGGTGACGAGCGTCGCGCTGGTCGTGCCATCCGCCGCGACCAGCCCGGCCAGGCTGCCGTCCGTCGCCAGTGCCGTGGCTAGGCCGTCCGCTTCCCCGATATCCGTCACCAGTCGAATGACCTCATTCTGGTCAACCGAATCAGCAACAGTGCTGCCATCAGTCGAATTGAACACCGTCCCATTGAGCACGCTGGCATAGGAGAGCTTGTCGGCGCCGTTGACGGAACCAATCAGCACGCCGTCGTCGAACACGCCCACGCCCAGCATGTCGCCGCCGGCACCGACGGCGAAATCATCGATCGTATCGACGCTGGTCGGGGTGAGGTCGAACAGCACGGCATCACGGCCGGCACCCAGGGTGATCGTGTCCTCGCCTTCGGTGCCGTAGATGTTCGACCCACCGATGCTGGACTTGATCGTGGTACCCATTTCAACGCCGCTCAGGTCAATCATCGACCAGCCGCGGAAGGCCGAGAGATCGACCGTGCCGACCTGGTAGGCCGTATTCTTCTCGCCCCACATTCCCAGCATTGACGAATATTCAGCATCCTTCGCAATGTAGAACATGCTGTTGGTTGAACCGCCGGTCACCGTGACATTACCTACGGTTGCACCGCTAGTATCGAGCTCCATCATCAGGCCACCGGCATAACCGGTGTGATTCGCGCCATAGTTGACGGTGATGTCGCCGACGGTGGTGGCAGAGGTGCCACCAAACAGCGCGACACCCACTTCGGATTCGTCAGTACCGGTATGGTTGACCGTGATGGCGCCGACCGACGCATCGGCCGACACAGCCATGTAAGTCTTGCCGTAGTTCGACGCGTTGGTGATGCTGATATCGCCGATTGTGCCGCCGAGGTCGTTCTGCGACGATGCGGAGAGCTGCAGCGCGATCAAACCGCCCGCGCCACCGGTGACGATGCCTGTGACACTGTCAATGTCGCCGCCCATGGCTTCCAGGTCCGCGCTGATCCAGTTGTCGTTGCCGGCATTGGCCAGGTTCAAGGTAACCGGGCCCATCGATGCCGCCTCTTCAGTGCCGCCATAGACGCGAGCGTAGGCGTCAATGCCCGCGAAGCTGCTGCCATTGAGGACGTTGAGGTTGATGGCCGCGATATCGCCGTCATTCTCGGTCGAGAGGTTGAGGTAGCCATTGGCGGCCTCGCCTTTCACGCTCATCGTCACATTGCCGATGGAACCGCCGTCGTCTGCATAGGCGTCCGCATCAAGCCCGGCGCCCGCGCCCTCAAGGACGAGGTTCATCGACGCGATGTTGCCACCGCCCAGATAGCTGCCACTGTCATCGACCACGGCCGACGCGGAGATCGATGCACTTGCATAGGCTGCGGCACCATTCGCGCTGACGTTGACGTTGCCGATGTCGCCGCCCACAGCCACCGGATCACCCGAGCCGTCGCCGATATCCTTGCCGGCATAAGCATCCAGCCAGACGTATCCGCTGGCCGCTGTGCCGGCAATCACCAGGCTGGTATCGCCGATGTCACCATAGGTTGCCTCGCCATCGACCCGCATGACCGAAGCTTCGCCCGTGGACGTTGCCGTGATATTGCCGATGCTGACGCCGTAGTAGCCATTGAGGTAAGCATTGGCATAAGCGCCGTTCCCGGCGACCGCCATCGTCAAGCCGTCGATGCGAGAACCACCGATGAACTCCGCATTGCTGTAGAACGAATTCTCGGCAATCAGGGAGGCTTGCACCTCGGCGCCGTCGCCGGCCACATTCATCGTGATCTGTCCGATGTCGCCACCCACGACCGTTGACGTGCTGGCGTCTTCGGCCGTCGTCGTAACGACCCCGCCTGATGCATAGGCACTGACCCAAACCTGAGTATTGATGCCGGTGACATTGGTGGCAATCGAACCGATGTCGCCCGCATAAGCATTGAGGTCGATATCGGTATAGGTATCCGTTCCGTTCGCGGTCACCACGATGTTGCCGACATTGCCCTGATTGGTATCGGCGGAGAGGTTCAGCGCCGCCCCCATGCCGTTGGAACTCATGGCCACCGATCCGGTATTGGCTTCGATAATCTCCCCGGTATCGCCGTCGGTCGTGCCGTAAGCGTAAAGCGCAACTTCCGAGCTCGCGAAGTTGCCGGTGACATTCACGGTCGTGGTACCCATTTGACCGCCCGCAGCCTCGCCGTCAAGCCATCCGACATGCGCTTCGAGGTAGGCATTGGCCTCGGCACCGGTGCCATTGGCCGACAACGTCACGGAGCCCACATCGCTTGCGTCGGCATTGATCCATGCATAGGTGACAGCCTCGTTGCCCGTCGCACTGCCCGTCAGCGCACCGAGTTCTGCCCCATTGCTGAGGGAGACGTCGAATTCGGACCGCGCGGTGCGGCCGTTGGCCGCCAGGCTCACCGAACCGATCACCGAGTCGTCCGACAAATCGACCGAGCCATACGCCCGCGCTGCGTCGCCGATGGCCGTCAGGCTGATTTGGCCGATACGACCACCATAGGAAGAACCGTCAGATGCCGTGCCCGTGCCCGCCGACGCCTCCATTTCGACTGCAGCATACGCGCCATTGGCCGTCATGACGATCGAACCGATATCGCCGTCGGATGTGGTCGCCTCGATATAGGAATACGCCGAATAGCCGTTTGCAGTCGCAGTGATATTGCCGATATTGGCGCCCTGATAGCCATGCGCATCAACCTGCGTATTGGCGAAATCACCGATCGCGCTCACCGACACATTGCCGATGCCACCGCCGACAAAATCGCCGTCCGCATCCTGCACACCTAAGGTGTACAGGCTAGCCGTTGCAGTAGCGTCGGCACCGGCAAACAGGTTCAGGTTCGAGAGTTTGCCGCCGATGGCTTGATCATCAGCGGAATCGTCAATGCTCGCACCGGTATCCAGTGCTGCACTGCCCATGAACTCCAGGTATGCCGTCGAGCCTGCGCCGTTGGCGGCGACGTTCAACGTGCCGAAAGTTCCGCCTTCATCGGCGTTCGCACGCAACGTGGCATTCGAACCAAAGCCGCCTGCAATTGCCGTCACGCTGCCGATGGTGCCGCCGCTGCTGGCGTTCAGGTTCAACTCTGCCGTCGCATACGCTCCGCCTGCACCGGCAGTCACCGGCCCCACATTGCCCGCAGTAACGTATTGCTCGCCATTCGAGAACACGCCGTTCACGGTGACATAGCCACTCGCGTGAGCGCCAGTGCCATTGACGCGCAGGTTCACCGCACCGATGTTGCCACCCATGACCACGCCCGCATCCGTCGTTGCCGCGCCCGCTCCTGCCGTCAGGTAGGCTTCCGCGCCAGCGCCTTCGGCCGACACGTTCAACGCGCCGACATTGCCGATTTCCGCCGCTGCCGTAACGCTGACGTAGGCGCCACGGCCCGCCCCGGTCGCCGTCACGTTACCGATACTGCCGCCGCTGTAGGCTTCCAGATAGGCCGTGCCACCGGCGTTCGAGCCATTGGCCATAATCGTCACGGCACCGATGTTGCCGGCCGCAAGATACGCCTCGTCACCGCCGAACACGCCATCGGTCTGCGCCGATACTTCCGCGTGTGCGTCGTCGCCCAGCGCGCGCAGCGTCAGGTCACCGATGGTGCCGCCCTGCGCACGGTCATCGCTGCCATCATCGTCGCTATTGGTGTTCATGCCGGCGCCCGCGTACACGTCAAGGCCTGCATACGCATGGGTGCCGTTGGCGGTCAGCGTCACGGCACCAACGTTGCCAGCTTCGGCATAGATGCCAGACTCGCTGTACTGATTTGTCGCCTGGTTGTAGCGTTGTTGATTCAGGTAAATCGAAGCATCCGTGCCCGTGGCCGTCGCCGTCACGTTGCCGATGCTGCCGCCGCTGTAGGCGGTCGCTGCAAAGTAGCCCGACGCGCCCGTGCCGGTCACGCCCACCGTGATCGGGCCGATATTGCCTGCGGCGTAGTATTGCTCGCCATCGCTGAACACGCCATCCGTCATCACGGAACCCGCGGCGTAGCTGTCTTCGCCAGCCACGCGCAGGGTCACGCTGCCGATGTTTCCGCCAATCGCCAGTGTGCCGTTGCCGTCCATGTCTGCGCCCGCGTAGGCATAGATATCGGCCGTGCTGCTGGGTCCTGCCGCCGACAGGTTGATCGCGCCGACGTTGCCAAGCTCGGCGACGGCTTCGGCGTACACGCCCGCCGCTTCGCCGTTGGCAGTGCCGGTGATGCTGCCGATGCTGCCGCCGCTGTAGGCAAAACCGGAAGCTTCAGCGAACGACGCGTAACCCGTGGCATTGATCGTCACATTGCCGATATTGCCGCCGGTCAGGAAAGCCTCGCCGCCGCCGAACACTCCACTGGTCTGCGCATTAACGCCGGCATACGATTCTTCGCCGGCTGCACGCACGGTGATGTCGCCGATATTGCCACCCTGTGCGCGGTCATCGGAGGTGTCGTCATCCGTGCCGTTGGTGTTCAGGCCTGCTCCTGCATACACGTCAAAATTCGCATTGCCAAAGGCACCGTTGGCCGTTGCCGTCACGCCCCCGATGCTGCCGGTATACGCATAGACATAACCGGAAACCTCCGCACCCAGTCCATTGGCCGTTGCGGTGACGTTACCCACATTGCCGCCGTTGTTCGCTTCAACGCCCAGGTTGGCCGAAGCGTACGCGCCGTTCGCGCCGAGGGTCACCGGACCCACATTGCCCGCGGCAATGTATTTCTCGTCCCCGCTGAACACGCCCTCGGTGCCCACATAACCGCTCGCGTGAGCATTGATGCCATTCACGCGCAAGTTCACCGCGCCGATGTTGCCACCGATAGCCAGATCCGTATCCGTCATCGCCGCACCGGCCATCGCTGACAGGTAGGCCGCTGAATCGGCACCTTCGGCCGACACGTTCAAGTTACCAATGTTGCCGATGCCCGCCGACGCTGCGACATCGACGTACACACCGCGACCGACGCCCGTCGCCGTTACATTGCCGATGCTGCCGCCACTGTCGGTGTTCATGCTCACGCCACCCTCTGCGAAGGTGCCGTTGGCCATCAGGGTCACGTTACCGATGTTGCCGGCCGCCAGATAGGCCTCGCCGCCACCGAACACGCCGTCGGTCTGCGCAACCGCGTACACGGACGCGCCCTCACCCAGTGCACGCAAGTTCAGGTCACCAATGTTGCCGCCCTGCGCGCGGTCATCCGACGTCACATCCTCCGTGCCATTGGTGTTCACGCCGGCACCGGCGCTGACATCGACGCTCGCATACGCATGGGTGCCGTTGGCCGTCAGCGTCACCGCGCCGATATTTCCGAATTCGGCGACCACGCCCTGGGCACTTTGGCTGGTCAAATAATTGTCGAGATAGTCATCCAGATGAACCGAAGCGTCCGTGCCCGTGGCCGTCGCCGTCACGTTGCCGATGCTGCCGCCGCTGTAGGCCGTGGCGCCAAAGTAGCCCGACGCACCCGTGCCGGTCACGCCGACCGTGATCGGGCCGATGTTGCCTGCGGCGTAGTATTTCTCGTCGCCGGTGAAGACACCGTCAGTCGCCACTGCGCCGGAAGCAGAACTGTCTTCGCCATTCACGCGCAAGGTCACGCTGCCGATGTTTCCGCCAATCGCCAGGGTGCCGTTGCCATCCATTTCAGCACCTGCGTACGCATACACTTCAGCCGAGCTGCTGGCACCCGCCGCCGACATGTTGATCGTGCCGACATTGCCGATCGTGGCGCCCGCTTCGGCATACACTTCGGCGTCTTCGCCATTGGCTGCACCCACGACGTTGCCGATGCTGCCCCCGCTCAAGGCAAAAGCAGACGCTTCGGCGTACGACGCATAACCCGTGGCATTGATCGTCACGTTGCCGATGTTGCCGCCGGCCAGGAAAGCCTCGCCCCCACCGAACACGCCGTCGGCCTGCGCGTAGATGCCGGCGTAGGTTTCTTCAAGCGTCGCGCGCACCGTGATGTCACCGATGTTGCCGCCCTGCGCGCGGTCGTCCGTTGTAACGTCATCCGTGCCGTTGGTGTTCAGCCCGGCGCTGGCATAGACGTTGGCATACGACTGGCTGTGCGCACCATTGGCGGTTGCCGTCACCCCGCCGACGCTGCCGAAATTGGCGTACACGTCGGCAGAGGCGCCCGCATCCAGGCCATTGGCCGTGGCGGTGACGTTGCCCACATTGCCGCCGTTGTAGGCGCTGACGCTCAGGTAGGCCTCGGAATTGGTGCCATTGGCGCCCACCGTCACCGGGCCCACATTGCCAGCGGCATAGTATTTGGCGTCACCGGTGAAGACCCCGTCAGTCGTCACCTGACCATTGGCGTGGGCGTTGGTGCCATTAACGCGAAGGCTCACTGCGCCGATGTTGCCGCCAATGGGCGTGCCGGCCTCCGTCAGCGCCGCGCCGGCCGATGCAGACAGCTGCACACTCGTGCCTGCGCCGTCAGACGCCAGGTTCAGGTTGCCAATGTTGCCGATGCCAGCCGACACCTCGATGTCGATAGAAGAATCACGACCCACGGTGGACGCGGTCACGTTACCGATGCTGCCGCCGCTCTGGGCATTCAGGTACAGTTCGCCGCCAGCGTACGCGCCGTTGACAGACATCGTCACAGCGCCGATGTTGCCAGCAGCAAGGTATGAAGTGTCGCCACCGAAGACGCCGTCAGTGTAGGCAGACGCTCCCACATATGAGCCATCGCCCTGCGCGCGCAGCGTCAGGTCGCCGATGTTGCCGCCCTGCGCACGATCGTCCGTGGTCACTTCGTCCGTACCGAAGGTGTTGATGCCGGCGCTTGCGTAGACATCCACATACGCATAACTGTCAGGTCCGTTGGCGGTCGCCGTCAACGAACCGACGCTGCCGAAATTGGCATATACATCGATTTCGGCATCCGACTCACGGCCGTTGGCAGCCGCCGTGACGTTGCCCACGTTGCCGCCGTTGTTTGCCGCGATGCTCATGTACGCTTGGACGGAGGTGCCGTTGGCGGTCGCCGTCACCGGACCCACATTGCCTGCCGCGTAGTATTTTTCATCGCCGGTGAATACACCCTCGGTCGACACATAGCCTTCTGCGTAGGCTTCCGTTCCCTGGATGCGCAAGCTCACCGCGCCGACATTGCCGCCGATGACTCTGTCATCGGCAAGATTTTCAAGCGTGCCGTTGTCGTCCATGGCCGCACCGGCCGACGCATACAGGTAAGCTACCGCGCTCGCACCTTCGGCCGACACATTCAGTGCGCCGATATTGCCGATGCCTGCCGACGCGCCCACATCGATGTACATCTCGCGCCCCTGGCCGGTGGCCGTCACGTTGCCAATGCTGCCACCGCTCTGGGTATCCAGATAGACGCCGCCTCCGGCGAATGCGCCATTGGCCGTCAACGTCACATTGCCGATATTGCCGGCCGCGAGGTATTTTTCGTCCCCACCGAACACGCCGCTGGCCTGCACGTCGGCTTCCGCATACGCACCCGTGCCGGTCGCACGCAAAGCGATGTCGCCGACATTGCCGCCGTACGCCCGATCATCGCTGACGGGTTCGGTGCCATTGTTGTTCACGCCGGCATTTGCTTGGACATTGGCGTACGCATAGCTGTACGCACCGTTAGCCGTCACCGTTACGGCACCGACGCTGCCGATGTAGGCCGACGCATCCAGGCCGGCGTTGGCCATCGCACCCGTGGCTGTCGCAGTCAAACTGCCGATGCTGCCGCCACTGGCCGCGGTGACCCCGGCCCATGCATCCGTCTTGACGCCGGTGGCGGTGACTGTCACCGACCCGATATTGCCGCCGGCAACGAATGCTTCCTCACCTTCGAAATTCCCGTCGGTGCTGGCTGTGACATAGGCCGTTGCCTGGGTACCGTTGGCGGTCAGGGCAATGCTGCCGATCGATGCGGCACGCGTATCACTGGAATCCGTCGAAAACTGGCCGCTGACGCTGCCCAGCGCGCGGGCGTTCATATTGATGTTGCCGATTGCACCGCCAGTGACCATGACATCTGCCGCTGCGGTCGCTGCCATTGCCGCAGTGATATTGACGTTGCCGAGATTACCGTTGGAGGCATCGAGGTCAGCCCGGCTGTGGGCCCATGCGCCATTCGCATCGATGGTCAGGCTACTGACGTTACCCGCAGCGATCACGCTGAGCGATGCTTCAGCTTCACGGCCGTTGGCAATGCTGGACAGCGCGCCGATGTTGCCGCTGGTCGTTTCGATGGTCGCTTCGGCCGAACCCTTGGTGCCCGCGGTCAGGCTCACACTGCCCATCCGGCTGCCGGAGATCTGCGATTCGACATAGGCGTCGCGCGCTGCGCTGATGGTCACGTTGCCGACGGCATTCGTTGCGGACAAGCTGGTTTCCGTCCAGCTGCCCTGTCCGCCCGTAATGGAAACCGCGCCTGCGTTATTGCCCGCGACAATGTCAGCAAACAAGCGCGATCCTAGACCGGCTGCGTTCAGGTTGACCGCGCCCAGCGAACCAGTCGAGCTGATATCGGATTCGGACAGGCCCACAGTGCCGTTCGGGGTGTAGGTCCCGTAATAGGCGCCGCCCCTGTTGACGACCAGATTGACGGCTTCCGCAATGCTGCCGTTGGTGGCGACCGCCGTGTTGCCAATCAGGGTGGAGTTGGTGCTGACCGATATATTCGACATGGTGGATCCCGGGAATTATTGTTTTGAGCGAATTTCTGTTGGTCGCCTCGTCGGGCAACGCATTTCGACGAGACTGGAATTCATCAGCGCAGTTCGCGCGATTAAAATTTGGGCGAGGCAATCGCCATATTGCATTTCGGAAACCAAATTAACACCATCGCTTCTCAATGGCAACTTTAGGTTGGCACTAAACTGGGGAGTTTTCGAAACGAATGACAGCGCCAATCAGGAGAGCGTCGCGGTCGGCCAAAATCCGAATCAGCAAGCCTTTGATTGTTAATAAATTTATGAAGTCGACCGCGAAGGGAAGGGCGATGCGGTGGAATACGGCGCGATCCGCAAATTACAGCAATGTAATACTCGGATGCCACTTTTGACGTGGCGGTTGGTGTGATCGCACGATGCACCGGACAAAAAAACTCACCCGGGCCACACGGCACCAGCGGCTTGCTGGCGGCTTGCAGCCAGCAATGCGCCGGTCATTCTTCTTTCAGCGAAGACGAAATCCGTCTGGTCAGCGGATTGAGCAGGTAGGTCAGCAACGAGCGTTCGCCGGTCTTGATCAGGATTTCGGCCTGCATCCCGGGTTGGACCTTGCGGTCACCGAGCGCAGACCGCGCCTGGTCGGCCAGTCGTACCCGGCCGAGGTAGTACGGCACAGGGACGGCGCCGCCCGGTTCGGTAATGGCATCGGCCGACACCGAATGCAGTTCGCCCGCGACGACCAGGGTCGGCGTATGGGCAAAGGCATTAAAGCGCACGTCTACGTGGTCGCCGACCTTGATGCGGTCGATCAGGTGGGCAAATACCTTCGCCTCCAGCACCACGTCCTCGCCCTCGGGCACGATCTCCATGATTTTCTGGCCGGGTGAAATCACACCGCCGACAGAGCTGAGCACGAGTCCCACCACCTGACCATCGACCGGCGCCTCGATTTTCACGCGCTTGAGCTCACCGGTTGCGGCAAACAGGCGCTCATGGTCCGCCTGCACCTGACGACGCACTTCAGCGAGGCTGGCACTGGACTCCTTGCGGGCATCTTCGGTGCGCATGCGCTTGCGCGTGGCAAGTTCAGCGATCGATCGTTGGGTCCGGATTTTATTGGCCTGCAAATCCGCAAGGACGGCCGACAACTCGGCCTGGGCCTGTTCGAGTTGCAGGATCTGGTTGCGCGGCACATAACCCTCGGCCGCCAGTTCCGACAGGTTCCGCAATTGCTCGGCCTGCTTCTCCGACTGACGCTGGCGGCTCGCCAGTTGCAGCCCCAGCCCGGACAAGGTCGCCTCCTGGCCTGCGATGGCTTCATCGATGCCGGCCAGTTCCGCCTGCAGGGCGTTGCGTCGGGACTCGAAGAGCGCGCTCTGGGAAATCATATGCTGCCTGACATAGGGATCGCCGGCCGACGCCAGCAAGTCGGCGTGAAACTGGATCAATGGCTTCCCTTCCATTTCGGCCAGCAAGCGGCTCTCGGCGGCACGCTGCGCCATATAGTTCTGGCGCACCGATTCATAGCTGGCGCGCGTAACAGCTTCGTTCATCTCGACCAGCAATTCGCCTTTGCGCACATGCTGGCCTTCCCTCACCAGTACGCGTTCGACCGTCCCGCCTCCGGAATGCTGTATCGCCTTGCGCTTGGTGTCGATGACGACCGTCGCCGGCACCGGCACGCCTTCGTCCAGCGGGGCCCAGCTGGCCCATGCGATGAAGCCACCCAGCCCAAGCACCAATGCCGCCACGCCCAGGCGAATGGTCGGCCGAGTATCGACGGACAGTCCCGCCTCGTCGGCATGCATCACGCTGTCTGGTTCGGCGCGGCGTTTACGAAAGTCGCTGACTGGATTCATCTGAAATTACCTAAAAATTCAGGGCCGGACAGCCGGCATGGCACGGGCAACCTGCGCTGGCGCACTGCGCACCACCTGCACGATCCGGCCTTCGTTGATCACGACCACGCGATCGGCAATGCCCAACAGCTGCTTCTGATGCACGATCATGGCAATGGTCTTACCTGCGTCTCTCAGGGTACGCAGCGCATTCACCAGCGCCGCCTCGCCAGCCTCGTCAAGGTTCGCATTCGGCTCGTCGAGCACGACCAGTTGCGGCAGCTTGTACACGGCGCGCGCCAGCGCGAGGCGCTGCCTCTGCCCTGCTGACAGCAATTTCCCTGCTTGCCCGACCGGCGTGTCATAACCTGCCGGCAGCCTGAGGATCATGTCATGGACACCCGCCAGCTTTGCTGCAGCGATCACATGTTCGGGTTCGGTCTCGGCGAAGCGGCAAATGTTTTCAGCGACAGTGCCTTCGAGCAGTTCGATCTCTTGTGGCAGGTATCCGGTCTGCGCACCCAGCGTGCCACGGTGCCAGCCCGTCAGCTCGATGCCATCGCGTCGCACGCTGCCTTCAGTATGCGGCCAGATGCCGACCATGCACTGGGCCAGCGTGGATTTGCCCGCACCCGACGGCCCGACAATGCCGACCAGCTCACCGGGTTCCAGCCGCAAGTCTATGCCTTTGAGTATCTCGATCCCGCCGGGTCCCGACCTGGCCACCAATTGACCCAGTTCCAGTTCGCCGCCGGCGGTCGGGAACGCCGGCATCGCCTCGCCAGCCTGCGGAATGGCCAGCAATTGACCCAGTTCGCGGGCGGCCTCGCTGGCATTGCCCAATTCCTTCCATGCGCCAATCAGGATGCCCATCGGGCGCAGTGCATTCCCCAACAACAGGTTGGATGCCGCCATCGCGCCGATGCTCAGTTCACCGCGGATGGCCAGCACGGCGCCGATGGCCAGGATCACGGATTGTTGCGCATACTGCAGGAACCGCGACAAGGACTGGACCTTCAGCGCGCGCGACTGCGCGTCGAGGTGGCGGCGCGCATGGGATCCATACCAGGTGCCCCAGCGCCGGCGCACGTCGTTCAGCATGCCCATCGCATGGATCGCTTCGGCATTGCGCAGGATGACCGACAGGAAGCCATTGGCGCTGCTCTCTGCATGCAGCGCGCCCCGCTCGGCGACTGCGGTCATGCGCTGGATGGCCACCGTCACCACGGCCAGCATCAGCATCAGGACCAGCCCGGCCCAGCCCAGCAGCGGATGCATGACGAACAGGACGGCGAGGTAAATGACTGTCCATGGCACGTCGAACAAGGCGATGAGCCCGGTCCCGGTGAGGAACTGCCGCACACGGGTGAGCGAACCAAATGCGGGCGCCATTCCTCCCTGTGCATGGATCAGGCGGGCACGGAACCCTGCCTTGAACACGCGGGTATTCAATTCTTCGTCAAAGCGTAACCCGGCGCGCACCAGCAGCCGCGAGCGTATCCATTCGGCGAAAGCCATCGCTGCGGCCAGCAGTACGAGCATCAGGGTCAGTGCAACCAGCGTCACTTCGCTGCGGCTGATCATCACGCGGTCGAAAACTTGCAGCATGTACAGGGTCGGCGCCAGCGTGAGCACGTTAGCGACCACGCTGAACAAGGCGATCCAGAAGATCTCGCGTCGCAGTGCAAACACGCTCAGTGCGATCGCTCCCCGGCTGCGGTGCGGACGGGTTCTCATGCGTCTGCCCTCGCCAGTCCGGGACGCGGCGTGCCGGACTGTGCCGGCCTCGACTGTCGCATCGCTGCCAGCACATCATCACGCGGGCCAAAGGCAACCACCTGCCCGTCGTTCATCACCATGATCTTGTCCGCGGCGGCCAGCAGGTTGGTGCGATGCGTAACGAAGGCCACGGTGGCGCCGCTGTCCCTGAGGGCCTGCAAGGCAGTCATCAGCGCTTTCTCGCCCGCGTCATCGAGACTGGCGCTGGGCTCGTCCAGCACGACCAGGCGCGGCATGCCGTAAATCGCCCGGGCCAGTCCGACGCGTTGTCGCTGTCCGCCGGACAGGAAGCAACCCTCGTCACCAATCGGGCTGTCCAAGCCGCTCGGGAGGCCGGCAATAAGAGGTTCCAGCCCGGCCAGTGCACACGCTGCATGCAGCGTAGCCGGATCCGGTGTCGTGAAGCGCGCGATGTTGTCTGCCAACGAACCGGCCAGCAATTCGACGGCCTGCGGCAGGTAGCCGATGTGTCGGCCGAGGTCTTCCTTTTCCCACTGATTGATGTCGGCGCCATCCAGCCTGAGCTTGCCGGCAGTCGCAGGCCACGCACCGGCCAGCACGCGGGCAAGGCAAGTCTTGCCGGCACCGGAAGGTCCGATGATGGCGAGCGTTTCACCAGCAGCCAGCGAAAAGCTGACGTTGCGCAGCACGATGGCTACGCCTCCCGGCGCAGCCACCGACATCGATTCCGCGGCCAACTGTCCGCTGGGCGCGGGCAGTTGCATCGGTGGCTTGCGAGCAGCCGCATCGGATAGCAAGGCATCAAGCCGGCGATACGACTGACGTGCATTGACGATCTGGCGCCACTGGGAGACCAGTTGCATCAGCGGCACCAATACCCGTCCGCCGAGGGTGGAAGCGACGATCATCAGCCCGCCTCCCATGCTCATCACGCCGGTCACGGCGAGCAGGCAACTGCCGCCGAGGATCAGCGATGACTGCAGGGTCTGGATCAGCTTCGACGACGCTGCATTGGATCCTGCCGTGTCCGAGGCATCGGCTTGCAGTCGCAGGAACCGACGCTGCAAGACGATCCAGCGGCGATGGATGTCATCCAGCATTCCCATGGCCAGCACTGCCCGGGTCTGGTGCAGCACGCCGGTCGCATAGGATTGCGCAGCATTCGAGGCCAGGTTAGCGCGCTCCAGCAGCGGCGCCATCTGGCGCTCGGTGCCGACACCGATCAGCATCTGGACGACCGCGCCCACCAGCGCAATGGCACCCAGCCAGGGGTTGATCAGGGTGACGAGGATCAGGAACAACAAGGATGCCGGCAGCTCGAGCACGGCCGATACGGCCGACGAACCCAGAAACTCGCGCACGACGCGCAGGTCTTGCAGCGCGGCTTGCGAGACGTCCCCTTTGCGCAGCGCATCGCCGAACATTGCAGCAAGGACGTCGTCGCGTAGCGTTGCATCAAGCTGCCAGCCAACCAGCTGCGTGACGCGGAGGCGCGCATAGTCGATCACGGCCATCATCAGGTAAGCGCCCAGCGTGCATAGCAGGAGCATGTTCAGCGTGGACAGATTGCCGCTGTTGATGACGCGTCCGTAGACTTCCAGCATGAAGACCTGCGGTACCAGCATCAGCAGGCTGCTGATCAGTCCGAAGCGCGCGGCCTTCCGGAATTCGGGCGCTTTCTGCCACAGCACCTGGGACAGCACCGAGCTTTCGGCCTTGCCGCGTCCTTGCGATGCGGCCCGGGTGGATGTTCGTGATGCATTCATCGCTGCCCCGCGTCAGTCCACAGCCGTCGGCTGGCCGGCAATCAGGGACAATTCGCGCTCGCCCACGGACCCGATGGCCGCGTTCAGGCGCAAGAAGGCCAACAGGTACGCATAGCGGGCCTCGGCGAGATCGCGCCGCACGCTGAAAAGCTGCTGCGTTGCATTGAGTATGTCGAGATTGATGCGCTGGCCGCCTGCCACGCTCTTGCGCGTCGCCGAGACCACTTCCAGCGCAACCGCCTCCGACTTGCGAACGGACGCGATCTTCACCAGCCCGTTCGACACGGCATCGAATTGCCGGCGCAGCTCGACCATCGTGGCCCGAATCACTTTGTCGAGTTCGGACCGTGCCGATTCGTATCGAGCGACAGCCTGCGAGGTCTGTGCGCTGACGCCGCCGCCGCTGTATATGGGAATGTTGACCTGCACCCCGATCGACGAGATCGTGGTCTGCTGCTGCACGTAATAGATCGATTCGGACAGGCCACGGGTCTGGGAAGCCACGAGATCGACGCGCGGCAAGTGACCGGCGCGATTGCGCTCGATCTCGTCTTCCGCGTATTGGAGCCGTTTGCGTTGCGCGATGATGTCGGGATTGGTGTCGAGCGCGCGACGTTCCAGCTCCCTGACGTCAGCGGCCATGTCCAGGAACAGCACGTCGGCATTCGGCACGCCCTCCAGCACCTCCGGCTCGCTGCCGATGATGGCGCCGAGCAGGTCCCGTCGCGTCTTGAAATTGAGTTCGGCATCAAGGGCCTGGGTCTGCGCAATGTCGTGGCGCGCCTCGGCCTCCAGCAGATCGGTGCGCGTGCCCTCGCCTTTTTCAAAAAGGCGGCTCGCACGCGATCGCGCTTCGGCCATGGCCTCTTGTTGCGCGCGGGCCAGCGCAAGTTGTTCCCGGGCCAGCAAGGCTTCGAGATAAGTGGACGACAAGCGTATTGCAAGGTCGTTGAGGCTTTTCTGCAGGATGTACTCGGAGAATTCGGCCTGAGTCATCGACTGCCGGTACCGCAGATACGCTTCGCGGTTGTACAAAGGCTGGCGCACCGACAGCGAAAACTGCCGGCTCGTATACTCAGTCGGCGAACTCTGGACGCCGGGCCTTTCGATCTCGCCGCTGTTCTTGCTGGAGGTATAGCCCAGTGACATGGCAGGCAACAAGGAAGCACGCGCAACGGGCACCCCCTCGATCGTCGCCGAATTCTCGAACCGGGCGGAACGTACCGCAGGATCATTGGCCAGCGCGTCCCTGAAGGCACCCACGAGGTCGACTGCTGCAGATGGCCGGGCCATTCCCGCGAAGGTGAAGGCCAGCGCCAGCAACGCGAGCTTGCGCCATGCCGGCCCACCTGCCTGCCGCGGCGGGTTGCATCGCGCAGCGTCGCCGATGAGGAGGGAGACGCCGTTGCACGAAGCGAAGCCACGCATGGTCTGCATGAAGATGTTTGCCCTGGTCACGCGCGATTCACTGCTTATTTGCCGCGGCGCTTTTCAGGCTTTGCAGATGGGATTCCAGCTGCCGGCTCGAATGTGACGTTGCCGTCCAGCAGCGCAAACGCCATCTGGCCGAGATGCCTCGGCTCACCCTTGAACAGGCGCTGCACGGCGTCGGCGCGAACCAGTTCGCGCCGCATCGCGAGACGCCGTTCGTGATCATTCGCGAGGCTCACGGCGGCATTGACGTATTCTTCGACCGTCTCCGCGATCAGGCTTTCGGGCAGGCCCATGCGCCTGAACATGGCGACATCAATCTGCTCGAACACTTCGGGGCCGCTCTTGCACACGCCCACCAGTCCATGGTGAGTCATATCGACAATGCCGTTCGTATTCCCGAACGGGAACGGGTTGATGTACATGTCGCACTTGCCGATAGTCTCCATGTACTTCTCGTAGGGCTGGTGCGGATAGATCTTCGCGTCTGGCAGGTAAGACTGGATCAGGTTGCGTGCGCGAATGAAGACGAAGCCATGTCCGAAGCCCAGCAGGAAATGAAACTCGACTGGCACGGCACTGCGTTTGGAAATTTCCAGGCAAGCGTCGAGGAAGCGCGGATTGATCTTCATCAGCGACGAAGCCACCGCAATCGAGATGACCTCCGGCTTTTCCCTCAGCACCGGCTCCCGCTGCACATAGGCGGCAGACGGGCGATAGGGCATGCCATCCTTCGGCAAGCGCAGCAATTTCTCGGAGAAGCAGGCCGGGTCGCCGACATAGTCGTCTTCGACCACGATGAAATCGACCAGCGGCGAACGGGTCGTTGCAGGATGCCCCAGCGCGACCAGTTGCAGCGGCGCCAGTCGCAAGTTGGTCGCGAACATCGTCAGCGGGAACATGCCGACGCTGGGCATGTAGATGGCCGAGGCGCGGAATTGTTCGGCCAGTTCGCGTATGCGGGCGACCGCTGCAATCGGGCTGGCGCGCGGCACCTCGTAGAATTCGTCGAAGATTTCCCGTCCCTTTTTGTCGACAGTGCCAAGATCGTCGACGCCTACGCCGACCAGATGGAATTTTTCCTTGCAGGCTTCCATCGACAGCGAATGGGTGCGGTAGATGGAATGGACTGAAGTAAACCACTCCAGCACCACCATCATCACCGGTTTGCCATTCACCAGTTTCCGTGGTGTCGAGGTATCGAGGTCGCGCACATTCAGCTGGTGCAGCTTGGTGCGCAGCAGTCGGTTGATCGGCTCCTTGATTGCATGGCGCTCGGGCAGGTCTGCGTAGCTGCACTGCATGTACACATCGTGCAGCACGCCGGCCGGCAGGAAGCTGAGGTCGTCGATTTCCTTGAGGCGCGGCGGCAGCCATTTCAGGATGACTTCGCGCTTGCTGTGCGCAGCGGGTGAACCGAGGAATCGCGGTGACAGCAACACGAACGCCAATGAAGCCGTCACGATCTTGTCGTATTCCCACAGCCGATTGAGGTCGATCGGGATTTCCGATTCGGGCGAGTACAACAGGCAGAACTTGAGCACCGTGCGGTCATCCAGCTTCAGCTGGGTGCTGCTTGCGCCATCCAAATTCAGCAGGCGGATGATGTGATCGGTATTTCGGAAAGAACTGCCCGCAAAGATCACCCCCACCCAACGCTGGAGTGAAATCAGGTTTTGGTATCCCAGTCGCGTGAGAACGAAGCCCGGGTCAGAAAACAGGCAAGTGATCGCCGACGAGATGCGCGTTGCGATGTGGCTGTCGATCTCGTTCCGGCCGATGAAGGTCGATACCTGGGCGCTGAAAAAATTCTGCAGTGCCCCGTAATTGCGGTTCAGGAGGTCCAGCAGCTTGCCCAGTTCGCGTACCGCGACTTCGTGCTGCCGCGCATAGGCCGCGGTCTCGAAGTCTTCGAGGGAAAAGGTTTCTGGCTCTTTGGTCATGGCAACGGTCAGGCAGGGAAGCGAAAAAAGGCGGGACAAGCGCCAGGCAGCCGGACGCCGTTCGATTGTATTTCTAGAGGGAAACTATACCAAATCAGGCAGCTGCGGCCCGGAATTCCATCCGGTAGCCAAGGCTTTCGAACAGCTTCACGACCCGGGCCTCGCCATAGACACGTGTCAATTGTTCAGGCAGCGCTTCGAAACGCACCGTCAACGGGCGGTCCGACACCATCCGGCGCAGCCGGCTGTGATGACCAAACACCCGCGACAGGTCGGACTCCTGATGGAGCACCGGATGCAAATGCTCGAAGGCGAAGTGCTTCGCCACGTCCAGCGGCGCGTACTTCATGCCTGCCGCTTCGAGGCGGTCCCGCATGTCGATGCAGAGGTGGACATCTTCCATCGTCGAGTCCGTATCCCAGTGCAGCTTGTAAGGCGACGAGTGTCGATTTGACACGGCAGGAATCTGGAATGGCAGCGCGAGGCGGCTGGGCGCCTCCAGAAAGCGGCGGCTGCGCAAGCTGAAGCCGCCGTTCATCACGATATCGATACGACAATCCGGATCGCCCAGATGGGGCACCCAGGCAAATCCGTTGTAGTAGGTATTTCCGGTGTTGCGACGGATGCGCGCAAAGTGAATTGGCGCGCCGATGTAGTCATAGTCGAAAAATTCGGGCCGCCAGTTTTGGCCGCCGAGTACCCAGCCATCGTTCTGGACAATCAGTGCGAAATCCGTTTCGATGAATCGATGCAGCGCATAGATGATGAACAGGCTGTATTCCAGATACCCCATCGGCGCGATGCATTGATGTTCGATGCCATCGAGCAGGATCTTCGGCCGGCGCGGAGACAGCAACAGCAGGCGCGCACCCGGCATTTGCCTGCCACTATGCACCAGTGCGTATTGCGTCTCTGCCAGCTCATCGAGCCGGCCATCGACATTGACGATAGTGACATTTTCGAAATTCATGCGCATCCTGCTCAGGCAGCTGCCACGGCTTTGCCGGCCATGGCCTGACCATCTGCCAGCGCCTGGCGGGTAGCCGCGAGATAGGCGAGGTCGTGCTTCAGGTCCGGCTCGAGGTGCGCGCCTTCGGCCCACTCGTTCCAGGCATTGATGAAGATGAATCGGCGGTCCGCCGGGACGTGGCGGCAAGTGAAATCGACCATCTGCGTCAGCCAGGCTTGATAGGCTTCCGGGCTGCTGTTCACAAAGGTCAAGCCGTTGTCCTGCTTGCGGGCGGTGTTGTCCCATGAAGGCATGACGCCGCGGTAAACCGGGAACGGCGCAAGGCCGCGGCGCAGCGAGATATCAACGGCCTTGTGGTAATCGTAGTAGAGGTGATCTCTGGAATTTTCGTTGGTCCGCACTGGCCGCTTGTCCACGGGCACGCCGAAACCATGCGGCGGGAATTCTGCCACTGCATCGAAACCATAGGCAGCAGGATCCGCCAGTGGCGTCCACAACGAGAGCACGGAGACCAGGTGCAAACCGGGCAATCCGGCTTGCACGGCTTCGCGCCGCCACAACTCGGCTGTCGCCTTCGGGTCAGGAAGATCACCGGTCCGGTATACGAGGATCACCGGCTTGCCGTCGACCCGGATATGCCGGGGATCTTTCAGCAAGGGCAGCAAGTCGCGAATGAATTGCAGGTCGTTTCCTGTTGAGTATTCCTGTGCGAGCAGGATCTCCTGGTCGAGGCCATCCCAGCGCCGCGTCCAGTTTTCATTGGCCCAGCAGACGCAGAATGGAAAATCGATATCCGACGTCAGGAAGTTATTGACCGGCAGTTCGAGGATACGGCGGCCGCTGAACCAGTAATGATAAAAACAAAACCCGTGAATGCCGAATGCGCGCGCGAGGTCGACCTGGCGCCGCATGACCTCAGTCAGGCGCAAGTCATAGAACCCGAGGTGCTTGGGAATATGAGGCTGGTAGTGGCCATCGAAATTCGGGCGCGCCTTCGCCACATTGGTCCACTCGGTAAATCCTTCGCCCCACCATTCCGAGTTCTCTTTCACCGGATGGAATTGCGGAAGATAGAAGGCGATCGGTTTGACGTTCACTCAGAAGGCCCGGGTCCTGGGATGCGGCGCGTGACGGAATGCCAGCTCCTGCGGCGACAGTTCGGCGCCTGCGGCGAGTTGAAGGTTGAAGAAGATCTGGCGCGAATTCAGCGACACGAAATGTTCTTGATTCTTCACGATCATTTTCACGCCACCAAAGTCGACCCAGGCTGGGAAGGCATGCGCCGGGTAGCGCTTTGGATCGACACAATATTCAACCGGGAAATGTGTCTTCATGATCCGGAAGCCGGTTTCGTAGAACATCTTCCGCATTTCGAACAGCGTGAAGAAACGGATGTGCGTCACGTCCAGCAAGCCGCTGTTCTGGTAATGCCAGTAGCCCTCGGCCAGGTCGCACAACACATTTGCGTGGCCGGCATTCGGCAGGCTGACGATCACTTGCGCGCCCTGACCCAGATGGCTGGCCAGAAATGCCAGGGTCTTCCACGGATCGTACATGTGCTCGAGCACATCCAGCATCAGCACGGTGTCCATCGATGGCAGGAGCGCAAGCTCCTCGGCACCGAATTCCATCGGCGAGACGCGGGATACGCGATCAAGGCGGTTCGCTGCTTCATTGGCAGCTGCGCCAATCTCCACGCCCCACACGAACAAGTCTGAGTATTGGCGCTTGAGGCGCTCACCCACTGCGCCTGCCGAGCACCCCACATCGAGGATGCGCGCGGGTCGATCAAGCAGCATGCCATCGATTTCCGGCCTGGCCTGGCTTGCATACGGAATATCGATTTGCGTTCCGGCGGATTCGCCCAGCGATTTCCACGCTGGCTGATAACCCGGCTGGCTGCTGTCTCTTATCATTGTTTTACTGGCGGGCTCAGGTTCTTCTGCGTAGAAGAATTGTCAGGATTTTTGGGCAACCAACGATTAGCGATTTTGGAAATTAAACTCGCGTGCAAATTTTACACGCCTTGCGGCGCTACTCTATTTAAGTCCGACTGTCCTTCGGCGTTTACATCTGAATGGCAGAGCGAGAAAAACAAAAGGGTTAGATGATTGCTCATCTAACCCTTTGTCTAATTGGTGGGCCCCCCGAGAGTCGAACTCGGCACCAACGGATTATGAGT
>JACCDT010570879.1_pt1 | contig 47867 bp, 46 predicted proteins | sample 7446291 | NCBI WGS metagenome assembly JACCDT01 (sample SAMN15323446, study PRJNA562643) | freshwater metagenome | isolation source: river surface water | place: USA:Blue River Watershed | collected 2017-08-17
TCGACAAGCTCGCCACGCCACAGAAAAATACTCTTTGCTCTTTTCATTTTGCGCCCGCCCGATTTCTTTTTCTTGTAATGAAAAGAGTATTTTTCTGCGGTGTTCTGCCTTCCAAGTATTCAGGCAGGTGGCGGGGCTGTCCACTTTTTGATTTCGCAAAGAAAAAGCGGAATTCCCCCCAAACCCCCCTTCCGCTTTTTCTTTTCTCAAACGGAACGGGAACGGAAGCAGGCGGGCAAAAATTCCTTCCCCCCAACCCCCTTCCTTTTTGCCCGCCTGCTTTGGCTTCGCCCCCAAAACTTTTCGGCGGGACGGCGGGACAGAAAACAAAAGAGAAGATAAAAGAGGAATAACGCTTGCCCCACCCACCCGTGCGCGCGTTATGTCAAAGGAACTCCCTAATTTTGTTTGACTAAATGCTAAAAATTTCATATACTAACTATAAATAAGTGATGTTTTTAATACTATATAACTATAATAGTAAAACTATACGAATATGTCAAACGAAAAATCCACAATTGGCGACAATATAAAGAAATACCGAAACAAGCTCGGTATTTCTCAAGATGTGCTTTCAAAGAAAGCAGATTTGGCTTTTCATACGATTGCAAAGATTGAGGCAGGATCAACCCCTAACCCAACAATTGATACCGTCAAAAAAATAGCGGACGCTCTCGGCGTTTCGCTTGATGATTTAATGAAATAAAATTATGGCAAATTCTAAAGAAGCAAAAGCACGAATAAAAATAAACAAACTCCTCGAACAAGCGGGCTGGAGATTTTTTGATAATGAAAAAGGACAAGCAAATATTTCGCTTGAGCCAAATGTAAAACTTACCCAAAAAGACATTGACGCTTTCGGCGAAGATTTTGAATCTACAAAAAACGGCTTTATTGATTTTTTATTGCTTGACGAAAAAGGTTTCCCGCTCGTTATTTTGGAAGCCAAAAAAGAAGACAAAAATCCGTTAGACGGAAAAGAACAAGCGAGAAAATATGCTCATACTGAAAACGCCCGCTTTGTTATTCTCTCAAACGGCAATCTTCATTATTTTTGGGATTTGGAACGAGGAGATCCTGAAATTATCACAGAATTTCCAACGCAAGAATCTTTGAGGCACAGGCAGGATTTCAAACCCGACAATCAAAAATTGGCGGACGAAGAAGTCAAAGAAGATTATATCGCCCTCACGCAAAACCCGAATTTCAAAGATGATCCCCGTTATCTCAAAAAAGAGACACGCGAACAATACCTTTGGGACGAAAATTTGCGAATTTTGCGACCTTATCAGCTCAAAGCGGTTCACGCTTTGCAAAAATCCGCCGAAGCCGGAAATGATCGTTTTCTTTTTGAAATGGCGACAGGTACAGGAAAAACGCTTATTTCCGCCGCAATTATCAAACTATTTTTAAAAACAGGAAACGCGAAAAGAATTTTGTTTTTGGTTGATCGTCTGGAATTGGAAGATCAAGCCCACAAAAACTTTGTCCGCTATTTGAGCAATGATTTTTCCTCTGTTATTTACAAACAAAATCGTGATGACTGGAAAAAAGCAGAAGTCGTTATTACAACCGTTCAAAGTCTTTCTTCTCAAGACAAATACAAAAAACTATTTTCGCCGACTGATTTTGATTTAGTTATTGCCGACGAATCACACCGAGCAATCGGAGGAAACTCACGGGCAGTTTTTGAATATTTTATCGGCTACAAATTGGGATTGACTGCAACGCCGAAAGATTATTTGAAAAATGTTGATCCGCAAAAACTTTCTCAAAAAGACCCGCGAGCGTGGGAAAGACGGCAATTGCTTGATACATATACGACTTTTGGCTGTAAAAACGGCGAGCCGACTTTTCGTTTTAGCTTGCTTGACGGCGTAAAAGAAGGATTTTTGATCAATCCCATTGTTTCAGACGCGCGAACCGACATCACTACCGAATTACTATCCGAAAAGGGTTATGCGGTTATGGTTGAAGATGAAGAAGGCGGAGAAAGCGAAGAAACATTTTTCCAAAAGGATTTTGAAAAAAAATTCTTCTCAGAAAAAACCAATCGCGTCTTTTGCCAGACATTTATTGAAAACGCTTTCAAAGACCCGATAAGCGGTGAAATAGGCAAAAGCATTATATTCTGCGTTAGCCAAAAGCACGCTTCCAAAATAACGCAAACGCTCAACCAAATGGCGAGCCAGCTTTGGCCCGACAAATACAATTCTGATTTTGCCGTGCAAATTACCTCAAACATTGCCGACAGCCAGCAATTCACAATCAATTTCGCAAACAACAATCTAAATGGGCACACCAAGTTTTTGGAAAATTACAAATCCAGCAAAACAAGGGTTTGCGTAACTGTTGGAATGATGACAACTGGTTATGATTGCCAGGATATTTTGAATCTCGCGCTTATGCGCCCCGTCTTTTCGCCGACTGATTTTATTCAGATTAAAGGACGAGGAACGAGAAAATTCACTTTTGAATATACCGATGAATACGGCGAGAAGCACAAAAAGCCAAAAAACCATTTCAAATTTTTCGATTTCTTCGCAAACTGCGAATACTTTGAAGAAAAATTTGATTATGACGAGGTTTTGCAATTACCAATCAAGCAAAAAGGAACAGGCGGAGAAGGACCGGTCGGCGTTGATATTGACGAATTCGAAACTTTCAATCCTGACAAAGTAAAAACTCTCACAGAAATACCTGTTGGAATTGAAGGAATGAAAGTTGATCGCAAACTTTTTGAAAAAGCCCGCGAAGAATTGCAAAAAGACACAGAAGTAAAATCAGCCGTGGAAAACGAACAATGGGACAAAGCCGTGCAAATTATGCGCGACAAATACGAAGACAAACCGCAATTATTCTTGAATCTTGAAAAAATCCGCAAGAGTGAAAATCTTGATCGCCGTATTTCTTGGCGTGAATTTTTGGAAAGAGCTTTTGGCTTGATTGATGTTTTCAAATCCAAAGACGAAAAACTGGAAGAAGAATGCGAAAAGTTTATTTCCATCTACAAGCCAGAAAGCAAATATGTTCCGCATATCAAAAATTATCTGAAAGCGTATGTTACGGACGAAAAATTCCGAGACATAATCAACAAAAAACAATTTGCGGAGTTGAATGTTTACGCTGGATTTACGATGTCAGAATTTAAAGAATTAAACGGCTGGCGGGAAACTGTTCCTGAATATGTGAAAGACTATGTTCCCGTTAATGTTTATATGAGGTAACCAAAAATACTATGCTTGATCAAATTACAAAACGAAAACTAGACTCTGCCCGACAAATCCTTGTCGGCAAAGTGCCAGACCCAAAAGCACAAGTTGAGCAAATCACGACCGCTCTTGTCTATAAGTTTATGGACGACATGGACAAGGAATCAGAAGAACTCGGCGGAGAGGCGAAATTTTTCGCCAACGGATTTTCGCAATACGCTTGGACGAAACTTTTGGACAATAAACTTTCGGGGCAAGAACGCCTTGATTTGTATGTTCAAGCAATTACGAATATGTCGAAAAATCCGCATATTCCGCAATTGTTCCGTGATATTTTCAAAGGGGCATTTTTGCCATACAACGATCCGCGAACGCTTTCGTTATTCTTGAAAGAGATCAATGAATTTAATTATGAACACAGCGAAAATTTAGGCAATGCTTTTGAATATTTGCTTTCTATTCTAGGAAGCCAAGGCGACGCGGGACAATTCCGCACGCCTCGCCATATCATTGATTTTATTGTTGAAGTGGTTGATCCAAAGAAAAACGAAACAATCCTTGACCCCGCTTGCGGAACGGCTGGATTTTTGATTTCCGCCTACAAGCATATTTTGAAAACCAACAAAGAAAAACCGCTCACACCAGACGAGAAGTTGAAATTGATGAATAATCTTGCGGGCTATGATATTTCGCCCGATATGGTGAAATTGGCGCTGGTGAATATGTATTTGCATGGATTCCCAGAGCCAAAAATCCACGAATACGATTCACTTACAAGCGAAAAGCGTTGGGACGAAACTTTTGATGTGATTCTTGCCAATCCGCCGTTTATGACACCAAAAGGCGGAATAAATCCGCATAAGAGATTCTCTGTTCAGTCTAGTCGCGCGGAGGTGCTTTTTGTTGATTACATCATTGAACATTTAAACCTGAACGGGCGTGCTGGTATCGTTGTCCCCGAAGGTGTTCTCGGTAACTCCAATGCTTCATATTTTAAAAAAATTCGTGAATTAATTATTGATAATGTGTGGGCAATCGCACAACTTCACCCTTTTACTTTTGCGCCATATGCAGAAGTAAATACCTATGTTTTGTTTTTGGATAAAAATTTATCTAAAAAATCAAAAGCAATCCTGTTTCTAAATATCGACAATGACGGGTTTGATAAAAGCTCTCAGCGAAGAGATATAAAAGACAACGATTTGCCAATTGCGGAAGAAATGTTGGAGGACTATAAGCAATCCATACTTTCTTCCAAAAAGTTTGAAACCAAAAAAACAATTAAATATCAAATTGTTCCTAAAGATGATGTAAAAAATAACCCAGAATATTATCTTTTAGTAAAAAAATATTCAGAGATAGAAACACCTGAAACTAAACATGAGATATTGCCACTCGGAGATTTGATATTAGAAAAAAAGGAAAGAGCAAAAAACAATAGCCATATTGTTTGGTCGGTTTCAAATAAATATGGGTTTATAAATTCGGAAGACTATTTTGACAAAAAAATTGCATCATTAAACACGAGCAATTATAAAATCGTCAAACCAAAATATTTTGCTTTTAACCCTTCGCGTATAAATGTGGGGTCAATTGCCTGTAACTTTACAGAAAAAAGCGGAATAGTAAGCCCAATGTATACATTGTTCGAAATAAAAGATAAAAATAAAATTTTACCTGAATTTTTGTTGATGTATTTGAAAAGCGATTTATGCAAGGAACATATAAACCATAAAATTCAAGGGGCAACAAGAAAAGTATTGAAAAAAGATGATCTCTTTACTCTTAAAATCCCAGTTCCTACAATAGATCAACAACTTGAAATTCTAAATCTTGTAAAAAAAGAACAGGACACAATCCAACAGCTTGAAGAAAAAATTGATTTGCACAAGCAAATTATAAATGACAACATTGAAAATATTTGGACTTCTTAAAATTAGTTATGAAGCTGAAAAGTATCAAAAAAATCAAAGGTTATAAATCGTTCCAAGATTTTGATTGGCAACCTTTTTTGAATAATGAAACTTTTCATGATGAAGTGAATATCCTTTATGGTGAAAATGGAAGTGGCAAAAGCTCAATTGCCAACCTGTTGAAAAATGTTTCGGAAAACAAGGATTTGGGGAAATACAAACCAGCCGAAGCTTGCTTAGTCTTTGATGACGGCGAAAAAAAATATCCCGTAAATGACGATTGGGATAATAAAATCGCCAAAGATTCTATTCTGTTTTTTGATCGTGAATTTGTTGATAAAAATGTTCATTTGGGGCATAGACGAGATACAACACAAAACGGACAAGAACAGGAATCGGGCAAAATGATTATTGAGTTTGATAGCGACGCTATCAATTTGCGAGGCGTAAGAGATAAAGCGAAAAAAGCTAAAGACGAACAAGACCAAAAGATCAAAGATTTCAATTCCGCAAATCGGGATTCTTTGGCGTTTGCTTTGTCTGATGACGAACAGCCGTTTTTCAAAAATTATAAAGACAAAAGCGAAGAAGAAATCAAAACAGCAAAGCAAACATTGGGAAAGGAGAAAAAAGAATCTGAAAAGAGCCTTGAAACTGATCAGGGATTGCAAAAGAAAGTCGCCAGTATCCAAAGCGACATAAAAGACTTGCCGACAGAAGAAGTTGAAATTTCCCTTTCTGACGAGATAACCTATCAAGCACTTTTTGATTTTGACCTAAAAGAGCAGGCAAAAATAGAAGCCGAGCAGACTTTGATTGATAAAGTCAAAACGCATAAATCATTCTTTGAAACTGGTTTTGAAATTAGAAAGGCACACCAAAACCAGTGTCCTTTTTGCCAATCTGAAAATGAAGAAGCAGGAATCAAAAAAATTATTGATCTATACGAGCAAATTTACGACACAACATATAAAACACAGGTACAACAATTTGAGAAAGACAAGCAGACTTTGATTGATGAAATATCACAAATTACGCAAGCCGTTTCCGATTTTGATTTGAATAGCATTTTTCTTGAACTTAAAAAATTAGACCAAAATTACAAAATACCAAATATCTACTCTGTTGATGACGAAAAAACATACAAAAAACCTGCGACGAAAGAACTAAAAGAGTTGAGCGGTAAAATTACGAAACTTGCAAAGCCAAACAAAGAAAATATCAAAGAGCTTTATGCAAAAGTAAAAACTGAATTTGAGGTGATTGAAGCATTTTTCAAGTCAATTGGTGATTTTGTTGAGCAAAAGAACAAGCTCATTACCAAATTCAAAACCGACAACACTGACGAAAAACTTCAAACACGAATTGCTTCAAGCAGTAAGAGAATTGCTGAAATTGAAAAAGAGTTGGTTTTTATCAATGGAAATAAGATAAAAGAACAACAAAAGAAAGAGCAAAAAGAAAAGGAACAAAAAGCCTTGCAAGATGTTTTTGCTACGCTAAAAACAGAATACGATACAGCATTAAAAGAATACGAAGATCATTGCTCGACAAAGGCTTTTTCAAATCTTTTGTCTAAAATTCAAGATTATTTCAAAAATTTCAATTTTAGTTTTAAGCTTGAACCAAAAACAGCACCAACAGGAAACAAAACCGAATTTCCGTTTGCGTTCAAGGTTTTGGATTTTGAGGGTAACGAACGAGATTTCAAAGAGGGACTTTCTGAGGGGGAAATTCAGGTTTTGTCCCTTTGTTTTTTCTTTGCGTTTCTTGATATACAAAAAGATAAAAAACAAAAAGTGCTTGTTTTTGATGATCCAATCACGAGTTTGGATAATAGCAATTTGAGCTGTCTTGTTGATTTAATCGCCGAAGAACAAAAAGACTTTTCGCAGATTTTTGTTTTTTCTCACCACAGAACTTTTTTCAAGTTTTTAAGAAAGCGGTTTGATAAACATTGCAACGAATATAATCTAATCAGAAACAAAAAAGAATTTGGCGGAAGTTTTATTTGCAAAAGCAAATCCGATAAATTTTTGGATAAGCTGAAGAATTTTGAAACTGACTTGGCAAAAATTCCGCCAGCAAGCCTTGATGTTGAATTGAAAGTCGTTGAATATGGGCAATATTTGCGATATGAGGTTGAAAGGCATATCAAAAATAATTTATTGCACTGGAACGCAAATGATTTCCCAACGGCGATTGATGGTGTAAAATGTAATAAAGAGATAGATGACGGCGATTTGGACAAAATCAAGCAAATATATTCGTTTTGTAACTGGACGACTTCGCATGTTGATGTAGGAGATGATCACGGACTTGGGCAACTGAAAACAAAAATCGCCGATTTTGTAGCAATTGTTAAATAGTCCCGCCGTCCCGCCGAAAAGTTTTGGGGGCGAAGCCCAAGCAGGCGGGCAAAAAGGAAGGGGGTTGGGGGGAAGGAATTTTTGCCCGCCTGCTTCCGCTCCCGTTCCGTTTGAGAAAAGGAAAAGCGGAAGGGGGGTTTGGGGGGAATTCCGCTTTTCCTTTGCGAAATCAAATTGTGGACAGCCCCGCCACCTGCCCGAATACTTGGAGGGCAGAACACCGCAGAAAAATACTCTTTTCATTAAAAGAAAAAGAAATCGGTCGCGCGCAAAATGAAAAGAGCAAAGAGTATTTTTCTGTGGTATGGCGAGCTTGTCGAGCAGTGGCGGGGCTGGCTTCCTTATTGGGGGTTTTGCTCAAAAAAAGTTCGAACTTCGTTCAAAAAACACCGCAAATCATTTTTCTGTTAAAATAAACCCATGCATGAAAATGTTCCAAAAGTAGAAAACAGTCTAGAAAACCGCGTCGTTAAAGAAGGTGTTGATTTTGTGTTTGAAAAAAATCCTGAATTGGCAACTATTGGAACAAAAGAACAATACTCTCAATATCTTGAAAATATATTCCCTGAAAGTAAGCTGAAAGATATTTTATATCACGGTACGAGAGAAAAATTTATTGGTGAAACGTTTGATATGGATAAGAGGGGTGCTGGGAGAAATTTTGGAAAAGGAGTCTATTTTGCTCACAGTACCATTGAACTAGAAAAATATGCACGCACAAAAGATGGCGGCGAGGTAGTTACGGCGATAGTAAATATCAAAAATCCTTTTATTACCTGTAATCGTTTAAATGATTTTTATGGTTTGTTTATGATGCCTGATGATCAGAAAATATCTGAGTACACAAACGGATGTGATGGTGTTATAAACTATTTTTCTCTTGAAAGAGATAGTTTTTCAAAGATAAATAAATACGCAATTGAATATATAGGAGAAAAGGACGTTGCTGGATTTCCTGCATATCAAAAGACGATATATGTTAAACCTGAAATACGAGAAGTTGTTGTTGAAAATTCTGAGCAAATTCACATTCTAGGTTCAGTGTCTGATGTAGAAAAATTTAAAGAATTTGTTAAAAAGTAATATTACAGCTTCCTACTATCATACGCCCAATGCAAAAATGCTTGACGCTGTCGCGGTCTGCAATGAATATCACCGATTCTGCAATGTGCGCGGATCTGTCCGATGTGACGACGGATCGCGTTCCAGCGTTTGATTTGACGTACATCTTCTGCGGGAATACGGCGACCCATGTAGTAGCGGCAGTACCATTGGAACCACCCTCGGGGGTCGTCTTTGTATATCCATCCTTTTTCTTTCCATACAGAGAGTGGCTGACTGGCATTTACTTCAAAATAATTGATGGTTGCAAGATGTTTGCGAGTTGTTGCTGGTGCAAACTTTGCATGGGTAAACCACCTTTTAGGGAACTCATCAGTACAGTCACGCATATATACACCACCAAAGACACCGAGTTCGAGCATTTCTTGTGGGGTGAGATCAGGCTTGAATGTCGGGTCAAAATTTGCACCTATTGGCTCTGTGAGTTCATAGGTATAGGCGCGCTGCATCTTATCATGTACGACAACTGTCTTTTTCATAGAGGTAGTGTACTGCAAAAAGCCCCTAATAGGTGAAAGGGCTTTTTGTAATGATGATTAGATTATTGTAACTGGAGCAACCTTTGCACGCTGCAACTTGTGATATGAGCGGTATGAGAGGATGAGGAGAACAATAAATACCGCAGGCATCAAGAGGACTGGGGTGACACCAGTAACAATGAGAAGACTGAGAAATGCGAAGCTAAAGTCGAATGCGAGACCTGCGTATGCCCACTCTTTGATGCGAGGGGAGATCTGGGGGATCATGAGTACGAGTGTTCCGACAACCTTACAGATTGCAAGGATTGCGCCAAAGTATGCAGGATAGCCCAGAGAAGTTATGCCTTCTTTTGCCATCTCGGTTTGAGAGGTAGCCGCAACGAGTACCCCTTCGAATAAAAAGATAATGGTGGTCGTGATCCAAAAAATGATTGTGTGTTTTTTCATATGACAGACAGTGTAATCTGTGCCTAGGAAACATGCAAACAGTGGTATACTCGAATTGTTATTTTATCAATCATCTTTTTGTACGAATATGAATGACATCAACCCATCACTGTACGCACCACTTCCTCCAGAACACCGACGGCCATCGTATAGAGCTCTCTCTATAGTAATAGTTCTCACTGCGGTGATACTTGGCGCATTGGCTATTGTGCGCATGCGAGCAGTGCAACCAGTTGTTGGGTCGACCACTTATCACCGTCCGTTTGCAGGCCTTGAATTTGAGAAGAGAATGAATGGCAAGACTGAGCTTGTAGGAGCAGAGGCTGTTGCTGCGCTCGATACTGATATCGGTACCGTTGCAAAGCAATATGATCTCACCGCAGAGGAACTCAAGACAGGATTCAAAAATGATTCGACACTTCGCATTGATGCGAATGCGAATATTTTTATTTCTGAAACAGGGCTCCTTCCACAAGGTGGAAGTCTCGGGGATGGGACACTGCCGACCAACCCTGCTGCAAGTGCGATCCCGGACTCTCAAACATTTTTACTTCACTCTCGTCCTGGTGCTGCAGCAAAGATTTATATCAATTTTAAAGGTGCGACCGTTACCAATCCTGTATGGAATGGAGGAGCGACTATTGTTTCTGCGCCGTACTCAGTTGATACAGATACGACAACATTCAGCGCAACTGAGCTCAACAATATCAAGGCGATCTGGCGCAGCGTTGCAGAAGATTATGCCGCCTTCAACATTGATGTGACGACTGATGCATCGTCGACTATCGATCCTGCGCGATATATCCAAGTGATTATTGCGCCGTCCTCAACATGGTATTGTGGTTCAACGACTGCATGTACGGGTGGTATTGCATATGTCGGAAGCTTTACCTGGGGAGATGGGACACCTGCATGGGTATTCAGTGTCGCACTTACCAATGATACAAAACTTATTGCAGAGGCAGTCTCACATGAATCAGGTCACGCACTCGGACTCTCACACTCATCACAATATGATACAGCGTGTACATTTGTCACAACATACTATGGTGGAGCAGGGAGCAATCCTGGATGGGCACCAATCATGGGTAACAGTTATTACAAAGGCGCAACACAGTGGGTAAACAGTGCTGAGGCACAGACCGTTGCAACACCGTATGGATGCACCAGTGAGCAAGACCAGATCAGTATCATCTCTTCTCAAGCAGGAGTCGGCTTTGCACCTGACGAAACAGGAGCGACCGCTGCGACTTCACAAAATCTTCCCGTGAAATCAAATACGAGTGGTATCAATACTGTAGACACGCTCGCAACCATGGCACAAAATGATACCGACTTGTACAAGGTCGTCAGTACTGGTGGAGATATGACATTTACCGTCGGTCCTATTACACCAAGTGCCGCACTTTTGATCGGGGATGCAGACTTTCGTGTGAGATTGCTCGATAATGTAGGTGTCGTCATTGCCGAAGCAAATCCAAATGCAATCGCTGCAGCAACTGTTGCAAAGACAGGAGCAGCTGCGGGTACGTATTATCTTGAAATCACCCCATCAGGATATCTCGACTACGCAACCGGTGGGTATAGCGCAGCGGCGAGTATGGGTTCATATCAGGTTTCTGGTTCATATGCAGGAGTACTTCCAGCAGCACCTGATAGTATTGCGCCAACTGTCTCTCTCATCTCGCCACTCGCAAGTGCAACACTTGCTGGACTTGTCACACTTGCGGCAAATGCGTCTGATGATACTGGTGTTGATCGGGTAACTTTCTATCGTGGCTCTACAGTGCTCGGTACCGATACGTCTGCACCGTATACCTATTCATGGGATTCGAAGAGTGTCACAAATGGTAGTTACTCATTCACTGCAGCAGTCTACGATGCAGCAGGCAACACTGCGCCCTCTACATCGGTGACTGCAACAGTGAACAATCCGCTTCCAGATACGACTGCGCCACAGGTTAAACTCACCACTCCTGTTGCAAATGCGACAGTGACCGGTCTCGTACCACTCACGGTGACCGCAAGTGATGCAACTGGCATTGCAAAGGTTGCATTCTTTAGAGGTACAACACTCATCACTGAGGCAACTACTGCACCATATAGCGCATCATGGGATACCGCAGGACTTGCATCTGGTACGTACTCACTCACTGCAAAGGCGTATGATCCTGCAGGTAATATCGGTACATCGGCTACGGTGAGCGTAAAAGTTCCTGCTGCTGACAAGACTGTGCCAGTCGTCACTATCAGCAAACCAAAGAATGGTGCGACCGTAACGAGTAATGTAACCATTTCAGCATCAGCAACTGATAATATCGGTATCACTAAGCTCGAGCTTTATATCGACGGCACATTCATCGCATCTTCCTCGTCAACTTCGCTGAACTACACCTGGAGCAGTACAATTACAAAAGGCAACCACACTATTCTCGTGAAGGCATATGACAAGAGTGGAAATATCGGACAGAAAAGTATTACGGTAAAGAAATAAGGATAATGAAAACCTCAGTTCTGATTATTGCTCATAATGAAGAAAAATATATTGCGCAATGCATCGAGTCGGTACTCAATCAAACTGAATCTGCGGATGAAGTTGTGCTCATTGTTCATAACTCGACTGATCGGACCGAAGCAATTGCGCGGACATATCCGATAACTGTCGTTCCGTACGCTGGGCCTGCTGGTATTATTTATGCGCGTATCGAAGGACTGCGTCATGTGATCGGGGATATAATCATTTGTACCGATGGTGATTCATATGTTGCGCGCAATTGGTGTGCAGTCATGAAGCGAACATTGATGAATGGCAATATCCTTGTTGGATCATGGATGAAGCAAGAGGGAAATGTATTTGCGTGGATTTCCAGTATATTTAATAAATACAATTGCATCAGACCTGCCAAAGTCGAACGATGGATCTGGGGACCGAGTATGGCCTTTTGGGGAAAGGACAGGGAAGCGGTGCGAGATATTTTTGAGCAAACGATCAGTCTTTCAAAAGAATTAAAACTCTCCCGTAATCCTGATGATTTATGGCTCGCGCTTTTTATGAAGCAGCGAGGGGTACTCCAAATGACAAATGAAACACATGTCACACAGCATCCTAAAGAAGTCTCATCAATAGACACGATTAGACGCAATAGAGAAAATATGCGAAATGCAACAGGTATAGAAGCCTATTTTGAAAAAAACCACAGGGCGTAGTATAGTAGCTCCTACAGGAAGCGTGGATGAGTGGTTTAAATCAACGGTTTACTAAACCGTCGGCCCCTTAAAGGCCCGAGAGTTCGAATCTCTCCGCTTCCGCAAATTTTCGTTATAATAAAAAAATGGAACAAATCAATAACTCTTTTGAACAGCATTTTCCTAAAACATATGAACAAGTATTGTTAGATATAGAGGCAGCGCTGGATCAAGGCAGAGAAAAAGAGTATGTGGCTGAACGATTAAAAGAGCTTATGGCAAGTAGCGAGATTAAAAATCTTGGCATAATGTATGGGCGTTTTTATAAGGGGTTTATTAGACCAGAATCAAAAATTCAGCGGAGTCCGATGGTTGATCCGTTTCATATTGACGACTCTGAATTATATGAAGGGTTGTTTGAAAATATAAAAGAGTTCAAACAATACGAGGGGTGGAAGGACAAAGAGCTCCGTGCAATACTTCCGGAAGTAATCCAATACACCATTAGTAAATATTTTGGTAATGCCGCGGGTACGACAAACACTGATCGCGATAACCAATCTTTCTATCTGGATCATTCGGATGTTTCTTCTGAAGATCTCTCTATTAAGGAATTAAAGGGAAAACGTATTGCGGTATGTGCTGAAAAAGCTACTGTTGCGCAAAACCTTGTTTCTTTCGTGGGGTTGGAGTCCTATATTGTTTTGTCGGAATGCAAGTTAGGTGAAGGTAAAGAACAATTTCACGCGTATAACATTTTAAAAACGAATAAGGGGTATTTTATTTATGACCCAACGAATCCGCGATTGGAACTGGAAGAGGGTACCAATCATCTGAAAAATACAAATGCCGCAATATATAAAATTACAGATGAAGAATTTCTAAAATTAGAGAATGGAGGAGATGTTACAGTGGAGCATACGGATTTTTCTGTAGATGGTCTCGGCAAGAAAAGTATAAAGACAGATGAAAGGGTGTACAGCGGCCCTCGGATGACCGGAAATGTATAGTCCTGCTAGGAAATACTCGCATACACTTTACAATTGGTACTATAGGTTAGTTGTACTCAGTAGAGTTATATTTTTTGTATTGTACTGGAGACTACTTCTACAACACCTTCATCAAACATCGTCGGTAGTATCTTTTCTGGTGAGAGATCTGTGACGTGATCTGCAAGTGCTTGTGCGATTGCACTAAACATTTCTATTTTAAATTGTGGAATATTCGCTTCAAGCATTCCTTTGAAGGCACCAGGGAAGACGAGTGAGTTGTTCACCTGGTTTGGGAAGTCGCTTCTCCCTGTAGCCACAATATAGGCGCCGGCTTCACGCGCCTCGTCTGGCATGATTTCTGGAGTCGGGTTTGCGAGTGCAAATATAACAGGTTTTTCGCCCATAGATCGAACCATGTCCTTAGACACCGTATTTCCTTTTGAGAGCCCGATGAATATATCAGCACCGTTGAGTGCATCGGCTAGTGTTCCTTCTCTTGATACTTCTGTACTTGCATTGAGAAGCTCTAGTTTTTCTTTGGTCAGATCAGTACGATCGTGGTGGACGATACCTTTGCTATCACAGAATATGATGTTTCGTATGCCATAGATCAGAAGAAGTCGTGCAGTAGCGACACCTGCAGCACCGATGCCACTGATGACTACTCGGACATCTTCTTTATTTCGACCTGTAAGCTTTAAGGAGTTTATGATACCGGTGAGTACAACTGTTGCTGCGCCCCATTGATCATCATGCATCACGGGGATAGAAAGTTCCTTGCGGAGGCGTTCTTCTATTTCAAAACACTTCGGTCCGGCGATATCTTCGAGATTGATCCCACCAAAAACGGGAGCGATTTGTTTTACCGCTTTGATAATTTCTTCCGTATCCTGCGTATCAAGACAAATAGGGAATGCATCTACTCCGCCAAACTCCTTGAAGATGCATGCCTTGCCTTCCATCACTGGAATAGCGGCAAGTGCGCCGAGGTTGCCGAGCCCAAGTATTGATGAACCGTCAGTTACGATCGCAACAGTGTTTCTCTTGAGTGTGTATTCCCGGGCAAGGCTCGGATCACGGGCGATCTCCCGGGAAACCTCGGCGACTCCGGGGCTATAGGCAAGCGAAAGAGCTTCTTTTGAGTCGAGTCGAACCTTACTGACTGTTTCGAGTTTCCCATGGTGGTCCTTATGAAGGGTAAGTGATTGTGTATAGATGTCGGTATTCATTGGTGTAGTGTACTGTAGCTCTGATAAAAACCATATTCGTCGTAGTTAGTGAAATCCTTCGACAAAAAATTCGCAATCAGTCGGATTGGTATGGTGTATGGTTGCTTGCAATTGATTACACGCAACTTCTTGTCCGCACATATAAATATCTGCATGATTAAAATCATACGATTCAATATGATTTTGGATATACCCTTTTTTATAGGGGGAATCTTCACTGACCTCAGAAGTGACATAAGTAGTGGTAATGAATGGGAATGTTTGTGCCAATTCATCGAAATATTCTTTATAGATAATGTCGTCTTTGTGTCGGCTGCCGGTCATAATAGTAATACCTGATATGTTGTCTCTGTGAGAAAGGTGCTCTGCGATTGATTTTACGACTCCTGCTCCGATACCAAATGCAAAGAGGAATACTTTTGAGCGATGCATTGTATCGACCGTATTAAGCCCAAGTGGCCCCATGATTTCTACCGTAGTACCCACCATGGACTCTTCCCAAAAAAGAGGCGACATGATTCCATCCCGAGTGCGACGAATAGAGAGTGTGATGAGCTCTTGCTGAGTGTCACTTGAAGAAATTGAGTATGCACGTCGTACTTTTTGTCCATCAATAGTCATAAAAATATTCACGAATGACCCTGCGATAAATCCAAGTGGCTCTGATAGATGAATGGTCACTTCTTTTGCCGTCTCGGATAGGTCAGAAATTTTTGTTATTGTTCCGTGGAGTTTTTTTATTTTCATAGAGGTTTTGTTATTACAATACGATTGTTGTTTTTTATGTACGCAGTAAAGGTGAGAATACTCACGATGATCATCGAATACAGTACTGCAGTTTCTTGCAGCACGATAAACACGTAGAGCGAGCTTGCAAAGAAGTATACGTATGAGAGTTTTTGAATTCTCTTCCACCACGCGCCCAGTAGTCGTTTTGAGAAATTGTTGGAGGTGATGAGAAGAATGACTGCTGATATATCAGCAAGATGTGCCAAAATCGCAAAGTTTTCAAATGACCAGTATGAGGCAGTGGTAAATGATCCGAAATACCCGCCTGCATCCATGATTATTTTTGAAAGAATAAATGACACAACAATTGACGCTGACAGTACTCCCATACCTTTTCTCAATATAACGAGTGGCCTGATATATCTTGTGGAAGTAATGATATCTGCGAGAGGTCTAATAACCATCACAAAGAATACGGTGATATGAGATATGTCGTACAGATGCAGAATAAAATTTTCAGAAAGACTGTCGGGTCTAAACACAAGGAGGATCGGCAAAACAACAAGTATCACGATAGATACGATGAGCAACCATTCCTGGATTAATGCAATTGTTTGAAAATATGATTTCATAGGTGTTGTATAACGTCACCGTTTGTTTTGATAAGGATGTATGAGAGTTTTTCATGCTGTAAAATCTTGAGTGCTTCTATTTCTCCTACAGAAAGAAATACTTTTGCGTACGCTTCAGAGGTAGCGCCATCGGTTGTGATGATACTCGCAGAGATGATGTCTGAGTTGGGATTATCGGTTCCCAAAGCATTGAGGATATGATGTTTCTTTCCTTGAGAAGTCTCCCATGTTCTTTTATATGTTCCGCTTGTTGCAAGGCTTTGATTGTGAAGGGATAGGGAGATAGGATCTTTTTGTTGTATTGGGTTGTAGATTTCAAATATGAAATGCTTGCCAGTACTGTCATATCCTTGTGTATGAATATCTCCACCAATATTTACTATCGCTCCTGTAATAGAGGGGGAGGTTAGTATTGATTGGCAGATTATAGCTGCAAGATATCCCTTGAGTATTCCTCCAAGATCAATTTTTTGTCCGTCCTGTAGTACAACACGACGTGTAGTGAAATCAATAGAAGTAGAAGAAAAATCAATATCATAGGGTTCTGTGGGTGTGGCAATCTCACCGATTTCAATCTCATCAAAATTTTTGGTATAGCCAAATCGTTCAATTTGTAGCAATGGGTTGAATATGCCTTGTGTGGTGATGAATAGTGAACGTGCCTCTTTAAGGACGCTAATGAATTCTTCAGAAACAATCATATTTTTCTGATGATTGAGTATCGAAAGCTCGCTTTCTGGAATAAATCTCGAAAAGCGCTTCTCATATGAGTGTAGCTGTTCGATTGCTTCACGCGCCTTTACATCAGCATGCTCTTTTGAATCAGAAATAATTGCAATTGAGAAATCGGTCCCCATAGCCTTTCCGGTATATTCATATTCTTTGACCATGTGTAGATCATACCCAGTCAATATGAAGAACAGATGAATACGTAGTATGATATCCGTATGAGGATATTGGTTGTCGAAGACAATGAAAAACTAGCTTCCTATATACAACAAATGCTGCAGGAGAATGGCTATGCGGTAGATATCTGTCATGAAGGGGTATCGGGTGAGCGTTTGATATATACAGGAGTATATGATCTCGTATTGCTTGATATTATGCTTCCCAAAAAAGATGGTATTGCTATCTGCAAGGACGTCCGCGAAAAAAATGTCATTACACCGATCATTATGATCACCGCGAAAGGTGACGTTGGAGATAGGGTAGAGGGTCTTGATAGTGGAGCGGACGACTATCTCGTTAAGCCGTTTGATATGAAGGAATTGGTTGCACGAGTTCGGGCACTTCTTAGGCGACCTACGCAAACATTTACTGATGTGCTTACCGTACAAGATATTAGTATTGATAGCGCAAAACATGAAGTTACAAAAGCGGGCGCTCTTGTGCCACTTACACTCAAAGAGTATGCAATTCTCGAATATCTACTACTCCATGCCGGAGCAGTGGTCACCCGGGAGCAACTCCTTGAACATTGTTGGGACTTTGCGTATAGTGCCTTTAGTAATATTACCGACGTCTATGTTAAACAGCTTCGAAAGAAAATAGGAGATACTAATGAAACATATATCGAAACAATCAGAGGTGTTGGGTATAAATTCAAATCATAATGAATTTAAAAAAGCCGTGCTTCGGCTCACGCTATACTACACGGCTGGCGTTTTTATTATTCTGTCATTGTTTAGTTTTTTGATATATGGACTTTTTGTAACACGATATGATCGTACTTTTCATGAAGGAGTACATAGTGAAAACGCTGAGACAATCGGAGATGAGATAAAGGAAAATCTTTTACATATTCTTATTGTTTCAGATCTTACGCTGCTCGTTATAGCGGTATTTGTTTCATACGGACTCTCTCGCAAGACCCTCAGTCCTCTTGAAGAGGTGTATCAAAAACAAAAGAGGTTTATTGCAAACGCTGCACATGAATTACGAACACCACTCGCTGTATTGAAAGCGGGCGGACAACTGATTGCCGAGAAAGAGCGCAGCTCGGATGAATATAAGAAATTCGTTCATGAATCATTAGAAGAAGTTGGTCGACTTATTGACCTTTCAAATGATCTCCTTTTTCTTGCTCAAAACACTAGCCACTCTATAGGTGATGTTCAGTTGTTCTATCTTTCAGAGACTTGTCTCAAACAATGTCTTCATATAGCGCCGTATGCAGAAATGAAGAGTAATGTTGTTGAGTCAGATATTGCACCAGATATTTCTCTGAGAGGAAAACAGTCTGATATTGAGCGTCTCATCCTTAACCTTCTTAAAAATGCAATTGATTATAATCATGCACAGGGAACAGTACTCGTCACTTTGGTAAAAAAAAGTGGCAAAGCCGTACTGAGTGTGCAAGATTCAGGTATTGGTATTTCATCAAAAGACCTCCCGTATATTTTTGAGCGTTTTTATAAAGCAGACACTGCCCGTACGTATAATAAAAATTCGGGGACAGGCCTTGGGCTCGCTATAGTTAGCGATATTGTGCGTGAGCATGGTGCAACTATTGCTGTTGAGAGTGAACTTGGAAAAGGTAGTCGTTTTGAGGTGACTTTTCCTCTTGTATAGCTCTTCATCTTATATTCATATATGAGGAGTATTGTTGGTAGGTATGACTAATACAACATTTAAACAATACGTATGCTTGGAATGCGGATGGATCTACGACGAGGCAGTAGGGCTACCTGAACGAAACATAGCACCAGGGACAACATGGGAACAACTCCCTGATGATTTTCAATGTGCTGAATGTACCGTAAAAAAGAGTGACACGCATATGTGGCAGCAACTTGATTAAATAGTATGAAGAAAGATTTTATTAATGTAGTTATAACGTTCTCCCTTATTGGCACAATGGTAGTTGGTGGTTCTTTTTTCTACCACAAAAAAATAGCTGCCGAACAAGTAGCGAGTGAGCTTGCCAGGGAAAAGGTACTTCACGATCAAATACTGGTGGCGCAACAGCGCGCACTTCAGTTGCAACGAGAGCAGGCAGAACTACAAAAACAAGAACAATTAAAAATCGCTGAAATTAAGGATCAGTCTTTGAAGACAAAAGCACAAGTAGAGGCACAGCAAGCAGAACTAGCTCGACAGCGTGCCCAAGCACTCGTAGCACAAGAACAACAAATCGCTCTACAAAAAGCAGCAGATATCCTCGCGCAGCAACAGGCAGATGCAGCTGCGGCTGCGAAATCTCAAGCTCAAACAAAACCAAGTAGAACATCTCGAGCAAGTTAGGTGTATACTTAATATATGAAAGGATACAACGGCACCATTGAACACGATACGATAGAAAATACCAACTTTAGAAAGGTGCTCTATACAGGGCAGCACAGCCAGCTTGTACTCATGAGTCTCAACCCATTGGAAGAAATAGGATCGGAGGTACATCCTGATAATGATCAGTTTTTCCGATTTGAAGCAGGTGAGGGGAAGGTGATTGTGGATGACACTACCTATGAGGTGCGAGATGGCATGGCAGTTATTATTCCTGCAGGTTCCCAGCACAACGTCATCAATACATCAGATACACAAGCATTGAAAATGTATACTATTTACTCTCCTGCGCATCATCGAGATGGGGTTGTTCATGCGACCAAGGCTGATGCAGAAGCTGACACTGAAGAGTTTGACGGAACAACGACTGAATAATCTTGTAATACTGTCTTGTGTACTGCGTCTTCCGTATATATGAAGACAATATATACACTGATAGCATCCACACTCGTGTTTTTTGGAATTGCAGCATATACGCATGCGGCGACTATTCCTGCGCCGGTTATTACCAATATCACTGCAACCACTGCGACAGTGTCTGTTGCAGCAACGGCGATACCTGATAACAATGCGTCTGGTGTGTATTTTCAATATTACGAAACAAATCAGGTCTGTATCATGATCTATCCGACACCAGAGAACTGCAAACCAAAGCAGACGGCGCAGGGTGTGTACAGTACAACTCTTTCCAATCTTAAACCACAAACAAGCTACACCGTTGTGTTCAAACGCGACAATACAATCCGATGCATTACGACTCCATGTCCAGGGAATGATTTTGAAAGTGAATCGGTTACATTTGTAACACTCCCTGCGTCACAATCTAATGCAATCTTTTTAAGAAATCTTAGATTTGGTTCTCGTGGCACTGAGGTGATTGCTCTTCAAACAGTACTTCGTGAAAAAGGGTACCTTATATTTCCAAGTACTGGATACTATAGCGTGTTCACTCGTGCAGCGGTTCGTATGTATCAGCAAAATGACATGCATATTGCTCCGACTGGAACAGTGGGCCCACTCACTCGTGCATCGCTCAATGCAATGCAGGCTTCAGTAGAAGAAAAGTTTTCTGGTAGTATCACTGCTGTATCGACAAGTTGTTTCGCAGACGGTATTTGCAGCGTGACTGTTGATGGAAAAGTTGTTGTAACAACGATCGGATGGACACAGGGACCACTCGGATCTATCAAAGGAACATCAACTGATATCGGCTCGCTCGAATCTCGTATTGGCGCAAAGGTGAATGTCTATGCAAAGAAAACTGCTGATGGATATACGCTGTATGGCAAGAATGACTACTATATAGAGGTTTTGTAATTTCCAGAGGCGCTTGCCAGAACTCTTTTATTTGATATGATTTAGTACATGTTACTTAGGTTACATCATTATCAAGATACAATTGCCGAGAATACTGTGTAAATGAGCCGCGGAAGCGGTTTTTTAAGTGCCAAATTATGGAAAACTATAAACAACAACTTTTAAATACTGTACGAAATCACGTCGAATATATTCGAAGGAAAATTATTGGAGATCTCGAAACAACACGAGTGCTTGCCAATAGAAGCGTGAGAGAGATTTCAAAACTGCGACCTGAAGACCAGACTGTTGCCATGCAACTACGAGGAACTGCCATGCAAAGAGTGGAAGAACTGCAACATTTACACCAAACACCGTACTTTGTGAAGTGTGAAGTTGCAGAACAGGGAACTGGTGAAAAGAAGACATATTATTTCGCCAAACATCAACTGAGCGAAGAATCGATTTACTCATGGATTGCTCCGGTTGCGGCGATACGATTCGAAAGTCCCGGTCAGGTGTCTTATATGCTTCCGAGTGGTGAGAAAAAAGAACTGACCTTGACGAGTCGAGATCAGTACATGATCGTCGATGGTAAAGTTATTTTCTTTGCGCATGAAGAAGGAAATAATCCTCGTGAGCTCATTTATCAAGAGCACTTCACGATACAAAAAACAGAATTTATCCTGCCTGAAATCGTCGCACAAATGGAAAAGGCACAGGACCAAGTCATCAGAGCGCATTATCGTGGGCCGCTCGCTATTTCCGGGCCTGCTGGGTCGGGTAAAACAACGCTTGCATTGCACCGTGTCGCATACCTGACTCAAGCGCCTGATACGGAGGCGTTGTATCCACCTGAGAAGATTATTGTCTTTGTACAGGATAATGGAACGAAGGAATATTTCTCACACCTACTTCCTGGCCTTGGAATCCACAATGTCACGATCACAACATTTTCAGAATGGGCGATGAATATTCTCGATCTCAGAGGGTATGAGTATGTTAGTCGTTATGGGGAGGATGAAGAGAGTCGTGATCTATATGAATATCAAAAGATACGAGTATTGCGCGATACGACGACATTGCCTGAATACAACAAAAACCCTTCGGTAATACTTTCAAAGCTCTACGGTGGTATCAAACTATATGACAAACAAAAGAAGGAAAAGAAAATTGACCGGTTTGATCTCACTCTTATATTCAAATCGTATTTGCAAAAGTTTGAAAAAGTAGAAACAAAGAGGGTGTCTGAGAGTATCGTAAAAGGGGTACTGAAAAAGAGAACACATAAAACTCATATTAACTACTCACTTATTGTTATCGATGAATTCCAAAACTACCTACCTGAACAAATCGCAATACTCAAAGCGTGCTTGAGCGAAGAGACAAAATCTGTCATATATGTTGGTGACGCTGCTCAGCAGGTGTATCTAGGAACAATCAAAAATTGGGAACAGATAGGGGAAGTCATAACTTCCGAGAGAAACATCAAGCTCGACAAAGTCTACCGTAATACCAAGAGTATTCTTTCTTTCATCCAATCCCTGGGATATCAGATAAGTGTTCCCGTTGGGATTAAAGATGGTCCGGTTGTACTTGAGAAAATATATGAAAATCCTGAGGAAGAAATAGAGCATATTAAAAATGTGTCAGAAGGGTATAAGCAAGGAAGTGTCGGGGTACTAGCAAAGACTGAGAAATATCTTGAGGCATTCAAGAAAGCGTTTAAAGGGAAAGAAAATATTCATGTCCTCACCATGAATGAGTCGCAAGGTGTTGAGTTCGATCTTGTCTGTATCGTTGGAATCCAGGAGAATACATTTAAGATCATACATCATAATGATGTCTTACCTGAACATATAGCAGAGCGGGCAGCGATGCAGAGAGACTTATTGTATGTTGCTCTCACGCGCGCCATCACGGAGCTCCATATATTAGGGAAGAAAACTTTGAAGGAAGTTATATAAGCTCTGTTATACTCGAACTTTCTGCACAGGTGATAATTATCGGTGGCATGGTAGGATAGAAAAGTTTCATTATGAACAATCCAGACATTACAAAAAAGGCAATACATCAGGTCATACGTGAGTACTGGTCTCAATATAAGAAATATCCACGACTCACGACTGTCGGTTTCTTGTTGCCGTCTATGGGGACGCTCCTTGTCTTCTTCATACCGCCACTGATCGTCGCACGATTGATTGATATTTTTGCGACGAGACAGGCAGTGTCATTTGATGGTGTGCTGCCATACATTATATTGTTCGGCTCAGTGTGGCTCTTGGGAGAATCACTGTGGCGTGTCGGTATGCTCTCGATGAGTAAGTTGAAAGCCAATGCCATAGGGAACTTGGCCAGAAGCGCATTCCGTAAGCTCACTGATCGTGACTATGGATTCTATGCTGACAACTTCATCGGTTCATTGACAAAGAAAGGTTTGGCTTTCTCTGCAAACTTCGAGCGAATAACTGACAGTCTCTATTACAGTGTTGTCGGTAATTCTTTCACCATCATTTTTGCGAGCGTTATATTATGGAGGTACTCTTTTTGGCTTCCACTTGTGTTGCTCGGGTCGATGGCGCTTGCAATAGGTATTGCACTTCCTATTATTCGACGTCGTGCAGCACTTGTTACCCTTCGCCATCAGACTAGTAGCAAGATGGCAGGAAGGCTCTCTGATGCCATCGGTAACATCATGGCGGTGAAGTCATTTGCACAGGAGCAGTCTGAATACAAAACATATGAAACGCACATCGATGCGTTCACGAGTGCGCACCGCAAAGCAGCTGACTTTCAAAACAGGCATCTTGATGCAGTGCTTTCTCCGCTGTATGTCATCACCAACGTATTCGGACTAGTTGCGGCACTGTTTTTTGTGCAACGCCTTGGGTTGCAGACCGGTGCAATTGTGGTTATCTTTTCATACTATTCGCAGGTCAGTCGAATATTTTGGGAAATCAATTATATTTACCGCACACTGGATGACTCAATCAGTGAGGCTGCTGAGTTTACGCAACTTTTCATTGATCCGCCGGGCGTCCAAGACACTTCTACTGAAGTCCTCAAAAAAGGAGATCCAAGTATTCACTTTGATGCAGTCGACTTTGGGTATGATTCTTCTGATGAACAACCGGGAACATTCCTTGCTGATTTTAACCTTGTTATTCCTGCAAATCAGAAGGTTGGGCTTGTCGGGCCAAGTGGTGGAGGAAAGACAACTATCACCAAACTAATCTTGCGATTCATCGATGTGCAAGGAGGCTCGATCACTATTGGCGGACAGAATATCACAGCAGTGACGCAAAATTCACTTCGTGAGTCGATCGCCTATGTTCCACAAGAACCACTCTTGTTCCATCGATCGCTCTATGAAAATATTGCATATGGCAATGAACATGCTACCGAAGAACAGGTGATCAATGCGGCAAAACTTGCTCATGCGCATGAATTTATCAGTATCCTGTCACAAGGCTATCAGACATTGGTCGGGGAGCGTGGTATCAAACTTTCTGGTGGACAGCGACAGCGTGTTGCGATCGCTCGTGCATTATTGAAAAATGCACCAATACTCGTGCTCGATGAAGCAACGAGTGCACTAGACTCCGAGTCAGAAAAATATATCCAGGAAGGATTGCTTGAGCTGATGAAGGACAAGACCGCACTCGTCATTGCACACCGACTCTCCACAATCAAACATCTCGACCGTATCATTGTGCTCGATCAAGGCAAGATTGTTCAGGACGGAACCCATGAAGAGCTCATCAAAAAACAGGGACTCTATGCAACGCTGTGGGGACATCAGTCCGGAGAGTTTCTGGAAGACTAGGTTCTCCTGGTATACTAACAGAGTAGCGTATTCTATTATTAATAAATACAGATTTTATATGGAACAAACAACAGAAATAAATACTCCAGCAAATAACAAGCACATCTGTGCACACGGCAATGAGAATCACTGCTGTAGTTGTACTGGGTGCGGTGCGGGAGGGAAAAGCAGTCATCACATGCGCCGATGGCTCGCACTCGTCATCGGAGTAGTACTCGCATTTATAGTAGGTATGAAGCTCGGCGAAATGAAAGGGCTCATCCGTGCAAGTTATGATGGGCCGATGCATGAAGGTCGTATGATGGGAGGCTGGCGCGAGCAGCGTTAACTATCCCAAGAAATAACACCACTCTTACTTATAGGGTGGTGTTATTTTTTACGTGCGTACCCATGTGCAATCGCTATACCCACAACATTCTTTGCTCCTGCATCGTAGAGCGCCCTCCTTGCTTCTATGAATGTTGCGCCTGTTGTCGTGACGTCGTCGATCAATAGATAGAGGCTATCAGGATCAACTGTCCTGGTGGCTGCCATGGAATGTTCGAGATTGCGTAAGCGCTCAGTGCGATGTTTGATGCGAGCTTGGGGAAGTGTGAATATATCTTTCTTCAGAATTTCTTTGACTACTGCTTTGGGGAGTTCTCCCGCAAGCCATTTCGCCAACAGTGCGCTTTGGTTGTATCCACGTGCCCGTGTCTTCTTTTTGTGCTGAGGAATAGGAACGATGACGGTGTTTCGTCCAGCCGGAATTAGTTTCAGTATATGAGGAACCGCAGTGTGCACGAGAGCTCGCATCGTTTCACTTTTGCCGTGATACTTCAATTCCCATACAGCATCACTGACGAGGGAGTTGCTGTAGTCATAGATAGCGTAGATGTGTCGATCGCTAATGGGAAGTGCAGGCGCAATCGTACCCATACAGCACTGGCAAATAGCCGTGCCGTGGACACCACACCCGCGGCAACGGACCGGGAACAATAGAGATGAAAGGGTAGAGAGAAAAGACTGGGGCATAGGCAATACGGGCTGATTGATTTATACTGCTACTATATGGCTAGTATACTGGATTCATTCAAAGACGCGCTCTCAGGTTTTTTTGGAAAAAAAGAAGATAACGCATCGGTCGGCATTGATATTGGCGCGTCCTCGATAAAGATCGTCGAGCTCAAGCGTGAAGGAGGTAAAGCGATCCTTTCTACCTATGGTGCGCTCGGATTGGGGCAATACAAAGAAGGTGGCATCGTCGGACAGGTGACGAACCTTGACGCAGAGACACTTGCAAAGGCGCTCGGTGATGCGCTCAAGGAAACCAATATCACCACCAAGAACGCAGTGATTGGTATTCCATCTGCATCATGTATCATCTTTACACTCCAGCTTCCTGCAGAGATTGAAGAAAATAGTCTCACAACTGTTATCCCGATCGAGGCAAAGAAATTTATTCCAGTACCGATGACTGATGTGTCACTTGACTGGTATGTGATTCCTCGGCGTGAAGACTCAGGTATTCAGAGTCGTGTACTTTCTGAAAGCGGGGGAGAAGCAAAGATGAGTGTGCTCGTCGTTGCAACACTCAACGAAACTCTCGTGAAGTATAGTGAAGTATTACAAAAAACGGGACTTCCGATGGACTCTCTTGAAATTGAAGTCTTTAGTCATATCCGATCCGTCCTTACGCGTGAACTCTTCCCTGTGCTCATCGTAGACATTGGCGCTTCCAAGACCAAGCTCACGATTGTGGAGCATGGTATTGTCGAGACATTTCGTCTGATCAATCGAGGTAGTCAGGATATGACACTTGCGATTTCACACTCACTCGAAATGGCATTCAATAAAGCCGAGGCAGTCAAAAAAGAAAATGGACTCCTTCCGACACCAGAGCACCCACAAGTGCCGGATATCATCAAGACTCAGCTTGTCGATATTTTCCAGGAGGCAAATGCAAACATCCTTGCATATGAAAAGCGTTACAACAAAAATATTGGGAAGATTATCTTTACGGGAGGCGGTGCGATGACTCGTGGACTCCTCGACTATGCGTCCCAGAGTTTTGCAGCGGAACTCGTCATTGCAGACCCATTTGCAAAGGTTGAGTCACCGGTATTTCTCCAAGGGGTGCTGAAAACGACAGGTCCTGAGTTTTCGATCGCGCTTGGGTTGGCATTGAAGAAGTTTCAGTAATAAGTATAATTAAACGTCATTATGTTCAAATCAAACAGGTTATATAAAAAGAGGATGTATACAAAAGCATTATTTGTAGGGATATTTGTTTTTTTTGAGATTACTTCATTGGCATTTGCAAGTACGGCGACATATACACCCGCAAATTTCTCACTTGATTCGAATGCTGCAATATATGGCGGTTCCAATGTTCGAACAGCATCAGGAAACCTATATTTAAACTGGAATAGGCCTGCTGTAGATGCGAATCATGTTGGATATTGGAATTTTGATGACGGAACAGGTACTGCAGCTGCTGATGTATCCTCTCAAAACAACACAGGGACACTTGTCGGAGGTTCAACAAAACTATCATGGTCAGGTGTCAATTCCTCATATTCTTATGCGGGTTCAAATTTTGCTCGTTTCAGTCCTGGAAAAAAAATAACGCTCTCAAATACATCATTAGATTTTGAAAAGACACAGCCTTGGACAGTTATGTCTGCTGTCCGTACAAATAGACAGGGATCGACACAGATGATTTTTTCGAATGTGAAGGATAGCCCTTTTCCAGGGTATGAATTTTGGATTAACCCATCAAATCATCTGCATGTACGTATTATCAATAATATTTCCAATAATTATATTGGAGTACAGGGAACAACTACCGTCACTGATAACAATTGGCATTTTGTCACAGCAACCTACGATGGGTCGGGTACAGCTGCTGGAGTAAAGATATACCTTGATGGAGTAGCAGAAACAACAACAGTAGAGTCGGATACGTTGACAGGTTCAATCGTAGGGCCAGGTCCATTTGTTATTGGTAATCAAACTGATTGGGAAAGTACATTTTATCTCGGAGGTGCACTTGATGAATTTTCATTATCAAACGTCGTTCGATCTCCTTCATATATATCTCAGTACTCTATTCCGAGTTCACTTCCGCCAGTAGATGCAAATACATTACTCAACTATCATTTTGATGAGGGCTCAGGTTTGACCACTGCTGATACATCAGCAACAAACCGCACCGCAACACTCAACGATGCTCTCATTTGGCCGGCAAGTAATACATGGCTTGGAAATTATGCTCTCAGATATAATGGAAGTACTGGAGCATACGTGACGATGCCTCATGTTGCTGCGTACACATTAGGAAGTCAGTTCACCCTTAGTTCATGGGCAAATTCTGAAGATTCACCAAATGCGGGAACAATTTTTTATAAAATGGTAAATAGTGGAGGATTCCCTGGGTGGGCATTCAATGCTGGATATTTAAATAAAATGCAATGGTGGAACGGTGCAGCATTTAGCGATAGTACTGTTGCTGCAACTAAAGGATGGCATCAATATGCAATACGTTTCAATAGTGGTACGCTCGAATTCATTATTGATGGGACGGTTGTTAAAACAAATACGAGTGTTGCTACTCCTACAGCATCTCCAACACAACCACTCCTTATCGGAAGCTGGAATGGGGGAGCAACATGGCAATGGAATGGAAATATTAGTACAACAACAATATCAAACACTAATCGTTCCAATGGGTATATGACCTCGTTTGCAAAACGATATCCAACAGAGGGTGTTGCATCATTGGCAAATGTCTCTACAGCAGTAGGAAGCGGTGGAGGAGATTTGGGTCAGGATTCATCTATTACAAATTTTTCAGCGACGTTTAATAAACCTTCAACGACTAATCTTCAATATCGTATCGGAAGTGGTAGTTCTGCTGCCGCAGCAACTGCTGACAAGGCCGCGCAATCGTTTGTCACTTTGAGTTCTAGTAATTCGATCAGTAAGACTGGTCGGTACGTAGACTATGATATAAAACTTGCAAGTAGCTCTGATACATTGGGCCAGGACACGCCGTATCTTACTAATGTTTCACTAACGTATGCAGCCAGTGACGCAACTGCCCCCACACTCACCGAAGTCACTCCTGTCTCCACTCCAACCAATGATGCAACACCAAACTATACTTTCAGTACTGATGAGGCTGGTACTATTCTCTATGGCGGCTCATGCTCATCTGCAACAACATCAGCAACGAGTGGATCTAATACGATCACTTTCAATACGCTCAGTGATGGCACATATACCAACTGTACGATTACCGTCACCGATGCTGCATCAAATGCTTCGACTCCACTTTCTGTCACTTCATTTACAGTGGACACTGCAGCACCAACTGTCTCGACACTTTCTCCTGCTGACAATGCGACAGGTGTTTCACCAACAGCAAATCTGGTGATGACATTCAATCAGGTGGTGACTACAAATACTGGCAATATCATTATTAAAAAGACTTCAGATGACTCGACTATTGAGACGATTGCAGTGGGTAGTGGGCAGGTCACTGGCTCAGGAACATCTATCATTACGATAAATCCTTCAGTGACGCTGGCGAGTGTGACTGAATACTATGTACAGGTTGATTCTGGTGCCTTCCGGGATGCTGCACTCAACAGTTATGCAGGGATTTCGAGCACAACCGCATGGAGCTTCACTGCTGCCGACACCACCTCTCCCTCAATCTCCCTCACCACCCCTTCAAATGCTGAAGTCGTTTCAGGTTCTATCAGTGTCTCTGCAACCGCATCTGATAACGTTGGCGTCAGTGGTGTTCAGTTCAAACTCGACGGTTCCAACCTCCAATCAGAAGATACCACCTCAACCTATGGCATCACCTGGGATACAACCAGTACCAGTGATGGCTCTCATACACTCACCGCTGTTGCCCGTGATGCAGCAGGGAACACAGCAACGTCTTCATCAGTCGTCGTCACCGTCGACAACACTGCTCCAGTCCGTTCCTCCCTTGCTCCCTCCGGAACACTCTCATACAACACCACTTCAACAAACCTCACCCTTTCAACCAATGAAACCGCTGTCTGCAAATACAGTACTTCTTCTGGCACTGCATACGGCTCCATGACTTCATTTGGTACAACCAACAGCACTTCACATAGCACGAGTATCTCAGGTCTGACCAATGCAACTAGTTATGCATACTATGTGAAATGTGCCGATGCACTATCAAATACCAATGCAACTGATGCAACTATTTCATTTGCTGTTGCTGCTGACAGTGATGCACCCCTCCTTTCCTCAATCACTGCAACTTCCATCACTCAAACTGGTGCAACCATCACCTGGACCACTGATGAGCTTGCATCCTCACAAGTCTCCTATGGCACTACTTCCTCCTATGGCACCACCACCACAGAGACTGACACCAGTCCTCGGGTGACGTCACACTCTGTTGCACTTTCTGGTCTGACTGCAAACACTGAGTATCACTATCAAGTCATCTCAACTGATGGTACGACAAACACTACAATGTCGACTGATCAGACGTTTACAACCTCTGCTGTCCCCGACACCACCCCTCCCGACACCTTCCTCACCGATACTCCCACTGACCCTTCTTCTGACACCACTCCAACCTTCACCTTCGAAGCAAACGAATCATCAACCTTTGAATGCTCAGTGGACGAAGCCTCATACGTCTCCTGTGTCTCCCCATACACCACTACGACCCTTGCAGTTGGTCCACACTCCTTTGCAGTTCGTGCAACCGATCTTGCAGAGAACACTGATGCAAGCCCTGCGGCATATGAATGGACGATAGAGGAGGATGAAACACCAACACCAACCCCTTCTCGTTCATCCAGTGGCAGTTATTCCAGTGTACTAGTGGTCCGTCCTCCCTCTACCGATACCACTGCATGCCGTTCTGGAGATGTCTTCTCATCTACAACTGGAGCACGATGTACTTCACCTACTACTCCATCAACTCTCCCAACCTTCCACTTCACCCGTTCTCTCCAATGGAAAATGACCGGAGAAGATGTCCGCCAACTCCAGATCTATCTCAATACTCATGGATATCCGGTTGCTCCATCTGGCGTCGGTTCTCGTGGATATGAGACGAACTACTTTGGTCTTGCAACCAAAGCAGCACTTATCAAGTTCCAGATTGCGAACAAGATAGTGCCGAGTGTTGGGTTCTTTGGGCCGGTGACGAGGGGGTTTGTGGAGAGTCATCTATAAAAAAATTGATGCGTAATTCACATCACAGCAAAAAAATGCTTGCAGGAGCATGATGCGTACCTGTATACTTGATGGTATTAATGAATCCTGACATTCCTACATCTTTTATTCCGAAACGTCCGGTGATGAACGAAGTGGCACCACCACAGCGTCATAGTCGGGCGGTTGGCGCACTTACTATTGTTGCTGTCGTTATTTTAATTGCAGTGGGTGTTGCGTATGGATTGGTTTCTGTCTACGACAAACAATTGCAATCAAAAAAAAGTACATTGCAAAAACAAATCAATGAAGCGCGCGATAGTGTGGGCACTGACTTCCTCAATGATATGAAACGACTCAATGCGCGTATTGATGGGGTCAAATCATTGATTGGTACACACATTGTAGTATCGCCTATCTTTGCTGCGCTTGAGCAGACGACATTGCGTACGATTCAGTTCAAAAGTTTTACCTATACATTTGTGACCGATCCTGGAACAAAGCAACAAGTAGTACAGGTGACACTCGGCGGTACAGCCAAGAGTTATACTGCGATTGCATTGCAGTCGGACGCTTTTGTCCAGAATCAGCTGATCAAAAATCCAGTATTCTCAAGTCTGACAGTTGATGAGAAGACCGGATTGATTGGATTCAAGCTCGTCTTCACGGTCAGTCCGGCTGATCTGTCATATGAGAAATTTATACGTAGTGTCGCACCAGCTGTCGCGGCACAAGTAATGCCTACAACACTATGAGATACTTTTTCCTCCTATTACTTATAGTTGCATCAATCGCCGTGTTTTCAACGAAGGTGTTGCCGCACTATCGTAGCCTTGGAACGACACGAGCAGAGGTCGCGGTGTATCAGAGCAATCTTGATACTGCAAAGAAGCTCACTGCTTCTCGTGAGTCGCTTATTACGACGTACCGTGCGATTTCAAAAGAAAACCTCGATAACCTCAAGATTTTGTTGCCGGACAATGTTAACAACATCCGCCTGATCATCCAGATCGATGAACTCGCAAAGAAAAATGGACTCTCTGTTCTGAAAAGTATTGATTACCAAGTTATTCAGGAAAAGGATGGCGCAGCAAATTCAACACAAAATCCTGATATCGGACGTGCGCCATATGGAGAATTTGTTATGTCGTTCCAGACGACAGGGGAATACAAGAACTTTTTGTCATTCATGTCTGATCTCGAGCAAAATCTCCGATTGGTTGATATCACCAAGGTTGATTTTGCTACTACGGATTCGTCAACGGCCCAGAGTGGATTGGGCAGTCCGACATATAAAGTAACGTTAAAAACCTATTGGTTGAAACAATAGAAATTATATGAGTAAGAAAATAAAAATTTTTGTCATAGTTGTCGCTGCCATCATCGTTATTATTCTAGCGGTATCGTTTTTGGGCGGCTCAAAAACACCTGCTCCTACTAGTGGTCCACTGAGTTCTTCTCAGCTTCCTGCGGGTGTAGCAGGAAATTCGACCGGGGCTACGGTGATACCAAATGACTTTTCGATACTACTTTCAACAGTCAAAAATATTACCATCGACAGCTCTATTTTTGATAATCCAACTTACAAGAGTCTTCGTGATCATCCAGTCAATCTCGGTTCTGAAAATATCGGACGACCCAACCCTTTTGCGCCGGTTGGTATTGATATCGGAACTATTACCGGGGCTACTACAGGTGCTCCTGTTGCTCAACAACAAACAAGTATTGAAACACTTCAGCCTATCAAGATTACACCAACGACTGCAGTCTTTGGCGCCCGCACAACACTCGTCGATACAACGCCAGGGACGCTCATGTTTGAATACGGTCCGACTGATTTATTTGGTAGTGTAACCACACCACTTGCTGTTACAACGACCGATACGTATCTGTTCAATGTCACCGGGCTTGCACCGGCTACTACCTATAGTGTCAGAGCGATACTTGTGCGCGGGTCGACCAGTAGTGTCAAAGGTACTACTATGATATTTACCACTCCGGCAAAGAGTCGCTAGCATGTTTCTCGACTACCTTCTTTCTCAAAACCTTATCACTGAGATTCAGTATAACCGCGTGTTGGCGGGGCTTGAGGGGGAGTTTGAAGGCAACATCACAAAAGCCTTGGTCTCAGTCGGACTGAGTGAAGATGCTGTAACTGCTGCAAAGGGTGCATTTTATAAAATTCCGTATCAAAAATTAAATCCGCGCGCCATTGCCTACGATGTACTGCGATATATTTCTGAAGAGTCCGCGCGCCACTACAAATTTGTCCCGATCGGATTTGCCGACAATGTGCTTTCAATCGGTGTTACTGAACCTGAAAATATCGAAGGAATGAATGCCTTGCAATTCATTTCGTCCAAACTTGAGTTGCCATTCAAGGTTTTTCTTATTTCATACAGCGATTTCCTCGATGTGCTTGAAAACTACAAGGCCCTGTCGCAAGAGGTGGATCAGGAGGTTATCAAGCTCAATGATGAACTCGAGAGCGCAAACAAGGAGGTCGGTGGATCCCAAACCAAGCAGGCGCTTGAAGACAAGAAACTGCAAGACAACAAACTCGTGGAAGATGCACCTATCATCAAAATCGTTGCGGTGATCATTAACCATGCAGTAGAAGGAAATGCATCAGACATCCATATTGAAAACACTGGACAGAATATCAAGGTTCGATACCGTGTTGACGGCATACTACATACAACACTCGTGCTTCCACTCAATACATTTGATGGTATCGTCGCGCGTATCAAGATCCTTTCAAAGCTTCGTCTTGATGAGAAACGTAAACCACAAGATGGTAGCTTCGTTACCATGATTGAGGGACACAAGATTGAGTTTCGCGTATCTACTTTCCCTGCATACTACGGCGAGAAAGTGGTGATGCGTATTTTGGACTCAGATCGCGGAGTCAAATCAATCGACGATCTTGCCCTCATGCCGCAATACAAAGAGACTATTTCTTCGGTGTTGGCACGTCCGTATGGACTGGTACTCGTTTCTGGCCCGACAGGATCTGGTAAGTCAACGACACTCTATTCGATGCTCAATGGTGTTGATCGTGAAGGACAAAATGTTGTCTCTCTTGAAGACCCGGTTGAGTATCAGATCCCAGGGGTCAACCAGTCACAAGTAATGCCTGAGATTGGGTACACTTTTGCCAATGGGTTGCGCTCAATCCTTCGTCAGGACCCGAACATCATCATGGTTGGAGAAATCCGCGATAAAGAAACGGCACAGCTTGCGATTCAGGCGGCGCTTACAGGCCACTTGGTGCTCTCAACCATCCACACCAATAACTCAATCGGTATTATTCCGCGTCTTATCGACATGGAGATCGATCCGTATCTTATTGCCCCGACACTTATTTTGGCGATGGCGCAGCGACTGGTGCGTCGGGTACACCCTAGTGCACGTCATGAAGTGCCGATCGACGCAGTAACTCGGGAGTACATCGACAAGGAATTTGCCGATCTTGATCCTTTGTTCCGGACAAAGCTTGATATCCCGGACCATATGTTTGCCTACAAACCGTCATCGGAGTCTCCCTCTATGACACGAGGGCGTATTGCGGTATTTGAAATGTTCAATGTAGACAAGGATATCCAAGAGCTCATTTTGAAAAATCCTGGGGAACAAGAAATTTATCGGCTTTGTCGCTCAAAGGGGATGCTGACATTGCGCGAAGACGCCCTCCTCAAAGCATTGCACGGAGAAATCCTCATGCAGGAAGTGTACGGTTTTTAGAAAGGGGAGTATACTAGTACAACATATGCAAGAGCCAACAGCTACACAACCAATACCGGAAAAACAGCGCAATATCCTCATTGTTGATGATGACAATTTGTTGCTCGATATGTACGCAATACGTTTTTCACAGGCGGGATTTACCGTCACTACAAGTATGAATGCTGCAGAAACACTTGCAAAGCTTCACGAAGGTCTCGACCCTGAAATCATGTTGCTCGATGTTGTCATGCCCGCAGTCGACGGTTTTGAATTGCTCCAGCAGATCAATGAGGAACATCTCGCCCCAAATGCAGTAAAGATATTTCTTTCCAACTTGGGACAGGATGAGGATATTACTCGGGGCAAAAGTCTCGGTGCAGCAAGTTATATCGTAAAAGCAAATAATACACCGTCAGAAGTGGTCGCTCACGTTCTCGAAGTCATACAAAACCATGGAAGATAAAAAAGTTTTTGAAAGTTTAATAGAGACGCTCATTCGCGAAGATGGATCTGATTTGCATCTTGCTGCGGGGCGTTTTCCTGCAGTTCGTGTGAATGGAGAGCTTGTATCTCTGGTAAACCAGGCAATGATGACCCAGGAAGGGATGGATACAATCTTGCAATCAATCGTTTCTCCTCTTCATTACAAACATTTTATTGAGAATCAAGAGCTCGACTTTTCATACGAATTTCAAGGAACAATGCGTTTACGAGGCAATGCATTCATCCAGCAGAGTCGTTTTGTGATGGTGTTGCGTCTCATTCCTCATGTCAAAACGATTGCTGAACTCAATCTCCCTGCAATGATCGCTGACTTTGCTCGTCGACGTCAGGGGTTTTTCCTCGTTGTTGGTCCAGTAGGTCAAGGCAAGAGTGCAACACTTTCTGCTATGGTCGCACTGATTAACGAAGAACGCGCAGCGCATATTCTCACGATTGAAGATCCAGTTGAGTATGTCTACGAACAAAAAAAGTCCATCATTGACCAGCGCGAAGTCGGTATTGATACTGCAGACTTTAGTGTGGCACTCAAGAGTGCATTTCGTGAAGATGTGAACGTAATACTCCTCGGTGAGATGCGTGACGCCGAAACAATCGCTACTGCTGTCACTGCTGCCGAAACAGGACACCTCGTACTCTCAACATTGCATACCAACAATGCATCTCAGACTATTGATCGTATTATCGATTCATTTCCAGGCAATCAGCAGGATCAAATCCGTGTGCAGCTTGCAGCGACATTGATCGGTGTATTCTCGCAGCGTTTGGTGCCACGTATCGCCGGTGGTCGTGTCCCTGCGTATGAGCTTCTCATCAACAATAATGCCGTATCAAATCTCATCCGTGAAAAGCGCACCCATGAAATCGATATGGTGATTGAGACAGGGTTTGAACAAGGGATGATTGACATGAACCGCTCACTTGTAGAGCTTGTTCGCCAGGGTGAGATTAGTGTTGAGAATGCATTTGCGTACTCTATCAATCCAAAGAATCTTGAACGTTTGATGTAATATATGAATTTTAAATACAATGCAGTAACTGAAACAGGGGAGAAGCGCGAGGGAGTGATTGAGGCGGCCAGTCGAGAACTGGCTATCTCGGGACTGCAGCGTCGAGGTCTGATTGTTACCACTATCAAGACCGAAGCAGAGGCGCGCAAATGGTTTGAGATTAGTCTTTTTGAAAAGGTGCCAATGAAAGATATTGTTATTCTTTCTCGGCAAATGTCGACACTCTTTGAGGCGCAAGTTTCGGCACTAAAGGCGTTTAGTCTCATTGCTGACAATGTCGAAAATAAACTTCTCGGCACAAAGCTCAACCAGATCGTGTCTGACCTTCAAGCGGGGTCCTCTATCGCGGGTGCATTGGGCAAACATCCAGATGTTTTCTCTGATTTTTATATCAATATGGTAAAGGCAGGGGAAGAGAGTGGAAAACTCACCTCAGTATTCTCGTATATGGCTGACTATCTCGAGCGTCAGTATGCACTCACGTCCAAGACCAAACACGCCCTGGTGTATCCGGCATTTGTGATTGCTATCTTTATTGCAGTCATGGTGCTCATGTTCACTGTAGTTGTGCCAAAACTCTCTGCTATCATCGCTGAGAGTGGTCAGGATGTGCCGTTTTATACAAAAATCGTTATGGGTGTTAGTAGCTTTCTCGTGCAATACGGTATCTTTCTTCTTATCTTTGTGCTTGCATTCATTTCATATGTAGTCTATCTTGCCCGGACCAAGCATGGTAAGGAGCTTATCGATGATGTTCGTTTAGGAATTCCTGTTGTTGGTAATCTTTACCAGAAACTCTATCTTGCTCGTATCGCAGACAACATGGATACCATGCTCTCCTCGGGTATACCGATTGTTAGATCTATTGAAATCACTGCAAGTGTCGTGGGAAACAAGCGCTATCAAAACATCATGCTTGAGGCTATGGAGTCAGTCAAAGCTGGTAAGTCGCTTTCTCAGGCGCTTACTCCTCACAAAGAAATACCGAAGCTTATGACACAAATCATTATGATCGGAGAGGAGACCGGATCAATGGGATCTATTTTGAAAATGTTGGCCAAATTTTATCACCGTGAAGTTGAGGAAGCGGTCGATACACTTGTTGGTTTGATTGAGCCGTTTATGATTATTTCATTGGGTCTGGGTGTCGGGCTTCTCCTCGTGTCTATTTTGGTTCCTATTTACAATATTGCGGGTGGCATTTCCTAGTCTTGCATTCTCTCTTGGCAGTCGTGCTATACTAATAGCATTACAAAGGGATTTGTAATAATCGATTATTTATTAACTTAAACTTATTCCTGATTTATTTATGAAAAAGAACTTTAAAAGCGGTTTCACCCTCATCGAGCTCCTCGTGGTGATCGCAATCATTGGTATCCTCGCGTCAGTGGTGCTCGCATCTCTTAATACTGCACGTGCAAAGGGTGCTGATGCAAAAGTAAAGAGCGAGCTTGCGAATATGCGTGCTCAAGCTGAAATTTATTACGATACTAATGGCGGGTATACACAGGATACTGTAGATGGAGTTGTAGATGGAGCTTGTGATGCAGATAGCTCAATCTTCACTGAATCAGTCTTTGCGAAAGCAATCGCTGACATCACTGCCACTACGGGAAGTCCGGCTTGTGCACTCGGAGGTAGCGGATCAAAGGCTTCAGCATGGGCAATGGTTGCTCCACTCAAGTCCGTGGCTGATACATACTGGTGTGTAGACTCAACCGGAGCTTCAGAAGCTAGTGGGGGTACACTTAATGGTGCAAGTTGTTCATAGCCCTTCTGAAAGGTACACAAAAAATCCCCGATTGGGGATTTTTTGTTGTGTCTTGTAATGTGTTGTATATACTATCTATATGAATACTACACAAAAAGGTTTCACCCTCATCGAGCTCCTCGTGGTGATCGCAATCATTGGTATCCTCGCATCGGTGGTGCTCGCATCACTCAATACTGCACGAAAGAAAGGAGCTGATGCGAAGATTAAATCAGAGTTAGTAAACGCTCGAACGCAGGCGGAATTGTATTACAACACCAATCAGTTTAGTTATGGAGGGATTTGTAGTGATAGTACATTTATTTCAATGGTTAATGATGATCTTGATGGGGGTGGAAATAACTGTCAGGACTCTGATACTGCATGGGCTGTATCGGTTACCCTCAACACTCCTGGTGCAGAAAAGTGGTGCGTAGACTCAACAGGATTTTCTGGTATCGGTACTCCCAACCCATCTGCAAACCCGATCGGATGTGTGGCTCAATAATACGTATGGAGTGGTCTAGGAATCTGGCGGAACTGTTTGTGTTGTAGTAAATGATAAGTTCAGAATTTCCAAACTTTTTTATTTAGAGATTGTGGTACACTTATTGTATGTTCATGTTTCTCCCACTCATCATTTTTGCATTCGGACTCCTGATTGGAAGTTTTCTCAACGTCGTGATTTTACGACTCAACACTGGCCGCAGTATCGTGACGGGGCGATCAAAATGTGCACGTTGTGACCGTACACTGAAGTGGTATGAACTTGTACCGGTGTTTTCATTCGTTGGTCTCCGGGGTAAATGTAATACTTGTACAACACCTATCTCATTCCAGTACCCGCTTGTCGAGCTAGTCACGGCGATTGCTTTTACGGTACTGTACAATCACTTTGTTGTTGGAGACATCTTTAGTTCATTTGCATGGCTTGCATTTGTATTTGCTGCTACCGTTGCATCCCTTCTGATTGTTATTCTTGCCTATGATGTTCGACACAAGATCATTCCTGACTTGATAGTCTATCTATTTATCGGTATGTCCCTTGTTTCTATTCTGTATCAATGGAGTACGGTCCCTGGTTTTTCGGTGCTTTCTGCACTTTTTGGGGGAGTACTTGCCGCACTTATTTTCTTTCTCCTTTGGTTTTTCTCAAAAGGGCGCGCGATGGGGTTTGGAGATGTAAAACTTGGGCTTGGTGTTGGATGGCTTTTGGGTCTCCAGGGAGGACTCGCTGCAGTTATGATTGCATTTTGGGTTGGTGCGGTAGTGGGGCTTCTTATGATTGCTATCTCCCGTCGATATAGAATGCACACTCAGGTGCCGTTCGCACCATTTTTGATAATCGCTACAGGGATTGTTGTACTCTACGGTGTTACGCTTTCAACAATATTTCCATTATGGTAAAGAAAATGATGCAACAATATATACGCAATACCCAGGCCGGGGTCACTCTCATTGAGATGCTTGTTGTGGTTGCTATTATTGGAGTTGTTTCATCAGCGATACTTTTCAATTATTCAGATTTTAGTACAAATGTATCTCTGCGAAACCTTTCACAAGAAGTAGCACTTTCAGCACGTAAGGCACAAACGTATGCAACCAGTGTGCGTATTCTCGGACAGAGTGCTGTACTCAGTGATACATTTGCGGGGTATGGTATTAGTTTTGCTGTACCGGGGAGTGCGGATGGATATAGTCCCAACCAAAAACAATTTGATTTGTTCGCTGACACAGGCATTCCACCTAATGGTATGTATGAATTCCTTCCGGCAGTATGCGGAGATATTCCTGTATCAGGCAGTGAGTGTATTGAGAACTTTGCTATCAATACTGCAGACAAGATCGTTGGAATCTGTATCAATGGTGCGGTCTATGAAGAAGGGAGATGTCTTGAGGATGCAACGGTTGATATTACATTCAAACGACCTAACCCCGATGCATTGTTCTGCGTGCACGATGGTAATGCGGGATGTAGAACTGATAGCATCGGCTCTGTTGGTATTGTGCTCGAGTCAGCAAAAGGATTTACTCGTACTGTCACCATCTACACAACTGGTCAGATAACCGCCCAATAATATGAAACAACCTTCCTCACAATCTGGATTTACACTCATCGAGCTCTTGGTGTCACTCTCACTCTTTATTATTGTAGTACTTGCACTAGTGAGTTCCTTGTACAATATCAACAATGCATCTCGTAAGGTTCAAGCGATGCGTAGTGTTATTGATAATCTTAACTTCGCACTGGAGTCGATGAGTCGCACTATTCGTACTGGGTCAAATATTGTTTGCGATAATTTACCAGGCAGTAACTGCCCTATACTGTCTGAGGGTATAACCAACCCCCGTCATCATATTGCAGTGGATAGTACTGTAGGAGAGGCCCGTACGGTTGAGTATCGATGGGGTAAAGAATCACTGAGTAGTGGTAAAGAAAATATTGAACGATGTGTGAGAGTAGATGTAGAGCAGGCGTGCCCAGTAAATTCTGATCAATGGGTTGCTATTACTGCACCGGAGATACAAATCACCAAGCTCAATTTTTATGTGGACGGTGCCGATATTGGTGACAACAAACAGCCAAGTGTTATTATCATGGTTGAAGGTATTGCACATGCGGGCGCAGACAATACATTGCCGTTCTCTGTACAGACGTATTTATCGCAACGGGTTGATGAACAAGTATTGTTCGTTGCGCCACCAGTTGTTGAAGTGGTCCCTGCGGGGTAACATATCTATATGAAGAAACTAACTGACAACCACGGATTTACCCTCGTTGAGACATTGATTGCTATTTTGATCTTGTCCATGACGATTGGCGCACTGATGACGCTTGCTGCAAACGGGTTTTTTAGTGTTCGGTACGCACGAAATGATATCGTTGCATCAAGTCTATTACAGGAGTCTCTTGAAGCTATCAGAAACGATCGTGACACCGCAATTCAGAGGGGAATGTTATGGCAAGATTGGAAAGATAATTTTGGGGCATCTCAGAAGAACTTTTGTTTTGATGATCGGGGCTGTACAGTAGACGTATATCCGTTAGAAAGTGAATCGGTTCAGATACGCGCATGCCAGAGTTCACTGTGTCCTGCACTTATGTATTTTACGGATAATAATCTCTATGGGTATTATCCGAGTATGTTGCACCCTTCGTCTGATTCGACCAATGTGATTGAGACGACATTTGTTCGTACCGTCTACATGAAGGAGTCTGAGGACGGCAACCAGGTTGTTGTAACTGCTACGATGCAGTGGCTCAACGGTACTGTATCAAAACGCACTACGCAGTCGATCATCATAACCAACTTATTCAATCAATGAAATATATGACACCACAACCAAATAATGGATTTGCTATGCTTTTCACCGTGCTCATCGTAAGTTTGATGCTGACTATCGCTATTGGTATTGCGTCTATCACATTCAAACAAAATGCTTTGTCGAGTCTCGCAAAAGATTCACAGATTGCATTTTATCAAGCGGATGCAGGTGTTGAGTGTGGCAAGTACTATGATACGAAACTTTTCGTTCTGGATGAAAACGCGACTATAGCCATGGCACAAACTGATCCCGCACGAGTGCCTCCGACCATCCAGTGTGGGAATACAATACTGAAACTTCAAGACGAATCATATGATCATTATTTCGTATACAGGCAAGAATATTTGAAACACGAGCCATGTTTCTCGATTATTTTTGACAAGACTGCTCCAGTGGACGAAAGCGGCATCAAAAAATTTAAGATTCGTGGTAATGGTTATAACCTCTGTGATGCGAGCCCTCGTCAAGTTCAGCGCTCATTCGAATATATCTACTAGCCTATGTCCGAGTCCGTCAAAAAGAACATGCAGCAACTCAGAATTGAGCTTGCAGCGCATGCCCAAGCCTATTATGAACATGACGCACCCACTGTTTCAGATGCGGTGTATGACACGCTCGTTCGTGAATTGAAGAGTCTCGATCAGCAATATCCACAATATGCCGATCTCAACTTCATCATCTATCGTGTTGGGGGCGCACCGCTTGATGCATTTACCAAAGTTACCCATGCGAGTCGCATGCTCTCGCTCAACGATGCATTTTCATACGACGAAGTGCGCGCATGGGATGCTCGCATCAAGAAATTACTTCCTAGTGAATCATTTCATTATTTTGGTGAGCTCAAGCTCGATGGACTCGCAGTATCGCTCATCTATGAGAATGGCGTATTTGTTCGCGGCGCTACTCGTGGGGACGGGACAATAGGTGAGGATATTACTCAGAATTTGAAAACTATTTCCTCTATCCCACTTCAACTGAAAGGAAAAGAAATTCCGGCACTCGTGGAGGTTCGAGGCGAAGCTGTCATGTCGAAGGCAGCACTTGTACGATTGAATAAGAAATATACAAAAGAAGGCAAACAATTACTTGCAAATACGCGCAATGCAGCAGCAGGATCACTTCGTCAGCTCGATCCAGCAATTACTCGTGAGCGAAATTTGGATTTCTTTGCATGGGATATTGCCCAAGGGAGTGATGTGCAGACACATTCAGAAAAGCACACACAGTTGCGGGCGTGGGGATTTCAGGTTGCAGCGCATGAAAAAGTTTCAGCAACACTTGAAGGAATATTTGATGAAATAGAAAGTTTTGAAACAGTTCGCGACAAATTTCCGTATGGCACTGATGGTATCGTTATTCAGGTCGATGAACTTGATCTTCATGATGAGCTCGGTGTTGTCGGCAAAGCTCCTCGGTATGCAATCGCGTACAAATACGCAGCAGAACAAGCGACAACAACAGTGATTGATATCACTGTACAAGTGGGGCGTACCGGAGTGCTCACACCACTCGCGCACTTTGTGCCGACACTTGTTGCAGGATCAACAGTATCGAAAGCAACATTGCATAATATTGAACAAATTGAACGGCTTGATGTGCGAGTTGGGGACACAGTCATCATTCAGAAAGCAGGGGATGTGATCCCAGAGGTTGTAGAGGTGATTAAAAATCTCCGCCCCATTAAAACAACTGCATTTGCAATGCCTACTACCTGTCCAGTCTGTGACTCATCGGTTGCCAAGCGCGCGGGTGCTACCAAAGAAACGACGGTTGCGTATTATTGCAGCAATCCAGAGTGCCCGGCTCGCAATGTCCGTGGAATGACGCACTTTGTTCAGGTGCTCGATATTTATGAAGTGGGACCAAAAGTGCTTGAACGCTTGAAAGAAGAAGGCCTTATTACAGATGCAGCAGATCTTTTTGCGCTCACCACTGCAGACATGGCAGGACTTGAACGGTTTGGAGAGAAGAGTGCGCAAAATATTATCGATGCGATTGCATTAAAAAAGAATCCGCCACTTGATCGTTTTATTGCGTCGCTCGGTATTGTCCATGTCGGCGAAGAAACGGCCCGCGACTTAGCTATGTATTTCGGCAGCTTTGATGCATTTTGGAAAGCACCGACTGAAGAGATCGATACGATACCAAACATTGGTCCAGCAGTGATTGAAAGCATTGATCAGTATCGTAGCAGTATTGCTGGCAAGAAATTTGTTGAGAAATTGTTCTCACTTGGAGTGAAGCCCTTAGCCTTTAAGAAAAAAGTAGGTGGTGTATTTACTGGGAAAACTTTTGTACTTACAGGAACACTTTCAACACTTTCACGTGATGATGCAAAAAAGATGATCCTTGCACAGGGCGGCAAAACATCTGGCTCGGTTTCAAAAAAGACTGACTATGTATTGGCAGGGGAGAATCCAGGAAGTAAGTATGATGAAGCTGAGAAGTTGGGAGTGAAAATTGTTGATGAGGAGGAGTTTTTGAAGATGGTGAAATAATAAAGCCGCCCACTGATGGGCGGCGGCAATCTCAAGGTTTTTTAATCGAAAGCTAAGGCAATCATATTTCCTTCCGGTAATGTGAAATCAGAGTACTGAACGCCATTGATAATACATTTTGAAACTTTCTTTAATTTTGTTAACTCAACTTCTATAAGAGCATACTCTGCTCCTGCAACATGTTTTGCCAAGAAAACTATTTTCACCTTCTTGGTAAAAGGATTGCGGTCAAAATTTTCCAAAACCGGTTTCAATGAATGTAAATCAAATGTACGAGTCGATTTGTTTTCTACGGTGATGTATTTTATTAATTCTTCAAATTTCATGATTTTTGAGGAATACATATAAAACACACGGGGAGGAAGAACATTCGTCAGCCCAGAGCTTTTATCGATAACTGTAATTTTCTTCATTTCCTAATTTTTAGTAACTATATAAAATAAATACTTTTTGTCAATATCATGCCGAAACATCGTTATTCTGCTATAGTTATCCCAGTATGAATACCGATCAGGTAAAGAAATTAGCAGAACTTGCGCGACTGGATGTTCCAGAGAACGAGCTTGCACAGGTTGCAGGCGAGCTCGGTAATATCCTTGGATTTATCGATGAGATACAGAAAGTTGATATCGGGGCTGAAGAGTCTCGCGACCTTTCTCGCGTAAATGTATTTCGCGACGATGCTGTTGCTCCCCTTGAACCAATGCACGACCTCATCGATGTTGCACCACTGCATCAGGATCATTTTGTAAAAGTACCGAAAGTGATTGGTGAATAGTATAGAAGTATGGAAACTATTGCAGATATCAAAAAAAGAATAGCGGGAGGTGAGCGAATACTCGATATTGCGCGTAAATATGAGGCAAAGGCGCGTGCAGATACACTCAATATTTTCCGCGAAGTATTTGACGATATCGAGGCACAAGCACTCGCCGCAGAAGAAATCCTGAAGAGCGGAAAGGGAACCGACCTCACCGGCGTACCAATTGCGATCAAGGACAATATTTTATTTGCGGGGCATATTGCAGGAGCGTCATCAAAAATGCTCGAAGAATATACTGCAAGTTATGACTCCACTGTGATAGCAGCGCTTCGCGCACAGGGCGCGATCATCATCGGGAGAACAAATATGGATGAGTTTGCTATGGGTGGATCAACGGAAAACTCTGCATATGGTGTGACCAAAAATCCTCTGGACGAGACGCGTGTTCCTGGTGGATCGTCAGGTGGATCTGCTGCAGCAGTTGCGGCGGGACTTGCAGTTGTTGCGCTTGGTTCTGATACTGGTGGATCGATCAGACAGCCAGCAGCATTTTGTGGCATTGTGGGCATGCTCCCAACATACGGTACAGTATCTCGTCATGGACTCATTGCGATGGGGAGCTCACTTGATAGTATTGGTCCGTTTGCGCATACGGTAGAAGATGCGGCAACACTCTATACTGCAATCAACACATACGATCCACTTGATAGTACGTCAATAAAAGTGGAAGAAAGAAAAATTCAGACTGCACTTTCAAAGAGATTGGCAATTCCAAAAGGGTTGTTTACAAACGGTGGGTGTGATCCAGATCTCCAAAAGAATTTTGAAATGACGATAGAAAAGTTGAAAAGTGAAGGATATACCGTCGATGAAGTAGAGCTTCCGCACTTTGCAAATGCGCTTGCAGTCTACTACATCATCATGCCTGCAGAGGTATCCTCCAACCTTGCGCGTCTTGATGGTATCCGATATGGTACACGGCTTGAAGGTGCAAGTGTTCATGATGTGTACAAGGCGACACGTGGCGCACTCTTTGGAAAAGAAGTTCGCCGCCGCATCCTCCTCGGTACCTATGTACTTTCTCATGGGTACTACGATGCCTACTACAACAAAGCAGTTGCTGTCCGACAAATTATTCGCAAAGAACTCGAACAAGTATTGGAGAGCTATGACGCAGTCATCACACCGACGACGCCAACTCCAGCATTTAAGATAGGGGAGAAAACTAATGATCCAGTCGCGATGTATCTCGCCGATTTGTTTACGGTACCTGGTAACATTGCCCAGCATCCAGCGATATCAATACTGAGCGGTAAGAGTGCTGAAGGGTTGCCATACGGTATTCAGTTGATTGGGCCACGGTTTGGAGAATCATTACTGTTTGAACTAGGGAAAACACTGGAAACTATCCGCGAAACTGTGCGATAATATAACCGTGCAACAAACTGTCCCACAACCAGTATTCCTCAACGTTGAATATATCTTTTCTTCGTTTTATTCGTATATCAAGGGTTTCCTTGCGTGGCTCTTTTCATTTCGTTCGATTGCATTTTTTGAAATGCTTGCAACTATCTTGGTCATTCTAGGTATAGCACTGATTTTCTATTGTTTGGTTCGATTGTATGAATTCAAAAAGGAGGAAAGAGACAAGGAACATGCAGAGAAAATCACCGCAACATCTGCTGTTGTTGCTTCATCTGGCAATCCGTTTGGTGCGCCAACTGGTGATACAGGACAGCTCAACCCTGTCTGGGAAGGGGTCCGCACCAAGATGCTCTCTGACAACACGAGTGATTGGCGCCTCGCTATCATCGAAGCTGATATCTACCTCGATAAACTATTGGATAATGCTGGATACCATGGTGAGACATTGAGTGACAAACTCAAGCAGGTCAATGAAGTGACTCTCCCTTCACTCCAGCTGGCCTGGGAAGCACACAAGGTTCGTAACCGTATTGCTCATGATGGCGCGGCGTACCCGCTCACACAACCAGAAGTTCGCCGGGTACTTTCGTATTACGAAGCAGTATTTCGAGACCTTGGTGCGATTGCCTAGCTTGCACAATAGCGGGTACCCTTGTATAATCCACATCGTTCATATATCGCGGGGTAGAGAAGTGGTATCTCGTAAGGCTCATAACCTTAAGACCCTGGTTCGACTCCAGGCCCCGCAACAATTTTTTTCAGCCTTGAAAAATAGGTAAAATATGCTATATTTTTGAGGCGCTTTTATATGTCGGTGTAAGCAAAGCTTCCGCCGACGGCGCTCGGACAACATTCAAGCAAGCTTGACGTTGCTCCTCGCTTGTCGGCGTAGCTCAGCTGGTTAGAGCGTAGCATTCATAACGCTAAGGTCGGTGGATCGTGCCCACCCGTCGACACCTTTTTTAATTATTTATTTTTTCTTGATGTATATAGAGCATGATACTGTCATGCCGATATACTGTTTTGTACAAAAAGATTTCTTCAAAACATGGAGCAATGCTATGTCGTATACATTAGGATTTTTGTTTGCGGATGGGACAATCACTCACACAAAACGACATACTTCATATATTGCATTTCATACGACAGATAGGGATATCTTGGTAGCTATGGCATCAAGTATGCGTGCAACACAGAAAATCTCTCGGAGAAGTGAGAGGAGCGGGCTCGTCTATCGATTGCAAATTGGAAGCAAGGATATGGTCGCGGATCTTGCGTCTCTCGGATTATCTACAAACAAAGCATCCCGAATGCGCCTACCACACGTGCCGAGAAAATACCTTTCTGATTTTGTACGGGGATATTTCGATGGTGATGGGAATATCTGGAGCGGTGTAGTTCATACTAGTCGTAGGAAAAAATCGCACACTCTTTCTGCTGCGTTTACGAGTGCTTCTCGAGAATTCCTTTCTGATTTATTGGATACTCTTCATGAGAGAGGTATTTCCGGGGGCAGTCTCTATGGCCTCAAAGAAAAGAATTGTGCTCGGTTGGGCTTTGGAAAACAGGACTCTTTGAAATTATATGAAATTATGTATAATACTGGGGCGAGGGATATGATACATCTCAAGCGAAAAAAACGCGTTTTTGAAGCTTTTATGCAAAAAATGCGGACGTAGCTCAACTGGTTAGAGCACCCGCCTGTAGACGTGCAGCTTTCCGTTCGAAAGATGGATTGAAACTCTCTGGGATATCGGTGAAGGCTAAACCCCCTTATGGGGCATGCGAATACCGAGGGAACCCGCCACTGTTGGTGGGGCGCCGTAGAGACTAGATACCGGAGTACCTACAGACCTTTATTGGTCCAAGGTAAAGATATAGTCCATGCCGTTATGAAAATAACGGAACAAGCAGCACGCGGGAGGTTGCGGGTTCAAGTCCCGTCGTTCGCGCCA
>JACCDT010085300.1_pt1 | contig 47668 bp, 52 predicted proteins | sample 7446291 | NCBI WGS metagenome assembly JACCDT01 (sample SAMN15323446, study PRJNA562643) | freshwater metagenome | isolation source: river surface water | place: USA:Blue River Watershed | collected 2017-08-17
CGCGCGCCTGACTGCCTCGGAGAGTGACGATGGCTGGCAACAACATCCGGTACCAGAACCCCTACCTCCCCAACGGCGGCAAGCCCGAGGAGACGAACATCCCGATCGCCAGCTTCCGGTACCCCGGCCAGCTGGGCACGCTGCACACGGCGCTCTATAAGGATGCCGACGGCGTGACGCGCAGCAAGACGTTCATGCTCGTCAAGACCAACGCCACGCTGGCGACCCCGCCGGAGAACGGCGGCGTGGCGTTCTGGTCCGATCAGGACAACTTCGAAGTCACGACCCTGGCGACCAGCCGCGGGCGCGTGGCCGGCGTGTTCGTCAACGTGGCGAGCGTCTCGAGCGTCTGCTTCATCCAGGTGGGCGGCCGGCACCCCGGCGTGCGCTTCATCGGCGTCCCGACGGCGGCGCCCACCGCGGCGGGCCTCATCGTGGTCCCCTCGGGCACGGCGGGGGCGGCGGACTGCCTCGCGGCGGGCACCGCGGCCACCTACCCAGCGCTCGGACACTCCGTGGGCACGGCGACTGGCAACTACGCGCCGGTGTACCTGACGATCGGCGCCACCCTGTAACGCAGGGCGGGCCACCCCGCCGCTACCGCCCCTGCGTGTGCGCGCCTCGGGCGATGCGGTGGAGACAGAGCGGGGGGCTTTCGGGCCTCCCGCTCCCGTCCTTTCCTCGGAGAGTTCGACATGACCATTGAAAAGAGCGCGAGCGCGATCCCGCTGCACGACAAGTCGGCCGACCGTAGCCGGCGCACCCTCAAGTTCAACGGGCCGGCGTCGTACGTGACCGGCGGCGATCCGGTCAGTGGGGCGGAAGTGGGCCTGGGACAGATCCACGTCTGGCCGAGCGCGGTCGTGAGCAACGGCACCGCCTCCCTGCTCACCTGGCACAACAAGACGACCGGCAAACTGATGTACTTCGACATGGCCGGCGCCGAGGTGGCGAACGGCACGAACCTGTCGGCGTACACCGGGTACGTCGAGATCATCGGCAAGTGAAGACGAGTACGGTACGCCCTCGAGGGGGCGTACCGGCTCGATTCCTGTAGAGGCGCGCAGTGCCGACGTTGCTGGGAGACGTGATCCGGGAGGTGCAGCTGACTGCGGCGTCCGTGCCGCCGTTGCTGGTGCGTTCCTGGGTGTTCGACACCTACGCACAGCTCCTCTCGGGCAGCCGGTGGGGCTGGCAGCGGCAGCAGGTGGTCGTACGGCCTGCCGCCGCGCGCACCCTGGCCAGCATCACGCTGACGCCGGGGAGTGCGACGGTGGCGAGTACGGCCCTCTTCCTTGCGGCGGATGTCGGCAAGCAGCTCTGGATCGGGGCCGGGGAGCCGCTCCTCACCATCGCGGGGTACACGAGTACGAGTCAGATTGTGCTTGCCGCGCCGTACACCGGGCAGGCGACGACCGTCCTCGCTGCTCAGGTGGTGGAGGCGTACTACCAGCCCCCGGCTGGCTTCCAGCAGTTCCAGCTCGTCCTCGATCTGGTGCAGCAGCGCCCCATCCCGTCCGACCTGTCGCTCGAGGACGTACGGCTCTGGGATCCGGGACGACAGCAGAGTGGCCAGCCGCGGGGGCTCATCGCGCACCGTGCGCTCGTCCCTGCGGGGGAGACGGCGCCGCGTGTCGCCTATGAATGGTGGCCACGCAACACGACGGGCGGGACGTTCGAGGTGTGGTACCTGGCGGGCCCGCAGACCAGTCAGCTGAACGAAGACACCCCCCTCCCAGGCGTGCTCGAAGACCGCGCCTACGTCCTCAAGGATGGGGTGCTGGCGAAGTGCGCGTCCTACCCCGGCACGGCCACACAGAAGAACCCCTACTTCAACCTGGCCTTGTCGCAGCAGCTCGCACAGGCCTTCGCCGTAGGGCGGAAGGACCTGTCGATCGTCGATGACGACCAGTACCCGACGCAGGTGATCAGCCAGATCGACTGGTCCTACGTGCGACAGGGCCTTGGCGGCGATGCCGCCTATCAGTTCTCAGACGCATCCGCCGGGAGTGGGAACTCCTGGGGCGGGTGGTACTATTAGCCCGAGGAGCCGACCACATGGACACCATCTTCAAGGACGCCATCGCCCCGACGCCGGACGCCCAGGGCGGGCACGACGGCACGCGCGGTGGGCACGACATCCGGGACGGCCGGAAGGAAACGCCCGGTACGGTCATCGGCACGCTGCCGACACTCACGAACGTCAAGGACGCACCGTCGGGCGGGCAGGGCAGCGGTTTCGACGTGATTGCCCACCACAAAGCGGGCATGACCTTCCCGAAGTAACGGGAGGACGGCGCATGGCCTTCTTCTCTCGTTCGATGCGGCAGTGGCTGCGTGGGTGGCTGGGGGCGGCGATTGCGGCCGCGGCCTCGACCATCAGCACCGGCCTCTCCGTCATCGTCATCGACCCGAACACCTTCAACCTCGGCACGGGCTTCCACAACGTCGTGAAGGCGGTGGGGATCAGTGCGGCGGTGCAGGCGGCGGTCGGTGCCGCGCTGTTCCTGTCGAAGTCTCCCCTGCCGCCGGAGGACGAGGATGATCCCGCCGCCCCACTCGGGAGGGTACTTCCACCTCCTGGACGACGCTGACATGGCGCAGGATCTGGAGGTACCAGCGGTACCCGAGGTGCCGGCGGTACCTGCCAGCGTTTCTGCCCCCTCCGTAGAGCGACGTACTCCGGAGGGCGCCCTCATCCGCGCCGCGCTCGAGCACGCAAAGGCGCTTGCGCAGGAACCGCTGCCGCCGGGCCACAGCATTCGCGTGGAGGCCACCTTCCACGGGGATACCGGAGAGATCGGCGCCGCCTGGCTGACGCCGCGCGGCTGGACACTCGAAGGATCCGCCAAGGTCGGCATTGCCGATCGCCGCGTGCGCGAAGCACGCATCGCCATCCAGATCGACCTGTAAGAAGGACCAGATCATGTCGCAGCTGCCCGCCTCGCCACGCACCGGTCGGAATACCTGGGTCGCTCTCGGCCTCCTCGTCGGCCTCTTCCTGCTGGTACTTGCCTGTCCGCCCGTGTTCGCGCAGGGGCGCGTGTTCTACGAGCCCGGTGACGGCAGCAGCAAGGCCACGACCGACTGCCCGCCGACGACGACGGCGCGAGACGGCGTGCCGCATCGCAGCGGCATGGCGCTTGAGTGCAACTGGGACGGGACGAAGCCCTGGTATGACTCGGACAAAACACGCGAACTGGAGCTGGACAGCGTGCCGATGAAGTCGGAGCGTCTAGTGTCCGCGTGGTTCCGCGTGGATGCCGACGTCGATGCTACGGTCGGGTCCAAGATGATGCGCCTCGGGTTTGGCTCGGCCAACGATCTGTTTCTTGCTTGCCAATTTGAGCAGGGCGCGGGGGCCACGATGCTCGTGGGCTTCACGAACCAGCCGACATATTGGGGCGGCGTGGCTGCGGCGCAGTGCCGTAACGGCTGGACGCGTCTTCGCGTCTACACGTCCCCGTCGCTGGTGCGGCTCTGGCTCAACGATGCGCTGGTGCGCGAGTGGACGGGCGCGTTCAGTATCTCGTCGATGACCGCGTTCATGTCGAACTGGTCGGATAACCCCGGCTGGTCGCATGACGCGAACAACCATCTCTATTGGCAAGCCATCGAAATCTTCACCGACGCTGGCACGGGCGGCACTGGCTCTATGCGCGACGGCACGATGACGCAGGGCGGCACCACGCCGCCGCCCCCGCCGCCCCCGGCTCCCGTGCCCGCGATCGTTGGCCGCTTCGCATCGCAGGCGCCCTACACCAGCGGCGGGGTGTCCGGACTACGTGTGACGATTCGCGTCCCTGCCGGGCAGGCATTGCCGACGATCGGACGTGCCGTGACGCTGCGGGTGCCGCTCCCGAGCGGGTACGAGGACCGGGCGGGTACGGTACGTGCGACGAAGGCCAACGCGTACAGCGGCGGGGATGGGCAGGTGGTGCTCGAGCTCCCCGGCGTGCAGGCGATCAGCCTGCAGTTCCTCCTGCCGTAGCGAGTACGTGCCATGCAGCAGCAGAGTCGCTACTTCTGCCCCGAGTGCCGCCGGCAGTTCGCCAAGCCGGGAAGCGACATCCAGCCGTTCAACGGGACGCATTGCCCGGCCTGCGGAGGGCAGTACCTGACGCTGGTGCAGTACACCCCAGCCTTCCCAGGGGCCGATTACGATCCCACCGGTGCGGATGTGCCGCGGGTGCCGGTACCTGACCCTCCGGCTGCGCCTCCGAACATGACGCTGCTACTCACCGAGGCAGAAGCGGGACGATGAAGCACACTCTGAACGCCGGCATCGGCTACCTCATCGTGGATCACACCAATTCGCCGGGGCTGACCGAGGCCGACATCGCGCACGTCCCCGGCCAGAAGGCCATCCCCGGCGGAACGGTGCTCGAGCGGGACACCGCCTGCTGTTCGCACTGTCAGCGGATGGTGCTCCTGAACGTCGGGCGCGTACGGAAGCGTGCGGTGTGCCCGAAGTGCCACGCCTACATCTGCGACGGGTGCGAGGCCGCGCGCGTGGCAGCCGGCGGCGCCTGCGTCCCGTTTGCCGCTGTACTCGACCGCGCCGCGGAGCTGCTCATTCAGCACGCCGGCCAGACCGACCACCCCGATCTTCTCGTCCTCGATTCCCCCGAACGGTTGGCCTATGCGGCGCCGCCTCGGGTGATTGTGCCGGGCGGTACGTCCGCGTAGACTAGGGACGCACCCACGGCGCGCACACGTCTGCTGCATAGAGGAGCCAGACTGCCATGACGATTTCCGCGATGATCCCCAACTGGACGCCTGTGCCGGTGGCCGACACGACCAACATGACCGACAACGGCCACCACACCATTCAGGGCGGCGTGGCGAGCACGCAGCGCAACGAGGTGCGGAAGGTCGAGATCAGCGGCATGGCGGGTGTCTCGTCCCCGATGGTGCTCGTCCTCGGCCGGACCTCCACCGTGGGTGCCACGCTCACCGCCGGTCGGCTCGCGGCGACGGATGGCTCGGCGGTCCTCATCGCCAACCCGCCGGTGTCGTACGCCGTGTCCACGACCAAGCCGCAGCGAAGCGCCACGCTCGGGATGCTGGCCAACCTCGGCCTGAACGCCTACGGCGGGCTGCTGCACTGGTTCCCGGGCGCGGAACAGCGCTTGGCCGCGATCGGCAACACGGCGTCACTCGGTGAGCTGTCGCTGAACGCCTACACAGGCGGCACGGCCGGCGCGATCAACAGCAACATCGTCATCGAAACGGCGTAGGCGCGCGGTTTCGATCCGGTCGCAGGAGGCTCGGTCGGCCTCCTGCGATTTCCTTCTCTCCGAAATGAGGCGCCGCATGTCCCGCCGTCGCTTGTGGGTGCTGCACGTCGTCATACTGCTGCTCGGTGTCGGTGGCCTCGTGCCGTGGCCGACGTGGGCCACTCCACAGTTCATCGTCAGTCGTACTCCGCCGCCCCCGCCGCCCTCGGGCAACTACCGGCGCATGATGCAGGACACGTCCGAGTCCGGCACGCACAACAGTGTGTGGCGGACCAGTGGCGACCCGCTCTATCCACGCTGTGAAATCGTCACCTCCTCGCGCGACGGACAGCCGGTGATCACCGGCACCTACCAGCAGCGGTGCAACTGGAACGGCATCGACGGCGGGGCGCCCTACGGGCACTCGCACACCGAACAGTGGTTTGCGGAAGGCGATTTCGCCTGGACCAATGAATACCTCGTCCGGTTCCGGTGGCGTAACGACGACAACGTAGATCACAACATCGGCTCGAAGATGCTGCGTCCGTCGTACCCGTCCGGCGGCGCCTGGGTCGTCTCCTGCGAGTACGAGAACGGCAACACCGCGAACTGGGTCTGGTTTGAAGGGCTGATCTCGGTCGCCTACTTCTCGCCGGGGAACAGCCAGGGCAACCCCACGGTCGTGTGCGGGGATCACATCGAGCACGATCTGGCGTACTACGTCTACAAGCATGCCTCGGCGGGGATCATCAAGTTCTGGCACGACGGCGACTTGAAGCGGACGTGGACCGGCGACACCAGCAACATCGAGCTGTCGCTCTATGTCGTCTCTAACTGGTCGCTGAATTCTGGGTGGGACCACGACGATCTCAACAACGTCTACGTGGACGATTGGGAGGTGTACACCGACGCGACGAGCGGCGGCACTCCGGCGTCCGGCAACCTGTCGGATAACTCGGCCACCGTGCCGTAGCGCGCGTCTGCTGCCATGCCGCTTACCTTCGTCTCCTCCGCGCACAGCCTAAACAACTACGAGGGCAAAGCCTCGAAGGCGGTCACGGCTGGCAACCACCTCTGGGCCTGCACCGTCGTCGACCTGTCCGTGGACGTGGAAGCCACGGGGTTTACGGACAATCACGGCAACGCCTGGGTGCGTGACGCTCACGCCAATTCGGCCAACCGCCATCTGGCGATCTTCCGCGCGCTCGCCACGACGACCGGGACGTGCAACCTCCAGCTCGCCGTAAGTGGGTCGCTCGACTCAGCCCTGATCGAGTTCCTTGAGTTCAACGGGTCGCTGGACGCCTCGCCCTTCGATGCGGCGTCGGCAATCGCGACGGGCTCAGGCACGGCACTCGTCAGCAACACCGTCACCCCGACCCAGGCGGACACGTTCCTAATCGGCCTGGGCGGCGTGGACTTCACGGGCACGTCGCTGACGCCTGATGCTCCGTGGGTGGACCGGACAGCCTATCCAGGGGATCGTGTACACGTCGCCTCCCGCGAGGTGTCGTCGATCGCGGCGTACTCGCTCACAGGCACATTGTCCGGCTCGGTGGCGTGGGGCGCCCTCATCGCCGCCTACAAGTTCCCCGGCGGCGGTGGGGGTGGCGGCGTGCCCCCCTTCCGCGGGTCGGTCACGATGGCGCGGTTGCGCTGAAAGCGAGATCCCAGCATGTTGCTCAACTTCAAGCCGCGCCATGTGCATCCCGATCGCCTCGAACGCTGGCTCGGGCCGGAGCATGTGGCGACGATCTCGCGCGCGATGCGTGAGGGCGGCGGGCCGGGGCAGCGGTGGCACGGCGGGCCGATCCATGTGCAGGGCGTGCCTGGCGAAGTGTGGGCCACGGCGGATGGCGACTTCATCGGGCACCTGCGGGCGGGCGAGGAAGCCACGCGGCGCGAGTGGATGGAGGACACGTTCCGGCGTCGTCGTCGGCACATGGACGACGTGATCCATCGGTGGGCGGTGCGCCAGATGGGGCAGGCGGCGGCGGGGTTCACGTCGCTGTCGGACTTCATCAGTGAGATGAGCGCGGGCGGGAAGACCACGCCGATCACGGTGCTCAAGTCTGGGACGACGGGCGTCGTCGCAGCGACCAACAGCCTGTTCCGTGTGGGCTCGATGCCTGCGGCTGGCGCGGCGGCGTCGGCGGCTCCGGGCGGGATTGCCCCGACGAACGCCACCACGGGCGCGCTGCCCATCCGTGACGTGAGCACGGACTACCAGCACCTCGTGGCGGGTGACATCCTCGCCACGGTGAACGCGCAGACGTTGCTGATGTATGACCGGATCTTCGCCGTCGCCAAGACGATGGCGAGCACGGCCACGGAAGCGGTCACGGGCGTCCCGACGCGCTATCAGAGCACCACGGACACGGCGGCGGACTACGCGGGCGGGAACTTCTTGTTCATCGAGTGCGGCACGGCCCTCGCGGCGACCGCGCACAACTGGACCACCTGCACCTATGTGGACCAGAGCGGCAACACCGGGGCCACGCTGCCGAGCGTGACCGGGAACAGCAGCAACATCGTGAACCGCCTCGACCAGCCCACGGGCACTTGGTTTGCGCCGCTGGCGTCTGGGGACACCGGCATCAGCGCCCTGACGCAGATGCAGTGCTCGGCCTCGGTGGCGACGGGGGCCATCGACTTCGTGATCGGCCACCCGATCGCGTGGATGCCGTGCGCGCTGGCGAACTTCGTCACGCCGTGGGATGTCACCGACCGGCCCGGCCGCCTCGTGCGAATTTTCGACGATGCGTGCCTCGCGTTCCTTGAGGTGCTCAAGAGCGCCACGACGGCCACCACGTACACCGGCACTGTGCAGATGGGTTGGGGCTAGCGCGGGTGCATGGCTAGGCTGCGACCCTCTGGCGCGCGAGTGCGGTTCGGCGCCGGAGGGCGCCGCGGGCCGGGGCCTGCGCTCTCGACGACGACCGAGGAGTGGCGCCTCCCACTGGAAGACGCCAGCGCCCCGGCAGAGGTGCTGCCGCCGGGCGTGGGGGCGAGTACCCGTCCGACGCCCACGCCGTACTACGCCGCCAACCACAGCAGTCTTCCGCCTGATGCGGTAGCCGCTGCGCTCCCGGACGGCGCCTCAGCGACCGCACGCAGCACCTCCGCTCGAGTCCCTGCCGCACGGCTGGCGTGGGCAGCTTCCACGCTCCTCACGCTCGTAGCCGCGCCGGCGGCAGCCCTGCCCCCGGGGACGCAACACGCCGCGCCTCCGACCGCACGCCCTGCCGCGGCCCCGCACAGCTGGACGCTCGACGCCCTCCGCGCCGGCCTGCCGCCAGGGGCGGGGGAGTACTCAAGTCCTGCCCGACGTGAACAGCCCTCCGCCCTTCACGGATGGACGCAGGGAGGGATCCTCGATCCCGTCGTCGAACCGATCCCCCCAGGCGCGCAGACCGCCACACGGAGTACTCGCCTCGTCGGCCTCCCAGGCGTACCGTACTCGTACTCCGCTCCGGCACTGGCGCTCATCTCCGATGCGCTGACGCCGCCGGGTGGGCAAGGCACCGCCGCCCCTCCGCAGGGGCCTCCTCGTCTCGAGCTCCGTCGGCAGTCCGATGGCGGATTCCTCCTGTCGCTGGCCGTGCCGCCGGCGGCGGAGATCCCGCCTGGCACGGCACTCGCCCCGCGTCCGACGCGCGCGCCGCTGGTCGTCGCGCAGCACAGCGCCGCCCCAGGCGACGACGGGACAGTCCCGCCGGATACCGCGCTGCCGATCGGCGGCGGAGATGCGGCACGTCCGCCTGCGCGAGTACAGGCGCCTCGGGCCTTCGCGTTCTACTACATCCAGGAAGAAGAGCTGCAGCCGCCAGGAGGGCAGACCGCCGCCCGTCCGACGCAGCCGGGACGTGCCACGCCGCCCGGCTCTGCAGGTTCGCCACTACCGCTCCTTGTTGTCCCGCCGCCGGCGGCGCTGCCGGTGGGGCAGGGACAGGGCATTGCGGTCGCGCCGACGCCGGCGCCCGCACCTCGGACGTTCCGGGGTACTGCCCAGCTGGAACCGCCTCCGTCGCCTGAGCCCCTGCCCATCGGGAACCCGGCCGCGACTGCCGGCCCGCCGGCGCGTGGTCCGTACCTGGTGGCCGGCCTCGCGTCGGCCCCGGGGGATGACGGCACGGCGCCGCCCTCGGGGGATCCGCTCCCCGTAGGCAGCCTCGCCGCCTTCGACCGTCCGCCACGCCGGCCGCTACCGATCCGGCCGTCGGCGTTCTACTACGTCGTTGAGGATGAGCCGCCGCCGCCGGGAGGGACGGCGACTGCCGCGCCTGCCGGACTGCCCTATCGGACGCCCCGGACGCTCTCAGCCGGTCTTCCGACGCCGCTCTTGCCGGTCGGCCTTCCGGCCGTCCTGCCGCCAGGGCGCGCGTGGGAGAGCCGCCCAGCGGTCATGCCGCACGACCGGCACACGCTACAGAGCGGGCCCCCGCTCGAGCCGGCCGTCGTACCCCTGCCGCCCGGGCGCCCTGTGATGGGGCCGGCTGTCCGCCCGCCGTCCCCTCCGCCGGGGGACAACCCGATCGCCTTCCTCGGGCTGCAGCCGATTCCGCTGTTCGTGCGGGGTCCGCAGTGGCAGTGGGCCCGCACGGCACGCACACGATGGACCTTCGAGGATGGAGCGGGTACCCGCCGCTGGATGGCGATGACCGGCGGTACTGCATGGGAGTATGCGCCCGGCACGCTGCGATGGGCCTTTACCCCCGGCCGACAGGTGTGGGAGTTTTAGCACATGACGCTCAACCAGGACGTAGAGCCGAAGCAGCCAGAGGAGACGAAGTACTACTCCGGTGACTGGCGGAAGAAACTCGCCGGCCTCCCCGGCGTCACCATCACGGCGTCTGCCTGGGCCATCATCGGCGGAGACGGCGTGCTCACCGTGACGAGCCCGGCGATCGACGGCACGGGGACGATCACCAGCGCCTTGTTCGGGGGAGGGACTGCTGGTAGCGTCTACACCATCCGCAACACCGTCACCCTCTCCGATGGGCAGGTGTGGCGCGGGTACGGTACGCTGGAAATCGCAGCCGAGGCCTCGCTCCTTCGAACGTAGGTCAGCGACTGCTCGAGGACTTCGACCATGGCACAGCTCGGCCGCCTCCTGCTCTTCGCCACCGATCCGGCGACACAGTTCACCGCCGTCATCAACCAGAACGCCGGCGCCAACCTGGCGCTCAATCTCAATGGGGCGCTTGGGATGCCGACGCGCGGCCGTGTGGTGGCCGTGTCGATCCGCTCGGTGCAGAACCTCATCTGGGAGGTGTACTTCTGGCGGTCCTCGGGCTACAACGCCGCGATCGGTGCGGGCGGCTACGCCGGGCGCGTGCCCTTCGTGGTGGCCGATGGATCGCAGATCGGCGGCGCTGGCCTCTTCCACTACCAGAAGTCCGCGGACATCCCGCTGCTGAACAGCGTCAGCGGCGACGATCTGCTCTACCTGTCGCTGGTGAACCGCAGCGTGGCAAGCGCCGGCGGCGCCAACCAGATCAAGATCGAGCTGATGATCGACCCGACGCACGGAGGCTGAGGCATGGAGCGCTTCCAGGACTTCGCCATCGTCGTCGAAACCGGCGAGCCGCTCCCGAGTGCTACGGTGGCGGTGTACCTGGCCGGGACGCTCTCGCTGGCGTCCCTCTTCTCCGACAACCTCGGCACACCGACCCCGCTGGCCAACCCGCTGACTGCCAATCCGACCACCGGGTACTTCGGCTTCTACGCCGCGGACGGGCGCTACGACATCACGATCAGCAAGGCCGGCGCCACCAGCTACAGCTGGTCGGACGTGCTGCTCAACGACCCGGCATAGGAGACGACGGCATGGCTCGGATTCGGTTTCTGCTCGTACTGGCAGTGCTGCTGTTGGGCGGGCTGCTGGCATTGCCGGCGGCGCAGACGCTCAGCTCGCAGGTACTGCAGCTGCTCACGCGCGTGAACACCTGGACGGGACGGCAGACGTTCCAGGATCTGCGTCTCAGCTCGGCATCCCCCTCAGACACCAATCAGCGCCTCTACAACATCTCGGGAGGTCTCTACTGGAATGGGGCACTGGTGGTGTCCGGTGGGGGCGGCGGCGCGGTCCACAACATCCTGAGCGCCTCGCATGGGGATGCGACGGTGGCGACGGTGACGCGCGGCGGGCTCATCGTCGGACAGGGCGGATCCCCGACGTGGAGCCTCCTCACGGTGGGGGCGGCAGGGACGTTCCTTCGGAGCGATGGGACGGATGTCGCCTGGGGCACGGACGGCAGCGGGCTGACCAGCCTGAACGCAGGGGCTCTGGCGAGTGGTACCGTACCGCTCGCGCGCATCAGCGGACTGACCAACGCGCAGATCGACGGTGCGGCCGCGATCGCATGGTCGAAGATCAACACGGCCGGCTCCAGCCTCGCCAACCTGACGACACGATCGGCCAGCGATCTCGACTCCGGGACGCTGGCCGACGCGCGCCTCTCGGCCAACGTGAGCCTCTTCGGCACGTCGGTGCAGACGGCGGAGATCCTCGACGGCACGATCCTCTTCGCGGATTGGGCGGCGAACGGCTGCACGAGCGGGCAGTACCCGCAGTACAACGGCGCGACGTGGATCTGCTCGACGGTGACGCCGGGCAGCGGCACCGTGACCTCGGTGGGGCTGACGCTGCCGGCGATCTTCTCGGTGTCGGGGTCGCCGGTGACGGGGAGCGGCACACTGGCGGGGACGCTGGCGAGCCAGTCCGCCAACCTGGTGTGGGCCGGCCCGAGCTCGGGCGGGGCCGCGGCGCCGACGTTCCGCAGTCTGGTGTACGACGACTTCCCGACGAGTGCGGCCGCGGCGGGCACCTACCCGAAGGTGACAATCAACAACAAGGGGATCGTCACCGGCACCGCGAATCAGATCACGCTGACCACCGATGTCACCGGGACGCTGCCGCTCGCCAACGGGGGCACCGGGCTGAATGCGGCGGCGGATGATTCGGTGCTCCTGAGCAACGGGACGGCCTGGAGTGCGGCAGCCCTGACCAACTGCACGACCGGACTGACCTACGCGACCGCCAGTAACACGTTTGGCTGTTCGAGCACGGGCACCACGCATGACCTGTTGAGCGCCACGCACGCCGACACATTGGCAGCCTCCCCCGTGGCGGGCGACCTCATCACCGCGTCTGGTGCGGCGCAGTGGTCGCGCCTGGCTATCGGAGCAGCGGGCACGTTCCTTAGTAGTTCGGGTACGGCAGCCACCTGGACGACGACCAGCACGATCGCGGTAGGCGCCGCCCACAGCATCGGCGTCCGCAACACATCGAACAGCACCGCCGCCACCGCGGCCCTGCTGGTGGGGAACGATCTTGCGTCGAATCAGCTGGAGCTGCGCTCGTTCTCCTCCACCTATCCCTCGGCTGCCAATACGGGGTTGCTCCTCCATCGCGGGACGGGCGGACTCGACATCGCGCAGGTGGGCGCGACGCAGGACATCCGCTTCTACACCAATACAAGCACGCTGGGGCTCACACTCGATCAGGACGGGAAGAGCATCTTCCTTGACCCCTTCGGCATCGCCCCCAGCATCGTCTTTTCGACGGACCTGACGACCGGCTTTACGCCGATCACGCGGGGAGTGGCCATGGTGTCAAACAGCGCCGCCGTCGCCTCCCTCATCGGCTTTGGGGCGACGGAGGGGAATGCCCTACTGCTGGACAGCGCCGCGGTAGGCACAGGACTCAACTACGGGGGGTATGTAGAGATCGGCCGCAACAGCAGTGGTAGTGGCGCCCCCGGAAGTCTACGGATGCGGGATCGCACGGGAGTGGCGCAGGTGATCTGGGTCGATTCTACCGGGGTGGCCCGGGTGAGCACCGCGACCCCCAGCGAGTCCAGTGGCGACACGGGGGGCACCATCATCGGTACCCAGACCAGTACGCGTACGTCGAAGGACATCCTGACGCGCGTGCTCGACACCGCCAGTGCCCTGCAGCTACTTCGAGATACACCCGTCTACACCTTCCGCTACAAGAACGGTGCGTACAACCGCGAGGTGTTCACCGGCATCACCACGGAGGACTCTCCACAGTTCGGCATGGACCAAGGCAAGTCGTTCAACCCCGTGAGTGCCTTCGGGTACTCGATCCTGGCTATGCAGGAGCTGGCCGCGCGTCTCGAGGCCGCGGAGCGTCGTATTGCCGAACTGGAGCACCTCCAGCAAGTGCGCTAGACTCGGAGCCATGCGCGCATACCTTCGTCCTGTCGTGTTCGCTCTCGCTGCGTTGACCTGCGGCATTCTCGGCGCCGCGCTCTACCTCGAGGTACAGGCCTATCGCACCCTCAAGGCGACCTACCCGCAGCTGATCCAGGTCCTCCAAGCCCATGAAGCCGCCCTGCAGAAGCTGACCGGCGCTCCGACCTTCTCCCTCGGCACCCCGGACGGCCAGCCGCCCCAGACCGGGCAGCCCGCCGCACCCCCGGCCTCCCCCGCGAAGCCGTAGTACCGTACTCGCCCCATGCTCACCGCCCTCACCGTCGGCGTGCTCGACAAGCGGCTGCAGGAGCGGCTGGACGGCCATCCGTACTTCACCCTGCAGGATCGGCTGGATGCCCTGCAGATGGCCTGCACCGTGTGGCAGGCGGCGACGGTCAGCACGATGCAGTCGGTGGTCGTCTCGTCCGTCCCCGGCGACCCGTACGTACCTGTCCCTCAGCTCGCCCAGGTGCTCTCCGTGCGCTGGCAGGAGATCCCGCTCATCCCGACGACGGTGGAGGAGCTCGGTTTCATGCGGCCGAACTGGCGGCGGGAGATAGCGGGTACGCCGGGGGTGATGACGACGCCGAAGTTCTGGGCGCCCCTCGGGCCAACGACGGTGGCGATCTGGCCGGCGCCGGCCGGGATCTCCTGGGTCGCCTGCACGGGCGTGGCCCTGCCGCCTGACATTTCGGCCGCGGCTGGGATGCTGCAGACGATCGATCTCTCCCCGGAGTGGCAGGATCCGATCCTCGATTTCGCCGCGTGGTGGGCTGCGGGCAAGGGAGGGGCCGGGATGCAGGCGCAGTACCAGCCCCATCTCGATCGCTTCATCACCGGCGTCGGCGCGCGCCTCGGGACGCAGGCGGCCACGCAGCTCTTCATGGGACTCGTCCACGCACGCGGGGGTACGCAACAGCGCGTGGCGCAGCCGACCGTCCCCGCAACGGGTAGTGGCGAAGGGAGCGCCGGGGCATGACCGATGACACCCTCCTCTCCCTCATCCAGCGCTACGTGCTCGAGCCGGTGATCGACGGCGGACGCAGCTGGGCATCTGGCCTGTGGGACCGGGAGGAGATCCTCGGCTACCTCGGAGATGTCGAACGGGAGTTCCTCCGCCACACCGCGGTGAGTCGTGGGTGGCTGGAGGTCGAGTACGGGCCCAATCAGGCGCTCGTCGCGCTGCCGTACGAAGCCCAGCAGATCCTGCATGTAGATGTCGATCAGGCCGGCCGCAGCACGCCAGCGGTGATCGTCCATCGCCACGAGGCAGACCAGCTGCTGCCGCAGTGGAATCGGCAGTCCGACCGACCGCTGGCCGTCCTCGTCGAAGACCAGGGTACGTCGCAGCTGTCCCTCGTCCCCCCTGCCGCGTCGGGCGGGACGCTCCACCTCATCGTGGTGCCCTCGCCGCAGACGTACACCGGCGCCGGCGACCCCCTGACGGTCGGGGATCTCTGGGTGCCCTTCCTCGTCGCCGGCGTGCTCGCCCGGATGTTCGGCAAGCCCGGCCCGGCGTACAATGCGGCTCGGCAGACCCAGGGCGCGGCCTTCTTCGCACTGGGTGTGCAGATCGCGGGACGGTTGCGCCCGCAGGAGTAGGCCGCGATGGACACGCCGGGATACCGCCCTTCTGCTGCCGATGTGGTGGCATTTCGCCCGGGCGTGCGTGGCCTGGTTCTGTCCGCCGATGTCGGGATGCTCCCGCCGGAGGCCGCGACCCGGCTCGACAACTGGCGGGTGTCCGACGCCGGCCGGCTTCGCATCCGCCAAGGGCTGACTACGGCCCTCGCCCTGGCCAGCCTCTCTCCCGTCCACAGCATCAGCCGGCTTGCCCAGCCGTCCACCGGGGCGTACATCGGCTACGTCGGCACGGGGACGATCCTCTGGCGTGGCCCGAATCCGGCCTCGTACGTCCCGGTATCGACGACCCTCAGCGGCAACCCGCTGACCTTCCTGCCCTACCGTCCGGCCCTCTCCGGCGATCCGTGGATGATCGTGGCCGATACGACCGTGTTGGGGCAGGTGCCCCCCACAGGGGAAGCCCTCCTGCTCGGCCTCCCTGCGCCGTCGGCTGCTCCCACGACGCGCATCGTGGACATCCTGACCACGAACATCTGCAGTTTCGAAGGGACGGACGCCGCGGCGAACTGGACCCTCACCGGGGGCTTCGACGATTCGGACGTGCCGGTGCCGGCTGGTACGCCGATCGCCGCCGATGTCACCGGACTGCAGAACACCTGCGTGGAGTTCACGACCACGCCGGGGAGCACCGCCAAGGGCTACGTCTCGATCTTCGGCCGTCCGCGCGTGATGAACCTGACGACGCTGCAGGGCGGTTTCCGCGAGGCCTCCGCCGAGGACATGATCCACGGGTGGCTGCGGATCAACCGGCCTGGACTCGTCGAAGAGATCCGCGTGTACCTCGTCTGCGCCTCCGGGTTCTCGGCTGCGGTGATCCCCGGGCAGAACGACACGCTCAACACCGATGCGTTCGTAAAGACGTTCCAGCCGAGCGCCCTGACGGGGTTCCTCGAGACGCAGCAGACAGCGAGCGAAGCGGCACAGACCACACAGGCGACCGAAGTGATCACCGAGTACCTCGATCAACGATCGCCAGAAGTGCGCGACGCGCAGGGTGGGGATGCGTCCACGCCCGAGAACCGGAACGCCGCGGGCCCGGATCCGACGCCGAGTACGGCGCTCCCCGAGTCACTCGCTCCAGGCCGCAACGTCTGGACCGAGTACGGCGCGGTGGGGCGTCCGCTGCGCCGCGGCGACTTCACCCGCATCGGCAGCACGGCCGGGCGAGGCTGGGACACGATCACCGGCATCGTCATCGTCGTCAAGACCGCGGTGAATCAGTCGGTGAAGGTGGCATTTGACGACTGGTACCTCACCGGTGGGTACGGGCTCGACTCCGCCGAGGTCGGCGCACAGGCGTACGACTATCGGTACACCCACTTCCATCTCGACACGGGGGATGAGGGGAATCCCTGTCCGATCCAGGCGGAGGGGAATCGGTTGCGCCCGGTGCGCCAGCGTATCGGCGTCCAACCTCCCGGTCCCTACACCGGCGCCGGCAACGCGCGCGTGCGACAGCGGTTCTACCGCCGGGGCGGTGTCCTCAACGACGACTGGCGCTACATCGGGCAGAACACCAGCAACGGCGGAGAGTTCATCGACACGCTGAGCGATCTCGACATCGCGGCCGCCGACACGGTACAGCTCGACAACTATCAGCCGGTGCCCACGATCGACAGCCAGGGCAACACGGTACTCGCCGCCGTGCTCCCCGCGGTGTGGGGCCCACTCGACGGCGCGATCTACGGCTGCGGCGACACCTACCGCCCCGGGCATCTCTATCGCAGCAAGAGCGGCAAGCCTGGGGCGTGGCCACCGGATCTCTCCGTGGAAGTGTGCAGCCCCAGCGAAGAGCTGATGCACGGGTGGCTCTACGGCGGACAGGGCTTCGTGTTCAGCCGCCGGCGGCTGTTCGTCATCTCCCCCAACCTCATCAACGGATCGATGACGGTGCAGGATACGCCCTGCCAGAAGGGACTGGCCGGCCGGTGGGCCTTCGACATCGGGCCGGACGGCTGCACGTTCGTCAGCGATGATGGGATCTACGAGACGAACGGCGGGGCGGCGGTGTCGATCTCCGAGGATATCCGCCCGCTGTGGCAGGGGCGCTCCTTCCCAGGGGCGACGGCGATCAACCTGACCGCGCCGGAGCGTCTCCGCATCACCGTCGGCAAGGGCCTGATCTTCTTCTTCTACCAGGGGCTGGACCTGGCCGATCACGTCCTCGTCTACGACCGGCAGCGTCGGGTGTGGGTGCGGGATGTCTACGGCGCCGCCGTGCGGTGTGGGTACGTGGCCCGGGAACATCCGGAGCTGCCCGTGTTCCTCGGCGCGTCCACCGGAGGGCTCGTCTTCGCCCAGGACGGCGTACACGACATCGGCGTGCCGATCGCCGGGTACATCAGCACGGCACCGGCAGACTTCCGCCGTCCGCGTGAGGAGAAGCAGCTGGGGGATCTGGTGGTGGAGGGCAGCTATCTGCCGGCCACCGGGGTAGCGAGTACGGTGTGGCTGGACTGGAACACGCCACTGGCCACGCAGTCCATCGTCGGTAATGGCCTGGTCCTGCAGCGGCAGATCCTCGACCCGAACAACGCCGCGGAGGTGCGCTTCACGCGCGCCTCGATCGACATCAGCGCCACCCAGCCGGCGAGTGTGCCGCCGCTCGAGATCCTGCAGCTGCAGCTTTCGGCGTACCCGTTGGCGGAAGAGACGTTCAAGCGCCTCAGTCAGTGGGAGCCCCTCGGACAGAGCGGTGCGTATCTCACCGGTGTGGCCATCACCTGCGACACGCGCGAGAACCGGCTCGCCGCACGCGCCGGCGCGGCCCCGGCCAACAGCCGCAGTGTCCTCGTCGAGTACTCGCGCGGCGGTGGGGCGTCTGCCTTCCTCGGCCCCTACGAGCTCGATGCGAGTCAGGGACGACGCACGCTCTACCTCTCGTGGCCGGGAGTACGCGCGGACCAGGTACGCCTCGTCCCCCAGGACGATGCGCCTTGGCTGCTCTACCACCTCGAATGGCAGGCACAGGCGGAGCCGGCACGGCAGGGCAGCTGGGACAGCAACGAAGAAGTACTCGGGGACACGTACTACACCGGCCTCGATCTCGTCCTCGATACCGCCGGCCTCCCAGCGACCCTCACCTGCTACGTCGATGGCCAGCTGATACACACCCAGACGGTCACGGCTACCGGCAAGCAGCTCGTGCATGTCACCTTCGGGCCCGGGTACGGACACGTCTACCGCTTCTACCTCACCGCGCAGGTCGGCGCCGCACTCACGGTGTACCAGTGGACGTGGCAGGTACAGGGCGTCCCCGGCGAGCAGACCAACTGGAATCGTAATTTCGAAGTGGCTGGTACCCTCACCGACAAGTGGGTGAAGGGGGTACTGCTCGAGTGCGACACCGGCGGGCAGACGAAGAGCGTCCGTGTGGAAGCGGACGGCGTACTCCAGCAGACGCTCTCGGTCACCGCGGCAGGCCGACAGGTCGTGCATCTCAGCTTCCCGCAGTTCCGCGGGCGTGTGCTGCGGCTGCTCCCTACCGACCCGCATCTCAGCCGGTTGTGGACGGTGCAGTGGATCTTCGACGAAGAACCACTGGCGCTCACCCGCTGGGAGACACAGCCGCTCGATCACGGGCAGGAGGAAGGCCACTCGGTCTTCGATCTGGGCGTGGGCTATCGCGCCACCGGCCTCGTCACCCTGACGGTGCTCGGCTACAACACCGACGGCGATGCCATCTTCGAGGACGAGTACCCGCTACTCCCGACCGGCGGACAGAAGCGGAAGGTGACGGTGGGCCTTCGCGCGCGGCGTGCGGTGCTCTGGCAGTATCGCTTCACCGCCACGCAGCCGTTCTGGCTGTACCGCGAAGGCAGCTGGATTCGCCTCCTCCCGTGGGATGGAGGAGCGCCTGTCTCGCTCCCGGCGCCCTTCGGCAACGACGATCTCGATCACAATCGCGCGATGGGGAATGCGAGCGGGATTGCGAGCACGCCGAACAACGACGTACGCCCGGAGACACCGCGTGGCTGACGGCATCCGCTCCTACGTGCAACGGATCACCGATCCGATCATCCAGCAGGCGCTGCGGATGGTGGGGGATCGCGTGGCCGCGCTCGAGACCCTCTTCCGGGATCTCGATAGCCGCGTGCTGAAAACCGGCTCTCCCGTGGAGGCATACGGGCAGCGGATCAAGGATCTGGCGGATCCACAGCGCAACACGGATGCGGTCAACCTGCAGACGATGCGGCGGTACGTCCAGTCGGTGATTCAGGTGGAGCGGGGCGTTCCCGCTCGCCCGCTGCGCGATGCCGGCGCCCCGCCGACGTACCCGCCGCCCACCGGCACCTTCACCGCCACCCCGGATACCCTGGCGGCGCCTGGGAATGTCACCTTCACCTGGAGTACGCAGAACGCCACCAGCGTCGAGAGTTCCCTGCACGGGCCGATCGCCCTCAACGGCTCGATCGTCAGCCTCGTCTCCACGTCCTTCACCACGACCCTGACGCTGCGAGGCCCGGGCGGGATCACCACGTACCAGCTCACCGTGACCGTGGCCGCGACTCCTCCGCCGACACCGCCGCCTACCGGCACCTTCCTGGCGATTCCGAGTACGGTGGCGCCGGGGCAGAGCAGCACGCTTACGTGGACCAGCCTCAACGCCACCACCGCCACGCTCAATCAGGGGCTCGGCAATGCCACCCCGATCGCCGCGGGCACGCGCCTTGTCGCGCCGGCACAAACGACGACATACGAGCTGCGCCTCTCCGGGCCGGGTGGGGTGACGATCCTGCAGACGACCGTGACCGTCTCGTCTCAGCCGCCGCCGCCGCCCACCGGTGGGGGATCGATGACCGCGGGTATCCTCGGCTGGGGCTTCGCCAACAACGGGCAGCGGTTTCTCTGGAAGGGCTTCACCGCCTTCACGCTGCTCTTCGATGCCCTGACGCCGAACAACGCCGCGCGCGTGATCCAAACGCTGCAGTACTTCCAGGCGCAGGGCTGCACGGTGCCACGTATCCTGCTCACAATCACCGACAGGGACAACGCGACAGGGTTCTGGTACCCCAAGGGCTATCGGCTCTATCAGCCGGAGTTCCCGAACTACTGGCAGGCGCTCAAGGATCTGGTGCTCTACTGCAACAGCCTCGGCATGATGCCGGAGCTGGTGATCTTCGGGGATGCGAGTACTGGCGGCTATGGCACGCAGGCAGACCGCAAGAAGTTCGCGGAGGAGGTGGCGCGACAGCTGTTGGATCTGCGCGGCCTCTTCATTCAGGTGGCCAATGAGAGCCGCAACATCGGCTTCACCAGCGTCGATCAGCTGGTCGAGATCGCCAACGCCTACCGGGTGATCGACCCCAACCGCGTGATCACCCTCTCGGGGCCAGACGGCGGCGATGATGCGAACGACGGCTACGGCGTGGCGCCGTCACAGTACCGCACCGTCCACATCGATCGGCAAACCACCCCCTTCCGCTATCAGTGGCTGCTCCGGCATTACGGCAACCCGACGATCATGAACGGGATCCAGCCGGCGGTGAGCGACGAGCCGATCAACGCCGGCTACGCGGCGTACGGCGCGCACGAGCCCGATCATCAGTACTGGTGGGCCTTCGGGGCGATGGGCCGCTTCATGGGGTGGTCGGGGACGTTCCACTACGAGAGCGGCCTCTTCGGGTACGCGCCAGCGCCGGGATCGGCCGATGAGCTCTGCCTGCGGGCCTGGATCTACGCGCAGAACTTCCCGTCGCCGGATCAGGGTGGGGCGCTCTTCGCGGCGCTCCCGAGCGGCGTGTCGTTTGGCCCGTGCCCGTGGCCGAACAGCGGGGCGAACACGGGGCTCATCGGCCGGACCACCGCGCAAGGGTCGGCGTACGCCATGACCTTCGGCAGTGCGCCCCTGCCGGCGGTGTCGGCCGGGTGGCAGCCCGCGACCTTCGATGTCTTCACCGCGGGGTTCTTCGTGCCGATTGGCTTCCCCTCGGTCGCCTTCTCCGACATTCGCGGCTACTACGTGCAGCCGCAGGGATTCTGATGCAGCTCCTCGCCTTCACGCCCGCCGAGTTCTTCGCGCGGTGGCCCACGCCACCCGGCCCCCTGACCGAGCAGCTCCTGCACCGTGGCGCGGACGCGGTGATCCTGGCCCTCTTCGATGCGGCAGGCACGCTGCACGGGTACTGGCCGATCTGGCAGGCGGTGCATGTGGATGGTGTGTGGCTGGACCCGGCGCTCAAGGGCGCTCCGGAAGGGCCGGCGGCGCTCCGCTCGCTTCTCGACGCCGCCTTTGCTACGCTACAGACCAACGGCGTCAGCCTGGCCTTTGCCGTACTCGCGGATGACGCGGAGAGTCTGGCACAGGCGGCGCGACTCGGGTTCGTGCGCGCACCAGGGAACCTCTACACGTTGAAGGTCTAACCATGGCGGCAGCGGCACTCCCAGCAGCGATCACAGCGGCCAAGGTCGGCGGCACGGCGCTCGCCGGCCATTTCCTCGCCAAGAAGCTCGGCAAGCCCCCAGGCCTGACCCCGCAGGGGCAGCAGGCACAGAACGGGCTGATGGGCAATGCCACAGCACTGCAAGGAGCCGGGCAGGGGCTGCTCGGCGCCGGCGCCGGGATGCGCGATGCCGGCATGGCCGAGTTCCGCAAGGGCGCCCCGGATCTCGATGCGGCGAGTGGCTACCTGCGTAGCCTCGTGAGTGGCAGTCCGGGTGCGACCGCCGCGGCCGTCGCCCCGCAGATCGGGCAGATCACTTCCATCTACCGCGGGGCCGAGTCCGGGCTGGATCGCAGCGGCGTGCGCGGCGCGGCGCGCGATGTGGCGACTGCCGAGATGGGCCGCGAGAAGGCCGGGCGGATCAGCGATCTCGTCCTCTCCCAGCGCCCGGGCGCGGTGGCCGGGCTGGCGCAGCTCGCCCAGGGGCGGCAGCAGACGGGCCTCAACCTCAGCGGCCAGGGCCTGCAGGCGACGGCCGGTGGCATCGGGGCGCTGCAGGCCGCCTCCGGCCCGCTCGGGACGATCTATGGCGGCGAGGCGCGACGCGCCGAACAGGGAGCCGCCAACCAGGCGGAGATCGGCAAGTTCTTCGCCAACATCATCTTCGACATGATGCGCGGACAAGGCGGCGGCGGGCGGCCCGAAATGAGCCGCATTTCCCGCGCCGGGTTCGGAGTGTAGACTATGAGCTACGCCGCCGGCCTCTTCGGGGGTCTCAACGAACGCCGCCAGCAGGAAACCGCCGCGTCGCGCGCGGAAGAGGATCGGCTCTCCTCGCTCGAAACCAACCTGCTCATGCAGCTGGCGCAGGGGGACGACCCCGAGATCGCCACCATGGCCGGCGCCGGCCTGCTCGAGATCATCGCCGGCAATGGCAAGGTGCAGAAGGCCAAGGGCCTCCGCGGCTTCCTCGGGGAAGTCTCGCGCAGCAGCTACCTGCCGGGGATCAAGAGTGTGCTCGACTCCCGCCGCGCGACGACGCCCCCGACGCCGGGAGCGCCGGGTGGTGCGGCGCTGCCGCCGGGCAGTCCCGTGGAGCCCAAGGCGCAGGGCGCGGCCGCGAGCCTGCCTCCGATGCCGGCGACGAGCATGGCCGGGCTCGGGCTGCCCCCCGAGATGCCGTCGGTGGCGCGCGCCGGGTTGGGCCTTCCCGCTTCGACGGCGGCGGCTGGATCCCCTGGAGGAGTCGCGCCTCCGGGCCCGCCCGGGCTGGGAGCCTTGGGTAGCCCAGGATCCATGCCGTCGCCGCCGGAGAACCCCGCGCAGAAGAGCGCCCGCCTGTTCCCGAGCGCGGCGGAGACCGCCCAGCAGCAGGCGATGAGTGGGCTGATGGCGAAGTACCAGGCGGCGCTTTCTGCGCTCGAGGCTGCGAAGGGGAACCCGCGCGCCGAGGATCTGGTCATGGGCATCAACGGCGTGCCGCCGGCACAGTTGCGCCCGACATCGGTGAACGTAGATCACATCGATCCGAACACCGGAGTACTCACCACCTCTGTCGGCGTGATCAACAACAACGGCGCCGTGATGGTGGATGGTATCGGACGGGTACAGCCGGTGGGCGACGTGCGGCCGATCAACCAGCGGGCGCGTCAGCCAATCAAGAGCCGGCGCCAGCGGCTGAACCCGGATGGTACGCCGAGCGGTGTCTACGACGAGGTACTGATCGATCCCGACACCGGCGAGGAGACGGTGATCCCCGCCGGGATGCCGGTGAATGCGCCGCCGGCCTACAGCGGCACCGTGGAGCTGGGCGACGGCCGCATCGGCGGGATTCCGCGCGGGGGCCTGCCGCCGGGTACGACGCCGCCGATCCTCGGTCGGGAGAACCCGCCGCAGCCGAGTACGCGTACGCCCGCGGCTACGACCACCACCACGGCGCGCGAGGCCAAGGCGTACTACGCTACGCTCCAGGCGCGCGTGAAGTCGCAACTGGCGACGATGCGCGACCCGTTGGGCGAGCCGCTCAAGGCGCTACCGGTGGATCAGCTCGATGCGCTGACCAAGGAAGTGACGCGCGGGCGCTACGCCACCTACGAATCCCTGCAGCGGGGTATGCAGGGGCTGGATGTCGCTGCGTCGGCCGCTGGTGGCGGTCCTCCCGCGTTCGGCTCGCCCGAGGGCGCCGCGGCCATCGACGCGGCCTTGGCCGCACGCCGCGCACGTCCGAGGTAGCACAGGGGGGACGGTAGCTCTCGCGGAACCGCTACGCTACACTTCCTCGCATGGCCCGGCAGACCCCGCCTCCGCCCCCTCCTGCACCTTCGAGTTCGAGTTCGAGTACGGTACGTACTCGTACTCCTGCGATCAATCAGCCGCCGCCACCGCGCAAGCTGACGTACGCGGATCTGGTGGAGGGCGTGCGCCTCGCCTGGCCGGGGAAGTACGACGACGCCGACCCAGCGGACCTTGCCGCGGTGGTGCTCGAGGTGTACCCGCAGCTGGGCGACAAGATCGACCCGGTGACGGCAGGGACCGAGCTCCTCCCAGCCTCGGACGGCGGGCCGCGCCGCTCGGCGGACTTCCTCAAGACGGCGCAGGGGCAGTGGATCCCCAAGCCGCCTCCGGCGCCGGCCACCTCCGTCCCGATGACCGAGGAGGTACGACGCCACATCGAACGTCGGCCAGCCACGCTCGGGGATCAGCTGATCACGGGCGGCATTCGTGTCGCCGGCGGCATTGCCGCCCCGGCCGTGGCCGCCACCACCGCAGCCGGCGGTGCGGTAGCCGTCCCCTTCACCGGCGGAGCGAGCATCCCCGTGACGCTGGCGGCGCCGGCGATGGGCATTGCCACCGGGGCGGCGTTCGAGGCACTCGCCCAGGGGTACGAACAGGCGGCGGGGATCTCCGAGGAGATCAGCCCGCTCAACGTCATCGGGCAGGGCGCCTTGAACATGGTGCCGGTGGCGCCGGCACTCAAGCGGGGAGCAACGGTCCTCAGCGCCGTGACCGCCGGCGCGGCCCCGAAGGTATCCTCCGCGCTCGCCAAGGCCGGCGCCTCCTCCGGGCTGGCCTCTCGTCTCATCGGCAACACGATCGAAGGTGCGGTCGCGAGTACCACCGGCAGCGGCCTGGAAACCATGACCGAGCAGGGACGCATCCCCACCCTGCCGGAGCTGGGCACCGCGGCCGGGATCGGCGGGGTCTTCGGTGCGGGGTTCGGCGGCGCGATCGAAGGCGGCAGCGCCCTCGTCTCGCGTGCGCGGCTCGCGCGTGGGCAGAAGATGACCGCCGCTGTCCACGGCGCCATGGACGCCGCCGAACAGGCGAGCGGAGGGATCCTCCCGCCCGAGGGGCAGGAAGCGCTACGCCTTGAGGTCGTGAAGGTACTCCAGCAGGCCGAGCGGCTCGATCCTGTCGGCACGAAGGGGGCGGCGACCCGCTTGATGGGGATGCTCGAGAACAGCCGGCAGGCCGGCCTGCAGGCGCGCGCCGCGGCGTTCCTCCAGGCCTTTGCCGAACAGAGCCCGAGCATGGCGCCGCAGCAGCGACTCGACATCGCCCATCAGTTCCTCGTCAAGATCAAGGATGAAGGGCTGACGCCGGATGCCCTCGACAGTGTGGTACGCACGCTGGCCGGCATCGACACCGCCGGCCGTGTGTCCGATGCGGCCGCTCCGGGGCAGAAGTTCCTGCCGGCGCCGAAGAGCGCTCCCGGCCTCGTCGTGGGGGCGGACGGTATCGAGCGTGTGGCGGATGTCCCCTACGACCCGGACTTCCAGCCGCAACAGGGGCTCGCCGGGGTGGACCCGGTGCAGGCGGGCCCGCCGCAGTACTCCGGTCCCACCGTTCCGTTCGTCGTAGACGGCGAGGGCGGCGCGCGGCGCGCAGGTAGCGTGTACGAAGGCACGCAGGCCGCCACGCCCCCGCAGCTCCCGCGCTACGAGTACGACTCGACCACCGGACGGATCGTGGAACTGCCGACAACGACCGCCGCGCGCTCGATCGAAGCCGAAACACTCGCGGCCGACCGCAGCAGCCGCTACCCACGCGCCATCGGCCGGCTGCGCGATGTCACCGCCGACACGCCAGCTGGACCGCGCCCCGGCGAGCCTGGGGGCCCCCCGCCCGAGGTGGACTGGCGCGGCGCCAAGTCCCAGGAGGAGCTGGCGGCGGAGATCGCGGCCGAACGCGCGGCGATCCCTGGCCGCATGGCCGCGGCGACCACCCCGGAGCTGCCGAACATCCCCGAGGCGCCGGCCGGGGTGAAGCGGGTGCCGCGGAGTCAGCGCCCGAAGCCGCCCTACATGACGCGCGGCGAGCGGGAGATCGTCGAAGCCCGCGCTGCCGGCGCTCCACCACCGCCGCCGAAGACCGGCGTACACCTCCTGGCCCCGGTGAAGGAAGGGATCCTGCACCCCGAAGATGCCGCGCTGCTGCGACTCGTGCAGGCGGACGTACGCGAATTCCCCTTCGAACAGGCGATGGGGCGCACCGATCTGATGAAGCAGGACGATCGTGCGGACGGGCGGAATGAGTTCGAGAAGAACCGTGCGACCCAGCGGGTACCGGGTACCTTCGTCGCGCGCACGATCGCCAAGATGGCCGGCTTCGCCAACGTCGATGAGATGAACCGCCGGGAGCTGGTGGAGCAGATCAACGCCTTCCTGAATGGGACGCGCACCGGGAAGGCGAAGGAAGCCGGGAAGCTGGCCGCGGCTGCGGTGCGCTACACCACCCTGCTGCGGAAGGCGTGGGACGGCGAACGGTTCAGCAAGGCCCGCCTGGGTGCGGTGGATCTCCGCACGGCGGGGATCAGCTTCCGGGATCTGCACTTCCCGAACCTCACCCCGCGCATGGTCCTGGCGCTCGACGAAGCCGACGACATCCTCGAACGATTCGCCCCGGAGATGCTGGCGGAACGCGAGGCGCTCAAGGCCGAAGGGGCACCGGTAGCCGCCAAGGAAGCCGCCGAGGCGCAGACGCGCGTGGCACCGCCGGGACAGGGCGCCGAATTCCTTGCCGGCCTGACCAACGCGCAGGTACGGGATCTCCATGCCGAGTTGCAGCGGCTCGGCCCGGATGCCGCGCCCCACCGGCAGTGGGTGACGCAGGCGATGGAAGACCGTGGCCTGGCCCAGCCGACGCAAGCCGTACTCGGTCCTGCCCCGGATCGTCTCCTGCCGATGCTGCCTGAGACGCCGAGCCCGCGCGTCCTGCAGCTCGATGAGGCGCTGATGACGCCGGAAGGGGTGGACGCCACGGCGGATGCCCTGAACGTGCGCGCGGCCGCCCAGGATGACCTGGCGGCGATGGAGCGTGAAGGACCGGCGGTCCCCGACGACCCGATGCCGGAGGGCTTTGGCGAGCTGCCCGACGGCGGGGATGCCCCTTCCTCGTCTGGTCCGTCCTTCTTCGACGAAACGGGTGCCGTCGGCAACATCGCCCGAGCCCGCGCGGCGCGCGCGAAGAAGCTCAAGGAGATGGCAGGGACGGCAGGTGCCCCAGCCAACCTCCGCATGGATCAGTCCACCTACACCCAGCTGGAGTCCGCCATCCGCAAGGCCGGCGACACCGAAGCCGCCGGGCTCCTCCTCGGCTCGGCCGACGGACAGATCCAGCGGGTGATCCTCAGCCGTAACATCGCGGCCGACCCCACGCGCACCTTCCAGATCGCCCCGGAGACGATCGCGGCCGCGCAGGCGAAGGCCAAGGAACTTGGGCTGGAGCTGCTCGGAAGCTTCCATTCCCAGCCGGGAGGATCCTCCACGCCCAGCCGCGCCGACCTGCGTGGCGGGGTGGCCGACCTGCCCATGCTCATCGTGGGCACGCGCCAGGGACAGATCCGCGACGTGGGGGTGTGGCAGCCGCAGGGCAAGGCGCGATTCATGGAAGGCAGCATCTCGCTCGCGGATGCTCCGCCGCGTCAAGGCCTGCCGGCGAAGGTGCGCCCGATCAAGGCGGCGATTAAGAAGATCCCGACCTTCCGCGGGGCCATGGGCGATGCGCCCGCCATCGAGCGGTACTTGGCCGATTTCGCGGACGAGCTCGGCAACGAACCCTTCTTCCAGAAGGCACAGGCGGCGCTCGAGGCGGGTGACGCGCGCAAGGCCTGGCTGGAAGTGCAGATCGGGCAGGTGGCCTACGGCAACGTCACCAAGGAAGCCATCGGACGGCTCGAGGTGGAACAGGCCGGCCCGCTGCGCGACCGCATCGCGGCGCTCGAGGCCCGCTCGGCGCAGAGCGGCGTGGGGCAGCTGTGGGCGCTCTACAACGGGCGCACCGTCTACGTGGAGGGCGTGGGCCGCATCGTCGTGACGCCGGAACTGCCACCTGCGCTGGCCGATACCGGCGTGACTGCCGGCCCGGGCGGTGTGCTGCGTCCTCCCACACCCACCGCCGCCCTCCCCGATGCCGCCACGCGTACTCGCATGTCGCTGGCCGTCGTCAACCAGGTGCTCAAGGACATCGACCCCGATCTCATCGTGGACGACCCCACCAAGGTGTCGGCCACGCGCCTCTTCCGACAGACGGCAGAGCAGATGATGCTGGCGCCGCACCAGTTCGCCGCCATGAAGGCGCTCGGCGTGAGCCCGGAACAGGCGGCGGGCCACTTCGAAGGGGTCGTTACGGAGTCCGCACGCATCCTCGCATCGCTCTCGGCGTGGAAACGCGCCCACAAGCAGGCGATCCAGCGCATCGAAGGCATCAGCGGCGCGGACGGGTCAATCACCGATCTGCAGGTCATCGGCAAGGGCCGGAAGGTCGGACGGTTGAGCGAGCTCACCCCCAACCGTACCTTCGACGAGCTGCTGTCTCCGAAGAACAGCTGGGAGAAGGTGATCCTGCTGCAGACGTTGACGCCGGACCAGATCGGCACGTTCGATCAGCTCGGACGTGCCAGTCGCGGCTTCATGCTCGCGCAGTGGGCGACGGCGCTGCGGAATGTGTACTCGGCCACCGCCCGCTGGGGTGCGGATGGCGCGGTATCCACGCTGCAGGGGATGGCGTACGTCATGAGCGGCGAAGGCAAGAAAGCCGCGGCATCCTTCGCCAAGACGGGCGATCTCATCCGTTACGCCCCGATCATCCGCCCGGACACCTGGGTGATGCCGTGGAACGCCCGGCAGGCCGAGTGGGAGAAGATCTTCCAGGACGGCGGGACGATCTTCTCGGCCATGCCAGAGGACCGCCGTGCCGTACTCAATGCACTCCTGTCCGTCCCGGAGAAGGCCGCACACTTCCTCGGCGGCACGAACTTCGGGGAGGAGCTGCGGCAGGGGAAGAGCGGCAGCGCCATCCTCGACTACCTGGCGACGCCGAAGGTCCAGAACACGCTCACGATGTTCAACCGCGCACAGGAGTTCACCATCCGCTCGGCCATGCTGCAGGTGAGCCTCAACCATCAGCTGCGACTGCGCGGGCTGAATCCCGCCAAGGCACTCCAGCTGCCGCCGGATGCGCTGCGGAAGCTCCTTGGAGAAGACGGCTTCACCCAGGTGTTCGATCGCGCAGTCGGGGAGTCGCTCGATTTCACCTTCGCCGGCGATCTCATCCGCCGTGGCTTCGGCCGCAGCGCGGAGGGGACGCATCAGGCGAAGGGTGGGGTGAATACGCAGATCATCGATCTCATCAACAAGATCCCGGTGATCCGCGAAGGGTACCCCTTCGGTAAGTTCAACCTGAGTGCGGCGCCGCGCTATCTGTGGGATCACTCAGGGATCGGCCTCTTCATCGATCCGCTGTACTCCGCCATCGGGAAGCGGGGACGGTACCACCTCGGCAAGACAGGTAAGACCTTCCGGGATGTGCTGATCCCGGAGGCCAATCAGAAGATCGCCGCGGCGCGTGGGAACATGCAGGAGGCGCTCACCGCCTGGCAGGGGATCAAGAGCGAGATCACGGCCCGCAAGCGGCTGGCCGCGCAGCACCGGCGGCTCACGGTGGAACAGGCCAATCTGCCGGAGATTGCCAGCCGCATCGAAGCCAACCGTGCGGCGCTCGATGCCCTGGAAACGGCGGCGACCACCCATCTCGAACGCTACGAGGATGCCGATTCGGTGCTCAAGGGACTGGAAGCCCAGAAGCGCACGCTGCAGGAAACCGTCGCGCAGGCCGCGGCGGCGAATGCCCCAGAGGACTTCCAGACCCTCTTCGCGCGCAACATGGCCGGCGCCGCGGTGATGCTGCCGCTCGCCATGATGCTGCGGGCGGACCAGCGGGACAAGGGCACGCCCTGGTACAAGTACAAGCTGCCGAATAGCGACGTGCAGCTGGATCTGCGCCCGATGGCGCCCTTCGTGCAGTACCTCTTCGTCGCGGATGTGCTGCAGGACTTCCACGACTACACCGATTGGGGTGGGGTGCTCGAAGATCTCGAGTCCGGGAAGTACGAGTACGATGAGCTGGGATCGCGGATCCTCGTCAACGGTCGGTATGAGGGGAAGTACGGGGGCGAGGTGGGGATGATGGCGGTGGCGCATGCACTTCTCAGCAGCAACCTGCAGGGGATTCTCGACACGCCGAGTTCGGTGTACGCCCACTACGAAGGGAAGTACACCTCCGCCTCTCTCGGGCGCGAGCTCGCCCAGGTGGCGGTGAGCACGTCCCAGATCGCCGGCACCACCCTCTCGCTCGTGGATGCGGTCCTCGACATCAGCGAGCAGGGATTGCCCTCTCCGAAGAAGGTGGTGAACCTGGTGGCGAACACCCTCGGACAGATGCTGGCGCGGTACTTCATCCCGATGGGCCAGTTCAAGAGCGTCAGCGATCTGTACGACGACCAGGAGAGCCTGGCGCGCATCGCGGATACGGGGGAGGACTACAGCCTCACCGGACTCGCACAGGGGCTGGGGAACCTGCCCTTCATCGGCGCGGCAACGATCCCGGAGACCTACAACCAGCTCACCGGCAAGCCGCTCGATACCTACATGCCGTTGCTGCGAAGCGTTGGGGGCGTCACCGCGCAGAAGTGGAACCGGGTGGTAGGGGAGATTGCCGACATCGGCCTGCCCGGGCCGAGCGTCTACATCCGCAGCACGGGGGACAAGTACCTCGACACACTCATCGGCTACCACTACGCGCGGCTGGTGCAGCAGTACGTCCCGAGTGTGCTGGATTCGGAGGAGTACCAGCAGCGGGAATCGCCGGCGCTTCGGCGGGACTTCCTCAGCCCGCGGCTTGCGAAGTTGAAGAAGTCCGCGATTGCCCTGGCGGGGATGGACGCCGGCGCCGACCGCATCAAGGTCGCGCGCGAGGGGACCGAGGCCGGGCGCCGGAAGCAGCGGGAGGCGCGGCTGCGTCAGCTGCTGCTCGAGGAACAGCTCACCGGGGTGGAGACGGCGAGTGACGCGGCGGACGAGATGGACGCGGCAGGACTGCCGGATCTCCGGGAGGAGCCGGAGATGCAGGAGCCGGAACTGCCGCAGTAGCCCGGACGCTCCTACGCCACCACCTTCTCCTTCCCGAGCAGCCGCACGCTGAGATCGAGTACATCCTCCTCCTCCGCCTCGGTGGCGGGGAAGTACGTACGGTCCGCCGGGATCTCCTGCGGCAGCTGGTTGGTGTGGTGGGAGTAGACCGCGGGGATCCCAATCGGCGGGCTCGCGATCGTCTCCATCTGATCCCAGCTCCGCCCGGCCTTGCCTTCTACGCCGATGGTGGCGTACTCGCCATACCCCCACTCCGGCGGGATCGGGATCTCCTCCACCGGTCGCAACATCTCGGTGTAGACCGCTTCCACCACCCGGTCCCACTTGCGCGGGGGGACTTCGAGCAGGATGGAGTCGTGGATCGGCGCGCGCAAGGGCGTGCGGCCGTACCACGCCGTACCGATATAGCTTGGGTGATCGGGGTAGGCGAAGAGCGAGAGGAGCGTCTCCTTGAGGATCCCGGCGGCGGTGCTCTGCGGGTAGAACGCAATGCAGGACTTGGCGTCGGGCCCGGCGACGATCTGATACCACCGATCGTTCATCAGGATGGTCGGGATGTGCTGTCGCTGCAGGCGCGCGGCCGCGGCCGGGTCGATCGGCTTGTAGGTGATCACCCCGTAGAAGTAGTGCCGGTACCCGTACGGATGCGCGTTCTCATCCTGCAGGAAGGTGAACCCCTCACGCACCGGCCCGCCGAGATACCCCTGGTCGTGGGCACGCCGCTGCAGGGCGTGCTGCCACGGCTTCACCTTCGGCGCGCAGGAGAAGTACACCTCCTGCACATGCTTGGCGTCGGACAGGGACTTGTACAGCTCCGGGAACATCAGCACCATCCCCTGCGGCGTCATGCCGTAGCCGGTGCCGTGGACGGTGCGCTTGGCCTTGGTGTAGGCCGTGGGGTGCGCGCCCTTGATCTGCTTGAAGGCCGCGGCGAGATCCTTGTCGCTGGCATCCAACCCTACAGGCTCTTTCACGAGGTGGGAGGCGACGTAGGCGTGCAGGCCCAGCTTGGCCATGCGATAGATCAGGGCATCGCGCGCGAAGACGCCGACGAGTACGGCTTCGATGCCGGAGAAGTCCACTTCGAGCAGCCGCGGGAGGTGAATCGCCGGGGCGCCGACGGGGACGGTGGGGGTCATACGGTGCCTACAGAGTGGCTACGGCCGCACGCGCACGCGCCTGCGCCGCCGTGAGGGACTGGCATTCCCTGTTGGTGATTTCCCGCCAGGTGTACACCGGCTGGGGGTTCATCCCCGACACATCAAGCCGCACACGCCGAAGCACCTGCAGGTACCACCGCTTGTGGTGGATGCGGCGGATCTGCACTTCCAGCGTGCCCGCGGTGTTGCGATAGGTCATGGCAGTGATCACAGCCCCACCCCTTCCATACCCACCCGCTCGAGCTCCTCCACCAACCGTACTCTCCACGGCGCTGCCCCGAGGGTGTTCGTCCGAATGATCCGCGGCACGAAGATCTCCCGCGCGTGCCGCATCCGATCCTCTCGGTTCTCGGCAGCCGTCGCCCAATAGAGATGGCTGTAGGTGTTGCAGCACAGTCGGTTGTTGCAGCGGTGCGCGGCGTGTTCCGGCCGGCCGTACTCGCTCACCCCCTCGCCGGCGAGACAGAGCGCTACCCGGTGTGCGAGCAGGTACCGCCGCGGCTCGTCGGCTTTCCACCGACTGCCCACCAGCAGATGTCCGCGCACGGTCCCGCCCCGCTTCTTCGACTTGGCGCCGGTCCACTCCCAGCACCCGAGCAGGCCGGCAGACATGTCCACCTGTGCCCAGAAGCGATCCCACAACGGGCCGGCCTCGTCCCGCTTCCGATTCGCCGCTACGCCACGCGCAGATGCCATGCCTACCTCCGCCACCGGTCGAGGGCGTTGTGCTGCACCAGGGCCAGGAGGGCAATCTCCTCAGCCCGATCGAGGCGGGCTCGCCAGCAGTCTACGCTGGTAGATTTGTCCTTCGGGTCTTCCTCGAAGAACGCAATGAGCGCCTTGGTTGGGTGCAGCGTCCCCGCGCGAACGTCTGCCAGCGCCTGCTCCAACATCTGCTCCACCGTCCAGGCGTAGTTCGAGGAGGCTTGTGCAGCGAAGCTCTTGATGTCCGCCATTACTCGTACACTCCCTGCAAAGGATCGTGGTCCATCTGTTGCCACCGTACTCGTACCCCAGGTGGATAGGTCCGGCATTCCTTGCAGGTGTTGGCCGGGCAGGGGAAACCACGCCCCTTTACCGTGGTGAGCCAGGCGATCTCGCTGATCGTCACCTCGCGGATGCGGCACCGCACACAGGGCATCGTGATCTCCCGTGTCATGGGGCTCAACCGGGGCAGGCGCCCTGCCCTGTTGCTGCCGATCATCGGTGCAGCTCCGCACGGATCTGCTGCAGCAGCTCCAGGCGCCGCGCCTCGCTCCCCGCCTGCAACCGCACCCCTTCCACCCGGATCAGGGCATCCAGGGCTTCCACCCACCGCAGAATGTCTGCGAGGACGTACGCCGCCGCCCCGCTGAGACTCTCCTGTATCAGCGTTCCGGTGACGTGCGTGCCACTGGTGGCGAGCGCCTCGAGCTGCTCACGCAGGTCCTTCACCAAGCCCGGCCGCACCGGACACGGGCGTACCTCATAGACATCCGCCACGCCTACGCTCCTTCTGCAGCTCCCGCTGCAACTTCCTCCGCTGGTGCCACGCTCGCCGCGTCTCCCGGAAGTTCTCCAGTTCCAGGGGGGTCATCCGCGCGCGGCGTGCTTTCTGTGCCAGGCTCTGTCTCTTCGACGTAGAGGAGGAGTACTCCCCCGCCTGTCTGGTCTTCGTAGCCATGCGTCACCAGTGCCAATCGGCCGTGTCCTACCACGCGCACCTCAGCCGCATCCGGCAGCGGAGATGCCGCGACGATCGCCGCCAGCTCCTGCAGGGTCATCAGCCCTGCCCTCCTGGCCGTTCCACTCGTACCGTACTCGTACTCGCCGCTTCCCGGTACATCCGCTCGATGCGGTCGCTCAGGTCGCGCGCCACCGCCCCGGCGAAGTAGCGCACGTCCTCCACATGATGCGTCAGCACAGCGTGCGCCGGCGTCTCGCGGCTCTCGACACTAACGCGGATCAGGTAGTGCTCCGATTCCAGGGTGCGTTCGATCTTCATCCTCGGTACTCCTTGAGCTGCTCGTCGGTCCAGCCTGCCGTCCACTCCGGCAGATCATCCGTCGCCGTGATACACGCGCGGAACCCCGCGGCCAGGTTGTGCTCGTCCTTGTCCGCCACCACATTCTGAATGTTCGGCGCCACGGCGCTGTTCCGCAGCGTGCTCGGTCTGAGCGTGAAGGTCGGGTGGAAGCGGTCGTTGGGGTCGAGACGCTTCCGCACGCCAATCGCATACGTGCCGCGCACCTTCCCAAGTGCCCGCAGCTCGAGGAGGATCGTGTAGAACTCGTCCTTGGTACTCGCCTGCAGGCGCTGCAGGGTATCACGATCCGTCGTGTCCTTCTTGCTCTTCTTGTTGCGCCCTGGCTTGTGGTGGCGATAGGCGAGGTACGCCAGTACTTGTGGTGGAGAGTCCGGGTTGAAGGGTTCCTGCCAGAAGTACCGCGTGACTTCGCGCTCTTCCATGACGATGTTCGGCGTCTGCGTCTTGTCGGCACACCGATGCCGCGCCTGAATCCCCACCTCCCCGCAGCCGTAGCACACAAGGACCTTCCTCGGCACCTGCTTGGCGATCGGGTTCGCCCCTTTGTAGAGCGCGACCTTGAGTGGATCGCGATCCTCGGCGTCGGCCAGGGCTGCCCCGGTGCGCGTATTCACCAACCGCGCCTTCGGGTGTTCACCCACGGGCGGCTTGGTCAGTCCGTCCTTGGGCGTGAGCGGCCGCAGCGCCTCGGGGACTACGTCCTGCAGCCGGCGCAGCCGGAACTCCACCTCGCCGGTGAGACGCTCCTCGAAGTCCTGCAGCGTCTGGCGGTTGACGTGGATGCCGATGGTCTGCGCCGGCTTGAGCACCTGCTGCATGTAGGTGACGGTGTGGCGATGGGCGACATCCCACTGCCGATTCGCCTGCAGGTCGGCCACGATGCCGCGGGTGGTACGGAGCTCCTGCGGTCCATCGCACGCGGCGTAGTACCCGGGCTCCGTCGAGAACGTACTCTTCCACTCGCCATGCCGGGAGTAGAAGGGCGCCCAGAACCCCAGGCCGAGCGGGATGTTGCTGTTGAGGTGATGCCCCAACCACATGCCGTCGAATACCTCCAGGCTGTCACGGAACTGATGACGCGCGGCGAGCAGCCGGCGCATGTCGTAGTCCCCGTTCCACATCACCATGATCTGCGCGAGGGCCTGCAGGCGTCGGTGGCGCGCGATGTAGTCCCCTTCGTATGGGAAGGTCACGCCCTGGTCCGGGTGGTAGGCGTAGTTCACGCGGTCGATCTGGTACGACTTGCTCGATTCGTCCAGCTCATCCTCGCTCTTCCCCTTCTCCTTGTCGGGGGTTTCGATGTCCACCGCCAGCCAGAGCTTCGGGTTGTCCCGGAGCGCGGCCTCGTACTCGTCAATATAGGCGTCCACCCACTCGATCGGCGGGTCGATGATCGTCTCGATCGGATCCCGCGTCCAGGTGCCGTCGCGCACTTCCAGCGCCACCTGCAGATCGAAGCTGACCACCCCGAGGAGGTTGAGCGCCCCCCGTTGCAGGAAGCTCGGATGGAAGGTGCAGACCACCCGCTGGCCAGCGACGTGCGGGCTGTCATGTACCGTCCCGTGATAGTTGTTCACCGTCACGTCCTGGATGTCGTAGTGCCAGAGGCCGAGCGCCTCGCGGATGGCGGTGGCCCCCATTGCCACGATCACCCGCGCCTCCTGCATCTCTCGCTGCCGATAGGGACGGCACTGATCCGCCGCGGCTTGCGCCCAGCCCTTCTTGATCTCGAAGTTCTCCGGGACACAGCGGAGGGTGTTCTCGTGCCGGAAGGCCTCGCGGCTGAGACCGTTGCGCCGCAGGATGCGCGTGTGCATCCCGCCGGCGGCGCCGACGAAGGGGAGCCCCATCGCCGCCTCGTCGTAGCCAGGGGCTTCTCCGAGGAAGAGCAGATCGGTGGTCGGGCCCGAACCGGGGACATAGCCGAACCCCTGGTGGTGCAGTGGGCAGCCTGCACATTCCGCAGGTTTGGTGTAACGGGCGACGGCGCTCATAGCGAGTACGCGGCTTTCTGTGCCTAGGTGTCCATCTCAGGGAGGTCCCGCCGGCGGGCTGCCGCCGGCTCAGACATGAATCACCTCCGGGCCGTAGGCCATGTCATCCCAGTACGCCCCACGCGCCCGGGGGAAGCACGGATCCAGCTGTTCCGGGTACGCCGGAACGCGCGACAGCTCCCCGCGGTGGGACAGAAGGGCGTACAGCGAGTGATACACCGGCAGCTGCAGCCTACGGGCTTCTGCCAGCTCGAGGAGCGTCCCGCGCGACAGGTGCCAGCGGGGGAGCAACCAGACGCCGGCGCAGAGGCGCAGCTGGGCGAGCCCATTCTCGATCCAGCGGGGGTACTCCACCTCGAAGGCGCGATCGGCCAGCCCCGACAGGTGCGGGCAGATGGCCGGCACGCCGACCCGCACCAGCTGCAGGTAGGCGCGCGTCGCTACGCGGATGTTCTCCGCCTGGACAGCCTCGTCAGGGTGGGTGAGGGGGCCGGCGATGTAGATCATCGACCACCTCCTGCCGTCGTGAGCGTACGCGTGCCGAGCAGGCGACTTCGCAGGGCGGCGTAGTAGTCGCGGCGTTCCTTCACCAGAGCCGCGTACGCCTTGCCTTCCTCGCTCATCGGGTGGGGCAGTGGGTAGGGCCGGTACTCGCTCCGGCAACGCAGCTTCCTCGCTTCGATGCGGCGCTGCAGGCGGGCCTGCTGCCGGTTGCGCTTCTGCTTCTCGGGGGTGAGACGGACGCGGTTCGTGGCCATGATGTGTGAGCTATCCCTTCGTCTGGAGATCGTGAGTCTTGCGGCGTTCTCGGTCTTCTACCCAGGCCTTCCGCACGACGCGGAGACTGTGCTTGTGTGCCCAGGCTTGAATCTGATCGCGGAAGGCATGACGCAGCCCGAGCGGGGTGGCGTGGGCAAAGAGGGTCTGTGCGGGCTCCGGCCACACCGCAGTCTGCTGATACAGCGACGGGTTGACCTTGTGCAGCAGCCACTCCATCCAGCTGCAGCTCTCCGCCCGTTCCCACGCCTGATCGACGGTCATGCCGCCGACCCACCGGCGCCCGGCATCGCACGCCTTGAGCAGCATGAGGTGATACGCGAAGGAACCGTAATGCGGCTTGGGCAGCGGGGGACGCTGCCGCCGCCCGCGGCTCACAACAGCCCCCGCACGAAGCAGTCCTTCGCCTCGAGCAGATGCCGCAGCCCCGCGGCGATCTCCGCCGGCGACTTCGTGGGGTGGTAGGCGATGTCCCAGGCCAGCTGCGCCACCTTACGGCTTGGGTACTGCAAGTGCTGCGGCAGGTGGGCGTACTCGAAGAAGCGGAGGATCGGGTACTTGGCGACGAGATCCAGGCGGACATGTTCTTCCGCGGCTTCCTCACTCGGACGGCGTTCGTCGTGCTGGCTCATGCTGTGAATCTCCGAGGGCTGCTCCACCACTGCAGGACCACCTGCAGGGCGATCAGCAATGCGTGAACTTCCTGGGGGCAAAGGTGCATACCGTACTCGTCTGCCTGCCTCCGTACTCGCCTGCGTTATGGTACGCGCGTCCGGTTGTCGAACCCCGCCCACTCCTCCCACGCTTCCTGCACCTGCTTGGCTTCCTGGGGGCGCACTTCGATGCGGATCGCCGTGCCCAGACCGAGGTAGAGGAAGCTGAGACGGTGCTGCGGCTCCATGTGGTTCAGATCTGCCGCGGACTGGTGACAGATCGCCACGATGTCGGCCAGGTGGACCAGCCACCGCTGATCGTAGGCATCGGTGATCTCGATGTAGGCCGATTCCCACAGCGGCTCAGGCGCCAGATCGGCGGAGGGCAGGAGTCTGGGAGTCTCCGGCACCGCGAGTCCGCGGTACGCCAGCACCAGCGCACACGCCATCAGCAGCAACACGCCTGCGGCCAGCAGGACATCCTCGCCCGTCCCCGGGCCGATCCCCATCCACGTTGCCATCAGCGTGATCATCGCCATCCCTCCACGCGCGGGTCGAACACCACCCGTGCCTTGAGCTGTTCGAGACTCCCGACGATCCGCAGCCCTTCAAGACTCCGCGCGCGGCTCACGCCGACGTAGAGCATGGCCGGCGCCGACCAGAAGGGGTCGTTGATCGAGAGCTGTACGGTGTCCATCGTCAGCCCCTGGCTCTTGTGGACAGTCGTGCAGTAGGCCAGGCGCAGCGGGGTGTACTTGATCGTCCCGAGCACCTCCTTGATGGGCTTGCCGAACCGATCTCGCCCGATCACCTTGGCGTTCTCCCGCAGCACCTTCGGGATGGTGATCTCCTCGCCGGTGCGCTTGACGCGGATGCGTGCGAGCTCCGGTACCTTCTCGTCCGGGCCGAGGAACTCCCCCAGATCCCCATTGGCGGCGAGGATGCGGCGCGAGTAGTTGTCCTCGTCTTCGGTGTAGAAGTTGTAGAGGCACATGACCAGGGCCCCCGGCTTGAGCACCAGCGTCTCCGGGATGTGCTTCCACTCCCCGAGCTGCTTCCCCGTGCGGATCGACGGGAACACCGCCGGTTTGGTGTCGAGCTGACGCAGACGCAGCTGATTGAAGCGGTCTACCTCCGCGTTCTTGGCGAACACGGTCGTGCCGTCGAAGGCCATGTCCAGCGTCCGGACCAGACAGGGGCGGAACACCTCAAGCGCCGCGAGATCCCCACCGGCACGGAGGGCGGCGAGCCCCGCCAGAAACGCCGGGTCGGCCTGCCGGTGGATCTTCGTGAGCCGCAGGGTGTTCTGTTCGAAGTGTGCCGGCCACGCGCGGCTCTCGAAGGCAAACGCCGCAGGTTCCGATCGCCGGCCCTTCTCAGGCCGCTCCCCGATCGGCGGCAGCTGCAGGAAGTCCCCGACGAGGGTGAGCCCGATCTCCGGCTCATGCCCGGCCAGCACCCCCGCCTCGTTGTTCACGTCCTCGAAGGCATCGATGAGGAGGTCGAGCGCCGGCCCTTCCAGCATCGAGACCTCATCAAGGATGTACCGCGTGATCCCGCCGGAGCGGTTGCGGCGCAGCTTGGCCTGCAGGTAGCCGTGGATGTAGCTGTCGCGCAGCCCTTCGGTGTTGAAGTAGCCGAGCAGGGAGTTGATCGTGACGGCATCCCCCAGGTTCACCGCGGCGATGCCGGTGGTAGCACAGAGGCGGGCGCCGGGCTGGCTGGCGCACCACGCGCGCATCAGGGTGGTCTTGCCGGTGCCGGCCGAGCCGGTGATGTACGAGTACCGGCTGGTCGGGATCTGGGAGAGATCGAGGACGAGGGGTGCTTCGGCCTGTTGAGCAGCATGTGCGGCCGCACCGGCGATCTCGATCTGCGTTGGTGCCTCCGGCTCGGGGAGCAGGAGATCCTCCATCAGTTCGATGCCGTCGAGCGGACCAGGGCTGAGTGCCTCGTCCACGGTCTCCTGCGGGATGGCGGCGATGGCCTCGGGGGCGCTCTGCCGGCGCGGTGCCGCCGCTTCCTCGGGGTCGAACCCCTCATCTACGTTGTCGTCGTACTCGTACTCGCGTGTCATGGCTGGGCGGGCCTCGGGAAATGGTGGACGGGGAGATCAGCGTTTGGTGTGCTTCCTGCGCGGCGTACCCGCCTTGCGCCGAGCCTTCGGCTTTCGCACCAGCCCGAGCTCCGCGCTCAGGCCGATGACCAGCCGCTTGAGGGCGCGCATGAGCGAGTCCTGCCGCGCGTAGGTTTCGGTGCCCACCGCGACCAGCTGCGTGCCGCGGCGAATGCGCCAGATCCAGAGATCCGAGGGCCCCTGTTGCACCGCCTCGATGACGACACGATTGCGCTTGAGGCTAGCCACGCGGCACCTCGCGCAGCGGCGTGCTGCCGTCGGGCATCACGATGACGTTGCTCGGCTCCTCGGCCTTCTGCTGCTCCTCGGGGTTGTCGCGGCGGATAGCCACGCGCACGCCGGGGACGGCACTTCCCGGCAGGACCGCCGCAGGGAACTGCGAGACGAACACGAGCGCATGGGCGCCGGCCGGCACGCCGGGGCGCAGATCGGGGCGGCATTCCACCAGTTCGTAGATCGGCTGGAACCCCGGGCCGGGCTGCATGAGCACCAGATCCCCGATGGCAAGACGCGTACCGAGCATGTCGGTCGCGGGGGTGAACTCGAGGGGCTTGCCCTCCTGGCTGTTCGGGTTGTTGCGTGCGTCGCGGCCCATGGGCGGGATCTCCTTAACGAGTACGAACAGGCGTACGGTGTTGTGGTGTCGTGTTGCTGTTGTGGCAGAAAGGTGCCCTCCACTACCCCGCTCCAGCGGGAGGGCGTCACTGGACCAAACCGCCCTATCCCCCGATAGGACGGCGCGGGTGGGTAGGGATGCGGGCAACCGGGGTGTGATGGGTTCTCAGCCATCCGCCCCGACGCATCCCCACCGTACTCGCTTCTACGCGGACACCTTGCGGAACCGCACGAGGTTCTCGTTGGCGTAGAGGACCGCGCCGCAGTCGCAGCCGATCTTGATCGGGAACTTGCCCGTTTCCTGATCCTTCTCCACGTCCTTCTGGTAGTAGCGGCTGCCGCAGCCCTTCTGCAGTGCCCGCCCTTCCTGGCCGTCGAGCGCGACCACCTGACCGCTCGCGTCCTCGGCGCGGATCGGGTTCTTGCTGTTGCAGAAGTAGCTCAGTTCGATGTCGGCGCCGAAGGTGCGGCCGGCGTAGCGGAGGATCGCCTCGCCGTAGGCCACGTTGGTCACCGGCATCTTCTTCTCCCCGAGGGCCTGGAGGAGATAGTCGAAGTCGGAGACCTTGGGACCGTTCTTGCCGCGGGCCCGAGCGACGTTGCTCAGGCGGTTGTTGAAGGGCTTGCCGACGAGTTCCTTGTCGGGCGCCTGGGCGATGGTGAGCGCGGCCTCGTCACGGAAGACGACGGCGAGCCGATCCGCCTCACCCTCACGCTTCACCACGTCGAAGGCGTCACGCAGGGCGGTGAGGGCCGGCAACGCGAACACGTAGGGGCCGGGCTGCAGCGTGGGGGTACGCATCCCCATCTGCGTCGGCAGGGCGTCGAGGTCGGCCACGTCGTGCTCGATCACTTCCTTGGTCAGCTTGAGGTCGTTCAGTGAAGCCATTGCGAATCTCCTGAGAATCGGACAGGTTGGGATGTAGACCAGTGGGCGGTCGTCGCCCTGGTCCGTGTCGGGTCTACGACGACGCGGAGGACGATCCCGGTGGCGGCACCGGACGGCGGATCGGGGTGGCGAGGCCGGCACGTACCGGTCGCGCGCCCGGAGGCGGTGCCCAGCCGGCAGCCGGCGGGGGCGGAGGAGCGGCCGCGCGCGCCGGGGCAGGCGAGGACGGCGTAGGTGTGAGGGACGGCGCGGGAGTTGCGGGCGAGGCGATCGGCGCGGCCGCGACGGGCTCGGCAACCGGCGGGACATCCTCGGGTGTCTGCGGCGAGGACACGGCGGCGCCCTCTGCCGTTTCCAGCGGCACGCGCGTAGCCACAGGCGCCGCGTCCTCTACGGGCGCGGGAGTGGCTACGGCCGGGACCGCAGGGGCTGTCACAGGACCGGCCTTGCGCCCGCGTGGCCGGGCCAGCCCGGGCTTTCCGGCGGGCGCGGCGGCACCTGCCACGGGCGATGTCCCGTCGGCGTTCGTGCCCGCGCCCGCGCCGGCGCCTGCCGGGCTCTCCTCCGGCACCTCCACCTCGAAGGACACCGGTACGTCCAGGAGCCCCGGCGCATCAGGGTACCGCTCCTGCACGGCTTCGAGCGCCTTCTGGTCGGCGGTGGCCAGATGCTGGAAGAACACGCCGAGGTTGAACTGCGTGCAGATCTCCTGCGGCGGGGCGTCGGCCGAGTACTCCTCGTCCTGCAGAAACTCCGGCATGTAGCGCGGATCGCTGCGGTGCTTGAGGATGTGCCGACGGTTCTCACTGTCGAAGTACTCGCTGAGGTAGAGACGGCGGCGCTTACTGCCGCTCCGCTCGCCTTCCACCATCGCCGCTTCGATGGTGTTGCCGAACCACGCCGGCGCGGCTTCGGTCTTGGCATCGCCGGCGAGCTTCGGGCCGACGATGGTGAGGCGCCCGGTGCTGTCGGTGGTTTCGTTGGCGAGCGCCGTCCAGATCGGAGCGATCAGCTGGTTGGGGATCGTGAGCGAATTGCTGATGAGCTCGTGTGCGCGGGTCTGCGCGAAGCCGACCTGGGCGCGGTTGTTGCCGCGGAAGCTGAGGTCGCCCGATACGATCACCCCGCCGATGGCGCCGATCTCACCCCCGAGTTCCTTGCGGTGGGAGAGATCCTGCAGGTACCACTCCGACATCGACGTGATGCCGTCGTACATCCGCAGCTTGATGCGATCGAGGCCGGGGGTGGGGACGGTGACCTGCCGGGTGGTGGTGGCCGCGAGGACGATGCGCCGCGAACAGCCCGGGCACTGCCCGGCGCCGAGCAGGGACTTGTACTGCACCTGCCGCTCGTGCCCGCAGTGGTCACAGCGCTGCATCCAGGACGTACGCAGCGGGCCGGCCATCCGCACGCCTTCCGGGACTTCCCCCGTCAGCGGGTTCAGCACGCGACTCGGCCAGTAGCCCTTGCTCGAGAGCTGCGCCGTCTCGAAGCTGAGTTCGGTGCCGCGCGTCCGCATGTTGAACAGCCAGACGATGCCGGAGCGAATGAGCGCGGACATCCGGTCGGGGTAGCCGCCGAGGTCGCTCATGTAGTACGCCGTGATGGCCCGGTGGGTTTCCCACATGTACTCGGCCGCGGTGGCGAGGAGCGTGGACTTGCCGCTGCCGGTGACACCGATGAGCAGCGTGGAGGTATTGACGTAGCGTGGAGGCGCGGACGGGGCCGGCACCTGGGCGGACTCGGACATGGGGTTACTCCTGCGTGGGTGAATCGGGCGGTGCGATCGTATCCGCGACGTGGGTCGCTGGGTCGGTGGTGAGGTATTCCTGCAGCGTCTCCAGCCCTTCCAACTGCTGGATGCGCTGCGTCAGGGCGTCGAGTGACGGCAACAGCGGGTCTTCGTTGCCGGCGTGGAGCTGCGCGAGGATCAACTGAATGCCGATGTACTCGGCGTAGAGATCGGACGCGCCGCGGAGGGCGTCGGGATCGGGGTAGCCTGTGCACGAGAGCGGTTCACTGTTCAGCCCGCTACCGCTGCTAGGAATACCCGCGGAGGCCTGATCCGACAGCGCCTTGCGTACGATAGCGTCGATCTGCTCGAGGAGATCCGTCGGCGGCAGCTGCGTGGCGCGCGTCAGGAAGGGCTGGAAGGCCGGCATAGCACGACGCGGCGCCCCTGTGGCGACCGTCATCGGATATTCCTTCGCCAGCTGCTTCACATCCCCCGTGACACCAGCAGCTGCCTTTTCAAGCTGTCGTGCGGCTTCATCGAGACAGGGCCGGCACCCATCCGCAATCGGCGTGTGCTGCTCGTTCCCACAGTTCGGGCAGTTCCACGGCGGCTCCGGGCCGAGTCCGCGCCCGGCATAGTGTCGGCCTCCGCTCAGGGTCTGCGCGGCGTGGGTCTTGGCGCTGATGGTGGTTGGGGCGTCGGACATCAGTGTATCTCACGAAGAAAGCGGTGGCGTGTGCCGGCTGCGCTGATCGGGTCTTCCGGCTTGCCCATCCAGGGGGCCCGATGCCACCAGCCTGCGCCTTCCTCGGGCCACGAGAAGGCGCAGTGACTACGGAGGACGGACGCCTACTGCGCGTCGGGCAGTGGAGCGTCGTCGAGATCCGCCGGCGGCACGTCAGCGTCGAGATCCTGCTGCAGGTCGGGCGGCAGGAGATCGAGCTCGCCCTCGTCCGCCGTCACCGGCGGCGCCTCGTCGGGTACGGGGGGCTGTTCGGGGGCCGACGCCGGCTCCGGCGTCTCCACCCGCAGGCTCTCGGGCACCGGGCCGGTGAGGATGTTGACCACGGTGTGTTCGAGCTTGCCTTCGATCTGCAGGCCGAGCACCTGCCGCCCGTCGAAGCGCACCTCGAGGCTGTCTCCGCAGTCGTCGAGCCGCTCGCGCAACTGGTGTACCGTCATGCTCATGTCGTGCCTCTCTCCCCTGAACGTGTCTGTTGTGGTGGCGTTGTGGTGGCGTTGTGGTGGAACGCCGAAGCGAGGAGTAGTCTGCGCTGAACGAGTCCGGACTGTCAAGCTACGAAATGTGGTGGGGGAGGGGACGGCCCACCACAACCGCTTACCCCTCGGCCAGGCGCCGGGCGTGCCGATAGCCCCACTGTCGTGCCATAGCAGCAGCAATTCCGCGGTACGTTTCGCTACGTTGCGCCCAGCGATCGGCTGAGGGGCCGAGTTTGTTCTGGCCGCTTGGCGTCTGATTGCCCCAGATCATGCGCGGCGCCGGCTGTGTGCGCGTGCCGAACAGGATGCCTCCTCGCTTGCGGTACGTCACGTCATCCTCGGTGGGTCCGATACACGCACAGTCTGTGTAATGGGCCTGGCAGAGCGCGCACCACAGCTCGCCACAGCCTTCCTTGCAGGGTTCCATGTCTGCGGCGAACCGGACCATCTCCCAGCCCTTCGGCGGCATGATGGCGGTCGGATAGAGCAGGGGCAGCGCTTTCAGCCATAGACATGTCGTTTTGCTGGCGTCCTCTCCGAACTGCCACGGCTGGATAATCTGACTGGCCGGGCGGATGCGTGTGGAGATCGCCCCCACGGGGTTCTCGAGGGCGATTCGTGGGATAGGTGCATCGAGTAGCGTCCGTACAAACTCCAGGGCATCGTCGGTGAGCTGTGGATCCCGCTTCCCGCGGGTAGTCCAGTGCATCCCAGACGAACACAGGTAGGTGCAGGGCGGATGGAAGATTCCCAAATCCCACCGTTTCGCCTGCAAATACTCCCGCACATCGCCCTGCAGGTGATGCGGACTGCCATCGGCAGCTGGTAGGAGATCACAGGACCACGCGGAATGCCCCCGCGCGCGAAAGGCCTCACGTACCACCCCCGAGAACTCACAGCCGATGAGGACACGCATGGCGCTATTCGTCTCCGCCATCGTCGCCCTGATCCGCCGGCGGTTCCAGCCCGCGCCGCCGCATCTGCTCCAGCTCCGGTTCGTGGTGTGGCCGGCGCAGGATGAAGTTCAGCGCCTGAATCGGATCCTCCCAGCCCACCTCGCGATTGCAGATGGGCAGGAACTCGCAGCGGTGATTCGCGCCGTAGCGATCGCACTGCCAGGACTGCGGGAACTCGCGATCGAGGAACGCCTGCACGTCCACATGGGTCCAGTCCCCGCCCACGTCCGGGTCGCTCAGGAGCTGGAAGAGATCCCAGAGGGCCAACCGTACCCGCTCCTCCGCCGCCACCCAGCCGCGGACGTACGCCTGCACGACATGGGTACGGGGCAGCAGGGGGCCCACCGTCAGCACATGCGCCTGTCGCTGTTCGCTGGTCATGCCGAGTACCCAGGCTTCGACACCGCCGGGGAACTGGTCCACCATCGCCTTCTTGTAGCTCGGGCCGAGACGACGAGTACGAGTACCGTCCCACCATTCGTACTCGCGCTGCCAGTCGGGCGGCTCGAGCGGAGGCGAGCCGGGGTTCAGGTAACCGTACACCAGCCGACTGTCCTGATACTCCGGGCCGGTGTAGGTACGCCCGATGTCGCCCGCCGCCTTCTCCTTCTTCCGCGGCCCTTTGCTGAGGCCGTGGACGTAGGTGGCGCTGATGCTCTGTCCCGTGCGGGCTTCCCAGCCGAGGGCGCCGACGTAGGGCTGGATCGCGGTCTGCCAGCGATTCGCCCAGGTGTTCGGGGCGCCGCCGAACGTCTTGAACTCGTGGTAGGCGAAGTACCCTGGGGTAGCCCGCCGCTCCCCGATCCAGTCGGCCTTCGTCTGAATGCCGATGCCCTGACACTCGCGCGCGTCGTGATCCGCCTGCGTGCCGATGCCGTCTCCGAGGCCGCAGGTACAGCCGGCAACGAGTACCTCCTCCTCTTCGACATGACGCACGAGGTACTCGTCCAGCATCGCCGGGAGCTTCTCGAGCACCCAGCACCAGACGAGCCCTTCGATGAGGATGCGCTGTTCGGCCGCGGTGCGCTGCAGCTGTTCGTCGGCTTCCCAGTATTGCAGGCCACGCGCGGCGATCATCTCGTCGTACTCGCGATGTGCGGTCTGGATCCCCTCGCGCACCACCGCATGCGGCGGCAGCTGATCCCAGGCTTTGCACCACGTCAGGATGTGACCGAGGGCGGTGTGGAACATGCTTCCGGTCGCCAGCGGGACGGAGATACGTCGTCGCTGAATGCCGTAGCCGTTCGGGCCGAAGGCGGTGGAGAGGTAGGCGGCACGCGCGCAGCGTCCGCTACGGAGCTCCTGGCGGCTGCGGTCGGTGAACAGCAGCAGGCTTGGCGACCCTAAGATGACATCAGACATTGGGCAGGCCTCGTACGGGAAAGGGGAGCGAATCGTAGCACTGAAACGGTGGATGTTAACGGGCGAGGGCGGCGAGGGCGGCGCGGGCCTCGTCGCGTTCGCGGGTGCGCTGCGCTTCCGCTTCTTGCCAGAACAGCGCCTCGCCACGAGCGGCCGACAACTGCGCGTCTCGCTCGGCCACCTCGCGGGAGAGGCGGGAGAGGGCGCGTTCCAGCTTCTCTATCCGCACGCGGTATCGGTAGATGTCGGGCACGTCGCCGTCGCAGTTGTTCCCGACAGCCGACTGCACCTCGCGGTAGATGCGCCGGTATTCGGACAGCTTGAGCGTTTCCCGCGCCACGAGCGCCGGGATGTCGTGGTCAGCCACGGCGAGACTCCTTCCGCCACGTCTCACAGATGGCGCTGATGTCTTGGGCGTCGTTTGCCAGCCGTATGATCAGGTGGAACGTGGCCGGGTCCTCGCTGAACCAACTGGCGTCTCGCAACAGGCGTTCACGCACGCCGCGCTGCCCCTCTGCCACCGCCCGAGCCCACCACGGCCGAATGATGCGCTCGTTTGCTTCGTGGAGCACCCACCAGCACAACCCGAGCAGGATGAGCAGCGCCGCCACGTAGCCGAGAATCCAGACGCCTGCGTTCATGAACAGCAGGTAGTCGAACTGCGTTAGTTGGTCCTTGGTCGGCATGGGGCTACTCCTGCGCCTTCCGGCGCGCATCGGCGGCGAGCACAGCCTTGTAGACGTCGATCTCGGCGTCTGGCATCTTGCCGCGCATGGCTTCCAACCGCTCGTCAGCCGACTTAATGGCGTCGAATCGTTTGCCGTAGACGGTTGCCATGTCAGCGGGCGGCGGCTCCACGGGCGCAGCGGGCTCCGGCGCTCGGGGCGCGAGGGCGGCAGCCACGTCAGCATCGACGCGGGCCTCGGGGCGGTTCTGCGCTTCCCACGCAGCCCACGCGGCGGGCTCCTTGTCGGCGGCAGACGGCCCGTCGAACGTCCACGAGTCGTCACGGTGCCAGACGGCCATGAAGCCAGCCCGGAAGGCCAGTCGCTCGGCCTCTCCGGTGGGTTGGGTGGCGGCGAGGGCGGAAACCGCGACGTGATACGGCGTCCAGTAGCCATCGGGCATCGGCGTGAGCAGCGGCTGCGTCGGCGTGGTCAACTGCCACGTCACGCCGTAGCGGGGTAGCCCTGCCAAGTCGATACCTTCGAGTAGGCCCTCCCCGACAGCGGGCGCAGGGGCGGCC
>JACCDT010667171.1_pt1 | contig 47581 bp, 40 predicted proteins | sample 7446291 | NCBI WGS metagenome assembly JACCDT01 (sample SAMN15323446, study PRJNA562643) | freshwater metagenome | isolation source: river surface water | place: USA:Blue River Watershed | collected 2017-08-17
ATGAGTATGCAATGAGTATGCAATGAGTATGCAATGAGTATGCAATGAGTATGCAATGAGTATGCAATGAGTATGCAATGAGTATGCAATGAGTATGCAATGAGTATACGACATGTTACCGTACACTTGTACGGCATAATGTGCACTCGCTATATAATCGCGCATCTCTTTCTCATTCACGCACTCATTCACGCACTCTCTCTCTATTAGACTCTCTCTCTCTCTCTCCTGCCTTTGTCTATCCGTCACACACGTATAATGCGTTATACACTCACAGAATCGGCCCCCGTGCGGTTAGTTGGCACTTTCAAGAAGGCCAAAGTCGGTGTGTATGTGGAGTTTGACATTCTCGTTTCGCAATGGCTGGCCTACAAGAATGAAACGGCCAAGAAAAAGAGCCGCAAGTTTATCCACATTTCAAAGATTTGTTTGAGTCCCAACAATGACAACGCAACCGCCGTGTTGGAAAGGTTCAATCTACGCATGGACAACTGTGCAGACGCGTCTTCCATCAAGCTCCCTGTCATCGACAACCAACTCGCAAAGGAGTTGTTTTACGATCAGCCCAAGTACAATTCAGCGATCGAAAACCATATTGAGATTCTACATGCGATCGACGACAAAGGCACGGTGACCGATGTGAACACAGCGTTGGTTGCATATTGGCCGAAGATATCCAACGATTCCAAGGATTCCAAGAAGCGCAAACACGAGGAGGAGGGCGGTGAAGAAGAGGGCGACGAAGAGGAAGATGGCGATGATGAGGAAGAGAGCGATGATGGCTCGGGAGAAGCAGATATGCAATATGAACGCGCCGACACCCCTGGAAAGGCTACCTAAAGCAGGCTCGCCATGAAAAAAATTGATATGTGCATACACACAACACATAACAAGCGATGTATGTGATCAAGCGAGAGACCTCCCTCGATCATGCATAAGTACGTAAAGTTTGTCTGCGCCGACCTTTTGGCGATCGAACACATCTTTATAAGCGTTGACGATCATAAGCACGGTGGCGGGCCGTTGATTGTGGCGGTGGACCATGTAATCGACAAGACACGTTCTCCGCCAGCGAAGCACCGCCGACCCACGACAGCGTACGTCGTTGTCTCTGGCGACACGCGTGAAAGCCTTTCCAGATTGTGGGACGAAGAATTGAGTTCGATTTTGACGGTGGAGTCGAAGCCATTGCTGCGACACCACGTGAGCGACGACGTATCCGCCATGATCAAGGCGCAAGTCGATGCGCAGCTCCTCAAAGGACAACAATTGAACAGGGCCAAGGCAAAGAGCTCATGCGGCGCTACGTGGTATGCGATTGATATGGCAGATGGCAAGATGGCGAGCGTGTCGCAAAAGGTATCCATGGACCTAGAGGTTGCTTTCTCGCGTCCTGACGACAATTGCATGGTCCGGACAAGAGTCATCGACGCCGATAACCCAATTGCAAAGGAAGCCGCCAAGAACGGCACCGTGGCGTTTGAGTGCGTCATGGCAGTGGATGTCGCGGACAAGCAGGTGATCGGTGTTTACAACCGGACATGCCGCATGTATGCGCAAAAGGACGAGAACGAATACGAGGATTACACGTACCAGATGTTGTCGGACAGCACCATGCAGCTTCGTATTGGCAACTTGGACGTCATCGTGGACGTGCTTCCGATAAGCAACCCATTGGCGATGGTAAACGACCCCTACGGAACCGGTCAAGCCAACTGCACGTTGAAGCAGTTCGTTAGGGTCGTGATGCGCCATGGCAAAGTCCGTAAGTTCCATGTCGTCGTAGCGGCTATCGCCGCGAGGCGCATTCGCGCGGGCGACACTGTGACATACGATTACGGATCGCGATATTGGCCCAACTGGAGCGAGTCACAGCGTGTGCGCAACAAGGTTTGCCGCAGCATATGCAGCAAATTGTCGAGCATCAAGTCGGCGTGCGATGTGCCGGTCTGCACATGATGTCGTTGTCAACATATATGTTTTCTTTCTTCTTTTGCACAAAGAACAAAAGATAAATATACTTACGGGTGTGGCGACTCTACTACTTGGACACCTCCTCGATCTTGACCTTGTTGTAGAGCACGCCGCGCACGAGCTCAATCACCTCTGAGGTGTTTGCTGACTCGGTGTTCGCTGACTCGGCAGAGCTGTAACTTGGGCTGGACCATGTGTTTCCAGAGTCGATAGTGATGGAGGAGCTGGAGCTGCCCAACTTGATGCTCTTCATGTTCTTGAGCACAGCATCGACGGCAGGAGTGTCCTTGACGTCAACCTCCTTGTCGTCGTCGTCGTTGTCGTCGCACTTGGCCATGATCTTGGCCTTGTTCCTCGCCTCGACAATCTTGCGCTTGAGGTCATCAATGTTCTCCAACATGTACTTGGAAAAGCCATTGATGCCATGCTTCCTTGCTTCGTTCTTGGCATCCGACAGTGTCATGTTGCGCACGTCCACGGGGAACGTGTGATACTGCTCCACCATGTGCTTCACCAGCTTATCCCTGTTGGCCTTACCCTTCAACTGTTGCGTCAATCGGATGCCGTTGTTCTTGCACATGGCGTACAGATCCTCCAAGTTGTACGCTGACGACATGAGGACATCCTTCCGCATAACATCCCGCACATTCGCATCACGGATATTGACTGCCATGATTGAGACTGTAAAGTTGTCGTGAGACTGTAAAGTTGTCGTGAGACTGTAAACTGCGTTCAAAGCACACGGTTACTTGACTCTTGACGGTGGGTTTGTAAATTCTAGACATGCCTTAACACGTTTTCAATTTTTTTCATAGGGCGACGTTGTTCCTCCTTCTTTTGCTGTGACTACTCACCACAGTCCACAAAAAACCAAAAAGAAATTTTATTATAGATACGGTCATAGGAATTCACTTAGCCCTTTGAGAGCTACGCCACGATCTTGTCGATCGTCTTCTTCTGGGTCTGAATGACCCTCTTGATCACATCGGTGTCCATGTTCTCACCCGCCGCCGCCCTGAGCATGCGCAGTTCGTCGACGGTGATCGTGGAGACATCCTTGTTGACCTTAGCAGCCTTAGCCTCGGCCTCCGCCTTAGCCTTAGCGTCAGCCTCCGCCTTAGCCTTAGCCTTTGCGACTAGATCGAGCAGGTAGTCATTGTTCACGGTCACCGTCTCGGCGTCAGCCTGAAGGTCGGGGTCGGCATCAGCCTCCGCCTTCTTCTTCGCATCAAGGATCTGGCGCGCCATCTCGATCCTGTTGTTGATAGGATCGTTCTCGAAACCCTTCTCGAACACGATGCCGTACTCGCGGAACGCGTACTTGATCATATTCTTGATATCGAGCTGCAGAATCTGACGCAGATCTGGTTCAGCCGCCATCACGTACATGTACTTGGCAAGCTTCTCCTTGTCAGCCGCCCTGAAGTTGCCGGAACCCGTGACGCTGTAACCCCATCCACCTGCTTTGATGGGATGCCTGTTCTTCTCGCACAAGGCCTTGAGCTGGGTGATAGTCAAATCCTCCAACTTTTCCTCATACTTGCGGACCTTCATGTCACACTCCATCGCAACCAGCGAGCGGGTATTGAGGGTGGAAACAGACGACGCGGAAATGGTCGACATGGTGCTTTGTTTGTTGTTTGATTGCTTGTTTCGAAAACTGATAGGCAGTTAGAGAATCGAGAGATTGCAACAACTTGTAAAGCTTTGTGAAATACAAGATGCCATATGACATTTTCAAATTTTTTGGGGGGTGAACGTTGTACATGCATAAAGATTCGTGTATACTTGGTGTTTTGTCCGAACTGTCAAAGTCATAGGCCCTTTTGAAAACTCTTTCAAGCTTTCTAGGAACAGATCCTCTAAAATATATTTGTCACAATGGCTCGAAAAACCTGGATCGGTTGTCAAATTTTCATGATTCTCATGATGACACTATTCACAATGGGTTATTCTGACGTTATCGATTATGAGTGGGATGTGCGTTTTTCGAGAGAGAATGCCACAGTTGCCACATCGGTTCCAACAATCGATGCGTCAACCTCCTCTAATCTAAACATCCCCAATGATCATATGGTCATCGTTCACAGACATGTGGATAACAGGGGCGTCATTATGATGAGTTCGACGTCGTCCTCGAGGCGCCTCCAACAAGCGGTGAACGGTGCTCTGTGCTCATCTACAGATGCATCAGCAAGTGCTGTGTTCGCTTGCACAAATGCAGTGCGCCAAGATCCTAGCATCATGTCTGGTGCATCTTGCTATGCTGCTGTGCAAGCCTCACTAACCACCCCTCGCAGAGGCGCGTTGACGTGGTCCACTCGCCTTGCCACAGCGGCCGTTGCACATAACGATCGTATGGTCGCGACAGACACAATGAGCCACCAACTTCCAGGCGAAGCATGGTTTGGAGATCGCGTAAAGGCCGATTCGGGTTACCAGTATAACGGGTTGGGCGAGAACATTGCAGCGGGGTACCCGTCCGCACGCAGCGTCGTTTCAGGGTGGTTTTGCTCAGAAGGACATCGTAACAACATGTTTGGATGTGGCTTTACAGAAATCGGCATTGCCTCGCGGAATGGATACTACACTCAGATCTTTGGGTGCCCCGCAGGCGCATCCTCTTGTGGGTCATGTGGCGTGTCGAGGCCACCTTCGCCTTCGCCGACTGTAGCACCTTCGCCTTCGCCGACTGTAGCACCTTCGCCTTCGCCGACTGTAGCACCTTCGCGGTATGTGGAGGTTCGTCCTGCACACGTGGTTGGCAAATGCCTGGACGTCCAAGATGACGGCACACGTCAACGCGTTGTGCAAATGAGTTGCAACCGAACTCGCCCGCTGCAACGGTTTCAACTTGTCGACGCTGGTGGCGGCTTTACGCTTGTGCGTGATGCTCGTGGTCGTTGCATGGACATCCAAGGATCATCTACACAAGATTTCGCCCGTATCAATGTGTGGCCGTGTCACGGTGGCAGCAATCAACAGTTTCGTATCGCTTACTTTTCATCGACGAATCGCGTCCACTTGAGGCCACGGCTAGCGCCGACCAAGTGTGTTGACATTCTTCGCGCGAGCACGGCGAATGGCGCGATCGTGCAACAACTGGCCTGCAACAGCACTGCCTTGAACCAAGCGTTCGCCATTCCTGCGCGCGCTTGATCAGACTATTCTTTCAATGACTTGACCTCGATGTAAACCGAGTGCCCCAAGTGTGTAATGTAATGCGGTAGAGAGGACGCAACAAAAACATCTGCATGTGTTCAAAACATAAACAGAAGCAGCAAGAGACATGATCAAGATAGTGGAGGAATCCATCACTGAAAATGAAAACCAAAGCCATGCGTTGTCATTCGAGCCTCAAGTAATCCAGTGCATCCTTCGCACAATGAATGAACCCCGTGTCTCGCAAATGCAAACAGACGAGGTGTCCGCTTCGTTGGACGAGGAATGCGCGAAATTGCGCGAGCAGTTTAGGTTGCGGTTTCAAGGCAAACACGACAAGATCTTGGAGGATCTGCACGTCATAAACAACACGGGCATTATTTGCACTACAGGAGAGCTTTCGCGCATCCGTTTGCAAAAGCTGGTGGACAGATTTCGCGCCGAGCGCCTCATGCGCGTACGCTTGATGCAGTTGATATTGTCATCACGTCTAGAAAAACGTTGTCCAGAGGTTCGTGATGCATCGTGTTCGTGTTCAATCGGGAATGATGATGAGGTTGTTGATAAGACCGTCGCAAAGAAGTCATCGTCGAGGTGCGGTCGAATGGCGATATCTAGAATATTTTCACCATGCAAAAGACCCATCGTGCTATATGACGGCGCGGGAGTCGAAGAAACAGCTGCCGGTGTTGCTGTTGCGGAATTGGCATCTATGCAACGATGAAGATGAAGATTATGAGGTTAGCAAATACCTCCCCTCGTCGACTCTAAAACTGCATTTTTCGATTGTGGAAGAGCATCACACGAAATCGGCAAGTGAACCACCATCCGTCGTGTATGAACTCCTTGACAACCGTGCCATTTCTGCGACCAGTGATGAAACCCTTCTCACTGGTGAGACATCGACTGTCGTTGTGTCTCTTTTTGACAGTCGACGCGTGCATCCCTTGACGCAAGGCATTTTGTACGCGGCCGTTCAGACCGGCCGCATGCGCATCATCGCCGCGCGTCCAGAGGACCAAGTCATTCTCCAAAGCCTTCGAATCCCATTCGACCCAATTGAGCAGCTCGTCACCGTATTGAAACGGCCCAGCCATCAACGATACATTTCAGGGCTTAAACTCATTACCCGACTCACGGAGAACAGACGATACGAAATCGTCGACACGGACATTATCAAAGTTTACTTGACGGATCACGTACATATCTTTATCGCGTCGGGCGAGCGCACAAGACACTTTTTTACATCTGTACGACCATCGACAACGCCATTCGTGCTTGTAACGCACAACAGCGATGTTAACATTGACGAAAGCTATTTGCGTCATGTTGTCAATGCACCCAACAACATGTTGGCGTGGTTCACAGAAAACTTGTGTATTCCACCGACACATGCGCATCGTTATGCCATCCATTGCCTGCCCATGGGTATTGCTAACAGTGGCTGGCCGCATGGGGACATGGATGCCCTTGCAACTGCCGTTGTTCGTTGCCAACGTGTGCTCAACAACAACAAAAACAACGTAAAAAATGATGGCGTGTACCTCGGATGTGACGTGGCTACAAACCCAAGGGAGCGCAAGCCTCTCAAAGACAATCTGGCGGGGCGCTACGGTTGGCAAGACCAGCGCATGAGTTATCGAGAATACTTGCACCATCTTGCATCATCATTTTCGTATTGCTTTTGTCCGGCGGGGGTAGCAATCGATACACATCGGTTTTGGGAATGCCAATATTTGGGCGTCACTCCTATTGTCAAGCGCAATGCTTGGTCAGCTCATTGGCGCGATAAGCTTCCGATGATTGAAGTGGACGATTGGAACGACTTTGAGCAACGTTCTGAAAGAAATGATTACCAACACAATTCAGTTGGAACATATCATTTTACACATCATTTACTTGACGTCGAGTACTACGTCCGCGCGATAGTGACCACCGCTCTGGAGCATCCTCGTGTAACCGGCATCTACAATCAGGCCTTTGTATCAATGAAACATCGAATTCACGTGTGTGTCGTGTCGAATAAACCCGAAAACAAAGTGTTGCGCCAGATGCAATGTGATGCCCGCGACCTTGGATGGACATCATTTCATGTATTGAGCGAGCCGGACATGAAGATCGGTCATGGCATTGGCCACGGGATAAAAGTGCTACTTCTTCAAAAGTTTTTGGATGTCTTGCAAAGAAGCAGCGGCGATGATGATGATTCCATAATCTTGTTCTTGGACGCTCATGACGTCCGTTTGATGGGCAGTCCATCCGAAGTTTTTACGCGCTTCAAACGCACCAAGACCCGTATCCTCTTCTCCGCCGAAAAAAACTGCTGGCCAGACGTTGATCGCGCGCCCCAGTTTGTGTTTGACCCCACATCGCATCGTCAAGTCGTGTACCGGTACTTGAACAGCGGTGGATACATCGGTTACGTCAATTCCCTGCTCAAACTGTTCAAAGACAACGAGCACGTGTATCTCGACAATGCGACTGATGATCAACGATATTTTACGACGCTTTACTTGCGGCATCAACGTGAACCCGAGCGGATTAAGCTTGATACGCGTTGCGAACTCTTTCAATGTCTCTTTCTTGCACACGCCGACGTGTGCCCATCATCTCTGATGAACAAGGTCTACGGGACGCGACCCGTCATATTCCATGGCAATGGAGGCAACAGCGATGGCGACACTGTCTTCAATCAACTTGTGATAACGCGTCACATAGATGCCGTTCCTCTTGACAGAGAATAAATTTGAAAACCACATCGCTATCTCGTGGGGTATCACAGTTATCGTCGAATAGCGCAAAATGGCAACGAACCTGTGTGACCCGAAGCTCGTAGTTGTGTGCGATCCTGTGGTCGTGACAACGTTGCTCCGCCTCGACAACCTGAGAGTCGACATGTTACAGGCAAAAGGTACTGCGCCGCAGCAGGCCGTAGGCCTTGTTGACGGACTGTCGGACCTAGTGCTTCGGCTCACAGCCGCTGATATCGAGCGTGTAAAGCCTCAGTTGCACACGCTTGCAAAAAAATTGAAATCTAATTGAAATCAAATTGAGACTCTATCTCGCTTGCAGAAAAATGACGACGATAACCTTGACGTTCCCCTCGTTGGATCATGTGGACAACCTGATCGCACAACTCAACAACGTTGCAAACAGGAAACGCCGTGCATCGGGTCATTGTCAACACGATAATGAAAAGATTCGTTTGTGCATCGATCGGCCCATTGGGGTCACGATGGAGTACATAGGCGATAACGTCACCGATGTGTCGGATCCAGGTTCATCTGACTTTAGTGACGATGTGAGATATGGCGATGTCGGTTCTAAACTGGTGTCGTTACTTGCATCGACTGTTCAGGTGATCAATGAAATGGATGATGATGCCTTGCGCGACGCCGCCCTCCATGTCATAATGAGTTTGATGGCATGGTGAAACAACTTGAGCAACTTGAGCAACAACAAGGCACACAAAAAAATTGAATTTGTTATTTCAAGACTCATTTCTTTCAACAGAAGCAACACGATCTACTGCGATGGCCGCCGCTCCCAACTTGGTCTTGATGGCACTGTTGTATCGTCTATTGCGCATTCCCGCCGATGTGGTGGATGCAGCAAAGAAAAAGGTCGTATTTGTCGAGATGTTTGCCGGTTCGTGCACCATGTCCAAAGTGGCGCGCACACTGGGATGCTCTGCCACACTGTCTTTTGACGCCCTTCATGAGAGTCCCGCTGACGTGAAATGCGATATTCGTGATAAGCTTCACATGACTGCGCTCAAGGCGTTCGTCATAAAGTGGATGAAGCAGGGTTGTCTCGTCATCGGTCACCAATCTCCACCGTGCAACCAGGTGTCGCGCGCGGCAACACGCAAAGGCACACGGGACCTCGCAAAGACCGCGACGTACCTCATTACTTCAGCCGACATGATGGCACCATTTGCGGCGTGGACCGTCGAGAATCCAGAGTCGGAGTATGGTCTCTTTCGCATGGTCGACAACTCGGTCTTGACAGCGACCAAAAAGTGGTTCAATGCGCGGAAGAATGCCTTGGGTCAGACCGTTGAATGGCCTTCTGACAGCCAGATTAAGCGCATCCGCGAACTATTGCGTCTCCAGGTGGGGGTATTCTATTGTGCCTTTGGCAGCAACCACCCCAAACCCACACGCATCGGTGTCAACAGTAAGGCGCTCAAATCCGATCTCTTGAAGTCCAGCAATGGCGTATTCAAGGTGTCATACAATGAAGTCTTTCGCCCTACCGACTGTCCTCACGCTTCCTCCGGAAGGACCGGACACGCGTGCAACCGTGTGACCCCCGACGCGAGCATCCCCAACAACCTCGCCAAGACCCTCGTAGAGAGCATGATGCGGGTGGCAGAGGCCAACAGGAGCGTGGTCGTTGGCTTGCTTCGAACGATGGAGGCCATGAGCCTCGACCAACTTAACCATCGATATGCAAAGCACATGTCCAAGGTCATCGCGTACTTGCCCGACGCCGGGGTTTCCCTAGGCATTTTCGGAATGAAGGTCGATGACGAAACCGAACCCACGCCGGAGCCTGCGTTGGAGATCATGACACCTCCTCTCCTGGCATCAGTTCCCACATACCCAATCAAGCCGCACGAGGATCAACACATGTATGAGGTCTACGACCGCATCGTAATGCCGTTGAACCTATTGCGTAGCCCGGGCGTGTCAGCTTGGTGGTTCAGTGACGACGACAAGGAGGGTACGATAATGACTACCAACGAACTCATCGGCGCCTTTGAGGGCTGCTACTTCCACGTGGGCACGGATTCGTATGGCGGATTGCTTACGTCAATCGCGATCACCCACCGTGTCGACGTTGACCGTGACCACGTCACTTTCATTGGTATGCCATGTGGCATGATGAGTGCATACGATACCGTAAACAGCGCCTCGAAGAAGATGGCAATGGTGTACGTGCCTGGCGAACGTGTCATTGCAGTGAGAGTGCCAAAGCACGATATTCCTGAGGCCAAACGCACGTCGATCGGCGAGGAATGCTACTTCTTGGGCTGTCGGTCTAGGACGTTTGAGGCATGCGGTTTGAAGGTCACGTCTTGCGACGACCCTATACCCGAGTACGCAGTGTGTGCACTCAACATTCCGCAGGCCATCTCGGTGGATGCGGACGTCATGCGGGACATGCGGGCAGCCACGCGATTCGATGCGTAAATGGAGATGTATCGGGATATTTTTTTCTCTAAAAAAATGCCGTATTGTACGACTACATTCCTACATTGTACTGTACTGTACTGCAAAAAGAAGTGACTGGAGGAACACAAAACACTGCCCAAAACACTCTCAGATAAAAAGACTCATAAAGACTCTCAAATCAATCACTCTTAAATCAATCACTCTCAATCTCATCAGTCAACCACCTTCATGTGACAAAATGAGCGCATTCTGTCCATTTATTTGGGGTGTGATCGCACAACACGCAGACACGTTTGAGGATGCTTGGGCTATATCACGCTTGAACTCGAGCGCGTTGCAGATTCGACGCGATCCTTGTGTCATATCGCGCCTGATGGTGCGTCTTTTGGGCATCGAACGCGCCCTCATACACGCTCAGTCTCCTCCTTATCATCATCTGCTTCGAATCGGACGATATCCTGCGCCACAGACTATAGTCTCGCGCATTTTGATCGACAATGAACATTGTTCGGTTTCTCTCCTCGGTCGGCCGTTGATTGTTGCCGCGGCCAAGGGATGCGTCCAAGTCTTGAGCGTCCTTTTGCCCCAATGTGCGGAAGTCATCAATTATTGCCAAATTCACAAATCCACACGGAACACATTTTATGACGGTACAACGCCTTTGATTTGCGCCGTCGCCGCCGGGCACATCGACGCTACACGCTTGCTCATTTGTTGTGGTGCCGATGTCAACAAAGCAGACAATCACGGATGGACGCCCTTGGTGCACGCTGTGGCGTCTCACCGCGAGGATTTAGCAATTCTGCTTGTCGCGATGGGCGCCAATCACAAGGTCACATTCACCATGCCCGACAATGATATGGAGGTTATGACGCCTTTGACATTATCCATCCACAACAAGGACAAGTCGATGCTACATTCGCTCATCAACGTTTGCAATATCGACCCGACATGGGTTCCGCATCCGCCATTGGGTACTTCTGAAACTTGGACCGAGTATGACTGTCGCATGTCGCCCATGATATGTGCGGTCATGGGCGAATTTGTGGAGGCTATATCGCTATTGGCCAATCGCGCGCGCGGATTGTTGGATGTGCGTGATCAGTTGGGCAACACACCTCTTCACATTGCAGCAATCCACGGACGACTCGCCGCGGTGACGGCGTTGATAGAGGCGGGCGCAAATGCGGACGCGACGGGGCAAAACGGCAGAACACCCCTCATGGAGGCTGTTCGCCTCGGCCACGAAGACTGTGTCAGCGTCCTTCTTGAATCATCCGCAGAGCTCACGCGTGTTGATGCTTACAACAATGGTATAATCATGCACGCCACCATGTTTCCGTGTGCGGCTTCACCATCCTGTGTCAACATCATACGGCGCCTGTTAAGAGCCAATGTGCCCTGGAACCAACGAAACCTGCAAGGGCGCACGCCTCTTATGGAGGCTGCGCGCCATCTGTCGGCGCCCTGTGTGTTCCTTCTCTTACAACGTGACTATACACAAATTAATGACGTCGATAGCCATTTGTTTACACCCTTGCATCACGCGGCGCAATGCAGTAACGTAAATGCGATGGCGGTTCTCCTCACGGCAGGCTCCTGTGTGTACAAAACCGACCATCAAGGTCGTTCTCCCTTGATGATTGCAGCAAGATATGGAGGCAGCCTTTTGCGCATCGCCGACACGTGCGCCGTACTTGAGCTGCTGATCGATGCCGGCTCGGACGTTCATATGCGAGACATTCATGGAGCGACAGCAACAGACATGGCACGGCACATCGTTGAACAGTGGGTAGCATCTGCATCAAACTTTCCCGTCTTATCACAACGTCGTGCCACGATTCTAAAGGCCGCAACTGAGGCAATGCGCATCGTCGATATTCTATTGCGTCACACTTTGAGGTAAAAGACTTGAACAACAACCGCGGTTGCATCCTTGATATAAATTTGTACAATACGGCATAAAACTCACTGGAATATGTGTAACAATCACAATCAGTTTACACAATTTACAGCTGAAATGGAAAGCAAGACCAGTGCTGCTTTGAACATATCGGATGCAATACTTGACTCGATCGTCCACCATAGTGATGACCAGTTCATCGATTCTACATTGACTGACAACAACACGAAGGAAGAAGACCATGATGTGGTATTCGCGGATGCAATCGCACAGTTTGTCGCAGATTGTTGCGATGCCATCAATCACGTCATGAGTCATCCTCGCGACGTGCCATTGAGCATCCTTCCAGACGCTCAAATAGCCAACCTATTGGATCGATGGGGATGCACATCGACCCACGTACGTCACGCAATCATGAAGTTGAACTTTGCGTTGTTGATCAAATATGTATTGATCGTCGAAGAGACCGATGCAATTGTTGATGCTACTGAAAATGCTGATGCTACTGAAAATGCTGATGCAACCATAGAAAATAGCAACAGCAAATCGCTTCGCTTGACGTTTATCGCGGGTTTAAAACGGCTTGTTGCAAGTGGCATGCCCATTGGTGCGCTGTCGGCACTCCAACGCGTCGTACAAGCCGAATCGACAATTTACGACATGCGGGTATCGGGTGGCATACCTGCTAGCACCCGGGACTTTGCAGAGGCTCTCCGGCTGCGGTGTGAATCTCTCTATTTCACAGGCGTCGCAGGGTTCCGCGTGATGGCTAGCGCGAATCCATCGTTGTTCGCACAGCTTTGTGTCGATTTGAACAAGGAATTTGGCGTATGCATGCACCTGGCGGGCATGTGCGTGATTGTCGTTGGACTCATGGATGACCTCAAAGATTACAAAGTAGACCTTGAAAGGAACATTCCCAGCCCCGCCGTAGTCTGTATGAGCAAGTGCATCAAGGCCGTCGTGGCCGCGTTGAATCTCTTGAAAGACGCCGAACCCGCGTTGTTCCATGTGCTTCGCCCCGCTATCGCTGCCGAACTTCACGATATCCTTGCCCAATGGCGTTTAAAAGATGCCACAGAAGACACGTTGCGCTTTGCAGAATTGTTGTTGCAAGAGGCGGCGTTTGCACGGTACATCAAGGCCGCCACGCGCGCCAAGGCAGACCCAAATACGCGCATCTCTCACTTGGCGGACGAATTTTGTCTACTGCCCGACGTGGGCGACGTGTTTGAACGTATGATCCTTGCAAAAAATAAATGAAGAAGAGACGACACATCATTTTTTGAATTTGACTGTAATATCAACGGCATCGTATGCAGTGAACGGCAATTGCATGGTCGCGTTGTAGTCGATGTCGCCGCCATTGATATCATATTCAAACAAGCGGATCTCAGAAAGCGATGCGATGTTGTTCAGGGTGTACATACAATCCATGGTGGCCGTGGTGCAGTTTGATGCGCTGTTTACGACTCGAAGCATGACTTTCCAAGCACATCCTCTATCATCGGCCGCACGGTCATAAAGCATCAGGGCATTGACGCGAATAGCATCAAAGTCATCGTTCTTGAACTCGCATGTCAACATTTGCATGTCCTCCATCACCGCATCTCGTGCTGTCGAGGCGCTGCGCTCAGCCAGAATACTTGGCAAATGACGGGACAGTGTATTGAAGAACGCCATCATGCATTTTTTGTTTGCCGTCGTCATCTTTTTCGTCAGTTGAGCGCCCCCGGGAGTTGCGAGAACGGACATTCAAATTTCCTGATCGTCTATTCTTCAGATTTGATGACAGCCTGAGCGAGGACTTTTTTTACTCGGTAAAGTGTATGATGGTCTCACAAGTATACGCATACCTGTAATCCGAACGACATGTCTAGCGTGACGCTTGGAGCGAGTGTACGTGCATTGCAAACCGCCGTACCCATTGGCACAATTGTGGCCTTTTGCTCTGCATCTGCGCCCACTGGATGGCTTCTGTGCAACGGCGGATCCTACAACGTGGCCACCTATCCTGCATTGGCTGCAGCACTGGGCCAGGCGTCTGGGGGCACGTTTACGCTTCCCAACCTCACGGACGGGTTCTTGAGGGGCTCGTCCACCTTCAACTCGACGCGTGCTGGCACAGACTCTGTCACCTTGACCCAAAACGAACTCCCATCGCACACGCACAGCGCCAGTGCATCTATCGCGAGCGTGGGAGACCATACCCACACTTTTGTTCAATCCAGTGTTCAGTATTACAACGAGGGCAATTATAATGGTGCGCAAAGCAAGCAAACACAGGCATGCGTGTTCGACAAGCAATCCACTGTCAACACCGGCTCCGGCGGCTCACACACTCACTCGGCTACCGTTAGCATCACCAGTACAGGTACCGGTGCCGCGTTCAATATATTGCCCGGCTATTACAGCGTCGTTTACATCATCAAGGCGCTTTTATGAGAACTTTTTGCGAATCTTTCAACTGAATTTGAGAGAATCAATTTCTTGTCATTTTTATTGATGTACGTATACATTACGCAAGCATGGCAATGAATAGCCCTCGGCCCGGTAATCTCAACTTGAATCTAAATCCAAAGGATGTCAATGCGGCAGTCCTGCAGATGACGATAGGCTACCTTATGAACCCTGAAGAGGAGGGGGGCGTCAATACATTTGTTGAAAAGAGGAGTGGAACAGAAACGGTCGAAAAGGACGTGAACACGGGTGTATTTGCCGATGCACTTCCTGATTTGTACTTGATTGACGAGAACGCCCGAGAGAAGAGTGGTGGGGGTGGGGCCACAAACGCCTCAAAAAAGCCATCCACGATGAAGCAACGAGCGCGGCGAATCTACGAATCAGCGTGGTTTGGCATCCTTTTGACATTGATCGTTACAATGGGCGTGGTGGCCATGGCCGCAGTGTTCATGATTCCGGGCATCATATTGTCCACGATTCATGGCGTATGGAACTCGGATCTGCTCCGATGTAGGCGCATGGGATTTCGCGACATTGCATATCGCGTCAATTACTACAAGTGCATGCGAAAGACGAGAGAACTTGAACGGTTGAACAAGTTGAACAAGTTAAAACCTTTGCACCATAACGCATACACGATCGTGCCATCATCAATCGGCGGAGGTACAACACAAGAACAAGAAGAAGATGCGGACCAGTTTTTATATGTTCAGCGTGATGCGCTTTGTTGTGTCTTGGCTCTAATCATTGCGTCACGCTACAAGGACAAGACGGAATATATCGAAAAATGTTTGGTGGCCTTGCTGATCAATCCCGACTTTTTATTCATGCAAGAAGATTCATCGTCGGATCGCAAACGGCTTTCCGAAAACAAAATAAACTACCGGGTGTCGAGAAATGCGTGCGCAACTGCTCTTCTCAAGTGGTCCATCACCAGTCTCAATCCGTTCCGTAGCGGGGTCGACGGTCAAGTGTATAAGACGTCATCCGCTGCAGGAAGATTCATATTGTCAGATACCAATATCGATTTTATGATCAATTATTTGATGCGCTATGACGCCGATCGTATCATCAGCCGCGCTGCTGAAAAAGCCGCATTGGCAAAGACGCCAGAGGAAAATGAGCGTATGTTTACAAGCGAGGTCGCGTCGGGCATTCGGGAAATCTCTGCAACAAAGTGGCCTTGTAATCCCAACGTCGTGTCCGGAATCGACTTGTTCAGGATCCGTGCCATGCTCCAAATGCTCAAGTCGTTAAAAAACATGTTCTCGGATGTTGTCGAATCGAACAACAATGCCCTGTTGACCACCATCAAGGCCGTAACATCGAATAGTCGCACCGATATCGACAAGGCCGATGTCCGCATGCAGTTCTTGAAATCCATCTACATCAAGGCGTCCCCTCAGAATCGTGGTCCTCTAGCATCCGATGAACACGGAGACGTTAAACTGTCGCGATCTGCAATTGCCACCGACCTCTTTAAAATCGCAACAGATGAAGAGCTCTTGAACTGGAACGCCGTATCAAAGGTGGAACTCGAGTCGACGCTGAATCAGACCTTGAGTAAAGCTCAGCCCGTGATCAAGGCAATTAGGAAGAGTAGGTTACAACAAGTGCGCTCTCAAAATAGTTTTGAAAGTAAAGAGCAATTACACCGCAACGGAAGTCTGTCTAGGCAACCACACAGCGATGCAAGCATTGTACGGAATCTACCCCCAACCAGGTTCAAACCTAAATAATCGGTCAACAATAAAAAAAAATTGAAATCACCATATCTCGTCATGTAATTATCATGGACGATATTGAAAGTGCTTAGTCATGGAGAAATACACACCTGATTCGGTGTGCATCATCATCACGCGCTTCAACGTCGCTAATCGATGTCACGAGGTATTCATGATGCGATCCAAGACGAGTGGCCACCACAAGCGTTGGGTATTCCCCAACGGCCGCATGTCCAAGGACGATCACTCGCCTTTGCATACCTGCGCACGCCTGCTGAGGAACAATGCACATGGTATAGGCATTCTGAAAAAGGCGCTGTGGTTTTTGGCACACGAGGACAAGGGTCTGTGGGAGCACAAGAAACGGAGCGGCGGCGTCGTCTACATATATCATGCACAAATCCGCGACGATGACGTATGGACGCACAGTATGCTCCCGTTGACCGGCGTGTGGTTGCCCACGTCGGCCGTGCCGTCTATTGAACACTCGTGGAAGTGCCACGAGTTCAGCGGACCCGCAACGTACATTTGGGCTCTGTACCAAGCGCACGTGGAGGCATCCAATACCGAGGTGATGCGCGTACGCCAACGCGTGATGCGTTGGGGGCAAACACTGTTGTGAATTGACTCTTTACATCGTCATCATTTTTTCTCCTACACAACGATGTGCAATAACAAAAATGGCGTTGAATACGTACACCACTCCGCTCATGGTGAAGATCCACATGGTAATCTCCTACACCGCAATTTTTATGTGCATACAAAATTAAAAAGGGCGCACGCCCGTGATCGACCGAACCCATCTACCCTCCTTAGAGAGCAGACGTGGAGACGGCCACGTTGGGGCAGTCGCCAGACGTGGAGACGGCCACAGGGGGGTGCACCCACGCGCAGCCAACGTCATGGCACGCGGCGCCGTTGGGGCAGTCGCGCATGTGAGAATGCGAGAACTGGCACCAGCGAGAGCCGGACGTGCACGTGGACCCGTAGCGACACGGCGTGTCGGCAGCCCGCATCGCCAACCTTCCGGAAGGCGAACGCGAGCGACCCGGGCTGCGGCTGCGGTTGCGACGGCGTTGCGGCGTCAACAACAGCTGGGAATCCAGCAGGTTGGGCAGCAGCGCCGCCAGCGCAGCGTTGGCGGTAGTCGCTCCCGCCGCCCCCTGCCTCGCGGCAGGGGAGGGAGAACGACTGCCGCGACCACGACGACCGGGGCTACGAGAGCGACCGCGACGCTCCTGCTGCGACGGCGCACCCATGAGGGCTGCCGCCGCGAGCAGAGAGCTCACTGTTACAGCCTGCTGAGGCATCTTCCAGAGGACCTCGTTTAGAGATCGACGACGGAGACACGCACAATGAGACGCGAGTGAGACGTGAGCGAGAGAGTGTGATCACAGTAGAGAGTGTTCACTGTATGAGTGTGACTTTCCACTTTGACAAAATCAATTTTTTTTGCGAAAGGTCGACGGTCGCGGTTCTCTATTGACACCATTGAAATCAATCGGCGCCTTAATCAATCGTACATGTCAAGTAGTCGTTCTTGAGCTCATCTGCATCTTTCATCAGCGCACATTTCTCGTTATCGCAAGTGGCGTCATGTACGCTGCATTTGACAAACGTGCCGTCCGGCGCGCTTGATGTCAATGTCGCAAATTTGAAGTCTGTGGCCTCCACAGGGTTATCGTCCTTATCTAATTGCTGATACAAACAATCAACCACCAACACATGCATTTGACTTGGGTCCATACCCATGTTTTCAACGACGTCGTCTATCTTTTCGTATGTCATTTTCTTATCTGGATTGTCAGTGTACGCGTAATGCATCAAATGCTCGGACTTATTGTGCCCGGTGACATTGAGGTTTACCTTGCCATCTTCGTCCGATAGCAGCTTGAACGGAAGCACGTTCTCCCAATCGACGACGGTCAATGGCGCTTGTCCCGTAGTCACTAGGGTTTGCACAGTCAATTTATACTTTCTTATCAATTGTTTGATGATATCATCGTTGGTTATTCCAGGATATGTACTTTTCAGTTGCTGGATGATTGTTGCACCGTCAGGCGTTGGGAGCAACTCGTTGACCATTTTCATCGTCTCCATCTTTACCAGGCTGTTAAAGTCATATCTTCTATTTGTCATGATAGCGTCGTCGTCGTCCTCGCCGTTTCCGTACACAGACTTCCAAAAGAAGGGGCCCCTTTGTAGCGCTGATTTGGTTACTTCATTCAAGTGTTCTGTTGGGTGGCCAGCATCAATGTACGCTTTGCCAGTAAAGTATTGTTGCATTCCCAGCTTGGTAGCATAGAACTCGTCGTCCAACATACCGTTCACTGATGCGATGAACTCTGACGGAGCTCGCGTCTCTCCGGGAGGGAGCTTATTTCCATCATCCGGACGATACTTCAACGCCTCTGCGCACAGGCCGCCGTGAGAAAACAGTGCATTATTGATCCGACAAATGAAACAACGTCGTCGTATGATGTGCGCCAGCAACCCTGTCCTAAAATTAAAAAGCTTCATGCGTTCGTCATCGGATACGGCAAGACTGTTCTCTTTGTGCACGCCGATGAACTCGTGTTGCATGTTGAACCATTCGTGGTTTCCAATGATATTGATGAACTTTCCTTTGGAAATCTCTTGCAGGTAATCTGTAAACATGAGAGTTTCAATGTCGTAGTTGTAAATCTTTTCATGCCGCGGCGTGCTATTTCTGTTCCCTGCTGCATCAAGTTGGTCGCCGCATTGCACAACGTACACATCGGGACCACCAACCCATTCAAAGCACTTGGATTGACATCTGCCCACCGTTTCTGTGCCTCTTTCCACTAGGACACCCAACTTGTTCACAAGAATGTTGTACAAGACGTGTAGCCGTCCTTCCAAGTCACCAATGACGTGCACCTTGGCATTTGGATTGATGATGTGTGCGTCGACCCGATCTACAGGTGCAACGCCGCCTGCCGCTTGACGTATCTTTGTGTGCAATGCGTCGGTATGTCGCTTCAATGAAAGAAACGCACCGGGCGCTATTGTTGATGTCGATTCGGCAGGATTCGCCCCTGGTGGTGGAGGTGTTGCGGCGCCTGGTGGTGGAGATGTTGCGGCGCCTGGTGGTGGAGATGTTGCGGCGCCTGGTGGTGTAGGTGGTGCAGCGACTGCAGGTGGTGTAGGTGCTGTGGCGACTGGTGGTGGAGATGTTGCGGCGCCTGGTGGTGGAGATGTTGCGGCGACTGCAGGTGGTGCAGGTGTGGCGACTGGTGGTGGAGGTGCTGTGATACTTGCGGCGACTGGTGGTTGGGATTCTTGCTCAACGGTACCAACACCTACTTCATGGTATGTGAGTGAACGTGATGTTGGGTTAGACGTCATGTTGGTTGATGCAGATGCAGATGCAGATGCAGATGCAGATGTAGATGCAGATGTAGATGTAGGCGTTGCGGATGTCATAGACGTTGCTTCGGGTGGATTAAGAGATTTACCAACGAAAAACAAAGAAGTCACCATGGCAGCTCCGAACAGTGTCAACGGGAGTACGTCACCCATTTTGCTAATATCATACTATGATAAAAAAAAGGCGACGAGGTAAACCACCGCTTGAGCGATCGCAATGAGCGATTGCAGTGTTGATAAAACCATCTACAGACGTCCGAGCATCTCCAAATGTCCGACTGTAGACAGTTGGTAGAGGTTGTTTGGAGTGTAAAGAAATGGTAATTCGTCTTTTTTCACAGGGTACTCGTTGGATAGAGCAGGTCGAGCACGTCCGCCGAGTACGTGGCCTCAAGCACGGCGCGGCGCGATGCATCAAGTTCGTCGCGCAGCCTCGCATTTTCTTTCATGAGATGCACGAGGTCCGTGTTGAGCCGTGCCGACTCGTTTTGTTTCATCGCGAGTTCGCCCTTGCACGCCGCGAGCTCGCCCTTGCACGCCGCCAGTTTGCCCTTGCACGTCGCGAGTTCGCCCTTGCATACCGTGAGCTCGCCTTTGCACGCCGCCAGTTCGCCTTTGCACGCCGCCAGTTCGCCTTTGCACGCCGCCAGGGCGAGCTCGCGACGTGCAAGGGAGAACTGGCACGCCGTGTTTCTTTCCTTGCACGCCGCGAGTTCGCCCTGGCACGCCGCGAGTTCGCCCTTGAACTTTTGCAGCTCGGCGTCTGCGGCTATCCTTGCACGCGCCTTCAATAGCCGCGTATGTTTTTCATCTCGCAGCCGAAGTTGCGCCTCGAGCTCGAGCGCCCGCGTGTTTGCGGCGTGGCAAGCTGCTCTCCATTTTGTCACGTGCTCCGCGCCGACGCCCCCTCGATCTTTTGCACGCATCTTCTCAAAATCCTCGGCTTTCATGAGGACGACGCTGTTGGCTCGCGGCAACGGGCCGTTAGGGAGCGCTTGGATATTGTCGTGCACCTCCTTCACCAAGACACTTTTGAAAAGGTGCTCGGTCTCCTTGAAATCGCCGACGACCATGCACTCCTCGTCATCGTCGATGTATTCTCCGGCGTCCGGGTAGACGATGATGGGGTGCGTGAGAATCCTCGCTTTTTTAGTGGATGGTGGTTCGCCCATGTCTGTTGAGTGATGATCTTCTTCTTTTTGTGTTGTGGCTCGCGGCGAAATCAATTTTTCTCTTCGAGCGCACGGGGTTTATTTTGTGTCCGTACGCAGTAAAAATATGGTACAAAACAAGAGTACAAAGCTTTGTGGCGTCCGGTGCGCCGGGCACCGGCAAGACCTCGGCGGGGCTGCGCTTGGCGCAACTGCTGACCCACTCCACCGGCACCAAGGTCGTCGTATCACGGACGTACCGCCCGACCGAGGCGGGCCACATGATCCACATGCTCGACAGCGCGCGCGAGGACGCGGGCGATGATGGGTACCTGCTCGTCATCCTCAATGAGTTTGATGTGTGGATGTCTTCATTCTCGACCAACAGCGGCGCGAGCCTGCCAAAGAACGACAAGGTCATCACCGAGGTCACCGACAAGGACACGTGGAACGAGTGGGCCGACGCCATCCACCGCATGGACAAGGTGGTCGTGTGGATGACCACCAACGCCTCGCTCGACGACTATGACCCCGCCCTGCTGCGTGCAAAGCGCATCACCAAGCGTTACGAGGTCCTCGACGACAAGGAGACCATTTTGGACGTGTTTGCGAACAAGGTTGTCGATAAGACTTTCGACTTGCGAGTCACGCAAGTCACGCGAGTCACGCGAGTCACGCAAGTCACGCAAGTCACGCAAGAAGCAAGCAACGAGCCGTGGTCAGATGACACCGGATCAGACGACCTTTCAGTGCCGCTCTTGACGGCGGCGCCCAAGCAGCACGCGGGCTTATCACGCGCTTGATTAAACCCTAAACTTTTGTTTGCTTTGACGGCATTGCGCCCATTCATGGTCATCACATATATTGTTTACAAGTACAAGTCATCCCAATGAACATACCTCAAAAGCTCGCTGCGAACTTTTCGGCGGACTTCCGTCTTATCACACGCCACCTATTGCAACTGGTGCCGCGATTAACGGCTTGTGACGAATGCGTTTGCATCTTTCCCGAGGCAGGCAGCGCAAACGTCGAAATACAGGTTCTTTGTATCCTCGTAGAGACGGGAGTTAGGGTGTCGCGCGTATACTTCATGGACGGCCTCTATGACACATTTGTAGCCACACCGGACTTGGAAGATGTCGAGAGGTTCCAAAATTGAGTGACCCGAGTGTATAGACCTCTTGGCCTCAAAGCGGTAGCACGAGAGGCACGGGTGCTTGCCGTGACTCAGGACGGACATCGTTGCCATTGGTGTGTGGTGGAGTGTGTGGTGGAGTGTGTGGTGGAGTGTGTGGTGGAGTGTGTGGTGGAGTGTGTGTGGCGGAGTAAGTGTGGTGGTGGTGTGGGGCGCGAACAAAGGTGAGGGGTGAATGTGGACCAGCGCGGGAGTGGATGCAGGGGTTTTATGGGGACAGGGTGTAGGTTTCGTCGAATGCCGTACTGGCGTCATCCTGGCGTCATCATTCTGACGTCAGAATGATGACGCCATCCCGTGATTGGATTACGATTCCGCTGGCTCACATCTTTGTTCTCGAGTGTCAGTTGAAATAAAAAACCTGTAGACGGCATCGGTTTACCCCAAGACGATGATAGCCAATACCGATGCGATGCATCCGAAGATATCACATGGGCTGACGATACAACCGCTCTTCCTCTCCTTCATGACTTTATTCGATTCCTCCCACTGCTTCGCGTATTCAGTTGCGTTTTTGCCCTCCGCATCACTCAGAAATGGGTCGGCGTTGTGCGTGATAACGAGCACTCTCAACGCGCGTGCCTTGTTTCCGCGAGCCGCCAGCGTTGCGGGCGTGCGCTTCTTGTAATCGCGATGGTCGATGCCCGCACCGCGTTCGCATAGCACGTTCACCGTTTCTTCGTTGTCCTCGTGCACTGCATAGAACAGCGCGGTCCCGCCATACTTGTTGCAAGCGTTGATGCGAGCCCCGGCGTCCAGGAGACACACCGTCTTCTTCAAGCTGTGTGCGGCGTACATCAAGCACGTCACACCGTCATTGTCGGCGTCGTTAGCCGACGCGCCATGTTGCAAGAGAGTGATGTATGTCGAATTTGTACACTTCGCTGCCAGCACGTCCAACAACGCAGTACGGCCGTTGTTAGACGACCTGTACGACACAATTGATGCATGCTTCTGTGCACATATGAACCTGATCGCATCGTTCTTGTCGCTGCGCGCAGCGTACATCAATGCCGTAAAACCATTGTGATCTTCGGCGTTGGGATTCGCGCCGTGCGCGAGCAGCAGCGGGATGAGCTTCCTCGATTCCTCGTATCTGCTGCTCGCTGCATGCATCAAGGGAGTCAATCCACCATTCGACGAGTGGTGCTGCAGCAGCGGCGCGCCATGCATGCGGATGAGCTGGTAGACGTCGTTGACGTTGCCAGACGCCAGCGCGCACGCCATCGCGGCTGCGGCCTTGTCAAGGAGATGAGCAGACGACATGATTGCCGAGTTGGGTAACGTCAACTGAAGGTCACTTTCAACTGAAGGTCACTTTCAACTGAAGGTCACTTTCAACTGAAGGTCACTTTCAACTGAAGGTCACTTTCAACTGAAGGTCACTTTCAACTGGTAAGGCAAGGTTTTCAAATTTCTGAAACAAAGGCGGACGGTGTCGGAACTCCGTTGCCTCTGTACTCATTGACGACGATGGGACGAGACCCAGGGGTTCTCATTGCGTTCGCACGCGCGTTCCTGTCGACCCTACGCAAAGGCCTCGACGCACTTTTTAACAATGCGATCTCGTAGATATACCCAGTCCTCAAGGTGCGTTCTGTCGGTGTACTTGAGGGCTTTGCCTCGGCGTTGCCGCGTCATGGAGGCGTACACGTCTCTCAAGAAGGAAACATCGAGCTCGAATCGGACGCTCCTGTCCGGCTCAACAAAGTCGTAAAGCACGATCACGGTGTCGGAATTACCTTGACCGAGCTCGTTCGCGGTGTCGTGAATCAGTTGGACTGCGGATAGACCTCTGCATCGGGCTTTGATGGGCGCGAACAGACCCTCTTGACACATCACCAACATCTCGTCCGTTAGGATGTCGTTGCTGCCGCCGCCGCCGCCTCTCGCCGACCTCCGACTGCCGACTTTCGTTGTGTAAACTTTCGTTGTGTAAACTTTCGTTGTGTAAACTTTCGTTGTGTAAACTTTCGTTGTGTAAACTTTCGTTGTGTAAACGTACACACGGCGCCGGTTGATCATCACGTAGGGTTGCGCCTTTCTGCCTGGGTATACCCTCCTGTGCTTCCCTGAAAGGAAGACACTTGCACGAGATGATGATGATGATGATGACGATGAACCACCGCCCATGTGAGTGGTTAGGGTATGGAGTTGGTCAGTGGCAACGCTGAATAAGAGTTTGAACGCGTAATACTCTGTTGCGTTCTTGTACACCTGCTCGGGACGACCCACGACCTCGACCTCGCCGCGTTCTCCGGTCAAGGTTTCACAGACGAGCTCCGTGGCGCTCTTGGGCTGGGCTTGGTACCACCGAAAGTTGCATTCGTCGACATCTCTGTCTAAAGCGTGCAACGTATCCACGTCGACACTGTACGCGGTGCGGTGGGTCTTGAAAAGCACGCATCCGGGGGTGCGTTGCCGAATGACCGCAAAGTCGACATGGTTGCCGACATAAAACTCTTGTGGCCTTATTTCATGGGTCGAGGAACTCCCGGGCTCCTGAACGTTTACTGGAACCTGCGCGCTTTCTTCTGGTGTATGATGGTGTATGACTTGCTCATACTTGGAATTTGAAACGTTGTACGGCGCGACGGCCGACTTTGTCGTGGCAGTTAGCAGGCGCAAGTTGTCGCGCGTGTACACGTAAAAAAAATTCGGTTTACCACGCACCATGAAGAAAAAGTCATCATCTTCACGCTTAGATTGTCCATCACGATGGACAACCGGCACTGAACGAAAGAACTCGCGGGTCTTTGGCTCCGTGGACGGTCTTTCGCCATCGATGAAGTCGGTCGCTGCGTAGTACACGAACTTGATGCGCGTCTCGATGCCAGACGATAGGTAAAAGTCGGTCACACGCTTCAAACACGCTTGGTGTAATGTTGGCGTCGCCATCGTTGCTACAGTTGAAGGAAGCTATAAATGGAACATATGTAATTGTTGTCTCAATACGTTGTAACAATCAAATTTAACGCAGATACAATGGTGCGATTTTTTGTGACGCTTCATCTTCTTTGGCGCGTGTGTGCACGATACGACATCATTTTCACTTTTGCTGTTGTATCAACATAAAGGTATACTGGGTGCATACTGCAATATCATGCGTCATGGCCATAGACGTAACCACATGTTTCGGCTTGATGGCTATTGCATGGCATTTGGGCATGATAAATGCTGAACCCAAAGAGCCAAAATCTTACAAGGCCCAGATCGAGTACGCGCGGCGCAAGTGGGCCACCGACCCCGAATTCAGGGCCAAACGCAGCGCTCTGACTAAGGCGTGGTACAACAAAAAAATAGAGACGGATCCCGAGTTTGCCGCGAGGATGCGTGACAAGGCACATCAAGCCTACCTTCGGCGTAAGGAGCGGCAGGTCAACAACGCTTCGCGGGGCGACGCCGATGAACCCTCGTAAAGCGCTCTGCCGCAGCAGCTGCACATCTTTCGCGCATATCTCCATAATCATTGTCATCGTTTTCGTCGCGCTGATGTTGGTGCAGTGGCGCATGCACTACCCGAGTCCTTCTTGTGGGCTCCATATGACGGAGTCGGGGGTGAGTACTCTTGCCGATCACCATTATCTTCATCATCCCCGATCGGTCAGGCGCTCGTCAAGCGCAAGGGCGCCCCAACCCCCCGGAAAATGAGTGCGAGGCTCCATGGAAAAAAATTGAAACGGACGAGAGAGTGTTAAACTTCAACATGCGCGAAGAAAGATATGCTTGCACGTGACCCCATGGCGATCCCAAGTATCCGCTTGATCTTTTACGATAGCGTCAACCACATCCCGACGAATGAATTTCAAGAGCAAATTCCGCTGTGCTTCACTGGGGCCGATGTCAAGAATCGGATTGCAGTTGTGGAAAAACGTGATCCGACCCGATACACATTGTTCACGTCGACCGGCCTGCGCGTTGACATGTACATGTCGTTGTCACAGCAAGGCATCACGACTGGGGATTATCTAAAGGCCGTCCCGTCTTGAACTATGGTTTAGGCTTTATCATTTTTTATCAGTCCAGCCGTCGTTATGGCCATCTGGATGGCCAGGCCGCACAATGCCCCATTCTTCACGCGCATTATCATTCAGCATCCAAACCCACTGGATCCAATACGCAGCCTGCCTATCGAAGAATGGCAATTCAGTGAGTCGATACAGCTCTTGCATTTCTTTGATGACAATATCAATCTTTGCAGCGATTTCAGACATTTGTGATATTTGTTGTATATACCCTAAACAGTGGTTTTGACGCACTTCAATTGAACGCACACATCGTTGCATGATGGTTTGGGCTAGGGTCTACAGGTACGTCCGTCGAGTGGCCAAATGAGCATGACTCCTTTGTAATATAAAGGACCACACGTAGTGCGTTCATTCTGGCTATCATTTCCCTCGGAATAACGTATATTCATGCGAATGTCGAGGACTCTTTGCATCATCCCGGATCGGTTTGTCAAGCGCAAGGGCGTCCCCCTCGACAGTTATGCCAAGTTTTACACGCCCGACGAGGCCCGCCGCCTCCTCAGTACAGCCGCTAATGGCAAGGCGACGCATCATGAGCTCTTGCTCCCTGTCGCAGCCAGTCATCCTCAGCGACATACTTCAAGATCAAGCAACTCCAAGATCTACATCGACATCGACCTCAACCGCGATGATCCCTCCAAAGACCTATCGACGCAAGAGATCGATGACGCCTCCGCCAGGATCGCGGGTCAGCTCGATAAGCTAGTGCGAGCCCTTCACACGCGCGCGCTCTTTGCCAGGGCGCATGTCGACGCATCAGAGATCAGCTACGTCATGGCCACCCGCCACCGTCGCAAAAAACTATCGTTTAGAGTCTTCATCCAGGGCGTCTACGTTCGACATTACCACGAGATCCCTGTTTTACTAAAGTCGCTCCTACCGGACGACAGGGATCGCGAGCACTGGGACATGGCGCCCTACAAGCCCAAGGGCGAGCAACTTTTAGCTTGCGTGAACTGCTTCAAGACGCGCGAAGATTTCGATGATCCACAATGTCGACTCGTACCTTATTCTCTTGGCTCTGCTGCAACAGAGCTAGATGTGCTCATGTACACCGCGCAGCACGTTCCCGAGGATTGGATATGCCTGCCGGTGTCTACAGAGGACGATGCTACGACGACATGCCTCTTTGACTATGCGAAAGCTTCAACAGCAGCAGCATCGATGTCAAAGAAGGCTGCTCTACAACAACAGCCGCCACACGACTTTGGGTTCATCATGGCGATCCTCAAGTGCCTCGATGCGACGTGGTATGGCAGGAACTCGTACGCAAACTGGCTCAAGGTCGGCATGGCGCTGGCCAACAGGTACAATGAGAAACTTGCCTTGCTTGGTGGTATCATCGAGGTGTTCGAGGGGCACACCATCGACGAGGAGATGCACGTACAAGCATGGATCACGTTCTCGCAGCAAGCGTCGGAGTATGCTGCTGATTGTGAGCAGGCGTGTCGCGACAAGTGGGCGACATTTGGCGACTACACGGGTCCTAAAATCTCGTTGGGTACATTGTGCGCGGCCGCCAGGGCGTGCGACGAGGCCGCGTACAAGGCCGCGGTGGAGGCTTTACGGGGGCGCGTTGCGACAACGCCTCCGTCAAGCAATGCCGTCGTGATGAGTCGTCACAAACCAGACCACACGGCGCGCGATACGGAGCTCTTCATACACGCCATGCTTGTCGAAAAGTGGCCAGAGCGGTTCGCAAACCTAAACCCCGACACTTTCTCGGTGACCAAAGTAAGCGGACCATCGGTCAAGCCCGGCGCCAAAGCAGCAGCAGCAGCATCGAGCCACGGTGGCATGCATGTTTTGCAGTTCCAAGACTCGACGTCTGGGATTCTCGGCAAGGTCTACCCAGATTATTATGTGTCAGTCCTCGTGGGTGAAAATGACGATGAAGAACTCCTTGGAGAGCTGGCACCAGGCCTCAAGATCAGCGAGATTCAGAGGGTGCGTCCTGACAATATTGGAGCCGAATGGACGTTTGACTACTCGCGACATGCCACCATTGATCAATCGGAGCTCCGACACAAGGCCGAAGGGACCAACGACTTGACGCGAATCATGATTCACGGGCCCTACACAAGCGAACCGTGGGTTGAAGTGGTCAGCACGCGTGGAGCCCATCATACTGTCGGCGATCGCCAAGCGCAATGGTTGCTCAAAATGATATCTGCGCGTGCCATGAAGCATGCTGGGTCCGTGCTGGGACCGCGAGCACGCAACATCTTCAACGTAACGTTCAATCAGGTCGCCAACACGATTAACAACTACTATGGCGTGGCGCCGCCGGCAGCTGAAATGCGTGCGGATAGCGAGCTAGCAGACGCATGGTTGACGTTTCTGAAAGCGTGTGGACCTGAAGACGAGGCGGGTCGCTACAAAGTGGTGAGCATCGACGACAAGCATTTCTATTATTACTCCGAGGAGACTGGAGTGTGGTTGAAGAGTAGCTCCATCGACAAGGTCAGCAATCACATGTTGGATGGCATGGAGTCCGTGCATGGCGGTGCCTTCATGGCATCGCTCTCACCTGCAGAGCGCAAGTATTTGCGCGGGACGCGAGGTGGTGCTTTGACATTGCGGCGTGCTCTCAACAAGATCACGGACTTGCACTTTGAGAAGCGCCTTGACGTGGATACCAACCTATTGCCGTTCTCGAACGGCGTGGTTGACCTACGCACCGGCGACTTCCGACCTTTGCGATGGAATGACTACATCACGGCTACCATAGGGTACGCCTATGAAGAGCATCCTCCGCAAGAGCATGTGGAGCTCGTCGACAAGTTCTTTGCCGAAGTACTCCCCGTCCCCGAAGAGCGCGAGCTGGTCCTACGCATGATCGGCACCGCGCTCTTGGGCATGCCCGTCAACAAGAAGTTCTTGGTGCTACAAGATGAGCGCGGCGGCAACAATGGAAAGAGCATGGTCATCAAGGCATTTGAGGCTGCATTTGGAGCATTCTCCATGGGCAACCAAAACTCGTTCCTCGGCGCATCGTCTAGCAACAACGCCAATGGGCACGAGAGCAACACGCTGAGCTATCGTGGGAAGCGCTTGGCGATCTTCGACGAGACTCAAGCGTCCATGCAGTTCGACCTTGCCAAGCTCAAAAACCTGACGGGCGGCGCGCCGACCATTGCTGCACGCGCGGCGAGCTCCGCGCACGTCACAGAGTTTCAGTGGTCGGCGTTCATCTTGATAGCTTGCAACCAAGGATGCCTACCGCGCGTCGACTCCACAGACACAGCCTTCGTCAATCGCATGGTCACAGTGCCTATGCGCGCCAAGTTCAACGACGCTGAGGCAGCTGCTGGCGTCAAATGGACATACCCAATGGATGTGGACATGGGCAGCAAGCTCAAAGCCGCGCGCATGGCTACGATGCATGTGCTACTGCAGGCACTGCGGCGCCATTACGCTGCCGGCAACAAGTTTGATGATCTGCCGCAAGGTTGCCTTGACTTGAGAGCACGCATCGTCAAAGAGAGCGATCCTGTGCTCGACTTGGTGCACTCCATCATTGAGAAGTACGTGGACTTCAATCTCACAAGGACGGACGAGCAACGAGGGAAGAAAGTGTTGGCCTATGTACGCCGCAAGGACTTACAAGATTTGATCGTTGCTAATGACGCTGACGGAGTTACCAAGCGATGCCTCGTGAAAGACATCAAAAAGAGAATGGATACTGTCATGACTTCTCATGGCCGGCGTCTAGTAGAGGATACCACTGTCGATGGTCGTGCTGTCACGAACGTTTACACGAATTGCGTCTTGCGCGAATCCAATGTGAACGATGATTGACATCCTAAAAAAATAACCGGTTTCTGCATTACCCCGATTTTTCTAGTTCTACCAGTGAAAAAAATTCAACGTTTTTCCAGTTTTCATCGGGTTAAGTCCTTCTCGCTCACATGGTGTCACCAAGCGAAGAGCATATTGTCCCGTTGTAAACATGATTCGGATGTCGTTACGAAAACCGTCGAAAATGTGCATGATTTTTGCCGGTTTTATTTTTTCACGCGCACTATGATTAGAGGTTGACATCCACATCCTTTTGCATTAGCCTCTTGATTGTCAAGTTCCCTGAACCGTAGTTTTTAGAAGTTTTTTTGCCGGTTTTCATATTTTACAAAAGGGTACGGCATGATATGGTGTCAAGTATGAACAAAAATCATTGAACAAAATGAAGAATTTATCGCAAACCGGTTTTTTTAGTTTTCAAAACCAGAAAAACGCAATGAAACCGGGAAAACATTGTATGAACACTATGTTTTTTCTGGTTTTCGGTTGAGGAGACACAAACATGGTTCAAAACACGTTCTTCACACGTTTTAAGTGACAACACGCTTAAAGACGTCTTCATTGTAATGAGAAAGTCATCCACTTGTGAGAAAAAGAGACCATGGCGGACATGTTGGACGACTCTGCCAATAGCATCCTTGCCATACCTGACGGCCCGCTCGTGAAGATCTTGACAACGCACCCCACCGTCGCCGCGGGCTTGCACCACACGTGTCACCACTTGCGCTATTTAGCGCTCACGGATGCCGTGGCAGAGCTTACGTTTGGCTCATACGGCCAATCCGATGAGGATTTGGCGTTGCAAGCACATCGTCTTTCCTTGATGACTCGGAGCCTGCTGACTTTAACGATGCCGTTGACCTTGAGGAATTTGAAGCGCCTCACCGTTTCGGCGCTTACACTATCCGATCATGCTATGGAGCGCCTTTACACAAGCTTGCAGCTGCCATCCCTTTCCAACCTTGAGTTCTTTCGCATGTCCGATAACAAAATCAGCGCAACCGCTTTGCTACAATTCATGGAACGCTTCCCATATGATAACCTCTGCAAACTACGCACGCTAGAAATCGACGAGCTTGTCTCCCCGCGCCGTTCAACTGAAGAGTGCTTTGCCAAAGCGCTTGCTGCTGGGTTGTGCGCCATCACGTCAACGGTTTCTTTGGAAAAGCTGCAAGTAATTGGCGTGCAATTTGCCAAAACAGGAACGCATGAATTTGCCAAGGGATTGCAACGCGTCATGTCGTCGCTACACACGATTGACCTCACGTGCAGCATCATCGATGATGACAGCGCAATCAAACTTGCTGGCGTGATACACCAATGGACTGCGTTGCGCGAACTCATACTTGGATCTTGTGAGATACACGAAGACGGTGCTATCGCCATTCTTCGTGCGTTGCGGCTCAGCCCATGTGTAGGACATGTGACAAGGCTCGACTTTTCGTGCGAATGTTTTGAAGATGGCGTGGTCCGTGCTCTATCGTCGCTATTACCACACCTAAAAACCTTGCAACACTTTCATTTGTGGAATTCTGACTCAACCATTCAGGACGCGGCGTCAATTTTTGAGGCCATGCACGATTGTGTCAACATTGAGACTCTAGACATTGGAAAGATTGACATTGGATATGAAGGCGCCGTTGCCTTGGCCCACCTGTTGCCGTGCGTGCCCAACCTACGTGAATTGAACCTCCATTACAGTGACATCGGTGGCGGTGACGGTGGTAAGCTCGTTGCAGAAGCGCTTCAGCATTGTGTCAACATTGAAGAAATCCACATGTGCGGATGCAGCTTTGGATCGAGCGGCGCGCACGCCCTAGCGACCTCACTTCCATTGTTGAAGAAAGTGCGCGTGCTCGGTATCATGGACAACGATATTGACAAACACGGCATGTGTGCTGTCGCTACGGCAATTCGAACTAGCACACATCTAACGTCATTGGAGAAGCTGAGGATCCTTGATAGCACGCTCGACATGGAGTACCAGATCGTTGTGGTTGATGCGATCAGAAGAGGGACGCACTTGACCTCCCTAGAGGCGCTGGATGTGTACATTGACAACGACGTCGTGACACAAGAGATCGCGCAAGCTTTGAAGTGTTCAACGCATCTTGTCGCACTGAAGGAGCTACATCTGATGGGAAAGGGAATTGATGACCAAGGTGCAAGGCTTGTAGCCGACGCGCTACATCATAACAAGCATCTTACCTCCTTGACGAATCTGCGAATGGACTGTACCAACATTGGTGACGTCGGCATGCGATGTGTAGCAGACGCGCTCAAGACGCTTGTCAAAGCGCATCATCGAGCACGAACTGGCCAACGTCATATGCAAGTGTTTGCGCGCGTGTCATCACAAATGAAGACAGCATTTGTCGCGTTCGTTAATGCATTAGAAGATGTCGGATATAATTTAATGAGGCACTTCAAATATATGTGATATGGTCTGTTGGATATATGTCCTTGACTGTTCGGAAAATCGCGTATACGTGGGCAAGACGGAACGGCTATTGAGACGGTTGAACGAACATTGGCGAGGCAATGCGAATGCATCGAATACAACTGCAGAATATGAGCCGCTCGCATTGAGGGCATTATATCGTGTAGCCGACACCGATGACCCTTTGGTATCAGAAAATGAGATTACGCTGATGTTTAAGAAGCTATACGGAAAACGACATTGGTTGGTCCGAGGCGGCAAGTACATCGATAACTTTCAACCGCATAACCATGCTCATGCATACAGACCGACGCGCCCGTTATGCCATTGCAAAGTGCCCGCTGAGGTCTTGAGAAAAAGGACTGATCAACGACCCTATGCATTCGAGTGCGGGCGGTCTGCGTTAACGTGGCCAGTGCTGCAAGAAGACGAAAATGAGTACGTAGAAGAGGACTTTATGAAGTGCGCGTTCAAACAATGGATACATGAGCCAAATGAGACGTTTGATTACAATAATGTGCGCCCACAGTGCACGTTCGATGCGCCGTCATCGTCGATTGTAACGCCAAGTGGGGCATATGCATTCTTGGACGAGGACGATGATGAAACATGCAAAATTTCCGACACGTTGCAAAAGGCGGCACAAATGTGTAATAGTGTGGATATAGAGCATACGTGCACGGCAAGGAATTGCACATACCGCGGGGGATGCATTGCTCATAGCTATGGGTACACACGTCCCAAGGGTGCGGCTCCTTTACGATACATCGCAAAACATGGGGATGTGGACGCCGCTTTCCTAGATGAAAACGACACAGTAATCGTGTCATTTTGCTTTTCGAATCGAGAGGACTGTGTACACTTGGGTGAAGAACATCATGTTCACATCGCAAAAACAGATGATGTATCCGATGTATCCGATGAAGCCAAGTGTGTGTCCTTCATTAACAATCATAGCAGTTTCAAAAACCTTAATTGTGAATTGCTGGATGGTCCTTGGGGCGCGGCCTTGCCAATCATCGAGTATGCAAGACACAACAACATGAAGAGGTGTAGGGTGTGTGATGCAGCACAGTACAAAGCTATACAGATTGATGGCCATTTTCGCGCCTTGTGCAAGACATGTGCACAATTTGGTGAACTGAACAGTAATTAATTATCGTTACCTTACGATGCCACCCGTTCCACGCCCCCACAGATGGATGCAGATGTACCGTGATGCTCAATCGTTGGATGACCCGGAGGCGTGGACGCCTGTCGATCACTTGCTGGCTCCATGACGTCAAGCCAGAATGCTGATTGCACAAAATCCAACAGGATGTAATCACCGCCACCATGTGCGTTGAAGACCATTCCGTAGTGCGCGCTCGTGTGAAGAGCAGCGGGCACTTCCCAAAAGCTGTTACACATTAGGATGACTCTCAACTTGAGTGTTTGTGCTTGCATGCATCGTAATCTCCACATGAGTCTTTCTTTGTCGTCGTGGATATCTTGGATTTGGTCCCACGTGACCACCAGCACAGTCGTGTCGTCGTCGTTATCATTCGTCGCACGCAAATCCGATAGAGAGGTGATCCGTTTTGGTTTCATTTTTATACCACTAGGAACCGCAAAAGACGAAGATTCAATGCATTTTTGGAGCGTGTCAAACGTGAAACCCACTGCGTGCACGAGACATGGTGATCGCAGAACGAGGTTCAAGCGCAGTTCTCGACTTGAATTGTACATGATGATTGTTTGCCTTATACACTCGTTCTCCATAAAATCCGCGTGTCACAAGACGCATCATATAAATGTCGTTGCAAGGCATCATAACATGTTTCGTAAACAAATGCCGTCCGCGACCCTCATCATCCGCGCCAAGCTCCTCGACCACGCGCAACGGCATGGTCTACGCCGTGCCAATGGTTATATCTACGAGCCCTTCCCTACATCAACCCATGGACACCATGGACAATGCACCGCCTACCGCGAGCGAAGCGCCTATGAAGACTACATCAACGAAGTCTTGGCGGATCTCGACGTCTACACGAGCAATCCCAAGCGCTTCGACGATGCCCTCAAGTTCTTGAAGACATGCACGGATCCGAGGCTGCCCCCGCTGCACCGCGACATGGATCTCATATCATTTGCCAACGGCATACTCGACATGACCACGATGTCTCTCTACGCACCGAACGAACCAGATGTTTTCCATCGCGTCGCGCGTCATTACCTGCCCATGGAGTACACGGACTCACCATTGACGCCGCACCTGGACGTGATCTTTCAAGCGCAATCCTTTGACGCATCGCAACGCGAGTCCATCTGTGCTCACGTGGGCCGCATCTTGATTGGAGACTATACGAAGCCTCTGTGCTTTGTCGGCGCGAGCGGCACGGGCAAGTCGGTGCTCATGAACGTCATTCAGAGCATGTTTGCGCCTGGAAGTGTCGTTCAGGCGAGCAGCATCACATCGGGTCGCTTGAATGTCAAAGACAAGGAGCTCATCCTCTGGAGAAACATGCCGCTCGACACAAGGTCGTGGCGCAAAGCCGTACAGTATAGCATATATAGTCGATTACCCATTGTGATATCAAGCAATCATGATTCACCACCCGACATGAGGGACCACATTGCGATCGTGCGCTTCGACCACATCATCATTGAGCCGCGCGAGGACATGTCAAAATGCATCATCGAGCACGAGCTGGCCAACGTCGTAAGCAGGTGTTTGCGCGCATGTATATCGTAACATAAAGACTTTGTACATCTACATATCTTAACATAATCTCGGGCAACTAATACACGCTTGACCATGGACGTCTTCCGGCTAATCGCGGACCGCCTTCATGCGGACGTTTGCCCTGTGTACACGATGGACGACGTTGAGGACGACAAGCACAGCTTAGCAACTGCCATGGGACTAACGTCGCTGACGGCGCCGCCAAAATGGACTCGTATGACGATGTTAAACAACTGCAATTACGATCAAGCGCGAGAGATGACGTTGATGACGAAAGAAGAGTGGGCAACGCTGTGCAAAAGACCTGATTTGCGCAGAGGGCGGACCAAGAGTGGCGCGCCTAAACTAGATGCGAAAAAAGTGCGCAGAGTGATTATGGCGAAACACGGCGGTGATGCGGCGGCGTGGCTAATCAAGGTCGTTGGTGCAGACTGCCCGCATTGGTTCGCGCGCATCATGCTTCCAATACCGCCGGCCCATGGCTCACGTGTCGCGACCCAACTGGAGAATGTGCGCGTAGCATGGCGTGCTATTCGGCACTGCTCTTCTCCGCATGCAATGTCATGTTCGGATAAACTAGAAAAACTCGTGTTGCGGTGGCGGATCCAAATACTGGACTCGACGGAGAGCTCCTACTCATGGGCCACGAAGTTCGGGGACGATTGCATAGAGACGATTGGTACAGACGACCCGCGTGCGCTTGTGCTGGAGGTGCTCGGAATGAGTGCCGACAACGTACATCCGGTAGCATGTGCTGTGCGATACATGATGTCACAAGACTTCCGCGTGGGTTACATGCAACGCGCACGCACACTTTACAACCACAACGTTGGGCGTTGGGTGTTTGACCCTACCTTGGCGCGGCGGTGTGTTGCCTTCGTCTGCAACGGCGGAGGTGGGTACAAGACCATCATCGCAGACATGGAGAACGTGAGGCGTAATGCACTCGTCCAGCGTGCAATGGAGCTCGGGATGCAAAACGTTATTGACTACTATGAAGATCACTCGGATTGTGAAGAGCTTGAAAAAGACGTCCAATTCGAGGAAGAAAAAAGGGAGGTCGTGACAAGGCATGCCGCACACGGATTGCGCGTCGACGAATTCGAAGAGTATCCATTCCGCGATGACGAAGGCCGGCCGTCGATTTTGCGCGTTGTGCATGTCGCAACGGGTCTGACTAACGACGACCTAGAGCCGCTTGCACATACACATGGTTTAATGGGTCATCGACGTGCTGCCTCTTGGTTTCCTACGAATCACACATCAATTTGGTCTGAGCCGGACGATCTTTGCAATATGTTTGAGCGGCTTGCGGAGCTGCGCTTAGCGTTGGCATCGCACGGGCTGACCTTGAGAGACGACTCCCGAGTGTGCGCTGAATACGTCTTTGATGGCGTGTATGGTGGACCGGATATCGAGGATGAGTACGTAGTAGATCAAAAGTGCGGCGGCGAGCTCGCCCGCGTTGTCACCATGATGATTGAGATGGACTTTCTGTGCCAACGGACACGGTATTGCTCCTTCATGCGGATGCTACGAGACTCCGAGCGGGCCAAGGAGTTTGCGCTGCGCGAGTATTTGAACGCAAGGGGGTCGGCTAGCGATTCACTCCATACGCTGCCACCGCGTCTTCGTGCGATGATCAAGTGTTGCGGCACGGTCCCGCTAACGGATGCGGAAGCCGCTACACTGGACGATGGGTACGACGACACAGTCAGCAGCGAGTTCTCGTCATCTGATGACGATGACGACGAGTTTTAGGGTCTCATCACATCACATCACACACAACATGATATCTCAAAAAAATCGAAACGGCAAGTGCAGAGCGCATCATTTACAGTCGTCGCCGGTCCACGTGCCCAATCACACCACGATCACCATCATGGCCACCGACAGCGTTCGCCTTATCTTCTACGAGGGCGTCCATAATATGCCGACAAGAGTCTTTGCGGAGCGCATCCCGCTAACGTTCACTGGCGCAGACGTGAAGAATCGCGTCGCTATTGTGGATGGGCTGGACCCCACGCGATTCACACTGTTCACATCTGGCGGACTGCCAGTAGAAACGCATGCTTCTCTTGCCGAACAAGGCGTTCACGCAGCGGATTACATCAAGGCCGTTCCCTCGATATCACACCGGTAAGAGTGCATGTCTTAGCGAATTGTGTCATCTTGGCCATGGGGATGCCCCGGCCGTGTGATGCCCCACTCTGCGCGGGCAGTATCGTTTAACATCCAGAGCCATTGCCGCCATGCGGTGGCTTCATTGGCAAAATACGGGAGACCCGTTAGCCGATGCAACTCCAACATCTCGTGGATGACCGTGTCGATTTTGCGTGCGATTTCAGAAGTCTCACTCATTTTGCAATGGTTTTAGTTTTTCTCAACGACTCTTCAGACGCGCGTGCTCAAGCACACACACGGACACAACGTACAGAAGTGACCATTGACTTTCCAGAGCTCGTGGTCCGTGTCACCACGCCCGTCGGCGAAAACAAAGTCGGGTCGAGTGCACGCGTGCACGTGCGCAATGGGAACGGGACGCCCGGACGCATGCTATACGGCTACCATTGGGACAAAGAGGGCATGCTGGGACCATGATGGTCACTGCGATTTCTACTAGCCTTGACGTAGACGTATGAGCGTCAGCCGAATCGGACTGTACCACGCATATTGGATACCAGCCTTCACGTACTCCTTGCGGACATTGCCCTGACGCGTCGTGTCGAAGAACAACGTGTCAACGTGCACCCGTCGCTGCATGTATGTGCGGATGCTGTCACTGCAAAGAGTCAACGCGCATACAGGTCAATCATTCGGCGAAAAGCTCCTAAGCACGAACCGTATCAAGTCAATGATGAGCGAACGTACATGGTCAACGTGGAATAATATGGTGACCGTACGAACATGACCAAAAAAATTGAATCACCATGAGTGATGCACATGATCCATACCACTTGCTTGTCTTTCGCCTCCACAAAATCATGTTGACAGTTTACCACTCTCCGAAGCAGGGCGAGAAGATCGCGTCCAAAGAAGATGCATCATGTGATGAGTACGTGTTCTTCCCACCCCTCGATAACCCAAAATACATGGGCCGAGATTTGTACTGGTTCAGTACGAGCTTGCGTCTTGCTCAAGGACATGCTGATATCTGGAGGGACAATAATAACGACAAATGGAAGCTTACATTAGTTTGCATGATTCCCGAGACCAGTAATCGATTTAGTGTCGATTGTTTCTGCAACGTTCGACCGGATGACATTATCATCGTCGACAAGATTTGGTGGCGTTGATTCGACAAACGTAACAATTTTCTCCCAAAAATGCTCATACCCTAGAGCGCCGCGCAGTGTATCATCGCAACTACAAATGTCTTGCATAACGTCATATTCTTGAAAGTCTTGATGCACCCATGCACGCAACTGTGCAAGGTCGACTTTTATTAGACTTTTGTGATTCGGATGTGCTCGCAACCATCGAGCAGCAACCATGCACAACTCGATGGCAAGATGTCGTTGTTCGGGAGCTACAGATATTGACATTCTCTTCTTTTGTCTGTAGGTTTCCAGTTGCTGCAACGAAACGCATTCAACATACTGTACAAAAATGAGAACGCGTGCGTCGTAGACATTGGTGCTTATAGTTGATGGAAGTGGAACATTGAAGCATTCTTGGAGATGTAAAGGATGAATGCATTCAACGGCGCTGTGATGGAAACTGTAAACGGTCGCGGTGGGAAGTTCGCCGCCTCATGACAATCGCTTGTATGCCTACTCTTTAGCCAATTTACACCGGCCTAATGTGACTTCCTCATTGGGCTGTTAACCGGTATACCGCGGTTCGATTCCGCGCATCCCAGTCATATACGTTGTTGAGTCTGTTTGCACGAACTGCAAGCACGATTACTGCTCTTTTTTTTGCTATATCACAGAAGATCTTGATTTATGACGTACTTGATTTATGACGCTCCATTTTATTCTACAGCGCCCGTACGTACTTTTGTTGAAACCACAAGTTGCCACTACGATCTTCCACATCAACCGTGTAGATCTTGTCGCTCAAAGATCTCACCTTAGCACCAGTCATGAACACGAAATCCACAATGGGCACGGCATCTGCGAAGCTCATGATGAAAGACACTTGTAACTTTGACCCTGTGTTCGTCCTCGTGATTGTCATTTTAACGGCGCGAAGCAGGGTCCATATATCGCTTGGGTTGGTAAATAAAGCCGTTGACCCTTGTACGGCCATGCTATTTAGCAGCAGTAGTGAAACGTACATATTGACTCCGTTAACTTCGAACCGCTTAAAGAATTTACCCATTAAATCGTTCATTTCCTTGTTCATTGGATCATCGCATAGATTGAACAACATCGAGAAAGCGAAAGGGTGGATGTTAGTGTCCAACACCATAACGGTCAGTTTGCGCTCTTGTTGTGTCTCGCGTTCCTGTTGGGTTTCGCGCTCCCGCATAACTTGCCGTTGCATACCCTGACGGGCGTCAATGTTGCTGGAAGGCATTTGGAGAGCGGTGATCAATGCGTTCAAAACCGCGGCGACGCTTGTGTCCGTGCCGGCTGCAGCCTTATGGAGCTTGGCCTTAATGTACTCCCCATACGCAGAGGTCCTCAGATACGGTATGCTAGTTTCTACATCGCGACCCTGACCTGGGTGAAGGCTGCGTACGAAGGCGAGCGCGTTGTGTTCTACACGAAGCGCTTCCTGGCTCTTCATATACACCACATCGTTGTTATGCAGCATGACCTCTAGATCATGAACGTTATCGACGCCGCGCGCAAAGACAGTGCAAGTGATGGAATCATCCGTTATTTTGCGCAATCGGAATACGCCTTGGATAAAGTCGCGGTACCGTGTGTCGTTGGCGACTGTGACGAATGCTCGCAAGTCGGCATTGGGTCGAGGATTGAGTACGGCGTCAGTTCCAGTGGTGTGTGCATGGTCGTAGAAGACGATTTGCCTTTCTGCGTCGTGTGCTCCATCCCACAAGCGCGTTGCGCCCGTAGCATCGAGCACAGACGGCCTGTCAACGGCATCCCAAAACACAAGCTCTGTCTTCTTTCCTTGGGAAACACCTTTGTTGCTCTGTTCCTGTAGCACACGCGCAAGCACACACTCTGCGGATTGCCCGACAAATGCCGCGCCCACGTCGATGATCACGTCAACCTCTTGCTCGAGTAAAAACTTGCTCAAGTCGTGTTCCGCATCAGGAACCTTGACGACGCGTAGCTTTTGCACCGCCTTCTTCTCTTGTGGGTCTGGGACCTTGGCGTCGATGAGGATAGGCGTCACGTCTGCCACCGTGACGCCCTCTTCGGGCGTCCCCGTGAATCCGCTGCGCAATGGGTGGAAGCCGGCCATGACGATGTCAGTGCCACATGCCGAGAGTGTTTTCGTGTGTACTTTGAGAGAGTCAATGACGTAGCATTTGACGTAGGAGTGTACCAGATCAGACGAGCATTTTCGCAAAATTTCCCGCCCGTCCTTGAGCCACCTCCACCTGTTGAGCACCACGAAAAAGTCGCGCAGATCTTTGGCCGCGGGGAGTGCCACTTTGGACAAGAGCAACTTGTTAACTGCAAAGTATGCGCGTAGCAGGTTCATGCCATCCTTTGAGTTTGCCTCGTGGAACAATGCAGCAATTGTATAGCCCAGTGTAGTCAATGGGTCTGCGAATTCGGAGTCCTTTGACGGAACGTCGGCGAAGGTGAAAGGCCTCGCGAGGACAGACTCTTTGTGAAATGTGCGCAACGCTTCAGGACACGTGTGCATAACAGATGTTGCATCTTCTATCATTTCATCGATAGTTTTGTTGATGTCATCAGGGACGTCAGCAAATCCATAATGCTTCCTGTACACCTGCGATTTCACAAGTTGCACGACTTTTTCGGCATACGACCAAACTGCACGTTGTTGGGGAGATTTGATTTGGTGAGATTTGATTTGGTGAGATTTGTTTTGCGGGATACCCCCTGCGAGTTCGCCGCACATGAATTCGACCACTTGGTCGAGGCAGTCATTTGAAGCAGACGCCGCACCACCAGCGTTGTGAAGGGCGTTGCATATATGATCGGGAAACTTTGGTACATTCAATTCGGATGTGAGGGGGTTCATCAGCATGTCAGCCTCATCCAACAGGTAGTGGATATTGTGTGGAGGCCATGACTCCCTGGATATCAATGATAGCTTCATCACCGCGTCCGATACCAGGAAAACGTGTGGTCCCGACGGAGGCTCCATGTTGCGTGCCACGGCGTGTTCTTTCCAAAAGTACACACCCTTAACGCCTTCCGCGACCACCAGGGGCATGTCACTGTAAAGCGCCATGGGCATCAATATCGCGGCCGTTTGCCTAAGCAGCTTGGATGGCATGACGATACACACACCGCCGCATTGGCTGGTTGCGGGGACCACATCCATCGACAGCTTTCCAGTCGAGTCGGTGTCGTCAACGCGAGTCACAATTCCGTGAACACTGTTGAGGACAGCAAGAGGTGTGATGACGGATGTCTTTCCTGCGCCCATAATGAGGTTGCGTATGTGCCCGGTGGCGCCAGCGATAAAGTCAGAGCTCACGGCGTTTGCAAACAGGACTTGGTCCTTGCGAGGACAGACTTGACGCAAATACATGAAATGTGCATAAGCTTTTGGCACTTGAGACCATATCCCGCTCGCATGTAGGAAGTGTAGAACATCGTCATCTATGTCATAGAGGATGCTTGTGCGTCGTCGCTTCAATACACCGCGAGTCGTCAATACGACGTCCATGTGGGACTGCAGCTTTGTGGGTTCGGATTCAACCGCATGCACGAGTTGCGCCGCCCACGACGCGTCCTTGCCGCCACTATCCGCTATGCCCGTTAAGCACATTGGTGCCGCATTCGGGGGGTTCGGCATATTGACACCCATAGCATCCACCGGCACCACTGTTTTTAGGTCATTAGAGTTAATGTACGTAGGAACATCATCTTCATCACCGTAGCTATGCGTCAACACCGCCACCGAGCTATTGGGTATTACATCATCATATGCCGTGCGGCCTCTTGCAAAGTTAGATACACGCAAGAACTTGTCGTTATCAGCTCCATCAAACCCGTTTTTGCACTGCATGGCGTGGTACTCTAGTTCTTGCACGATGTCAGATCGACCGTACTCGTATGCCACATGCAAGTATGCCTTGACCGCCGCGTAATCGGACGGCATCACCAGGAGTCCTGACGGATGAATCCTGAGCAAGTGGTGTTTGACAGAGATACTTTGGCGTTCTGCTAGGTACTCGAGGTCCGACAAATATCTTTTACCCATGCTTTTTTCCTTGAAATTGCGGCTGCTGCCGAATGCGTCCTGCAGCGTAGGGCTGACTCCGATCAAGGTCGAAGGGTCGTGTCGGTGAGCTTCGAATACCGCCAGATAGAGGTTCCCGCCCGCGTCCCTAGCGACGAACACTGACGGCATCTGGTACGCCCAGAAAGCCAAGCGCTTGTCGGGTATGGTCAAAAGGAGCTCGAGCCCCATCGCGTGGACAGTTGCCTTATTTGCATCGACGATAACGGTTGCACGGTGCGCCAAAAGCTCGATGTGTCCGCCCCCGCTAGTACGCCACGGCACCATCAAGTCGCTGAAGCTAAAGCTCAAGAACCGCGCGTACACCCTCCGCAAGAGTTGTAGGCCGTTATCAATAACGTGACCCGTCCCTGACGGGAACAACTCGCTGAAGGGCACGTACACGGCATCGGACTTCGCCGATGAGCGCATCACGCTGTAGTCACACCTTTCGATATGAGTTGTGGACGGGGGTTGAATCTGGTGCACCTCGCCTTTATTTGCGTCGAAGCGCAAGCAATAGTTGTTCAATTTCAAGACATTTGTGATCTTGGGCACGCCGGTGTAAACCGTGCCACTCTCGTGCTGCCAATAAAACTCTGTTTGAAAATAGTCATGAGGCGGCAGGGGGTCTTCAATTATGAAGTAATCTGCATGTGGTGCATCCTTTGGAAGCCTGACCATGTACGTTCTAGGCTGTGTCGGAAGACCGTGGGTCTCCACCACCTTGTACGACTGGCTCAGATGCGGTGATACGGGGAGTGTCAGCTGGACCTCCCGTGTATATTGTTGATGGCATAAAAGCGTCGTCCTGAGCGTATTTCTATACTTGACGATCTCCCCGTATCCACGCTCGTTCATCCCCTTGTACATTACGACCACATTCCTGTCCATGTGCGTAAGCGATGTCATTTTCGGGACATTATCGGGAACCTTGAACCGATCGCGTTTGTGCCAGCGGAACATGGCCTCGTAGCACGCATGGTGCAGTATCCAATCGTATAGAATGTCGTTGGGAAATTGGACAGACGTGTACCTTTGCGAGGGCCCTTCCTTGTTTGATGAGCAAATGCGCATTGCTATTGCATCGCCGGGTCTGAAATCTGAAGAATGGAACCTACCCACCGTGTCCCTGCTCAGCGCTAAATACGTGTCAAAGCCAACACCACGCGTATATGAACCATGTGTGACAGTCTCGTTCAGTATGTAATTCCAAATGTTGTAGTCCGGGATCGCCGCATGAGAGTCTGAGTCGTCCATGATGAACATACACAATATCGCGCGGACAAGGTCGCTTAGCTTATCCGAGGTCGCCAGTTGGGTTAGAACGCCCTTGACATCTGATGGTAGTTTGGCGGGTTCTGACGATTCGGGCGTGATATAGAGAGATGCTAGATAGATAATGCTGTAAACGAGCATGTTGTACTCGGGCATTGTCGTTGAGAAGTTCATCGCATTGCTTTTGTCAGTCAGTGCGTCGGCCCATTTTTTGCACGCCATGAGCGCAATCTGTTGTGTAGGCAAGTGATTGGGGACGTGTGGTCGCGCAGTAATGGGCAAAAACTTGTAATACGCATCATACGATGTTTCAGCCAACACCATCTTTTGGAAATTGCCAAAGTCGATGACAACGTCTCCTGGTTCTGTCGCATACCCCCCCTTATCCAATATCTCATCCCACTCTCGACCCGCAAACTCGACGATACGTTCGATGGATACGCGTAGAGGGTTCAAGAGTGCCACGTGCATAGATGAGGCAGCATGAAAAGGGTCGTAAACTTTTGCCAGGGTGAGCGTATCATCACGCAACAGAAACGGCGTGCAACCACCGGCACACCATCCGTAGAAGAACATGGACGACAAGTAAATGAAGCAAGGTATCGCGTGCATACTGGTGTCAAGTTTGTATTCTCTATCTAGGACGAGCATCACGTCATAAAAGACCAGTTGCGGCTGCCATTGCTTGTAGGTTTTATTGAACTGAGCATTGAAAGACGCCAAGATCCTAAGATATTCTATTTTCGCTTGTCCTCCCGTTGCACGCTTGGTCAAGTAGCCGTTGTAAAGGGTGGTCACGGCCGACAGACAGGCGTCATCGATATTGTGTAACACTTTAGCGTCTTCCAACCATGCATACACGTCCAACACCATCTGCGAATGGCTGCCGCCGAAGATCGGCCCGTTGAAGAGGTGTGTAAATAAAGGAGGCTTCAAGTGATTATGGAGTTCGGCAAATCCGTGTACATCCTCTGCCATAAGGCACCTATTCAATGTGACGTACACGAGAGCGTAGAAGAGCATCATATCGTAGTACCGGTTTGATTCCTTGGCCAACTTTTTGATCATAACATACGCAAATTTGTAAACGACCTTGCGGTGGCTTGCGTCCTTTGCCCATTCATTCGAGTTAGGGTCTTTCAATAGCTTGTGCAATGTTACGATAAGTGCTAAAAACTCTCCGCGTGACAATAGTGTTATACCCCCATTATCATCCAATCTTTCCTTTAACGCATCCATCACGTCATCGAGCTTACTCCATGTGTCACACGATTGAATGATATCAACATTCTCTACAACGTTATATCTCGAAGAACTAGAATACTTCTTGACATGCACCTCTCCCTTGGAATTGATTGCTGTCATAAAGTTGCTTATGTGTGACTCATCAAACATGTTATTTGGAATGTCCGTGTGTGCATTTTGCAGAGCATCGATGTCCATCGAGCTCACATCGATGGGTTCCGGGAATGTGGGCTGGCCTACCGAAGCCTGCACGCCGTTCTTGTACCATGTCGCAACACTTTCTTCGCATCTCGTTATGGCTCCTCGCATAGAGGAAAGTATTTCGACGTCTGCGACCCCGGCCCCCATGACGTACACGGCAAGAGACTCCAGGCGCTCGCGCATGCACAGGAACTCAGCCTGGGAGAATCGCAAGTGCGAAAAGGCAACGTCCACGAGTCTGTTAACTGCGTTGGTGACCAGCGATGCGTACCATCCCCAGTACCAGCTGGGGACCTGTAATTCTTTCTGCTTCTCGGTGCGGGGCATGACACCCGGATGTGCCAGGGCCGTGAACAGTACAGCGCGCAACGTGCAGTCGCCCGATGTTTGGCAAGGCAGGCGCGCAACGTGTCGAACCCGGTCATTATGCAGGGGCGCGACCCAGTTGCTGGTGCAATCGAGATTACCAAAAAAGTGCTTCATTGCGAAACGGTAGAAGACAGTGGGCCCGGTATCAGATCTTAAGTTGCTGTGGGCTGTTTGTACTTGGTGACACGCCCTAATCGTCCATTCAAACTTTTCCGTGGACATCGGCTGCGCCACCAGCAAACCAAAGTTCTCTACGTGGTTCTGCGAACCGGAATATGTGTTTGGAAAGCCGTGCCAATTTGTACCAGTTCCTGTATTCTGAATGGCCAGCTCATAGCTACCGGTATCGACCATTCTGTAGAACAAACCCACTGCGTGCTTGTGCCATCCTGTCAAGATTAGCCCCATGTTGCGCTTCATGACAGCCTGGATTGCGTCATATTCTGTATGATATGATTGCAAGATCACAGCATTCGTACACATATCCAAGAAGACTTGGCGCGAAGGGTCGTGAAACTTTGCGTAATTCTCTGAGATACGGGCGGATAGCATCGTGGACGCACTATCCTGATAGAATCCCGCCCACGGCCCTTCCTCATCTACAGCTTCATCAAGTGCCAACATGATGTCCAACCCAAATTGAGATCTTTGCGCATCAACATCTACGACGTGTTTGCGGTGGTACGTACGGGTATCGCCCTTGTCCGGCTCAAAAATCTGGGACATTTTGAACTTGTTACCATCAATGTAAATCCCTTTTGCATCCATTACGGTTTGGTCGCCGCCCCGCTGCACGTCGGGCTGCAAACCGTTGGGCCACGCAGGATTGATAATAATATTGAGTTTTTGATCTTTTTGCTGATGGGGAACCGTTATGGGTTGCGGTTGCGGTTGCAGTTGCGGTAGAGGTAGAGGTTGCGGTTGCGGTAGAGGTTGAGGTAGAGGTAGAGGTTGAGGTTGAGGTTGCGGTAGAGGTTGAGGTAGAGGTAGAGGTTGAGGTTGAGGTTGCGGTTGCGGTAGAGGTCGATGTAGAGGTTGAGGTAGAGGTAGAGGTTGCGGTAGAGGTCGAGGTTGCGGTAGAGGTCGAGGTTGCGGTTGCGGTTGTGGTAGAGGTTGAGGTTGAGGTTGCGGTTTCGGTAGAGGTAGAGGTAGAGGTAGAGGTAGAGGTAGAGGTAGAGGTAGAGGTTGAGGTTGAGGTTGAGGTTGCGGTAGAGGTTGCGGTAGAGGTTGAGGTTGCGGTAGAGGTTGCGGTTCAGCTTGAAGAGGTTGAAGTTTCGGTAGAGGTTGAGGTTCAGGTTGAAAAGGTTGGTCAATGACGGAACCAGTGTCAACAGGTTGACCGACATCTTCTACTTCATGATGTACGGCTTGACGTGGAGAGGTTGTCATCGATGGATTGAGTGATTTACCAACAAAAAACAAAGAAGTCACCATGGCAGCACCGAAAAGCGTCAATGGTAATATGTCACCCATTTTTTGTTACACTGATTCTAGCAAAAATGCGATAGGTCGACGCTATACTTTTTTATACATACAATAAGACGATGTAATATGTATTATATGACAGACGATGTGTCGTGGCAGTTTAGTAGCGTCGCGACCGTCTGGAAGCCGCGAGTGTCAACAACGTCACAATTGCTTCGTGGCCACCGAAGGTGAAGCCATGTACGGCATTAAAGGAATGAGTTTTTTTGCACGAATGTGTGCAGTGTGGATGGAGTACAATTTTTTTTGTTGACGGTCAACACATACTTGAAAATCTGAAACACAATTAAAAAAATTGAAAAGATAATCCAAAATCTAACAATCCATCCCTCTGACATCCTCTCTATCCCTATAAGCGCCAAACATCTCTTCGTTGCAGTAAACACTAGCAAGAATACTACAGTTGAAGGAAGCTAGAAATGGAACATGTGTAATTGTTGTCTCAATACGTTGTAACAATCAAATTCAACGCACATGTACGATGTCAAGTTTCGTAAATTGGTGTTGAGAATGGTTCGCCAAG
>JACCDT011875058.1_pt1 | contig 47561 bp, 40 predicted proteins | sample 7446291 | NCBI WGS metagenome assembly JACCDT01 (sample SAMN15323446, study PRJNA562643) | freshwater metagenome | isolation source: river surface water | place: USA:Blue River Watershed | collected 2017-08-17
ACGCACCAAGAAAAGCGATTAGTATTCCCACAAAGGTTTTTAGGCTCATACTTTCACGGAGAAATCGTGCCGACAAGATAAACAAAAGAAATGGACTAAATAAACCGATTAATGAAGCGTTGGTAGCGGGAATTAACTTTAAACCCATCAGTAACGCTACATTGCCCAGTGCAATACCAACAAGAGAACCCACGGTAATAATAGCTAAGTCTCTAGGCGAAACAGGTTTCCACTTCTTGTAAGTAAGTAATGTAGTAAGTATTGATCCACCTATCAGTGTAATCGAGAGATAAAGAGGCAATGGAACGGTCTCGAGTCCAAGCTTAATAACAGGCGTGTTAACTCCCCAGAATATTTGCGCCAAGATCAGTGCAGCAATTGGTAACCAATATTTTTGTTTTTTCATTGTTTTCCTACTATCATCCTAGCACAACAGATAACAGGAAAAACATAAGAAGTATTAAAGCTAAAATAAACGAACACCCAAATTAGCCCGTTTTATAGGTGTTTTATGGATATCAATGATGGAAAGGTCGGGATTGGTGCCCTTGAACGGCTTTCATTCGAACACCTTTTGAGTGAATTAGATCACATTGCTAAGGTATTCAACTCTAAAGTAGATCAATAGACTTAATCTTTAGTACCTGCATAATACTCTGCAATTTTTCGAATGATGGATTTTCTTCCCCGCGCTCAACACGTGCGTAGAAGTTCGTATGTACGCCAGAAGCTTCAGCCACCTGCTTTTGGGTCAGCTTCGCTACTTCACGAGCATCGAGCAGGATCTTACCAAGTTTCTGTCGTTGCTTCTCATTATCATTACTAGCCATATATGGATACTATACCATGATTGTATGTTTTTTAGGTGCTTCTACCCTGTTTGCACGGTCGGAGTCACCAATGTAGGAACAGCATTAGCAGTTTTCCTGCCCGTTGGCAGGGTGATCTGAACCGTTGTGCCATTCGCGCTACTGGATAGCTCAATCTTTCCACCAAGTTGCTCAACAATTAGTTTGTCTGTGTAGAGACTCAAGCCTAGACCCTGGTAGTCATAGGTTTCGGTATCAGTAGCTCTAAAGAATGGTTCAAACATATGAGGCAATCGTTCTGCAGGGATTCCGATACCACTGTCAGACACGCGTAAGACTACTTGTTTTCTTGCTTGGTGAGCTGAGATACGTACTGTACCTCCATCTTTATTGAACTTGATGGCATTATCTACCACAGACCGAACAAGTTGTTTTATTTGTTCCGGCTGAGTTGAGACTTGGAGGTCCTCGGGAATGGCTACCTGTAATTGAAGATGTTTTGCTTCAGTCTGAGGCTGCAGTTCACTGAGTGTGCGAGTTACTTCTTGCTTAAGATTGAGGAGCGGATAGTCAGAAGATAAGTTCGTGAGCTGAGTTACCTTCGTTAGGCTACCAACAGAAGCACCGAGCATGCCTAGTCCGTTATAGAACGTCTTGGTTTCGGGAATAATATGGAAGTCTTTGCTGGCTATGCTCAGATTCTCGTAGTCGTCAGCGAGCACAGCACTGGCCTGAGACATAAAGGTTGTTCGTTGATTCACCAACTGCTGTTCTGTGGTAAGTGATGCTTGGGCAACTGCCTGAGCCGTGAGCTGGACATCTCGGTTATGGTGAGCAAAGGCGATCAGGCCAGCTGCCAAAATGAGGCAAAGTATCTGAAGACCGGTCTGTACTGGGCTCATTGTATAGACGTGGGCATGGGTGAATAAGAAGGTAACAAGGGCTATGAGTGCAGTCACGATACCTACGGGTATCCAGACGGCTCTTTGTTTGATTAGACTAGGTTTGCGTGACACCGTACCTATCATAGTTACACTCGAGGTTGGTAGATCGTGGGTGTCACTTCCAGCAGTTACTAGTTGAGCAGCCGTGCCTAGTTGTGTCACGTCAGCAGCATATTTCTTTAACTTAGACTGCAGGTTCAAAATTGCCCACTCTGGTAGTTTACGAAGTGAGGCCAGCAGCTCAATGGCACCGTTCATGATGGCTACAGGAGTGTTTAGGTAATGCGTAGTAATGCTCAGGTAGGTATCGAGGGCTTGTTTCGTACCTCGTAGTCGCGATAGTGCGGACTCAAGTCGTTTACGGGCTAGGTATTCTCTGCGCGCTCGCCAGGAGTACAGCCCGGCAATGATGAGAAGGATTAGAAGTAATAGCCAGTTAATTGAGATTGCTGCCGTATCTGAGAATCGTTGCAAGAAGCCACTGCGTTTGCTTACCGCTAAATTACTGATTTGATCCTTCAATACACTATCTTGAGGTCCACCAGCCGATTCAGAACTTGCGGACGGCGGGCTAAGAATGGATGTACTCGGAGGCGTCTTGGGAGTGGTGGGTTTTGGCTTTGGTTTAGGTGTAGATGGCGGCGGCGTAGTTCCACCTCCACCCCCACCACCTGAGCTGTGGGTGTAGATAGCTGTACTGACGTTGTTAATGGTGAGAGTTGAGAAATCTATATTACTGCCAAGTGCCGTAAAGAGAATCCCGGCATCAGCTGTCTCGTGCAATACATCCAGATACATTGCCTTGCTTGCTGTGCTATTGGCAGCGAAATTAGCGGTGGCAGAGCCGATGACATCGAACTCAATACTCTGACCCGTATTGATCAAAACATTAGATACTGCGTTTGTACAATCGAGCACGTGATGACCAGCAAACACTGTTGGCCAATATGGACTTGGAATGTTGTCTGCAAGACCGTAATCTGTGCACATTACTTGTGATTCGTTGGTATTGGAGCTATAGGTAAATTCTGTGGGCATCACAGCGATCATCTCACCAATAAATTCTGAGTTGACCGGTCCTTCATTTGTAATCTTGAAGTGGTAGGTAACATTGTCTCCGCTGACAATCGATCCAGTTGAGGTGAGCGTTTGAGTCAGACGGAAGTCAGTTTGATCAGAGACAGGAGGCGGGCAGTTCTCCCCTGAATCGTTGATAGTCCAAGAAAATGTGGATATTATATGTGCCCGCTGTGATGCCGAATCACAGTAAGTACTGGTGCCTGCGTCAAAGATTAGTCCAGTCTGCAATGTCTGTGCATCCCAGCCCGTAAGTGTCGCATCATAGTGGGCTGTTGATAGCCCCGAGGTATCAGGCCCAGGGCCACTACTATCATGGTCTCCGAACATGTACTGCATATTCGTTACATTACTTACATCCCAAGTACCAAGTGACTGGTCGAAGGATGCAGCTGCTGCAAACATCGCTTCCATATTCGTTACATCACTTGTGCCCCAGTTACTGAGTGGTTGATTGAATAACGGAGCAACAGCAAACATGTGATCCATATTAATTACATTGCGCACGTCCCAGTTTCCCAATGGCTGATTGAAGGAGAGCGCGCGGGCGAACATATATGACATATCCGTTACACTGCCGACATCCCATGAACTTAACGATTGATTGAAATCATCAGTGAACGCAAACATGGCGATCATATTGGTCACCTGGCCAACGTGCCATGAATTAACCGGCTGGTTGAAGCTTGCGGCGCCAACAAACATATTGCTCATCGTTGTCACGCTACTCACATCCCAAGAATCGATAGGTTGATTAAAGGAGCCGGCTCCCACGAACATACCAAGCATATTAGTTACACTGCCAACGTCCCAGGCGCCTATATCTGAGTTAAAGCTTGCTGCATAGTAAAAGGCATTTTGCATATCCGTAACATGACTCACGTCCCAAGAGCCTATATCCGAATTAAAGTTTGCTGTACTCGAGAAAATATTCCGCATACTGGTCACATTTGTTAAGTCGGGTGTATCCGTTGCTGGAATTGAGAGGTTAGAAACCCCCCGGAAAGCGCAGTCCATAGAAGTCCATGGGTTAGCTCCCCACTGCTCAATGGTTAGAATTTTATCCTTATCTCCATTATTACAGAAATATATTCTCGGGAATGTCCCCGTAATCTTGACGGTATAGGTGCCGGGTGAGCTATAAGTATGGGTTGAATCACCTGTTTGACCACTACTTGTACTTGTATCTCCCCAGTCAACATCGTAGTTATAGCCTCCACCATTAGTAGGGATAGTGATCTGGTTACTGGCTGAGCCTCCTGGGTTATCAGTTTTCCAGGTAGTTATAAAAGGACAGGTACCGGTGCAAGGTGGTGTGCTGGGGCAGTCGTCGGTATTAAAGCTTAGATCGTCGCCATAGCCGATTCCGTCAATGTTTTCTGCAAAGGCTCTAAAGTGGTAAGTAGCGCCACAATCTAGTGTACTGACGTCGAGCGCATAATCGCCAGTCTGATGCACGGTATATTCACGAACTTCTGAATACCCTGGCAGAATGACGGTTCCGTCATCCTTGACTGCGATACTACTACCCGTACCATTAAAATTTGTCACATATTCGCCACTGGTAGTAAATATCTGGGTACGCCCATTGCCTAGGTCGATTGCATACAAATTATCTTCCTTATCAAACGTCATCCTGACCACACCGTTGAATTGCCCAACAGCGCTACCTAACGACCCCCACTCAGTGATAAAGTTCCCGTCGCTATCAAACTTAACAACTCGATCATTATTTACAGAAGGTGAGCTTTTATCGCTTACATAGACTCTGTCATGGCTATCTATCGCTATTCCAAAAGGATCCCAGAGGTGGTCGCCACCGGTTCCAAAGGAACTCCATTTGGTGATAAAGTTCCCGTCGTTGTCAAATTTTTGCACCCGGCTATTTAGTTGATCCGTCACATAGACATTGCCAGTACTGTCGATAGCAACCTGGGCAGGTTCATTGAACTGACCGTCGCCGGTACCAAACGACCCCCACTTCGTGATAAAGTTCCCGTCGCTGTCAAATTTCTGTATCCGGTTATTGACGGCATCAACAACATAAACTTCGTTGGTTCTACTGATACCAATACCTTGTGACTCTTTAAACTGACCGTCGCCGGTACCAAACGACCCCCACTTCGTAATAAATACTCCATTACTGTCAAACTTTTGCACCCGATTGGATGAACCAAAGCCATTATTGCCCTCGGTTGTATAGATGTTACCCTGATTGTCGAGGGCAACTCCTGTAGTGCTGGAAAATTGTCCATTTCCATTACCGGGCGAACCCCATTGCTTACTTTGTGAATAGCTTGCTGGAGATTCACTTATTGTTTGACCGTAACTTGTTGAAGTGCCGTATTCAAAACCTCTATTACTTACAGGGTGTGACCCAACAGCCCATAGTGTACCTTGCAATTTAGCAGTTTCTCCAGTTACATTTGTTGCTGCATTTGTCGAGACCAGTGGGGGTGCTCGTAACTGCGGGAGACCATCGGCAATAGTTTTCCAGACGGTACTAAAGTCCCAGTCGTTAAGGGGTACACTTGAGTTATTATTGGTGAAGTAATTAGGCTGCACATTTGCGATGTTAACTCCTACAGCATTCTGGCCGATACCGTTGCCGCCTCCGTCTGTTTGTCCAGTACGGCTAACGTCAAAGTAGTTGGAGCTCAGATCAGACGAAGTAGCACCAAAAAAGCCACTTCCATTCTCACTACTAGAAATGATAACGGAGCTAGCGCTAAAACTATCCTCAACAGTTTGGGTATATCCTCCTCCATAGCCGACTAAACCAGCCGAACTGGCTGACGAATCACTGCTGGGACAGCTTACGCTTCCTGACGAGTATGTTCGTTGAATAGTACTATTCAAAGCTGTACCAATGAGGCCGCCGCAATGTCTCCAGTAAGCGTTAGATACACCGGTGATGCTGCCCGTGGCGTAGCTATCTCTTATAACTCCTGCTTGACTCGGTGTGCCGTTAACTCCAACCAATCCGCCGGCTGAACCTACACCAGTAGCATTTAGTAGGCTGATGTTTCCCGAAGAGTAACTTTTTTCAATAAGGCCATGGTTGTCAGCGACAAGTCCACCGACCGTAGTACTTGAACTAATGTCCACGTCTGCATGGACCGATCTTATCGTACCTAGATTCTGTGAAGCTATAGAGCCCACAAATATTCCTGCGCCTGATCCAGAAGAAGTTATTGTACCTTTTAAGGTGAGGTTCTTAACGACTCCGGTTGTATCTATGAATTGGAATAAACCACTAGTTGACCAATAGTTGATATGGAAATCATGGATGATGTGATCATTTCCATCCAACTCACCGCTAAATATACTTATTGGAGTAAACCCCCAACCACTGTTCCAGACATTTGTAGCACTACAGTCTATGTCGTTGGCTAGGGTGTAGTGCGCGGTCAGGTTGGTTTCTATTTCCTGCAGCTGGTCACAGGTTGCGATTTGGTAGGGATTCTGACTGGTTCCCGCCCCGCTTCCTGAAAAAGCAAAAATATGGGGAGCTACAACTAACAGTGTAACCGCCATCACCACAAAACTACTTGTACCCATTGCCACCGAGTAGCTGAGGGGTCTCCAGTGGTACCTGAGTAACGGCAGGCTGACTACTTTTATGTGATGGAGAAGCCCGTATTGAACTGAAGGCAGTTCGGCTTTCAATGGTTTTTTGTGCTGCCTATAGTCGATGATGAGGTAGGCTGTTAGGCCTAAAACCAGGGCTGCTAATAGACCAATGGAAAGGATCGTTTCGTCAAGTAAGAAGTTTATCTTTGAGTTAGTAACTTCGTGAGAAGTCGAGTGATAGAGGCTTTGACCGATTGAACTATATGCTAATATGGCGGTGATCGTACTCAAAGCTGTAATTAATAGAATCGGATACATAAAGTAGCGATATCTGTAACCGCCACGAGCAATAGTAGATTTGAGACTTCCTAGGAGAGTCAGTAGACTCTGCAACTTAACAGCCATATATTACTACCCGCTCTTTTTACGCTCATGCTTGTATTTATTGTATCATGAGAACCCCTTGGTTAGCCTGTTACGCGCTCTCGCTCAGCCACTGAACATGACAGGACGTCAAATGCTGCATACAACATTGTTAAATTTGTTTTATATCGTGGCTTACCGTTCCATATCATTTAAAGATATCAGTTCGTCTTCTTCAAAAGCCTCAGCCCAAACTGCTGGCTCCCTATCTGTAGCAATCAATCTATCAACAGTAGTTGTATAAAACTCAAAATCCTGACTGGTGTTCTCTATAGTCTTGCGTAATCGCTTTTCTATAGCATCTGTTGGGGCTATAAGCAGCACACATGGATAATCACCCTCCCAACCCTCCTCTTCTTCATGAGTTTGATATGTTCTCATCTTCTTAATATGAACAAAGTAAGGCACACTCTTCTCAAGGATACTCACCATAAACTCGTTGACCTCATCCTCTTTTGACCCCACTCGTCTTAGGTAGAAATCTGGTAATGGTCTCGGAAAAAAGTCATAATTACTCAGTTCAAATCTGCTGAAGATTCTGAAAGTGTCACCATAATGTCGTTTAAAGGCACTGAAGATCTCTAAAGCCTGTAAACACTTGTTGATATACTCCAAGTTCATCCGTTTGTTTTTATACATGTTACTGAGCGCCATATCGCTCAGTTTGTGCTCCTCGTTTCGGAGTAACTTGATCCCTTTGGTATCCAAACAATAGATTGCAGGTATATGCGCCAACCTAAAGCTTCCGTTGTACCTTTTCTCTACATATCCTTGCCCAACTAAGACATACAGATTCTCATAGACACTCGACTTATTTCTACCTAATACTTCTGCCAACAATGGCACACTAACAAATCTAAACTTATATATTAGTTTTAATAATCTTAATTGTTTTTCTGTTAGCGTCTTCCTATATTTAGGTTCTTTTTTTAACAAGCTCTAATCTTCCATCTCCCACTACTGTCTTTACTACTTAATAGCTCTATATGTATATATAAAAGAGAGGAAAATTAATAGCAAGCATAACAGATTAAAAAATACGAGATACTAGGGACTCCGATAGTGGGGCTAGTTATCCACAGGAATATGCAGGAATAACCTCATATACACTTGCAATACACACTATACGGATAGTACAATATATCCATATAATGTTAGTCGAGGGTACGACATGGCACTTCTGGAACAATTAATTCAACAAGCGGGGATAAGGGGTTCGAGTCCGACGGCTGCAATCGATGAAGCCATGCAGCGTGTCTTTAGTCTTCCGCATGAAGAAACAAAACTATTGAAAGCTCGAAATGTTATGGGCTATGCACTAGTTGATGTGTCTGATGAAGATTTAGAAGTATATCTCACTGAGTTTCAGCATTTGATCGATGGCTGGTTTGATAGCTTTGAGCAGGACATGTTTAATGGAGCCACACTTAAACAAGTGCTTGGTCAAAGCTAGCATGGCAGGTATCGACCCATTGGATGCGCCACCTAGGTCAGGCAAGGCAGTAGTATACTTGCGGGTTTCAACCGAGGAGCAAGTAGAGAATTACTCACTTGATACCCAAGCGGATATTTGCAGAAAAGAAGCCGAAAGACGAGGACTGGGGATAATTGAAATCTTTCGCGAAGAAGGTCGCTCGGCGAAGACTATACGTGACCGCCCTACACTAATAGAGCTACTAGAGTTTTGTCGAATACACCGAAAAGAGGTTGATGCTGTAATAGTCTACCGACTCGACCGAATATCAAGACAAACAGCTGACTACTTAGCAATCCGCAAGAAGTTAACTGAGTGCGATATCACGCTAATATCGGCTTCGGAGCCTACAGGAGACACTCCTACAGAGCGTTTTATTGAAACGATGTTAGCTGGGTTTGCGCAAATGGACAATGACGTGCGGGGTGAACGCGCCAGGAACGGAATGAAAGCGCGTTTTATGAGTGGCCTATATAACGGGCCACCGCCATTAGGCTACGTCCGTCAAGATGGATATGCGGCTAAAGATGCAGAGTCGTTTGGCATCGTACAAGAAGCGTGGGAACTTATGGCTACAGGCACAAAGAGTCTTCGAGATATGGCTAACTTCTTAAACGAAAAAGGTGTCAGGAATCGCCGTAAGGGTTACAAAGAAACACTCATACGCAAACAAACGATGAGCAGTATTTTTCGTAATAAGTTTTATGCTGGCAAGGTCGTGTCCAGGAAGTACGGACAAGAAGTCCAAGGCCAACACCCACCCATGATCACGGAGGAGGTATTCTACCGCGTACAAGCTGTACTAGATGGCAAGAACCACAATACGCCCATACGACTTGCTAGACGCACTCGAAATAACCCCGACTTCCCTCTCAGGCGTGTTGTCCGTTGTGGCAGATGTGGCCAATCTTTTACGGGTGCTTGGAGCAAAGGTAAACGGTTGTTATACGGCTATTACTTTTGCATTAAACGTTGTGGAGTAAAATCAAATGTACCGTTAGCCGAAATTGAGCCAGAAACCAAAGACTTACTTGAGAGTATTACGTTAAAGCCTGAGACAACTCAGCTCATTAACGCTTTTATACGGAGAACCTACGTCTTACGAGTAGGCTCTTTGCGACTAAAGCGGGATCAGGCCGACACTGAACTTAAGAAAGTCTACGAGACACGACAAGCGCTCATAGAGAAGAATCTGGATGGAACGTATTCAGATGAAATATTCAAAGAGCAGAATAAGATTCTAGAAGAAAAGATAGGTGCTATTCAAACAGCAAAGGATGTAGCGACTATTGAAAAATATAATCTTGAGGCAATCACACAGTTTATTCAGGATAAGTTTACAAACCTCAATAACACCTATGAAGAGGCTGATTTAGAGCGTAAACGGGTTTTACTGTGTTCGATATTCCCTAAAGGATTGGCTTGGAGCTATCCGGGTTATTCCAACACCCAAATAAGTCCGTTCTACCAGTGTTTTCTCGATATTCAAAATGGAAAGGTCAAAATTGGTGCGGGTTAGGGGACTCTAACCCCTGGCCTCGTCCTTGGCAAGGACGCGCTCTAAACAACTGAGCTAAACCCGCATAACAGAGTGAGATTATATAGTAAAAAGGTGGTTTGCTCAAGACAATCAATCAGTTTGGTATACTAACCATAAGGATTACAAACAAACATGACCAGACATCATCAACAAAAACAGACTAAAAAACTCAAAACACTGGTCGTTAAGAAACAGGCAAATGTCCAGTTAGTAGATAGGCTCACCTATTTGGTGGCTGCGATTGAGCCGATTGTTACCCTGCCTCAGGTGTATCTAATTTTCAGAGATAAAACAGCCGACGGCATCGCTATAAGCTCCTGGATCGGATACCAGCTGTTTACACTGGTGTGGCTGTGGTATGGCATTGTTCACAAAGAAAAAGTGATCATCTTCTACCAACTAGCTTGGTTTATTTTGCAGACTGCTATCATTATTGGCGCCGTGATGTACGGCGCCAAGTGGTACTAGCCTAATATCTTTAGGTCAAAATCGAGTGCTTTGGTCATACCAAACAGCACATCACAACCATCGAAAGTCTTACACGCCAGAACCGGAAGTTCTTGGGTAAACTCTTCTGCTAGATGGTTATGGCCCAGACTTATATCTGGCCGCATGAAGAGTCGATGCACAACTACTTCTAGCTCAACAACTTCTGCTTCATGAGTGAATATTTGACCTGGGGTTTCTCTGAGTAGTGGCCTGCCGGAAACATGGAATTTATCTCCACTACATAACAACTCAACAATGTTAGGGTCCATATACCCTTCTACGCCGCGTTCTACTACACGGCTATCTTCAAAATTAATCATTTCATCTCCAGTTAGGTTTCCGCCTTGTGCCCTAGATGAATCTTTTTATTAGCAATAAAAAAGACCCCGCCGGAGCGGGGTCATAATAATGGCCGCCTCGGCTAGAGCAGAATCTTTGTCTTCTTAATGGCGATGCGCATTTGTGTCATAGGTGATCATTATGCACATCCATGGCTGATCTGTCAAAGGCTACCCTTATGCTTGCATTTGCTTCATACCGCTTGTAGAGTTGTGACATATTACAGGAGTACATATGTTACCAGCAAGTATGGGCGAAGCATTCATTAATTTAGCGATAGAGATCCGCAATGAATGTATAGACGCGGACTTTATGGACCGTGCCAGGGTATCTACAAACATGGTTGGCGAAAACGTAGATATAACCCTAGCTCATGACAGGCATTCCGGTAAATATACAAAACTCGGAAAAGTATATTCAATCGGTAAGAACGCCGTCATTCAGGCAGGCGCAGAACTAGGCGACAATGTCTTAATCGGTGAGGATGTCGTAGTTGGACAAGACGTCCAAATAGGAGAAGACAGCAGTGTATTTGACGGGACCACACTTGGAACGGGCGTAGTGATAGGAAAAAACACTACTATAAATGAAGTTGCTACCGTAGAGGCCTATGCGACCATTGGCAACAATACGGTGATTGGTCACGATGCAGAAATAGCCAAGAGAGTTAAAATCGGCGACACGGTAAACATTAGGTCAGAATGTAAGATAGGGCGTAGTGCGGTACTTAAGGATAGAGCCCAAGTTCACCAAGGTGCCCATATCCGTGATTATGCGAACATCGGTAAAGGCGCAGAAATCGGAAAGGATACCGTTATAGCAGACCGCGTAAGCATTGCAGAAGAAGTAAGCATCGGCGCAGACGTAACAATCGGTAGTGAGACGGTAGTTAAAGCAAATACTAACGTAAAGAGAGGTACTAAAATTGGAACAAATTCAAAAATCGGACAAGACACAGTAATCAGTGAACATGGAAGAATTGGTGACTACGTATCAGTCGGAGACGTAGTGAACTTTTCAAGTGCCGTACATGTGCAAGCTGGTGCCGAAATTGGTAACAATGTTAAGGTTTCTAATCACGCAGTGATAGAAAAAAATGCTGCTATTGGCGATAACGCTACCATAGGCCACAGCGCCAGAGTTCGGCATGCTGTCAGAATCCCCGACCGAGCAAACATTGCAGACAATGCCTTGGTGCCATCCACACATTCAGTCAAGACGCTGTCAATGGTTGGATCGAACAACCGCACCATGACAATTATAGGTAGTTTTGCGGGTCCTAGAATAACTACAGGTTGCCAAAGCGGCGTACCAATGGCCAACTATGCCATACAGGGTTCCGAAAAAATCGATACCTCAGAAGCTACTACAGATAGCGAAGCCCTTTACGCCGAACTTGCACCAGCAATTGAACTACTCGGCAGTGTGGTTCAAAAACATTTCAAACTCGAAACAATTAAGATGAACAAAGTTCGTCGGGCTCGTTATCTGTAATCAACTCTAGTGTGGTTAATTAGATTATCGATACCGCCTGTATAACCTCATCGGCCATTGATTTCTGCCCAGTGCCTGTTGTGTTCTTCCTGGTCGAATTGCTCGGTTGCATATTTAAAGAAATCTTTTGCTCGATTAATGCCATTAACCCAAGTAGGAGAGGCCGGACGCACAATCAGTGTCTGGTCGCCTGTTTCGACATACATATCCGCTGTTGGAAGACGGGTGCCCGGTTTATCAAATCTAAACCACATAGATTCTACGTCCTCCCTCTGTTTGCGACGTCCAATTTGAGCCTCAATGTCAAATCTCATGTACCACCGGTCATATCCAAGCAACTTTGAATGGTATTCTTCTGCCTCTAAATACCCAACTGCCTTACGTGGAATGGGCATTTTTGCACCGGTCAAAGGTTCTAGTGGAAATTCACCATCTGGTAGAACTAATGGCTCACCTTCCCATTGGATGTCGGTAATGTCATCTAGATCAGCAATTGCAAATAGAGACTTATATATGTGGCGTAGATCACGAAGATCATCAAGATGTACAGCACGCTCTGGTGTACCTGGATCCAAAAATTCTAATTTATCAAATACAGTTTCACCATTATCATCTACTGGGTATAGGTCGTCCCAGCCCGCAATCAGAAAATTCTCTTTTGGGTTTACGCTGGCTTGGTGCGCAGCAGAGCTTGGCTCGATTTCGTAAAGCATTTTGTTCCTTAGGCGAATACGCCACATAAAGGTTTATAAAATGACAAAAAGGTTGGCGTTGAGCCAACCTTCCGTAAAAGAGTGTTGGTTCGCCCGGTTACGCTACTAGCTCCAAAATACTCAAGCGTCCAATTACGAGTACATTTTCATTGCCTACGAACATTTCTGTCTGTATTATTATCTTACATTATTTGACATATGTCAATATTATTCTTTGACAAAGAAAAAGCCCCATCTTCCGATGAGACTATTTCTGGTGGCTCCTCCCAGACTCGAACTGGGGACACGCGGCTCTTCAGGCCGCTGCTCTACCAACTGAGCTAAAGAGCCGAACATTTGGTACCCGTTAAGGATACCTTATCAGGGGTTATTTTTCAATTCTAAAGCTACTGCTATACTTCTGAATATGAAATCAAGCACTGTTACACCAATCGGCGTCACCATAGTCATGTTTGTAGCAATTCAAGCTTTGATGTGGCTACCCATAAAGATGGACCGATTTAGTGCACCTTACATATCAGCGGGCGGTCAGTCCGAATACTGTGAAGGTCTAGAACCCGGATCTATGTTGCTCATCCAGTGTAGCTGCCCTGATATCAATGTAATGGCTGCTGGTTTTCCATTCCGTACTAATAAGTATGATTATTGCTCGGTCAAGAATGACTCCGAAGTAATTCCAGTAATAGCAAATTACCTACTAACTATGGGCTTCCTCGGACTCGCTTTTGCTGGCACAAGAAAGCTTATTCGTAAAGTAGCCTAGATTTACTTGTGCTCTTTGGCCATGAATGACTTAACGTCACTGATAGAGTCCATGATCTGAGCTGGGAAGATAATTGTACTGTTCTTCTCTACCGCGATTTCGCTGAGGACTTGTAAGTTACGGAGCTGCAACGCAATTGGGTGGGCGGCAATAATATCGGCTGCCTCACCAAGTTTGGTAGCACTGAGTTGTTCACCTTCTGCGGCGATGATTTTAGCTCGTTTTTCACGCTCTGCTTCGGCTTCCTTAGCCATTGCTCGTTGCATACTATCTGGTAACTGAATGTCTTTTAGCTCGACCGTGTCGACGAATACGCCCCATTGCTCACCAGTTTTATCTAGAATGATCTTAATTGCCTCATTGATCTTAGCAGTAGCGCTTAATACTTCGTCCAAGCTACTTTGCCCTACTACGTTACGGACGGTTGTTTGGGCGATCTGGTAGATGGCTGATTGTACGTTCTCGATCTCTACCACTGCCTTAACAGGATCAATGACGTGGTAGTAAGCTACGGCGGCAACGTCGATAGAAACGTTGTCTTTGGTAATGATTTTTTGGCTCTGGATAGGGAGGGTAATGACACGCATTCCAACCTTGATGAGTCTGTCGACAATTGGGATGATGACACGGATACCAGGACCCTTAGCTTCTTGCACTTTTCCGAGTCGGAGAATAACGGCTCTTTCGTACTGGTCGATGATTTTGACTACACTGAAAAATATTACGATTCCTGCTATTGCAAAGAATATTGCTGGACCCATGGTGAACTCCTTATTATGTCTACATTGTAGCGCACTCTGAAAATAAAAAGACCACCGAAATGGTGGTTTCTTTATTTGGTGGGCGATGAGGGACTCGAACCCCCGACCCCCTCGGTGTAAACGAGGTGCTCTAGCCAGCTGAGCTAATCGCCCATTATCTGAAATTATCGGATAACAGAGGTGATTATAGCAAGCTTAGCTATTTTATTCAAATGAGAAACCTTCGCACTTAACTTTGCTTGTCCCTGCTTGCTTAGGACTGTAGCTGAAAGCATGTACCGTTCTTCCATCAGAATCAAAATCATATTCATATATAGTTCTCGACTCTACTGATTGTTGGAATTGTTTATCTCGCTCAAGCCCACCACTTACGTACCCGTATACCCAGGTAAATTCCGGGAATGGTTCGCCAGTTGCCCCCTCTTTTACACGCCACAGCTCTACCTGCCGCCGGTTAGCACCGTCACGCTGTCCAACCGCGATAGCAAATTTGTCTGTTGGCACGTCGGTCACATGACATTCCATGGTGACATTATCCAAACTAGCCCAAAGCCGTATAAATGCCTTACCACCCATATATTCCTGGTATTCCCTTAGGGCATCAATGTTTGGTTCGCGTCCGCGTAGCCAGGCATCCGCCTGTGTGACATCAGTCTTAATAAGAGCACCATATCCCTCTTGTCCAACCTTAAAACCACATTCCTTACCAGCGAGTGTAAGTAGTAACTTAGGAACCATATTTGCGTGGCCACCGTCGATGACCATGGTCGAACGATCACCACTCATTGATTCCGCCCAGCCTTCTCCCGAGGAATGAATCCTGTCCTGGTAGGCATGAAGTGAATAGATATCTACTGGAAGCTCGTGCCCCAATAAGACTGCACGGGGAATCAAACTTAGTTCACTCAGTAGACGTGAGGCATCATCTCTTTGTAGTTCTATGACTGCAGGGATATGGCTGACGCCACTGAGGCTATCGGGTATGGGCATGCCACTATAGCTGAGATCTGGTAACTGGTTGGTGTGATACGTAAGCTTAAACTGCTCAAGATGAGAATTCATAATTACTTCTATCGCGTCAGAGTCTTCTGCATGGCTAAGCTGTTTCTTTAAAGCTTCACTCTGCTTCGACGTTATTCCCATAGACATATTCGCTACTTTATGACGAATAGTCTCTAGGGTTTCGTCGGTACGTGGCACTGGATCTGAGGGGCAGTAATCTTCTACTTTTGGTGCAGATGGAACGTCCGGTAGAACCTCGTTTAGACCTAAGCTAAGACACGCTACCGCTACTACTGCACCACCCATAGCTAGAGCCGTTCGGGATCTTGCAAATCTCCGTGGCTCCGGGAATTCAATAGGTTGCATTGGAGGCAGTGGCGGAAGGTGTGATAAATCATAAACCACCTCTTCATAAACAGGCTCCCGTGGTTCGGGGGGCGTAAAAGTTTTAGGTGTGATAAATTCTGGTGTACTCGACATAGTTGAAGCTAAAAATTATACCAAGAAGTAGACAGCGCGTCTATTTCTTGTCCATTGATAATAGTTTTCTAACAGAGAGAAAGATGGTAGAATACATCGTAATGCGCGAGTGGTGGAATGGTAGACACGCTTGTCTGAGGGGCAAGTGCCGCAAGGCGTGGAGGTTCAAGTCCTCTCTCGCGCACCAGTGAAACTTCCTGGGAGTGAGCGAGCTTAAATAGCTCATTCACCCCTGGGATTTTTTCTATTTCTGGGGTTCCATCTTTTATTTCTTGGTAGGTCGCAACCTGATCGAAAACTACGCCTAAATACTGCGCTTTTTGGATCGGATTACAGTGGTCGATGAGTAGATCTTTGATGTGTTCCATAAAGTATTTGATATATGTCAACATAGTAGGCATATCTACCTCCTCCTGGGCTATTTCTTCCTCTTTCTTAGTTTCTAAATCTACAATTTGCTGCTCTAGCTTCACTACATCCTCCTCCATGTAGCGGATAGCTGTGGCTGAACTTATTAACTTCATCTTATCTACCGTAACTTTAATCTGAGCCTCAAGCTCACTACGGCGGTTTGCGTTATGCTCCTCAGTCTGCCGCGCTAAGCCTTGTCGCTTCTCCCAAACGGTAAGTACGGCATTAATAACTTCATCTACGCGCTCAGGACGCACTATGACGCTCTCGGCAAACTTCTCTATAACAGCGTCAAACTCTTCCTTGCGTACGCGGAAATAGTGACCGTGGTTAGTGCAGTGGTATGCAGGATAGTATTTACCCAAACGACCCCTCGAGGCGCTTCCAAGAAGCGGTTTATGGCAGGTTGGGCACATGATGAGCTTTCGATATGGGTACTCCTTGTTATATTGGTTCTTTTTTGCAAACTTTTCTTGCTTCGGTGCTTCACCAACTATGGGGTGGTCGGGATCTTCGGGGTTCATCGTAATGCTGATCTTGCCCCGATTAGCAGCATTGAACAGCTCGATACTCACCAGCCCCTTAAATTTGCACAGAACCGGCTTACCGTTAGTCCACTTCTCGGTATTAACTCCAGCGTAAATGGTCTTAGTAATATAGACGCGTAGTAGCTTACTAGTCATGGGCTTTCCACCCGTTCGACTCACCACTTTGGTCCGGTCTACCTTGTCGCGGATAACTTTAATTGGTGTCCTAAAGCCCATGCGATTTAGTTCGGTTGCGATCTCATCGTCGGTCAACGTACCTTGGGCGCGGAGCTCGAACATTTTGCGCATAATCAGCGCTTTTTTAGGATCTTCAACAAGGATCACTCGCTTACCGTTAGCGGTCTCGATCTTACTCGTCTGGTAGCCGTATCGTGCTTCGCGCGACCAGTAACCCATTTGGGTATATCGAATCTCCGAGCCAATCATGCGCGTTAAAATATCAGAGACTTCGTCATTAGCCCGTTCGGCTTCTAGCAGCTCTGCCTTTCGAGAGGGACGACGTACACTCCACTTATAACTGACCCCGAGGTGCTCAAGCGTATTGACCTTGAGGTTACTAATAACGCCGTGCATATCAACCAGATCGACATCCTTAACCTCAAGTCGCTGTCGCAGTAGGTCGTAAACCGTAGAACCTCCTCGAGTAAAGCGGTCTATGGATTTGATCAGCACCGCTTGAATATCATTCTTGGGGTCGGTGGCATAGGTAATAACGTGCTGCATCGGCTGGAGATCCAGCTCGACATTTGCTGACTCTAAATACGTTAATATCTGAGTTATTTTTAGGTTATACCTCGCGGCGTAGGCGTGACCTTGTTCAATCTGGGATTCAGGGGAGTCACCATCCCGAGCTTGGCCTTTAGAGGAAACACGAACGGCTAGAACACAATTACGCAGTTCACCTTGTCCGTTCATGGTGTACCCGTGCTTTTTATGCGTTTCAGCAACGGGTAATCTTCGGCTTTATCTTTAGCTATACGCTCCGCAATAAGGTGCGCCAAGAATTCTAGTCGCTCCTGCGTCGTGAAACTAACCGTATCCGGTGCAGACGGTGGTTTCCTATTTGAGATGCCCTTGAGCCTTGCCATACTACCCTCACTTGTATGGCTCCGTAACAACTTAGCTAGTAACTAAACAGGGGTTATTTCTGAGGACGGCCAGGTTTCGGTTTTTCGGCCAACTCTTTTTCGATGAGAGCGGTTAATTTCGGATCACCGATCTTGGTGAGTCCAAGAAGTACCAGGTGGAGGAGAGTCGTTTCACGCTCAATAGCCACCACTTTCGCTCGCTGACGGATGGCATTTGGCATATCAAGCTGTATTCGTTCGCGCTTCTTCTCGGTCATAGAGCACTATTATACAACAATATGTGTCTCAAAGGTAGAGCTTGCCGGTGGCAGGTGACCGAAGTCACCCGCCATAACCTTAGAAGCAGGTGTAGAAAATGAAATCTTCACCAGCCAACACTGATTCGTCAATGTCATTCTGAAGCGCCGTAATGATATCTTTGGGGAAAGTACAGTCGTTGAGCAGTTCTTCTACTTATTCGACTGACACCTCCATATAGGTGATCTCGTATTCACTCGTGCTCATGATCGCTGTTGACGGAAGCTCCTCAAGTCGGTCTACAACCTCGGCATTGTGCCAAAGGTTGAAAGACGACTCTTTGGCCAGCTTTGGTCTTGTTATTTGTCGATAGGCTCGTACGCTCATAGTGATTACCTAGGGGGTGGCTTATGCCACCACCCTTTCTATGCCGAAAACACGCAAATCTTGGAGTGATGTAGGCTTGAACTGCCTATCTCGCTCTATAAGATTTCCTAAAGCCTGAACTTCGCTTAATTCCTGTAAGGAAAAGTAGCCAAGCTCATCATCATAACCCCTGACCAAGCCAAAACATGTGTCTTGTCCGTCGTACTCGATAACGTACCATTCCCAACTTTGGTCTGAAAGCACAAGTTTTGCATACGCAATCTTGTCGTACAGCGGAACATCTTCAGTCTGGTAAAGCTTAGGAATAGTCGCAAGTTGTCTCTTACTCAGTAGTTTCATCTTGTCTTGCCTCCAAACTAAATATCCAATCTTCAGGTACTCCTCTTTCTCTCAGGATCTCTAATGCCTTAAAGATCGTTTGGTTGTGTATGGTGATCATCTCGCCGCCAAATGTGCATGCAATAACTGTCATTCCTAACCTCCCGTTTTTAGTTGTCTAGCTAAATTGTTAAGGAGCCAGTTAGTTGTTTTGTAACTCTATATAAATTGTACTCCATGGGGTACATATTAACAATAGTCTTTAGCCTAAAATACAACGCTTTTTGCTGGAATGTCGGTGTTTCAGCTTTTTTCTTACTTTTACCTCTGTATTTCTCTCTTTTCTTTTCTCCCTCTTTAATATATACATATATAGAAGCGAGGAAGAGCGTGGGTAGTAAACAAGATCGATCGTTACATCAAAGCCAAATAGACGTACTGCTCCTGTTATATAAGTTTCGTTTTGGTAGTCGTGAACTGATAGCTCGTAGTCTAGGTAGGACTAATACATCAGCAGTATATGCAAAGTTACATATTCTTCTTAAACAGGAGTATGTGGGCGTCCGTTTTGAGCCAAGTTACCGGCTTGCGGGGCGACCTGCAGAATATTACTTGCTTCCTAAAGGACTTCGCACCCTCCGCGACCTAGCATCCCACGATGGCCTCGACGACAAAGCCATAAAGAACAGCTATAAAGACAAAACCGCCTCAATCCAGTTTATTACCGAGAGCCTGACTATCTTTGCCATTCATAACCAACTGGCAAGTATGTACGACAAATTGCAGTTCTTTACCAAGCGTGAACTGGCAGGCTATGATTACTTCCCTAAAGTCCTGCCCGATGGGTTTATATCGCTCCCAGCGGGTAATGGGACACGACGATTCTTTGTAGAGCTGATTGCCAGCGATACTCCACCATTTGCCGTAGATCGCCGCTTGCGCCAATTAGCTGATTATAACGATAGCGACACATGGGCGGTGACTGATCTGCCTTTTCCTATCATCTTGTGTATTTGTGAGTCGGGAAGCGTAGAGCGGCGCTTTCGAAAACAAGTTATCCGCCTCCTGAACCGATCGGGTACCGATCTCCTGTTCTGTACCACCACCAAGCCAGCCCTCCTTGATTCTACCAAAGGAGATGATCTCATTTGGTCGGAAGTAACTGAGCCGGAAGCCCTGCGCTCACTTACGTCCTTCTAGACAAACCAATACAAAAATAACCCGTGCACTCGCAAGGAACACGGGTATTTATATTCGTAACAGTATTCTTATCTCTACTTCACACATAAGGCTCTCAACTTACGGATGAACTACGCAGTAGTTTTGGCTCAGCGAATCGCTCTTGTGGCGGTTGTTTTGCCACTGCAGTGCTTGGAGGTTGCTGAACTGGTCAACACCGCCCAGTGCCACCGGCTGAATATGGTCAATCTCCCAGCCAAAGCCCCCAATTTGGGTCTTACCGTAGTCAAACCAGTAGATTAAAGCACCGCAGGCATCCATACGCCATAGGTTTATGTCTGCGCCAGGAATCATCCTCGCCTTGTTCCAAACGGCTCTCTTGACGATGTCGGAGAAGTCGACACCTTGCCGAGTGGTGCTCCGTCGCCGGAAAAATGAACTTATTGTTGTCATGGTACCCTCACTCATATTGTTAATAGTTTTATTTGTAGTGTTTTTGTCTCGCGCTCTCGTACGAGCATTGCACTATGCGTAGAGTAGCAGTCTATTGTATAGCCCGTCAAGAACTGTTCGATGTATTATTTACCGTGTGGTACACTAGTATGAGTATGCACCCCATTCAACAGAAGTTATTACAGCTTTCAAAGATCAGGGATCTATCCAAATTAAGCTACCGCGAAATCGGCCGCCAGTTGGCAGATAACGAGGATGGCGATAGACGGGTACACCCGCAGAACGCCAAGTATCATCTCGACCAGCTCATATCCGACGGGTTACTTGATGAATCTTCGCGACCAGTCTCTAAGGTACAGTCCGTACGGAAACAAGCTGGAGACATTACGATGAGTTTGGTAAAGATACCGATCGTTGGTGAAGCAAACTGTGGTCCAGCAAATATTTTCGCTGAGGAACGTATAGAGGGCTATCTCAGTGTCTCTTCAGCCCTCCTCAAATCCAAGAACTACCAAGACCTATTCGCCGTACGCGCTAGCGGTGACTCTATGAATAAGGCAACAGTTATGGATAAGAGTATCGACGACGGTGATTTTGTGGTGGTTGACCAGACGCGCCGCACCCCCCGTGATGGTGAGTATGTCGTGGTGACCCATGACGGATTTGCAAACATCAAGCGTATTTACTTTGACCACGACGAAGCAGTTATCGTGCTCCGTTCTGAGTCCTCCCAAGACTACAGCCCAATCTATGTCAGCCCCTCCGACGACTGGGACGGACTCATCAGTGGAACGGTCATTCAGGTCATTAAGGATCGTACTCCAAACTAACGCAAAACGGGAGAAACTGGTGCTAGTCTCTCCCGTAAGGCTGGAACAACCTCAGCGTACCATATAGCTACTCGTAAACCATGAGTGCTACCTACACCTATTACTATTAAATCCGTAAACGGCTGTGGCCGTTTGGGGATTTGGCTATTTTTTACAGAAAATAGCGTAAACAACCTATAAATACCACTCAGTTAACTGGCTATTTTAGGATAGTTACGCGGCTGGCTTGGGTGCGGTTGATCTGGCTTAAGAGGACGCTTACCCGTTGGTCTTTCTGGAGATCTTTTTTGGTGACAGTTTTGCCGTCTTTGCGGTAGGTGGTTTTATCGGTGAGGGTGATTTTTTCTTCTTTACCGTCAGTCGCTTTGATCGTCACTTGTGAGTTTTCGATGTTCGTAACGGTGCCCGTGACACTCTGGTGGAAGAAGTTGCTGGCATTCTTGAATGCATCGTCAAGGCTCTGGGGCTGGTTTTGTACTGGCTTTTGCTTTTTCTCACCTTCTTTGTAGCCAAGGTGGTACGCCACCGCGCCGGTTAGCCCCAGGGCAAGTAGAACGGTAAGACTGGCGGCCAAAATAGCGGATTGTTTTTTAGTTATTTTCACAAATTACCCTAATCGCTTATAGTTAGTATATATCATTGTACTTAGATAAGCTTTATTTACAAAATAGGAGTAAAACTGATCTGGTTTTAGTACAATATAAGTAACCATAAAGAGTATACAGGATCAATGACCAAAGCGACTGTTAAGATTATCCAGCGCAAGCGACTCGCCAGTCGGGCAAGTACCGTCGCCCGTTCGGCATACCACCAGCGCCTCAAGCTGTCGCCAGTGTTTGTTCTGTTGGCAGCAGTTGCCGCCTTGGTTGTGCTGCGTATCAATCCAGGCATTAGCAAGTCGGTCAGCCAGTTGATCGAGTCTAGCTCTGGTGGGGTTTCGCGCCTATCTTTTCTGTGGTCCCCGCTGACGTTGCTCGGTGCGCTGTCGGTTGCGGCAGTACTGCACATGCGGATGGACTACCAGCACCACCGAGTACCGCTCATCCGGATTGCTCCCAAGGTTAAATACAATTTCCTGCACCACCTGCGAGTAGTGTTCTTGCCACGTTTTCATTACCGCTGGCGACCGGCCTTCTATTGGCTAGCCGTTGCCGAGGTGTGCATGGCGGTTTTTATCGCGACGGTTGTGTTTATCGGCGTGCCAGCCGCCAAAGCCTATTCCGGTGACGGACTTGGTACCGAAGAAACACCATACATTATTACCAGTTGCGAACAGCTACAAGAGATGCACGATGATCTTGACGGCCACTACGAACTAGGTGGGCCAATTGACTGTACGGGGACTAGTAGCTGGAATGGTGGGGCTGGGTTTGAGCCGGTAGCTACTAGTTCTGGCAATGCGTTTGCGGGTACACTAGACGGCAAAGGCTTTGCTATTGACGGGCTGTACCAACGGATTACCGTTAAGGAAGCCCCGGCTGGTCTGCTTGGTGAGGCCGCTAATGCAACGGTTAGGGATCTTACGTTAACGAACGTTGACATCGCTAGCTCAGCAGATGATGTGTTTTTGGCTCCATTAGCGTCAATCGCTATGAGCACTAACATACAAGACGTTGGGGTATCTGGGACTGTGAACGCGGGAGGTAATACGGGCTCAGCCTATGCAGGTGGACTTGTAGGCATGTTGTTTCAAAGTTCGCTAGCTCGAACGAGTGCAGACGTTACGATTACCAACAATGCTTACGATCCAGAAGAGACTGATGAAGGCAAAGGGTCGTGGGCGGCAGGACTGGCAGTCATTACCCAAACGTCTAGTATTACCGATTCATACGCTACTGGTTCAATATCCGGGGCATTTAGTAGTGGCCAGACCTCATTATTTGCCGGTGGGCTTGTTGGACAGGTCATACTGACCTCCATAACAAATAGCTATAGCGATATGGCTATATCAATTAGTCGCGACCCGGATCTGGACCCTTCTGTACAAATAGTGGGCGGGCTAGCTGTTATGGGTGGTGCGGCGACTATTAATAACTCATTCGCCGTTGGTGGTCAGAATATATCAGTCGGCAATATGGACATAGACCTTCGGGCTGGTTTAGTTGGGATTGTGCTCTATGAAGAGGGTGGCCATGAACCGTTAGATGTGGATATATCCGGTAGCCAGAACTACTTCGATGCCAGCAGGACAGGTGCAAGTGCGTGTGTTGGTGGATACGCCAGTGGTGATATTGACACAATTGGGCCCGATCAGTCACCTGTCGGTTTTTGCTCCTCGGTAAACGTCGGTAACGCCCAGCCGAACTATTTCTACAACACGTCAACCACTCCTCCATTTAAGGTAGGTGGTACGCAGGTTTGGGATTTCACGAACGTTTGGCAAACCCGAACCAACGCGGCACCAATTTTTGGCTCACAAACTCCGGGGGTACCTTCACTACCGGGTACGGTACGAAATCTGTCTACTACGAGCTCCAGTGAAACAAGCCTGACCGCCCAGTGGCTAGTACCAACCTCTAACGGCAACAGTCCCATTACGAACTACGCCGTGCAATACAAGTTGCATAGCGCTGGCACCTGGACAGCTGTTACGCGCAGCCCCTCCACTGCCACTTCGCAGCTTATTACCGGGCTTTCTGCGGGCGTACAGTATGACATACGGGTAGCAGCCGTTAACGCTGTCGGCCAAGGCGATTGGCAAGTGGCCGAAAATGTTGCCACCAGCCAGTTACCATCTGCTCCGCAGAACTTCACCATTACTGAGGTGCAGGGTACCGAAGAGTTTGGTGACTTTGAGGACTTCTACTTCCCGAGGCTTAATTGGCAGACACCGGCAAACGGAACGCCTATCACCGACTATGTTATTCAGTACAAGGTCCATCCTGGACCAGATTGGGATGATCTGGAAGAAGAGCTCCAGAACCAGGGTGTGCCCTGGGTTAATCAAGATTGGGTGACGGCCGACGACGGCACCGGTACTACGCTCAATTTCAACGTCATGGACAATGTTGATCCGAACTTAGTACAAGCGATCTTGCTCACTGCCCCGCTCGAAGGTCAAGCTATAAGCTCCATCGACTTCCGCATCGCAGCCGTCAACTCACATGGGCAAGGGTCATGGACCACCACGCAAAACTTCCAGGTGTTTGTCGGTCTAACCGAGTGTCAGCAAATGCACGACATGCTGGAAGAGTACCCCATGACCCTCTTCCATCTTATGAACAACATCGATTGTAGTGACACGGTCAACTGGAATAGCGGTGCTGGCTGGGACCCTATTCAGGACGAGAGTAACCCATTTGAGGGAACTATCGATGGCAAGGGGTTCACGATTAGCAATCTCGTTATTAACAACTCCGATGATTCTGTGGTGGCTATGATTGCCTACGCCGAGGACGCGACCTTTAGGGATATTAACTTTAGTAATGCATCTGTTACGTCAACGCATGCCGCTATATATGGCTCTATGGCGGGTACGTTGATTGGAGTTGCCGAGGGCAAAACCCAGTTAGACAGTATATCGGTAACGGGCAATATCACTACGCTGGCATCGGCCGGCGGTATCGTAGGCGCATATGGATTAGTCCCCGAACCAGTAATCTGGAGCAACTTAGCCTACAACGGCACGTTACATGTAAAAATCATGACTGGCGGTTTGCTTGGTGACTCCGGTGCAAATGAGGAAGATGCGCTACTCACGATTACTAACTCTCAGTCACACGGGACGATAGAATTGCCGGTAAATAATGCCAACTCCGGCGTATACGGTATATCTGGTGGGGCAATCGGTATAGCACCTGCACCGGTAAGCCTCACAAACGTGTCTTCGGATATGACCATACATTCTATGTGTAAGAGCGCTGGTGGACTCATTGGTGCTAGTGTGGGAGGAGCGATTTCTGGATCGAGCTTTACGGGATCGATAGATTGTGACAACACCCAGGCCTTTATTACTCCGCAGGCGGTAGCCGTAGACTCGCAAGATAACGTTTTCTTGTTGAGCGATGGTCCCGCTGGAAACATCCTGTATAAATATACCGAGGACGGGGATCTGCTCCGTACCTGGGACATACGTGATCCCGCAACTGCTAAATATAGTAATTGGAATGCAGATCTGGCAGTAGACGGTCAATCGAATGTCTACGTGACAACAGCGTTTGATGATGATGTTTGGGTCTTTTCTAGTACGGGTGATTTTGTGCGTAAATGGGAGTCGCCACATCCAGAACATATAGCTGTCGGGCCGGACGGGAATCTGTATATAACGAGCGAAAATACGATCAGGAAATACACAACAGATGGTCAGTTGCTTGATACCTGGAACACTGGCACCCCCGACTATATCCGCGACATTGTCGTAGCGTCGGACGGACGAATATTTGTAGGCGGTAATAACACAAGGGTTGTAGTGCTTAGTAGTGTTGGGTCGGTGCTTAGGGATTTCAACAGTCTTGGTACGGCTGTGTCGGGGTATGGGGGAGTAAATGAATTGGGTCTAGATGCCTCCAATAACCTCTATGTGCTTAATACCAGTAACCTTGTATCGGTATTCAATGCTACCACCTACGATCCAATCTCGCATTGGATCGAGTCTGACCCGAATTTTGCCAATATTTATCTCATGGCCGTTCATGGCAGTGGTGAGGTAGACCTCGTCAGGGATGAGGTACGCAGGTTTAGCTCAGACGGAGAGCATACTGGTAGTTGGGGTGTTGGTTACTCCAGTTCAAATCCAAATGGGAGTGTGGTGGGTGGACTTGTTGGTACAAAAGGTGCATTAGCGATCCCTATGACCATACAGAATAGTACGAGTTCGGGCACTATAACAGCGAACAATAGTGAGAGTCTGATTAGCGGAGGCCTGGTAGGTGCGAGTATAGTCCCAAATAACGTGGTGCCTGACGTGAACAATCCCGAGACATCACTGAGTAGCGGCTTGATTATTTCTGGATCTTCATCGTCGATGTCCATTGCGGGGCAAAGTAGCCGAATTATATTGGGCGGGTTGGTAGGTGCTTCGGATTATGCTGATATATCAGACTCCTTTGCTACGGGTTCCGTTACTACAAGTATCGACCAGTCACGCATATACTCAACATCTGGATCCGTTGGCGGGCTGGTTGGTACAGGCAACAAGCTCACAAGAATCAGGGGTTCACATAGCACCGGCCAGGTGACAGCAGACTATCAAAACCTCGGTAGTAGTTCTTATGTGGCATATGCAGGAGGGTTAGTAGGCGCGCTGCAGGGCTGGTCGAAGCTCGAAGATAGTTATTCGACCAGTGATGTGGCCGTGGGCTTTAACAACAATTGCCCTAGCCAACACTGTAACAATGAGATCAATAGCATTACTAACAGGCTTGATGTTGGTGGCTTGGTTGGATATGTAGCATCAGCTGGTAGTGTCGTGGTGCCGACAGTTATTAATAACGTACATGCTGTCGGTCAGGTTGGGTACAGTGGCTCTCGGTCGCATCTCACCATTGGTGGTTTAGTGGGTAATATTACTGTGCAAAGGTTACAACTCAATACTGCGTATGCCACGAGTAATGTCGTGATTGCAGGCCAAGACGTGGCAACATACTCCGGCGGACTGGCTGGCATGATATATACCGATCATTCTACGACCATGCAACGGCTTTATGCTACTGGTAATATAGCCAGCGACAGCACGAGCTATCTCTTTGCTAGTACGAGCGCCGGTACGGGAGGACTAGCGGGAGTAATAGTTGGGCCCATTACGATGCAGACCAGCTATGCTACCGGCAACGTAGAGGGTGTAGGGGCGGTAGGTGGTCTTATTGGTCTGACGATGCCAATTCAGCCGCCAGATGCCAGGCATATTCAAAATAGTTATGCCACAGGTAACGTAACTGGCCGAAATGGCTATGTGTTTTTTGAAGACGATTCGGAGTTTGGAGAGGGTTATATAGAATTTGGCACCTCTGTAGGCGGACTGGTTGGTATGATGTTTACCACGAGCCTGTCCAACACCTACGCCAGTGGTGATCTGACCAATCAATACGCCACATTTACGGTTATTAACCCACTCCAAATTTTGTACAGTGGCTCTACAGGAGGGCTTGCTGGCTCTATAGCTAATATTTTTAATAACCCAGAGACCGTAGGAACAATTGTAAATTCCTTTAGTGCATCGAGAATATTAGATACCACAGCCAATCTAAAAGGGGCGATCGTTGGTCGCTACCTGACAGTAAACCAAGAAGGAAGTGGCGACGACCTAGACCTAGATAGCGTTTTACAAAATAACTACTATGATAGTACCAAGAGTGGACCACTAGACTGCTCGACAAATCTGAATGTTGTAACGGGTGAGGGTGGTGAACTTCCGCCCACGTCTACATCGGTACCTTATAACAATCAGTCAACCTGTAAACCTGTTAACGTTAACAACCAAACACCAAACTACTTCAAGAACAACACTACCAATCCACCACTCGACACTTGGGACTTTAGCTCGCCAATCTGGTATAAGCATGTCACAATTTACCCAACCTTTGAGCCTGGTGAGTCGCCACCTGGGCCACCACGAAACCTTGGCGGTGCACCAACTACTTCCAGTATGGCGCTGAGCTGGCAAGCTCCCGACAGTGATGGTGGTTCTCCAATCGTTAACTATCTTGTGCAATATCGTTTGCACGGCACGAACGACTGGATAACCTACCCACATGCCCCGAGCACTGCTACCTCATACACCATACCCGGCCTAACTTCCGGGGCACGCTATGACTTCCAAGTAGCCTCTGTGAATGCCGTTGGCCAAAGTAGTTGGATCTTGGGTATCTACGATGTGCTAATTCCCGAAACGCCAACCAATCCATCTAACCCAAGTAATCCATCCAATCCTTCGACACCAAGCACGCCAGCCGGTGGAGGCCCAACCAGGCCTACGACGCGGCCTGGCGGTCCGTTGTCGCCGACTACTACCCCTGTCACTACAACAGAAGAAAATACAGAGAACGGGCCATTACTAGATATCAGCAAACTCCCAGAAGATATGTTGCCATCTTTAGTGCCCCTCCAGTCGCATACGTCAAAAGTTAGCTACGTCCCTTATTTCTTCTTGTCCTGGCTCCTGCTGTTGGCACTGTACTTTGCCTACCGGGCCTACAAAGAGCACCGCTACCAAAAAGCGGTGACGGCGCTCATTCGTCAAGCTACCAACACTGAAAAGTCTGTGTCAGACTTCTTGGCTATTACTACTCACTACTTGGGTACGCCACTCAGTATCCTCAAAGGGGCTATTGAGCTCATCGCCTCCAAGCACGCCTTGCAGGCAGAGTTTGTGGCTGCCTTCCAGACCAAGCTTACGGCACTACAGACTACAGCCGATTCGTTAACCCTGCAAAACGAACAGGCCCTGAACGCCAACCAAGCCGTGGTTTCTGCAGACGTGGCATCGGAAAATTCTGGCAAACAACTTTGGCTACCATTGGCTGGTATCGCACTGGTTATTGCCGTAACAGACGTTGTGCTCATGCTCTCGAAGTCGTACGACCAACCATGGGGTCGAACCCTCAACCACATAATCTGGGCAGTGTTCGGTACCTTGGCAGTAGTAGTGAGCTACTACGCCTGGTCGAAGCAAAAGAAACTGCACGCCCAGCAAGGCCAGTTACTAGCCAGACAGCGTGCATTATTAGAACAAAAGAATGCATTCTTGGGTGAAGCCTCCCAAAAACTCTCCGCTCACGCCAGTCAGCTTCGTCAAGGCACAGCTGGGCTGGAGCAATTCCCCGACACGAAGCTCCTCGTGAACGGTCTGGGCATGCTCGATAAGGTTGCCAATGCCCTTGCCAAAGTCCAGCGCTTTAGCACCATTACCAATACCTCGCCAAGCCTTAACGTCCAGCAGATCTTTACCCGAGATATCGCTCCCTCTCTGGCTGCAGATGCGGAGACCCATGGGGTGAAGATTACCAATCAACTGACCGGTGACGTGAACATACAGATGCAACCCGAAGAGTTGCAACAAGTGCTTGGTTCAACAGTACAGAACGCCGTGCAGTTTAGTACTGCCAACACTTCGGTGAGTGTTAGCTCTGAACATGGCCGCAGCAAATCAACACTGGTTGTGCAGGATCACGGCCAAGGCATAACGCCCGAGGCAGAGCAGCATTTGTTTGAACCACTCACACGAGGTGTAGACGCTACCACCTTTGATCACGAAGGCCTCGGCCTCAACCTGTTTATCACCCGTATGATCCTGCAAAAACACGGGGGTGACATTCACGTTACCAGCAAGCCCCAACAAGGGACTACAGTGCAAATGACTCTCCCCAACAGTGGCCCGGTTGCTACCGGCATTGCCACTCAGGTTATTAATCCTTCTGCGCAGTAGTGCCACCCTTGCCAAAAATTCCGGGGGGGTACCCTCTACTTATATACTTATGGTTATATTTCTTATATAGAGTACCCCCCCCCCGGAATTTTTGGCAAGGCAAAAGCATAAGACAAAACAGCCCGACGGGACCACTCCCCGTACAGGGGAGGAGCATGTGATTTGGTTTTTCAGTACTCTAGTTTTACGCCAGCTTTGTTAGCCAGTTGTTGAAGCCAGTGCTCCATGCGATCAACTTTACGAGCAAGCATGAGATGCTCTTGAGTAAGCTCGAGCATTTGTTTAGCATAACTATCTACCGACCCTTGGAGACTACTGACCATGCCTTTTACTTCACCAACATCTTCGCGAACAAACTTGAACTCGCCCTGCATGTATTTGAATAGTTTAGTGAACTGATCTTCGCTCATATGAAGATAATTATAGACTGGTGCGTCTGCGCAGGGCAAGCACAACCAGCAGACTAACACCACTCAGGCCAGCAACCAGTTGAACAAGTGAGGCCGAACCAATGCCGGTGTTCGGAGCGCCAGCGTTACCGCCACCATTCGAGCCGGAAGGAGTACTCACACCACAGACTGCTCCTTCGAATTGGAAGGCACCGACAGATGGACAGGCTTCGGGACGGGCTACGCCACGGGCATCGGTGGTTACACCAAGAACTGCACTACCAGCAGAGATGGCTGGAGAGCCTGCGAGGAGCGCACGGGTGGGAACGTTGCCGCCATTGTTCTGGAGCGGGCCGAGAGTGCTAATGATGTTGTTTACATTCTGCTTGTCGCCTGGTTGGGTAAAGCTTGTGCATGTCGCGTCGTCGGAGATGTTGTGACCGAGGGACGTAATGGTAGCTATACCCGTACCAGTTCCACCGACGACAGATGTAATATCGGCGGCAGAACAATTATTAGATACGCCGTCATTTAAGTTGTTAGCGAACAAGCTATTCTGTACTGTCATATTTACATTCGCTACGTCCCCACTGCCAACCCCAGCCGCAGTTGCATAAAAGGCGGCAGACTTTATACCACCGTCAATGAGTGACGTACCTGTGACTCCTCGAAGTCCTGTAACGGTGATATTCGTCACGGTAGTGTTCACGTTTGAAGCTCCACCCACAGCGACCGAGAAGTTGGCAAAAGGAGCTGCAAAATAATCAGAGGTAAAATTATCTATTGTAACGTTAGAAATAGAGCTGTTGATTGTGCCCCTCCAGCGGAAACGTCCATACCGACATTTAGGGCTATGCCCAGTAGTGTCACTGTTGCATCCGTAAGACTGATGTTTGCAAGTGTAACGTTGTGTATATTCGCAGTAGTCGTTCCTCCGCCTCCCTGTGTTATCAGTAACATAGTAGGCGCACTATTGCCAGTAAGGGCGTAATCATGAATGTAGACATTCGTAACATTAAAGACTGACGAACTAGAACTTGAATAGCTCCTCGACTTCACCGCACACCTAGAAGTTGAACCTGCATTACCGTCGATATCAAGATTTTGCAAATTGACGACATTAACAGTGGCGATAAGGACCGCACAATCGGTATAGTTCGTTATTTTCATACCCGACAGTGTGAGCGGCCCAGCATTTACGTCAAACATACTGTACAGCCCATCTCCATTAATAGTCGTACTATTCATCCCAGCACCCTGAATTTTCACTGGCTCAGTAATCTGCGACAGATCCGCCGCTAACGTAATCGTTCCGGCTGGAATAGATATAGTATCGTTGTTACCGTCTCCAGCTAGACAGTCGGTGTTGGTAGTGGCTTGGTCATTGATGTTTTGTATGGCTTCGCTCAGAGAACATGAGCTATTGGTTGTTGTTTCGTCGGTACCGGTAGCTACATTGAGCGTAGCGGCATGTGCCCGTCCACCACCCAAAGCCAGCACTGCCAAAAAGGCAAAACTAGCTAAGATGAGCTTATTTGTTTTAGATAATCTTTGTATGTTGAGCATAAGGTACCCTCTACTTATATACTTATGGTTATATTTCTTATATAGAGTACCCCCCGGAATTTTTGGCAAGGCACACGTCACGTCCACATACAGACCTAAGTATTACAAAGAATATGCTGTAGCAATCTACTACAGGCCGAGCGACAGGTAGCTGGTACGCTTAGCGCTTTTTGGGCTTAATCAGCTCAAACTGGAGCTTCTTACTGCCAAGGGTATTTGTTTTAGTTTTGATTTTTTTAATCATCACCAATTAGTATACTCGCCTTTGTCCATAATGCTAGCCCCACCCCTGATAATGCTTATGTATACAATAATATTTGCTTACTTGCAATTATATATGTTACGTTAAGTACACATATGGAGGACTAGTATGGGAAAGAGGACAAAAACAAAACTCATAGCACTCGTCGTAACGGCTACGCAGCTCGTGTATGCCCAACCAGTATTCGCTGCAACTGCTGGCGTGAGTAATGTCGAGAACTTCATCAGGAGCATCATCACCGTACTAGCCGGCATCTCTGGCCTGGTTGCTACCGGTTTCTTTGTAGTCGGTGGCTTTACCTATATCACCAGCTCCGGCAACCCTGAGCAACTAGACAAAGGAAAACGCACCCTAACGTGGTCGGCCATCGGGCTCGCCATCGTGATTGCCGCTACCGTGCTGGCCAATATTGTTACTACTCTTGCCACTAATGCATTCGGTAGTTAATCAGGATACTAAAGACTATGAGTGGCTTTCTCACATCGAGTCTGTCACTTCTGGCAGACACTACCGGCGCAGTAACCGTCATGCGCGAGTATGTCGCGCCCACCATCCGCACTCTTGCTGCCCTCGCTTCGATTGCTTGCGTATTCTTTGTTGTAAACTCCGGCTACCTCTACATGACCAGCAGTGGTCAACCAGAGAAGATGGATCACGCCAAGCGTGTGCTTAAGAACGCACTACTCGGACTAGTGATTGTTCTCGCTGCTGCTACGGTTGTCTCCATACTATCCGGCGCATACGGATCATCGCATGAAGCCACTAGTGCAACCCTGCCAAGTCTACAGGCTATACCAGCTCAACACGCAGACCTCGGTTTGGTAGACATACTCATTAAGGCTGTTACGGGTTTTCTAAATAACATTATTCAGACGGTCGCTGCACCCTTTTTGGCGGCACTCAACTATTTCACTAAGGCTACACCGCTCATGGCCGAAAACGCCAGTGTCCAAAACTTATGGAAAGTCATGGTGCTCATTGCCGACTCCCTTATGGTCGTCGTGCTGGCGCTGATTGGGCTACATGTTATGAGTGCTAACAGCTTTGGCTTTGAGGAGATGGAACTTAAGCAGTTATGGCCTAAGATCGCGCTGGTGTTTGTGCTCATGCATAGCTCAATCTTCATTATTGATGGGGTCATAGAACTCTCAAACGTACTCATTACCGCCATCAGCCAAGTAACCGGGTCTGCCTCCGTATGGGACGCGCTGACTCAGGTTGTCAAAGATTCAAGTGGCCAAGGACTGGCGGCACTACTGGTTATGTTAGCCTTCCTAATTTTCTCAGTCATATTACTGGTGTACTACGTTGGACGTTTGGTAACCCTCTTTATTGGTGCCGTATTGTCGCCACTGGTCATGCTGCTCTGGTTGGTGCCCGGCTTTCGAGACTTTTCAGAGTCTGCCATGAAAACCTATATAACTACCATCTTTGTACTATTCGTACACGTGGTCATTCTCCAGTTATCGGCATCGTTGTTTGTAGGGATGTCTGCCACCAGTGGTAACGCCGTGCCCGACGCACTCATTTCAATGGTTGTTGGCCTCGCTACTGTTATGGCACTACTCCGAACTCAAAGCGTCATGTTGCAATTCAGTTACGCCAGTATGGGGGCACGAAACGCCCGTAAGCTGGGTGGTCAGTTCATCAACGGTATTAGCTACATGGCTGGCAAAGGCAAAAGTGCCACTACAACTGTCGTGAGCAAGACCAGTAGCGCTAAACAAGCTCGCGCCGTAGCCGGTACTGAACGTCGAGCCGTCAGCACTGGCAAGCCACAAACCATTAACTATACCAACAAGAAAACAGGTGCAGACGTTACCCATACGGCAAAACCGCATCAGCCAGCCAAGAAAGCCAAGACTGGTGAGACCTACGAAGCACCACCGCCAACCCCTCGACCCAACTCTAAAGCAAAGGAAAAGAAATCATGAGAGCAACCGCCGTACCAGCCCAAGTCACCACCGTAGAAGATCGCATCATAGGTAACCTTAGTTTCTCACAGACAATACTGATCGTCGGTCCACTGTTTCTGAGTGCCGCCTTATTCGCAATTCTCCCTCCATTCATGCACAGCAGCCCCTACAAGTACCTGCTATCCGGGACTGCGATGTTTGTTGGCGGGCTACTGGCCATTCGCATAAAGGGCAAGATCGTAGCGTTATGGATCGCCACACTTCTGCGGTACAACTTACGACCAAAGTATTACTTGTTTAACAAAAACAGTGTGGCTATGCGTGAACAGTATGAAGCTCACCGCGAGACAGAAAAGAAGCAACCTGAGGCCAAGGAGCTACCACAACATAAACCCAACCTGCCACGTCTGAGCGTTCCTGAAACTGTCCGTACCCTGATGGCAATCGAGAACCCCGCAGCCAATTTACGATTTGAGACCAACAAGAAAGGAGGCCTCCATGTTCGCCTTACAGAAGTCAAAGAACAAAGCTAGCGCCCGGTCCCAAATAGCCATTAAAGGGGTACAGGACGGGATTCTAATGCTCCCCGGGAATAAGTTTAGGGTGATCCTCGAAGTATCAGCACTTAACTTTGAGTTGAGAAGTGAGCAGGAACAAGATGCCATCATTGACACCTACGAGAGCTTTCTTAACTCCGTCGGATCGAGCTTGCAGGTGCTTATTCGGACGCGCGAAATCGATATGGATAAATATCTGAGCGAACTGAGAGATCGACTCCAAGGCGAGACTGAGGCTGTCTACCGCACCCAGCTTAACAACTACGATGAGTTTATCCGCTCACTCATCACCACTAACAAAATATTAACGCGCCACTTCTACGTAGTCATACCATACCAAGCCGGTAGCAACGTTGACTTTGAACTGGTTAAAGAACAGTTGCATCTGAAACGAGACATCGTGGCAAAAGGCATGAATCGTATCGGCATGCACGTCCGTGAGCTGTCCAGTCTGGAGATACTCGATTTGTTCTATAGCTTCTACAGCCCAACTCAAGCAAAGACACAACCACTAACTGAACATGCGCTTAGTCTTATACATAGCGCACTGGTTGAGAAAGGAACGCGTGATGAAAGATAAACTACTTGAACCAATCCTCGCGCCGATCAGAAAAAAGCAGGCAGAACGGCTCGAAAAGCAAAAAGAGCTCACTATCGCGTTTGGTGAGCAAGATGCAGTGGACACCCTCAGCTACGCCGGGCTCGAAGAAGATGTCGATCACCTGTGCATAGACGGTGTATACCTCCGAACTCTATACATCTCAGGTTATCCATTTACGGCTATGAGTGGCTGGCTTGATAACATTATCAACTTTAACCACGATACCGATATTAGCTATCACCTGCATGAAGTAAGCGCTCTCAGCGCACTACCTAAGTTAAATCGTAAGATCACCGAACTTGAATCTACGAAGCGTGCCATGATGCGCGCTGGAAAGATTGTCGGCTCCGAGATCACCGACCCACTAGAATCGGCTATTGAGCTGCGCGATAAGATTCAGCGGGGACAGGAAAAGCTATTTCAGATGGCCATCTACATATCGCTTCGAGCTGAAAGCCTCGAGGAGCTAGATAAGACCACCAAGCTCCTGGAAGCAGCGCTCTCTGCCCACCTGTTCTACAGTAAAGTTGCTCGCTATCAGCAACTTGAAGCCCTGCAAAGCATCCTGCCTCGGGGAGAAGATCAACTGGCCCAAAAACGAAACCTCGACAGTTCGAGTGCCGCATTGACCTTTCCGTTCATGTCCTCAGAGCTGGTACAAGAATCGGGCATTTTGTACGGAGTAAATAAGAGCAATAACTCGTTAGTTATTCTTGATCGGTTTAGCCTGCATAATGCTAACTCCATTACCTTTGCTCAATCGGGCGCAGGAAAAAGCTATACCACGAAAGTAGAAATACTGCGTCAGCTGATGCAGGGCACTAAAGTAATCATCATCGACCCGGAGCGTGAGTACCAGCGTCTGAGCGAATCAGTCAATGGAACGTACATTAAGCTATCGGCAAAAAGCAAAGAGAAAATTAACCCCTTTGACCTCGCCACCACCGTGCATAGTACAAGCGACCTCTCAGAACATATCCAGGATTTAACCGGTGCCATTGCGTTGATGGCTGAGGGTCTGAGTAAACGTGAGCAAGCCGCACTGGATAAAGCACTTATTAAGGTTTATGCCGATGCAAAGAAAGAAGCGCCACTACTTGAAGATCTGTACGCCGAGCTACACAACCTTGGCCAGATACAACTCTGTGAGCGATTAGAAAAATACATCTCTGGTTCACTGGCTGGAGTCTTTAATGCGCACACCAACGTACAGCTCCAAAATAGGCTGGTAATCTTTGATATTAAAGATATGCCGAAAAACCTAAAGCGGATCATGATGTTCATTATTGCTAACTTCATTCAGAACCAGGTTAAAGCTAAACCTGAAAAACGTCTGCTGGTTATTGATGAAGGATGGCTACTGCTCGAACACGAGGAATCGGCACAGTTTGTGACCGGACTGGTACGACGGGCGCGAAAATACTACCTAGGTGTTTCTATCATCTCTCAGCAAGCTAACGACTTTCTTAAAAGTGACTACGGCCGGGCGATTGCCTCACAGTCTGCACTCAGAATCCTTATGCGCCAAGACACTACGACCATCAAGAATGTCGTTGCCGAGTTTGGGCTGAGTGAATACGAACAGAACTACCTACTAACCTGCGATAGAGGTGATGCACTGATCATTGCCGACCAGAATCATGTAGCGGTACGGGTAGATGCTTCCAAGAAAGAACACCCATTAATTACGACCGACCCAGCGGAGCTCTACGGGTGAACGCAGCCTATGTAGCACTTAACATAGTGACCGGCGGTGACACTAAAAAGCAGATCAGCTTGGTCCTGGCGACTATGGCTGTGGTTACCTTCTTGCCATTCGCAGCCGTATTTAGCATGGGTTCCAGTGTCCTTAACTTTTTTGATGAGCGTACCCAGTGCCGAAGCGGCCGAAACCCAAGGGTTTTATATGGGCGGGGTGATCCCGGGCGACACCTACGAGTGGGGCAACTGCACCTACTGGGCATTTGCTCAGCGACTGTGGGCTGGCAAACCAATACCAACCACTTGGGGCAATGCCAACACCTGGGACGACCGCTCCCGAGCTGATGGCTATGAAGTTGATCACACCCCTCGGGCTGGTGCTGTATTCCAAACAGACGATGGCAAATGGGGACACGTCGCCTTCGTGAAAGAGGTTAATCCTATGACCGGAGAATGGAAAATCACTGAGATGAATGTGTCTGGCCTGAATATTGTTGGTGAACGCACGTTCGCAGCTTCCGCCGCAGCGCACTACACCTTCATACACGACAAGAAGATGTTATGACTCCGGATAGGCTACTGCATTGGTTTCTAATTGGTGTGCTGATTCTTGTAGTGGCCGCCGCTCTGAGCGTACTAGTCGTACTGCTGCGAAAACTACTTAATAGAAGATATCTACTGAACCGTCAGTTGGTACTGCTTGAACTCACGCCACCGGCTTCGGTCGCCAAGTCTCCTGACGCTACACAGCAATTATTCACCGTTATTCACGGCATGCACACCACCCGCAGATGGACGGATAAGCTGCTTGGCCGAGTACCGAGCTGTAGCTTTGAGATTGTCTCCACGCGGGAACAAGGCGTGCGCTATATTGTCGCTGTAGAACAACGCTTTGCTCACGTTCTGCAACAAGCAATCACGGCCTATCTACCAGATGTTAAAGTCGCCAAGACCACCGAGTACATACCCCTAGAACAGGTAACGACACTTGATTTTAAGCAGACGGGTCACTATATTTTTCCGCTTTCAACTACCCAGTCACTCGAACAACACGATCCACTGGCTTATATAACAGGAGCAATGACAAAACTTGAGTCCGACGAACTGATCAGCCTCCAAGTGGTCATAAGTCCGGTGAGGCTACGCGAAGCAAGCATATTGTCACACAAGATACTCCGTAACGAAGATATGCTGGCCAAGGCTAACAGCAAAGGGCTGAGTTTCCTTGGAAAACTCGGTCACATTACCAGTAACATCTTGCTGAGTACGGCAGAACTCACCGGCGAGATTTATCACGGCACCACAAAGCAGAGTTATCAGAATAACGCCAGCAAAGATGCACAATTTCAGGCGCAGGTTGCCCGTCGTCAGCGACCAGCTCGGACCCTGAGTGCTTTTGAACTTGAGCTCATGGAGTCCATGCACCAGAAACTCACTCAGCCCCTCTTTCAAACAAGCGTCAGAGTTCTTATTCGGAGCAATACCAAACAACGTCAAAAAGAACAGATTAGCTCACTCAAGTCTGCACTGAGCGCCTATTCCGTGCCCCCATATCAGGAACTGCGTGCTAAACGTCTTATACGTCGCTTAAACTCCTACAGACGCTACCTATTTACCTACCGTTTAGCGACACACTTTCACCGGCACTCATTAGTTTTGTCGGTTGGCGAAGTCGCCAGTCTGTATCACTTTCCCCATAGTAAAGTTAGTAAAACTGATAACCTGGTAACCTCACTCAGCCGAACACTGCCCGCACCACTATCACTCAAGAAAACAGCCAGTCTCGATGTGGTTATTGGCAAAAACACCCATCATGGCACTGAAACAGCTATTGGCTTGACCGACAAGGAACGTGAGCGACATATCTATATTATTGGTGGAACGGGTAATGGTAAGACGACTATGCTTCAATATGCCATTATTCAGGATATGCAGAATGGCAAAGGTTTAGCGGTCATTGATCCGCACGGTGATATGGCCGAAACACTACTACAACATGTACCAGCGCATAGAGTGCAAGACGTCGTGTACCTCAACCCCGATGACCTCGACCACCCAATAGCTTTGAATCTTCTTGAACTAACACCAGGGCTTACCGGTAACGCGCTGTTACGCGAGAAAGACCTCATCACCGAGTCAGTTATTTCAGTTTTCCGTAAAATATTTTCGGAGGAGGATACGGGCGGCCACCGTATTGAGTATGTGCTGCGTAATGCAATTCATACGGCCTTAACGGTTGAGGGCGCAACTCTCTTTACGATTTTGAAGCTACTACAGAACGCAACTTACCGAAAAAAGATCACCAGCAGACTTGAGGACGAAGATCTAATAGACTTTTGGAAAAATGAACTTGGTCAGGCCGGTAATATGCAGCGCGTCAAGATGAGCGCTGGTATTACTGCCAAAATTGGGCGATTCAACGCAAATGCCGCCGCTAAGCTGATGCTGGGTCAGGAAAAGTCAACCATCGACTTCGAAGATATTATTAACTCCGGCAAAATCCTTATCTGTAACTTTTCCAAAGGGTTGCTGGGTGAAGATGTGTCAGAACTCTTTGGTATTACTATACTGGCAAAACTCCAACTGGCCAGCTTGCGTCGCGCCCGCGTTGCCCAGAGCGAACGACGACCATTCTATCTATATGTTGATGAGTTTCAAAACTTTGCTACAACATCATTCGTGCAGATGTTATCTGAGAGTAGAAAGTATAAGCTGTTTATGACGATGGCCGAGCAATCAACCAGTCAGCAGAATGATCAGCAGATGGTTAGTATTATCCTTGCCAATGTTGGTACGGTTATCTGTTTTCGCACCGGTAACCCTAACGACGAGCGGTTGCTATTACCTCTGTTTAGTCCCTTCATTGAGACTGGGGAGATTGCGAACTTGTCTGCCTTCAACTTCTACGCTCGGCTTTCTTCGGTGTTGGCACAAGAGCCGTTATCGGGTGTTACGCTTCTACTCGATGATGTTGGCAGCCCAAATATGGCCGCGCGAGTAGTGACTGCTTCCCGCGAAAAGTATGCCGTAGAACCTCAGCTTGAAAAGCCAGCAGAGAAAATCCCCGTCACCCCTCCTAAACGATCATCGCCTAAGAAAACATCGCGTTCAGCCCAGCCATCCAAAACGAAGGTAAAAGTACCGGGCGACTAGCTTACTTACTATCCTGTTTCTTGAACTTCTTATATAAGGCTTCTAGCTCTTCGTCCGTAGACTCATGGGCCTTTTGATGTACGCCCATTCGCAAATACTCCAGAAAGGCTATGGCATGTTCTGGAGTTGCATGTTCAGGGTCGAAAATGCGTAGGTAATTAAGTGCTGAGTCGATGTCTTTTTCGTTTATTTCGTATTCGTCGTGGTTAGTGAAGTCTGTCATTGGAAGCTCCTGTTGCTTATAAGTATCGTTCGATGCGAAGAAACCTCACCATCTCCTGTGCAATTACAGGTGAGTGGATCTTTCTCATTATCTCACAGCTATCGTAGTAAGAGAGGATATTAAGACTACCTTCCCAAAGTACAGCGCGGTCAATAATAGCGATTTTACGGTGATGTCTATTGGTATAGAGCATCGTGGCACCCAGCTCATGTAGACTTGCGAGGGCTTCCTCCGCTTGCTGACGGTAGGGTTCATCGTGTTCTATGGGGTTGCGCGTGTTCACTAAGATCTTCACGCCACGACCAGACAGTTTTTGTAACATGGGTAAAAGCATATCCATGCGACTACTCGTTATGAACGGACTTTCGATAACTAACTCCGTATGACAGTCCTCTAAGCTTCGCTCGAATGCTTGGTAGAAATTAGTTTGGTCATAGAGACTAGAACCCGTCGGCATTTGTACTGAACGATTTCGGAAGAAAAACATTACTTTTCCTCCTTTCCGAGTTCGACTATTTCAACTTTTCCGTTATAATATACGAAGCCGAGATCTGTTAGCTTCTTGTAAATAACAAGAATGCTGTCATAGATGGGGTTCCATCTAGAGTCGATCTGGTGCACCATCCATGAAAATAATATTGCCACCTCTATCGGGTGGCTATTGTTATACTAACGTCAAGAACATCACGGAAAACCACAGAATAATTTATGTCTCAATATACCGAGCTAACACTTGCCCATACATTCGACTTTCCGCCTAAAGCCCTATTGATCGCTGGCAAACGTCTGCCTCTTGATGACGATGGATTTGTACCAGTTCTCATGCGCGACCAATCTTTTGAACTCGTGAAGCCTACGTTACTTGATGCGGGAAATGGTGCCGTTTGTTTATCCCTTGGCCTTCCTTTTGGGTTCAGAACAAATGGCAAACAAGGAGTCGAGTTACGATCTCAATAAACACAGGAAATGGTTTTGGAGCCGTCCTGCGATGACCCGAACAGATGGGTAGCCTCCCTCTTTACGGATGGTCCATTATCCAGAGTTGATGCAATATTGTTCTCTCATGGCATTGGCTTCTATGCTACCCACGCAGAAACTGTGTTATCTCGACGCCCAACCAACCCCGATCCTCAGTAGCAATAACTGTATTTGCGTTTTGATTTTGGTAACGTACTGACGTACCATTTACTTATGCCGATAATTATCATTTCAGCAATTATTCTTACCGCCCTGTACCGTGCGGCACGCACTCCTAAAGCACGTACCTACCTATATACTTTGATATCAATTCTATTACTAGGGCTGAACAACTTCTTGATTTCAATGGACGCAACAAATAAAACAGATTGTGGAAGATATTTTGATCAAGACCTAGGATGCTCAAATGTATTACCGGGCTGGCTTGTTCCCTTTTCGCTAGGATTACTTTTGCTAGCATTAGTCCTCAGTGTATACATCTTGATCAAATTCAGAAACGACAGACAAAAATAACTTCGGCCGTAATAATTGTCATATACGTCCTAATATGGTATTGTATTTTTTATGTCTTTTGAAAAACAACCACTGTCTATTGCGGAGCGAGTGCTTGGAATTAGCGACAATTTAACACCAGACGAATCAATGCAAGCCGGCTACGAAAAGGTAATGAGTACCGAGCCAATGAGCCAAGATTCATTCAGTTTTCTGTTTGAGCAATTTTCAATACTACAAATGTTTGGGCCTGATGTTCCCGGCGTAATGATGTCAGATCCAAAAAGGGGCGGTCAAGCTTCTCCCGGATACACTAACGAAGCGCGTATGGCAGCCCTATCAGTGTGCGACGTAGTCACTAGTGGTTCAATAAATTTTGCTAACTCTCTTGTAGATTGGCCCGCATACCAACAACTCATGAAAGATCATGGCAAGAAGATTGGTGGAGTAGCTTTGATGATAGGTGCGATATCACCTATGTCTACTATGGCATTCGAAGCTATTGCCGAAGACGAATATGGCGCTGATCACGCAGTGACTGTGGATGTGGCAGGATCGTCAGCAAAAGCCCGCCAAGGGAACTTTTTATATGGTTCCGGAACAGAACTACCTTTTGCCGACGAAAGCATCAGTTATGTACATACAAATAGGCTGCTTCATGTTCTTCAATACGGCGGAGATATCTGGAGAGAAGATGGCGGTGTTGCCGATACAGCACTGTTTTCTGAGATATCCCGTGTCCTTAGACCAGGTGGTCAGCTGTTAATGGTCGAGTCACTGCCTTCCCGTCATCATGACAACCCCCTCGGATTGGAGCAGTTCATGGATCGCATCCGAAAACAGCTCGACTCCCAAGAATTTGAAGGCATACATATTGATAACCACGCTTCCATGCTGAGCAAAACCTACTTATTTGACCGCACACGTAACTTCGGTAAACACCTTGTTGGGCTAAATCGAGTTACTGCAGATGTATTTGCACGTAAACCGGTCTAGGTCTTAGGGAGGTGGTGGGCTAAGTGGTCCATAGAGTACTCATGACGGAGTAGTGGCTTAACGTCGTCCAGAGTTACATCGATCTTTACACCGGGGTTAAGGATTCCGTAGGGATCAAAAATGGCCTTGGTTTTTTGGAAGACACTATACATGGCTTGTCCATAAAGCTTGGGCAGATATGGTGCGCGGAGACGGCCATCGCTATGTTCGCCGCTCGTACTACCACCTAATTCAATAACCATCGAGTAATATTCGTCGATTATCTTAAAGACCTTCTGTCTGTCGCCAACCTGACTCAGATCTAAGAAGGGTTGCATATGCAGGTTAGCATTGCCGGCGTGCCCCCAAATTGCAGCTTGCAGACCGTATTTTTCGAACAAGGCGTACACCCCGGAGATGTACTGTTGGAATTTTTCGGCTGGGACAATTCCGTCCTCAATGATTGGCAAGGCCTTGGTGCTACCTTCTGAGTGAGAAATAACTGCTGCGGCACTGTGCCGAATCCGCCAGAGTTGCTCTTTTTCTTGTTCATCAGTTTCGATCTGGAATTTGATCTGGAATTTGTTAAGAATCTTAGTGGTACGTTTAGCTAGCTTCTTCTGGATACGAGCGTTGGCGTTATCGAATTCGATCAACACGATTAACTTATGGAACGGCTTGTCGACAATACCTTTGAGTTGATTAGGATTATGGGTATCGAGGAAGTTTAGCAAGTGCTCATCCACCAACTCCATAGCACTTGGGATTTCTGGACCAGCTTTGATTTCGGCAATTACTTGCTCGGCCACCTGAAGATCGTCGAAGAAGGCAGCGATTAAAGTAGTTTCCGGGTTATAAACTGCGGTGCTCAGGCAAGCTTCGGTTACTATTCCAAGTGTGCCCTGTGATCCAACAAAAAGTGGGGTCAAATCGAATGATCCATCTTTGCGTTTGACGTCTATAATATCGTAACCAGCAGAGTTCTTGCTGACGTTAAGGGCCGAATCATTAATGACCTGCTTGTTCTCTTCGATAAGGGCGTCTACAGCGCGGTAGACTTCGCCTTCAAAGCTGGTGAGCCCCATCTTTTTGCTGAGTTCACGCTTGCTGAGGCGACGTGTTTCGATTACTTCGCCGTTGGCTAAAACAACACGCAGGCTTTTTACGAATTCGCGGGTAGCACCATATTTAATGGTCTTTTCGCCGGCTGCGTTGTTAGCAATTGCACCACCAATGCTGCTGTATTCGATAGAGCTTGGATACGGTGGCAAGAAGCGGCCGTGAGTGTGTAGTGTCTGCTGCAATTTGGAATATATAATTCCTGGCTCTATTACGACATCACCTGTTTTACCATCAAGCTCCAAGATGCGGTTCATATGAGCTGGAAAGACCATCATAATCCCCGTTCCAACAGCAGCACTGCCCTGGTCTGTACCCATACCTCGAGCGGTAATTGGGATAACGCGGCCACGTTCGGCGAGTTGCCACGTAAACCTAGCGGCCTTACGGACGTCGCCTTCGTTGCGTGGATAAACTACTAACGATGGTGTGGCAGTAAAAACTCCACCATCAGTGGAGAAATATTTGCGAAGGCTTGCTGATGCAGACACTTCGCCACTTAAATGTTCTTGTAAATAATGTGCAACCTTGCTCATGAACCCTCTTCTTTATATTGAATAAGCGTAATCGTTTCTTGAGTATTATCATACCACACCAAAAGCTCCAGTATCTACTGTTGCAACGGTACTGATGTCCTTATTTTGGTGCCGCGAAGAGGACTTGAACCTCCACGAGATTGCTCTCACTACGACCTGAACGTAGCGCGTCTACCAATTCCGCCATCGCGGCAACAAAACAAAGAATCAATATCTGTGTATTCTAGTTTATTTGAGCTGTTAACTCAAGATAGGCTACTCGGTAGCCTGGTTGGATTGGCGGATCTTCCAGTTTTCGACATTATTAAATCGATCTGCCCCACTATTCATTATTGTCGGGCTAAAGCCGAATAGTGGCTCTCTGGCAAGGTACAAATAGCGTGGCTGATACAAAGAGACTGCTGGTGCATCATCTCTCCAGGACACCAGGAATGGCTTATATTTGACTGCTCGTACTTCGTCTTCGCTACGTGTTCTACCTGCTTCCAGAGAGCGGTCGGCTTGTACTGATTTATATTCGGAGAAGTTCAGCTTACTTGAAGACTTTGGATCAGCTTGAGAGCTGTGCCAGAAGGCGAAGACATCGGGGTCGGCTCCAATAGCGATTCCGTAGAGCAAGGCATCATAAGTATGCCCCGTTAGGGCAGATTGAAGTTCTTGGTCGTCCAACAGAATGATGTCGACATTGACTCCCACTGCCTTCCACTGGCGCTTTAAAACGTGAGCGACGTAGTCATAGACAGAATTACGCTGCGTTGTAATGGTAAAGCTCAGTTTCTGATTACCCTTAACGCGAGTGCCGGTACCGTTTAGTTTCCAGCCGGCTTCGTCGAGTAGCTGGCCAGCCATTGCCAGGTCTCCAGTATTTTGCTTAACCGTACCGTCGAATCCAATCTGGTTACGGAGGATCGGGCCGGTTGTCGGCAAGACAGGACGATCAATTCCTGCCAATACCTGCGGTGTGTCGACAGCGTAGGATAATGCTTTTCGAACTTTAACATCCTGGAAAGGATCGGCAGTATTTCGGAAGAACACCATAACCTGGCTGGTAAGTGGAACGTTATAAGCGCGAGCCGAAAGATCGTTTTTTAGGTCCTCCGGGACAACCGTAAGCCCGGCCACGGCATTGATTTCTTGCTTCTGGAATGCGCGAGCCATCTTATCTTCATCCTGGAAAGTACGAATAATGAATTTCTCTATAGATGGCTTGCCGCCAACGTATTGCTCGTTTGGTACGAGCGCAATGCGCTGCTCTCGTTCGTCAGGGTTTGTGCCTACAACTTCTACAGCCTCCCACTTAAAAGGTCCCGATCCCACCGGTCGGGATGTATTGAAGGCTAATGATCGTAATTGCGGAATAGGCACACCGTCTAGAAGATGCTTAGGAACAATACCGTTGGTCATACTAAAAGGAAAAGCACTCAGAATGCTTGGCAGAACGAATGAAACCGTTTGATTATCGACTTTTTGTATCTTTATACCCAACCAGCTTCCGGCAAGCGGGGACTTGGCATCGGGGTTCTGAATGAGCCCATAGGTAAACACTACGTCATCGGCGGTAAGTGGTTTTCCGTCATGCCATTTAAGGTTCTTATTAAGTACCACCGTATAGGTGGTGCCGCGTTCGTCGACAGTCCAACTCTGGGCCAGATCTCCGACAAGCTTATTATCCTGGTTATATTTGAAGAGCCCCGAAAAGACTAGCCGTTCAACACTATTATCTACGCTACTAGCGGCATAGATGGGGTTGGCATTGGTAAACGTACCAAGGATACCTTCGGCGTAGATACCACCAGCTTGAGGTGCGGGAGAAAGATAATTACTACCTAGCCCACGGGTCTGATATAACGTAACACCGATAAGCAGGAGGAAAAGTAGTACCCATGATGCGATAAAACGCCGCACTTTAGTTAGGCGGCTAAGACGATTAAAAAAGTGACGTTCGAGGTTGTCTTCGGCTTGCATGCCGATGTCTTCTACTTGTCGCTTACTTCGGCGGAACCGTCGTCGCCATCGAAGTTTGGTGGTGCGATCTATCATGCCCTACCCTTGTTGTTTGCTTAGGTTAATATGCCGAGCACCAACGAAACACCGAAGATCAAAACTAAAATAATAGTTATCTGGTGTAGTGTTTTATCGGAACCGCGTCGTACGCTGTTGACCTCACCGCCGCCGCCGAGTCCGGCACCCAAAGATGCTCCGCGTGTCTGGATGAGAATAAGAATGGTGACAAGCACCATGGAAACGATTGTAATGTAATTAAATATGTTCATAACTGATTACTATTGTACCAATCATTTCTCTTCGAGAATAGTGGTAACCAAATAGTTAACTAGTCCAATTACCATTCCGGCAAGCATGGCAGCCCCGAAGTTTGTGACATGGAGCGATGAATAGACTTTGCTGACCAACATTACCATCAGCCCGTTGATAACAATCATGAACAATCCAAGACTGAACAAAATTGCTGGTAGCGAGAGCAAAATGACCAGAGGCTTAATAATGGCATTAACTACCGCCAAAATTAATCCAGAGATTATTATCACGGCAGTGCTTTGGTTGTAGTTTATTCTGTCACCCAATAAAGCCGCTGCTATCCAGAGACCTAAACTGCAAACAAACCAACGAATTAAAAATCGCGCAAATGGCTTTTTCATACTTAAACCAATTGTAGCATAAGCCCTAAGGAGCGGCTAACTAACGATAATTCCCAGCTGGGTAGCCATGTCGCCAGACAACTGAAATAACTGATTCTGATTAATAATCAAACCCCGGGCACCCGCCAATCCATCGATCTGGTCGACTTGTGACCCTGATATGTCAAACTTGGTAAGTTTTGCGCCAGTTAGTTGTAGCTTTGCGATAGTGCAATTCACAAATTTGATATTGGAAGTTTCGGCACTGACGATATCAATTTCTTGGATGAGACAGTCGGTAAAGACTATAGAACGACACTTGGACATGCGCATATTGAGCGAATCGATTTTGCAATCGGTAAACTTTAAATCTTGTAGGTTGCTTGTGGAGACGTCTAGTCCGCCAATTCGGCAATGATTGAACGTTGTAGCGCGAATGCCTCCATCGGACAGATCACTGGCAATAAAATCACAGCTTTCGAAAGTACAAACAGCAATGGTTGAACGCCGAAGTGAAGTTTGCATGCATTCCGTCTTAACAAACAAGGAGTTATTTATGTCGACAGCCTTGATATCGATATTGCTCAGGCTCTGTTCGATCACTTGCATATGTTCGATCTTTTCGGTATCTTCGAGCTGGGTACGAGCGTCCTGCAAAACTGGACGTGGGTCAAGTTTGGCCATCTACAAATCGTATCCTAATTTTTCGGACAGGACTTTATTGCCATCTTCTGTAATCAGAACATCGTCTTCGATACGAATG
>JACCDT010012974.1_pt1 | contig 47520 bp, 47 predicted proteins | sample 7446291 | NCBI WGS metagenome assembly JACCDT01 (sample SAMN15323446, study PRJNA562643) | freshwater metagenome | isolation source: river surface water | place: USA:Blue River Watershed | collected 2017-08-17
CGGAACATCAGGATCAAGCGGAACATCAGGATCAAGTGGTACTTCAGGATCTTCTGGATCAAGCGGAACATCAGGAATAAGTGGTATAAATGGAGTTGATGGTACCTCTGGTACAAGTGGTAGTTCTGGTTCTTCAGGATTAGATGGTATATCAGGTGGTTCTGTCTACTACTTAAATACAAGCTCTACTCAATCAACTTATTTAGAGTTGGGTATATCTGGTAATAATTTGCCACAAAGTACAACATCTTCTACATTATCTAATGGTGCTACAAACTCACTTATTGCGGCTTATCTCTCACCTGAGGGATTTCCTGGAGTTACAAGAATACCAGCCGGTATCTGGTCATCTGCTTTGCATATGAGTAGAAATAATACAGGTGGTACAGTTCAAGCATTTATAGAGGTCTACACCGTTGATAATTCAAATGTTGAAACTTATTTATTTTCAACCGATCCAGGGCTAGTTACTAATTCACTTAATATGATAACAAGTGATGCTTATCAGCCTGGTTTCTCAATAAGTTCTACAGATAGAATTCTAATAAAAGTTGTTGGTTCTGTTAGTGGTGCTGTCGCAAGTAGTGTGGTTACTATTTATTCAGAAGGCTCTCAACATTATTCTTTTATACAAACAACTTTAGGTGCTGTTAGTTCTTCCGGCTCTTCTGGTACATCTGGTTTTAACGGTTCTTCCGGAACAAGTGGTACATCTGGCTCTTCTGGATTAGTCGCTTATACACTTCCTGATACACCAAGTACTGGTGAAACTTGGATATTTTTAGGAACATGGAACACTGCACAGACTGGACATACACTAAATATGAAAATTTCGGCACATGCTGGATACAATGCTGGAACAAACCAAAATCAAAGTACTGATTTGTTCTTTGCTACATCAAATGGTATATCAGTAAATGCATCTGGAGTAGGTGGATCATATTACGCTAACGGTTCTGCTTATAGAAATGAATCATTAGGAACGGCAAGTACCGCACCTAGCTTATTTAGAATTATTCAATCAAATGTAAGTACTTATTTATTTTATGGTAGATTTGCTCAATGGGCAGGAAATTCACACTATACACTATCAGTGAGTGGAACATCAAGCTGGTCACATAGTGGTACTACTGGATCAACACCTTCTGGTACTTATTTGGATATAACTCCTACTTTAACTTCTAGTAGTAACTTGTCTTTATCTGGAAACTTAGATGTTACTGGAACATCATCTTTTAATGGATTGACTGTTTTACAAGAAGTATCGGAAGTTATAAATTCTTCACCAGGTGCTACCGCATCTACTGTAGTTTATGATTTTTCAAATGGTTCTAACTGGTATCACTCAAGTGCTAATACTAATTATACTGCCAATTTTACTAATGTACCAACAACTGATAATAGAGCAATTACAACAACTATAGTAATCAACCAAGGTGCTACTGCTTATATACCAACTGCTTTACAGATTAATGATGTCTCTCAAACTATTAAATGGTCTGGTGGAACTGCTTCCGGTACTGCAAATCAAGTAGATATAGTTGGATTTACCTTTATCAGAAGTGGTGGTGCATGGGCTCAAGTCCTTGGACAAATAAACACTTTTGATTAAATATATGTTAAGTAGATTATCAAGTTTCTCAGGACCTTTATCTAAACTATTCACTGCTATAAAAGGTTTCACGTTAAATGGTCTTATACTAAGATATGAATTAAGAGATTCTGATTCATATTCTAGAACTTCAACTGTTACTGATTTAGTGGGTAATAGTAATGCGACTTTGACAAATGGTCCTACTTACTCATCAAATGGATATCTAAATTTTGATGGAACTAATGATTATTTGATGACAACTACATCACTTAATTCTAAACTTTCTCCTTCGAATACATCAAAAGTAATTTCATACTTTCTCTGGATTTATCCACAAGAAAACGGAGTTATTGTAACAGAACAAGGTGCATCAACCCTTAATACATCTTGGCATGATGCACAAATAGAGATGGTATCAGGAACATTAAAATTTGGTCTATGGAATGGATTAGGAATAACTAATGTTACATCAAATATAAGCACACCTTTGAATAAATGGTATTATGTTGGGTTAACTTATGATGGAACAACACTCAGAGCTTATGTCAATGCTCAACTAGCTGGTTCTATAAATTTCACAAGATCTACTCCATATGAGGGTTCAGCAGGATTACATTATGGTATTGCGGCTACTGATTTTACTAACATGGGTGACGGTACATATGCTAAAATGAAATTTGGAGCATTCCATGTTTATAATACTGCTCTTAGTCAACAACAAATTTTGAACAATTACAATACCCAGAAATCAAATTATATTCACACTGATAATTTATTAATATGGATAGATGCAAATGATCCGGAAAGTTTTTCAGGAGGAAATATTTTTGACTTAAGTGGTAACAGTTACACACATACGTTTAATAGTGGAGCTACCTCAGCAGTAGTTGATGGTATAAAATGTTTTGATTGCTCTACTGGCGCAAAACAAATAGTAGTAAGTGGTACCGGTCCTTTATTACCCACAACTGGGTATACATATGTTATTTGGGCAAAGGTAATTAGTGATAGTGTAGCATTTAGAACTTTAATTTATACTAAAACACCTCGTTATACCCCTATTACTATTCCAAATGGTACTAATACTTTAGGATACTGGGATAGTGCTTTTAGAAGTTCAGGATATGATATGTCTTCATTTGTAAATGTCTGGACTCAATATGCTGTTGTTGGTGATAACTCATCACAAACTTTTTATATAAATGGCTCACAAGTTGGTAACTCAATTTCTTTTGGATCTGGTGGGAATCTACACGATGGTATTGGTAACAATCTTGGTGATAATCAACCATTTGGTCATATTGGTAACATGATTTTATACAATACGAAATTGACTCAGGCTCAGATTAAACAAAATTATGATGCTCTAAAACATGTCTATACTCCAGGATTTGTGACATCTAACTTATTACTTCTAGTGGATGCTAATGATAAATCTTCATACTCCGGAACAGGAACAACTTGGTATGATATAGCTGGAACAAGTCAAAATATGACACTTGTTGGTTCACCTACTTTTGTTTCTGGAACTGTTTCATATTTTGATTTCAATGGAGTAAATCAATATGCAACTGGAACTGGAGTAACTGTACCGACTACTGCATATACTAAGTCTGTTTGGTTTTGGATAGATGCTTATGCTGATAATAATATAGTGAGTGGTGGTGATGTAGGAGGTGGTCACTTTTTGTTTATGGGTAGTAGTTCTTTTACTAAATTAATGGTAGGTCATGCTAATCAAGGTGTCGCATTTACAACTTATCAATCTACTGCATCAATTAGTTTAAATACTTGGTATAATGTCACAGTCACTTTTAATACTACTGATGGCTTTAAAATCTATATCAATGGTCAGTTAGATAGTTCACATAATATGACACTTGCTCATAATGGAAGTGGCTTCACAAACCTGGCAACTTATGCTGGTAATAATTTATTAAATGGTAGAATATCAAAAGTCTACACTTATGGTAGGGTTCTAACTGATTCTGAAATTGAACAAAATTTCTTTTATGATAGAGAAAGATTTGGAATTGAAGTAGTAGAAACATTTACTACTGTTGGATCAACAACTTGGACAGCTCCTGTAGGCGTTACTACTGTAGAATATTTGGTAGTCGGTGGTGGTGGTGGAGCTGGTAATGGATATGACAACGCCGGTGGAGGCGGTGGAGGTGGTGGTATGGTACTTACTGGTACAATAAATGTTACTCCTGGTGAGTCTTACACAGTAACTGTAGGAAATGGCGGAATAGGAGGTGCGAACACTAGAACAAATAATGCTGGAACTGATGGTGAAAATAGTGTCTTTGGTAGTATAACTGCTTTGGGTGGTGGACAAGGTCAAGGTTCAAGAACCGGTGGTGTCGCTGGATCGGCTCAAGTTTCGAACACAACTGCTCCTACAGGTGGTGCTGGATCTGGCGGGGGATTTGGTGGAAAAGGCGGGGGTGGTGCTGGTGGTGCTGGTAGTTCTAATTCAGGTACAACTGGTGGCGCTGGTGGTGCTGGTGTTTCATCTTCTCTTTCTGGAACATCTATAACCTATGGTGTTGGTGGTGCCGGTGCGAATGCTGGAACACAGAATTCAGGTGTTAATGGAACATCAAATAGAGGTAATGGTGGTAGAGCGGGTGGTGCGGCAGCATCAAATTCTACTGTTGGTGGAAATGGTGGTTCTGGTATTGTAATAATTAAATATTAATTTATGGTATTGTAATTTATTTGTTTGGTGATTTAATATATAGATTATCAAAAAATATTAAACTATTACATGAGAAGAATATTATTTTCAGAGACAGATTTTAACTCTCTACCAAACCCACCGGCTGGCTTTAAATACATTGGTTTCGATGGACCAAATTTCAGTGAAAAGAGCGATGATGGTCAGATTAGTCAAAGTATAGGCGGAACCGGAGCTACTGGTCCTCAGGGTCCAACCGGACCCGCTGGTTCTGGTGGTAGTGCTTCATCTGATAGACTAATTAGTTCAAATGTTGCGTATAATTTAGAGGCTATTTTAGATGAAAATGGAACTTTAAATACTCCACTTTTATTACCTTTATCATTTACCGCTGTTTGTGATGAATCACATTATGATGGAAGTCCAAATTTTAGTGATACTAATTGGTGGGAATTTGAAGTACATTTTGTTGTGAGTCAAGATGGAACAGTAGAGACACAAATAAATAATATTTTTCCAATATTAACAAACCCAGGTTATGTATCGGGTGATACTTTTATATTTACCGAGGCCGATCATGGCATTCCAGGATTCAATTTTGAGATTGTATTAATGAATGTTGTTTTACCGGGTGGTGCTGGTTGGACTGCTAATCTTGGAGGTACACAACCGCCGGATTATCCAAGTACAATCAAATCTTTAGGTGCTATTAAGTTGACAGCTGACACAAATAGTTTTGTTTTGGGAACAGATGGTTCTATCGATCTTCCAAGACTTACTGTAAATCTTCACAATGGTGATAATCAAACTGCTCAAACTTTAAGATTTGCTGATGCTAGTACACAAGCTGTGATAACTACTGCTACTCCATTAGAAAACAATTCTGCACAACGTATAATTATTCAAGGTGCTAGAGCTACTGGAACTGGCGAAGGTGGTGATGTTTACTTCTGGGGAGGTGATGCAGATGTAGATGGTGGTGATATTAAAATTTACGCAGGTGATGCGGATAGTAATTCTGAAGGTTATGGTGGTTATGTTAATATTGCTGGTGGTAGAGGTCATAATGTAGGTGGTCACATAAATTTAACAGCGGGTAATTCTGATTTACAAGCTGGAGATATCACTTTAACACCTGGTTATAGTCAAGCTGGAAATCACGGTGAAGTATTAATACAAACTAATAATAATTACTTTAGATTTAATAGAGATGGTCAATTCACAATGCCAAGTGGTGCTTCAATTATATCTAGTAATTTTACAGGAGCTGATGGTGAAAACGCGGTTTTAGGTCAATATGATGGTCACACTCAGATTTATACTATGCAAAATGGTGTTGGTATTCAAACTCATGATTCAGGTTCTTATAGTAATTGGAATTTTGGAAGTACCGGAGATTTAACATTACCAGAAGGTGGTGATATATTAGATTATTTAGGTAACAGCGTTCTATCTGGTATTAGTATGACAGAAGTAACACATTCTGAATTATTAGATTTAGTAAATTCCTCTAGTCTAATAGCAAGTAGATATTATAAAATAACTGATTTTAGAACTTGTTATGACCAACCAGACTTTGATGTTTATGGAAATGGAGTGACAAGCTCAAATACTTATCATCAATCTGATATTGATCCTATAATAGTATTTGCTACTTCTGATAGTACATTAGATTCAAGTGCTTATCAACCTTCATATTCAAATGATAAAATTAAGTATGATATTTCTTGGACTCAATCGGAAGTTACTGGTGGTACGGCTTATGGTAGAATAACTGAAAGAATTGATGATTTAGGAAATAGAACAGACTATGACCACAGAACAATTCTTTTCAAAAGATACAAAACAAGAATACTTAATGGAACAAAAAATGGTAGAATACTATCAGTAAATGATGGTCTTGTTATTGGAACTAATAGTACATTCACAGGTGATTTTGTAACAGGAAGCGTTGTATTTATAGAATCTGATAATCCTAATTTTTATAAAGTCTTATCAGTTACATCTGATACAGAGATGTTAGTTGAAGGTAGAGTTATGAACAATTTTTCAGATAGTAATGGTTATCCATATGAGGACACTAGAGTTGAAAGTAATACAATAAGTGGTTGTTTGTATTATTTCAATGATGCTGGTAGTGATGATATTGATGATGGTGGTGATGATATGTACGACGGAGCTAACAGATTAAATACAAATCTTTATAGTCAAATTCCTTACACACATACTCAAATGAGCACGGGTAATGATTATCAACAAGCAGAGCTTAGTGACTTTACATATGATGGTACAATTCAAGATGGTTCTACTTATTTTGGTGCCTCTTCAAGTTACTTTACAAACTTATACCCTGGTCTTTTTGTAATGTCGGCTTATGGAGTTGATGTAACTGATTTTTCTATATCTGGTAATTTAGGTTCAGATGGAGATGGTCAATGTGAAGGAGATAGATTTGAGTGGGAAGGATTCACAATTTTCACAAAAATTGTACATAGTGCTGCATATGATGGCGAAACTGATCCATCAATTGCTCATATTATAATTGTAGATACAATTGATCCCAATATTACACATAGCTTTGATCCTACTACAAGTAATGATGATGATTCAATTGGCAATTTATCTAATGTAAGTACTATACATTATTTATTATTTGGATTGTCTCTTGGTGTTAAGCCTACTGCTCAACAAATACAAGATGTATATCAAAGTTATTTAAATTTAGTTGATAATGTAGATATCAATCAAACTCTTTCGTCTTTAAATTCTAATTTCTCACAAATTACTGATAATCTTCCTGCTAATCAGAGAATATACTCAAGTCTTGAAGTGAAATTACCAAATATTATTGGTGATGAGTTAGACTATAGAGAGATTTTAACTTTTGATACTGAGACTAATGTCATTGCTAAAAATAACTACTTAGGTAATACTTGTGATGTCATTGTATTCTTTATGTTGCCAAATAATGTTTTTACAAATTCTTATGGTAACAATGTTGAAGTACATGATAATATTTTTGGAAATAGATTTAGAAATAACTCTTTTGGTGATGATGTTTATGCAAATAATATTCTTGGTAATGAATTTTCAAATAATATATTTTATGATAGATTTTATCGAAATACAATAAAGTATAATTTTTACTCTAATATATTCTATAATTTAGAATTTGCAAGAAACATAGTTGGTGGTGAATTTAGTAACAATTTATTTATGGGCGGAAATCAGATATACAATAATAATATTGATAATAATTTTAGTTACAATAAATTTTTCTCTAATTCTAGTTTTTATAATAATGTTATTCCTTTTGAATTTAATTCTAATAAAATTTTCTCACAATTCTACAGTAATCAACTTTCATACTTCAATAGTAACACGATTTATGATAATTTTTATTTAAATATTTGTGGACCAGAGTTCACAAGTAATACTATTGGAAGTATTTTAAACACTGGAGCTTTTTCTAGAAATCACATACTAAGTAATTTCCAGAGTAATACAATTGGTATTAATTTCTCATATAATACTATAGGAAATTATTTTACTAATAATATTATTGGTGATGATTTTGGATTTGGTGGTGGTCAAGCAAGAGGTAATAAAATAGGTAACTATTTTAACAACAACACAATTGGTGAGTATTTTTATGATAATATAACGGCTGATGTATTTGAAAGTAATATAATCGGTGATAACTTTAAATTAAATGATATAAAAGTTCAAAACTTTACAGGCGTTGACTTTACAACATATCAAGGAAATATTGTTTCCTTTATTAACCTTACACCGGGTATATCTGCTACAGATGGTGTTTATAACAACCTTTCTACAACAACTAATGGAAACGGACAAGGTGCTACTTTTGATGTTACTGTTTCCGGTGGTCAAGTAACTTTAGTACAGCTTAATAATGCTGGTAAATTTTATTTGTATGGAAACAATTTACAAATTGCTTCTGCTAGTTTCGCTGGTTCTAGTAATATAGAATTGAGTGTTTCAAATGAAACATCTCCTGTAGTTTACATGCCGACAAACACTACTATACTAAAAGATATCTACGGAGATAATAGGTTACAATATTTAGATACAGGTGGATTTGTATTTACTACTGTAAATGGTCTTCTAGTACCATAAATTATTATATATAGATTATGATTAAAAGATATCTTGAGTTTATAAATGAAAATCAAATAGAAGGATTCAATTCACTTGGTGAGTGGATTGAATCTCTTATTGATGATCAGTATATTGTTAACATCGTATCTAGATATACAAAAGATATAGATCCTTCTGTTGATTTATCTAATGCTATAAATGTTTTAGATGATAAAACTCAACAAGAAATCAAATCTCAAATAGACAATTACTTAGAACATGGAATAGAAGAAAAAGAACCTCAGTTTTTAGTATCGACTGATATAGAATCTTTAACAGAGGCTCTTGCTGAAGAAATAACAGTTGCTGGTAAAGGCATTTTTACTTCTTTTCTTAAATCACTTACAAGTTTAGGTCAAAAAGAAATGCAACCTAGTTTTGAGAAATGTCCAGAAGATTTTATATTATATTATTATTATCCAAATCTTCAATCTGAATTGGTTAAACAAATCTTTTCTAGATTCAAGTCACTTTCAAGATATGTGAATTTAGTTGATTATCAAAAAAACGAAGTTGATTTATATTTTGGTATTAAGTGCGATGGTGAGTTTGAATATGGTTTTCACTATGACTCTAACTTACCTATTGGTAAATTTAAATTATCTCAGTCAGCTATAAAATGGATATGCCAATTAGAATCTAAGTCTGCCTCTTCTTTGAAGAAAGAAATAGTTAATCTAACATATGCTGATATTATAACTTTAGGTAAGATAAAATCAGACATGTTAACATTTCAACCTGGATATTATGAAAAGAAATTATCACCGATTATAAAAGATAGAGTTATTTCTTTTGGTTACTATGGTATTGGTAAATGGGATAATGGTAAATTAGATGAAGGTGAGTTTCAGAATATAAAAAATAACTTTACTACTTGGTTACTTTCTAAAAGATGGGGTAATAAAGTATTGATTAGTGTAAAGCCAATGTCCTTCTGGGTTTACTTACATATAAAATTAAAATAAGATATGAAATACTTAAAGAAATATAACGAGAATGTAGAACAAGATCCTTTATTTGCTTTAGCCAAAATTAAAGAAGAATATTCTGAAAATAAAGTTAAAGAAATGTTAGAGAAAGAAATTAAACATTGGATACCTGAAGAAGGTGATCCTGATTTTTATTCAACAACTGGAAATGGCGAAGCAGAAGATGTTATAATTAACGAGTTAATTGGTTGGTTTGAGAAAAAGTATTATTCTTTATCAGATGAGAGTTTTGAAAATGTCAAAGAACTAATATTAAAAGAGTATAAGTTCTTAAACTTTAACTACTAAACTAAAAACAGAAACTTTTCTATAACAAGAAAAGTTTTTTTGTTTATGGAAAAACCAAGTAAAGAAGATATAATGAAAAAGTGGGCACCTATTTTAGGTTCTATGGGTATGACTGACTCACGATTAGATGACTTATCACAATTAGCTGAAAATCAGTCAAACGAAATATTAAGAGAAAACACACAAACATCCGAGTTTTCAAGTTTATTACCACTTGCCATGCGAGTGGCCGCTAAAACAATATCAAATGATTTAATATTTGCTTCACAAGAAGAAATTGATGAAGTTAAAAAGAAAGTTCAATCTGAAAATCGTGATGGTAAAATTGAAGCAATTGTTGAAGGTAAAGAATATATTGAAAAGAAAGTAGAAGATGATGAAGAGTATAAACAATTGATGAAGAAAGGTGTTGAGCCAATGTCCGGACCTTCTGGTACCTTATTTTACCTAGACTATAAATATGAATCAACTAACACTCATAAGAAAACAAGAAGAGCTGGTAAAAAACATAAAAAATAGAGAATCATGATAGGGTAATATATACCTATATGATTTATAACGTTTATTTAATATGTTCTGAATTTGAAGGTAGAAGACTTTTCAAAATAGGATATACAAGAAGAGAGGTATCGAAAAGAATTAAGGAACTAAGAACTGGAAATGGTTCAGAACTATACATAGTGAATCAATTTAAATCCAAATGGGGTACTAAAATAGAATCACAATTACACAGAATGTATAAAAGTAAAAAAGTAAATGGTGAGTGGTTTGACTTAACAGATGATGATGTAAAATCATTTTTAGAAAGATGTAAGTCAACACACGATATGTTGGAATTAATAACTACAAATAATACTTGGTATATGGAGACTGGTCGATTGTTTTAAACCAAAGCGTTTATTTAATATATAAATAAAAAATATTTTAATAAGATGAGTTCAATGAAGGAAATGGCTATTAGAGAATATGTTTCTAAAATAGACTTCAAACATGATGAATGGGGTATATCTCAACTAAAACAAGAAATGCGTAGATTCTTAGGTGAGGAGCCAGGTATAGATATAATCTATAAAAAAGATGTTATGGTGAATGAATTTACAGGTGAGTCAAAAGAGTTTTTAGGCATTGATAAAATACAGATTGTATTTACCGATACTGATGATAAATTTAAAAAAATAGAATTTATCTTAGATGATAAAATTTAATCATGAAAATAGAACAATACTATTTAGATTTAGATAAAGTGAATAATCTTTCTTCAAAAGAAGATAAAGAGCAAATTCACAGATATTATGTAGATATGCTACATTCTTCATTAGATGGTAGAGATTCTATAGCAAAATCAATATTTATGACATTGCTAAATTCAGGTTATTTAATTGATAGTAGAGAAGAAAAAATTGACCAAATTATAAATGGATAATCAAGTTTTTATAAAGGCTGATATAGTAGACTATTTAGGTAAGTACGAAGATGGTGTTATAGTTTTATTATCTATAAATTATAATGACGAGACCTTTACAGAAGGTACTCTTTATTATTCTGATAAGATGTTGGCACTAACAGTTGATGAGTCTGTGGAGACTGAGATTGGTAGTCCTATTGAATTGTGGTCTGGTTATAGAGAACTATTAGAATATATACTTAAAAGAGTTGTTCCTTATAAAGAAATCATTAATAGATTAGATGAAGTTGATTTTTCTCAATATGATACTTCTAAAATTGAATCTAAAGAAGCCGAAGATGTAGATGATTCGGATATTCAAATCTCAGAGTAAACCAAACATAGATTATTTCATATAAATAAAAAATAGTCTATAGTTAATGCTTATTAGTGAATTAGGAATTAGAGGATTTAAGTCTTATGGTAATAATGAACAAATCTTAAAATTAAATACAGAAAAAGGAGAATTAATTCTTCTTGTTGGAAATAACGGGGCTGGTAAGTCTTCCTTGTTAGATTCATTTGATTACACACTTTATGGTAAAGTAAGAGGTCGTAAAAAAAGATGGGCGACTCTTTCAACACTTCCAAATCGAATTAATGGTGAACTTCTTAATAGAATCAAATTTGTTTCTAATAGTACTGAAGTCGAAATAAAAAGAGGTATATCACCAAGTGTACTTGAGCTATGGGAAAACGGAGTTCTTAATGAAAGAGCCGGTAAAGCCAATGTTGATGAAAAGATAGAAAATTACATTGGTATGGATATTGAGACATTTAAGTCTTTTATTTCAATGTCTATTAATGACTTCAAAAACTTTATATCACTTTCTAATGAAGAGAAACAACTACTTCTTGATAAACTATTCAATCTTGAAGTAATTAACATCTTAAATAACATACTTAAAGACATTGCTAAAAATAATAAAGTAAGAGCCGCTTCGTTTGATGCTGAAATTAGAACTTTAGATGACTCTATATCTTCAATAAAAAGATCTATTGATAAAGCTTTAGAAAGAGAAAGACAAGAGGCTCAGTTGGCTTTAGAAAGAGAAAAAGAAGATATACAAGCCGAGATTGATAGAATTACAAATGAAATGAATTCTAGAAAAGATGAGTATAAATCTTTGAAAGAAAAGATGGATAAAATCAAAGAAAAAGATTCTGAACTTTCTGATGAGATGGATAAAGAAAAAAGACAATTGATTAACACTCAGAACGATATTAGAAACGTTCAAAAAGAAATTGATTTGTATGATTCTGGTAAATGTCCAACTTGTAAAACTGATTTTAACTCTGAACATTTTTCTAATTTAAGAGAATCACTTGAAGAAAAGAAACAAGGTTTTGAAAACATTAAAGTAGAAATCGAAGGAAATATTACTAAGATTAAAGAAAGACAAATTAAACTGAAGTCTTTATCTGAAACAACTACAACTACTTTTAACGACTTAAGTTATTTATTAAAAAACTATAAATCAGAAGTTGAAAAATTAGTTCAAAAGAAAGCTACTCAGAGTGTTCAAGTTAGTAACGCACCCTCTGTCAATATTCAAGAGTTTCAAAAAACTATTGAAGAGCTTGAAGAAAAGAAAGTTGTAAGTACTGATAATATAACAGTTTGTAAAGAGAAAGAATTATACTACAAAGAACTTAATCGTATTTTTGGTGAAGATGGTGTTAAGAAATCAATTATTGCTGGTATTATCAAACCTATCAATCACTTTATAGCAGAAAACATCAAAAAAATGATGTTACCATTTGAAGTAAGACTCGATGAAACATTTACTGCTGAGATTAAGCAACTCGGTTCACAAATTGAGCATGATTCTTTATCAACGGGTGAAACTAAAAAAGTTAACATTAGTATCTTAATTGCTTACTTAAAGTTAATTAGAACTAAACGACATATTAATATTTTGTTCTTAGATGAGGTCTTTTCTTCTATTGATATCGAAGGTATAGATTCTATTTTGGCGCTCTTAAAATCGTTTGCAAATGACTACAACATTAATATCTTTGTTGTTCATCATGCTATTTTGAATCAAGAGATGTTTGATAGAATATTAAAAATTAATAAAGAAGTTTTCTCTTCTATAGAAGAGGTTAACTTAGATTATGCAAGTTGAAGATTTAATTCTTGAGTATCTAAATTTCAAATGTGATAAGGTGAGAGCTATTAAAATTCAAAAATATGACTTAGCCGCTAATCACAGAGATAAAGAACGTATTAAGTCAAAGGAAATATTTGACATACTTAATCCTGGTGCTCAGTTTATTGATTATAATAATTGTGATAAAATAATTGATGATTATTGTAAACAAGTTTATAATTGTAGCACATACAACTATTCACTTTGTGTTAAATCAATAGAACGAATAAAAAAACTAAATGATTTAGGGATATAAAAAAAACTCAGTAAAATTTACTGAGTTTTTTATTTAATATTTATATTGATTAGTTACACTCTCCACAATTGTATTCGCCTCTTCCATCGCAGTTTGAGCATTCTTCTCTACCGCTTCCACCACAATCACCACATTCGTTATTACCGGAGCCTCCACACTCATCACACTCGATAGAATTACCTTCTTCGTCTTCGCCTAAGTTTCCGGAGCCACTACAATTTGAACAACTTACTTCACCATCACCATCACATTCATTGCAATCAAATTCACCTCTACCATAACAATCACTACATTCTTGAGTTCCTGAGCCACCACAATACTCACAACTTCCTATGTGTCCACCACCGGTATCTTCTAATGTGATTTCATCACCAGAGTTTTTTCTATTTGATAAAATTCCTCTTCCTTCTGTAAAGTATTTAAGTGTATCTAAGTAAGGATAATTTCTATAACTCTTTTGGTCTAAATTGACTGTTAGATCTAAATCAATTGTTGAACCATCCGGTGCTATGCATCTACCGCTGTCTGTACTACTATTGTGAAATTTAGTATACCAACCATTTTCTTTAGCGTATTCTTTGAATAAATTAACATCAGAATCATTGATTGTATAAATTCTATCCATGAATTTTTTACCATCTTTTAATGTCCATAAAAGAGCTCTACCGACAATTTTAGAGTCATCATCTTGAGATTTAAAAATAACTAAATTTACTTGGTTTGGATTAGCTGTATATATCTCAAGCCAAGACTCATCTGCACCAGCCATACAAGAGCTACCTAATGTTCCTTTTCTCTCGTAATACTTTCTATTATCATACCAGTAATGAATGTCATCACCACTTACAACATTGAAATAAGAGAATTTGTCATTTAATTTATCTATAGTAGCTTTAAATTGATTTACAAATAATTCGTAGTCTTTGTCTAAAACATCTGTAACACCAGCAGATCTTAATAAAGCTCTAACACCTCTACCTACTTTTATATCTTGTCTGTTTTTTGACCAAACCTCTCTCATTAAAGCTTCAGCTGTGTCAATAAGTCTTAATTTATCTTGATTATAAACACCTTGACCTAATTCAACTTCTTGATTTTCGGTACCAGTTCCTCCAGTCCATTTAATCCAAAAATATGTTTTACCTGATGTTTCGGATGTTACCTTAGCTATAACCGAACCAATGTCTCTTGAGTTTGGTTTATATGGCTCTGATCCTTCTTCATAAGTATATCCTAATTTATCAAATATTTCTTTGTTTGTATCTTTGTGTTTTAACCATCCGCCACCAGATCCAGTAAATCTGTATAGTTCTTTTGTTTGTCCTAAAATTTCTTGAGCTTTTCTATCCGGTATGAAATTTAGTGTATCATTCTTGTCTAACGATATATCGAAATAATTTGACTGAACAGGAAAATCTTTATTTTCTATATCAAGTAGTTTTTTAGCTATTGGACTTTCAATTTTAGTTAACGCTCTTCTAAGCTTATCAGAATAAATTACATTAGACTCTAATAATAACGATTCCAATGATTCATTTATAAATTCAAAATATTTCTTTATCATTTGAACAATTTTAAGTTTTATTTATAGAAGTATATATTAAATATATAAACTACAAAAAAATTTATCTATATATGTTACTAGTTAAAGTTGAAGGAACAACAATTGAAAAAGCTCTTAAAACTCTCAAAAGAAAATGGGACAAAACTAAAGCTATGAAAGAGTTGAGAGAAAGAAAAGAATTTAAGAAAAAGTCTGTTAAAAGACGTGATGAAATCAAAAGAGCCGCTTACATTCAGAAGAAGTATAGAAATAATGATTAAGAAGTTACTTAGTTTATTTCCGAATCAAAGTAATAAAACCTATGATTTAGGAAAATTACAGAAATTAGGATTTATATCATCATTGCCTGATATTTCTGCTTGTCCTAATTGTAAAAGTAAAAATATAAAATGGATGTTCTTTGTACCAACAGATGGTTCTAAAATGACTCAAGAATCTAAATCTGTTTGTATGGATTGTGGATATAAAGATAAAAGAGGTGAGTTTGAAAGAACAAATAAGTCACTTTATAGAGAAAATAAAATTAATCAAATATTAGATGAGCTTCAATAAAAGATATATTAGTAAAAGTAGTTTATTATCAGCCGCTTCTAATGGCTTAGATTATTTAATAAACTATGTTGTAAAACCAGATGCTCTTATAATAGAGTCAGATGGAATATCTCATAAAGTTTGTGATATTGTTGGTCTAACAAAAGACAAACAAGAAATGAAACAAAAATTAAAAGAAATAGGTTTCTATGAATTTGAATAAAAATTATTACGCAATTCTTGGAGTTGATAATAACTCTGATGAAAAAGTAATAAAAAAAGCTTACTACAAACTATCATTTACTCATCATCCAGATAGAGGTGGTGATGCCATACTTTTTTCCGAAATGACTGAGGCTTATGATGTTCTTTGTGGTGAGGAGAGAAAAGATTATGATTTAAAAAGTAAGTTTGGTAACAATTACAATGAATACTTTGAACTTTTTGAGATAAATGTTGAGTTTGATTTTGATAAAGAAAAAAATCAATATGAAAAGTTTAAACGTAACGAAGTAAATGATATTTATGTTACAATTAATGATGACTTTGATGGTACTTTAGAATACGAAAGATGGGTTAAATGTAAAACCTGTGATGGTACTGGTAAAGATTTATCTGCTAAAATTGTGATTAAAGACAATGATGGTAATATACTCAGAACTTTTGATGCTGATGACGGCTGTGATTTCTGTGAAGGTAGTGGAAAAGACTATAAAGGTGATGCTTGTAATTTTTGCCAAGGTAAAGGAAAAGTTGGTTTAACACCTTGTAAAAAGTGCAATGGTGAAAAAAGAATTTTAGGCAAGCAAAAACTTTCTGGTATAAAACTGACAGGTGAAGAGACAAAAGTAGAATCAATGGGTAATTGTTCTAAAGATGTGGTCGGTCAAGTTGGTTGTCTTTTTTTAGTAAAGAAAAGCTAATTCTAAAAACTTAGGTATAAGATGTTCTAAACCTTTTTCTTTACAATTTTTCTTTATATAATTAACAAAGAAATCTAAGTATTTCTCGTTATAGTGCTCTGTGTTTTTTCTTAAACAAATTTTTTCATAACCCATATGAAAAACATGATTGTAAGAATCTTCAGCGGTCCAAAGACCATCTACTAACTCTATTTTATTCCAACCTTTATCAGTGTTGTAATTTTTAAGTAAAGTTTTTTGTTTTATATTTTCACTATCTGCTAATTCTGCTAAAAGTCTTTGCTCTATAAAGAATACACTAAATTTATTAAGATTTTTTTTATTTTCTGAACATCCCTTCATCCAATCTAGTGATATATCTACATATCTTTTCTTTAGATTTTCGTTATTAAGATAAACAAAACTTGCATTTAGAGGCATATTCTTCCAATCTGATATTAGGTTTATTGGAAACTCTGATAATATTTTCTCAGGCTCTAAATAACAATTTAGTGATAAGTCTTCTTTATATGATGTTATTAAGTCATAGTCAAATATTTCCCATTTCTTTATATCATCCCATATTAGTAAATCACAATCATAAAATAAGAAGGGTTGGTTTATATCGTTATATACTCTGAGCTTTGAATTGGACCAGAATGTAGACTTATCTATACCTATATCTTCGCTTAATAATTCAGTATTAATACTATGCCAAGAATCTAATATATCAAATTTACTTAAAAAATCAAAAGTTTCAGGATCTGTGTAAAGTATAAGAGGTATTTCTGGATTTTTTATTTTCCATATCTGTCCATTCAACCACAATAAAGCCAGTTCACCGCTTGTCATTTCTTGTGGGTATGAACTATCTGTAAATGGAGTTTTTTCTAAAACTTGAACTGCTAACATCTTATAATTTTATTGAAAAATTATAAAATGTTTAAACTTTTTCAAATTTTACATCTAAATCTGAGTAGTCTACCCAATAATATCCTTGTTTAATTGATAGTGATTTATTAAACTTAGTATTTACTAATTCTTGTGCAACAACACCTCTGAATCTTTCTTTGTTGCCTTTATAGTTCCATTCGTAGATATTTATACCAAATGAACTTATGCCTACTTTTATTACATTCTCTTTTAGTCTTAAGTCAGAGAAACTACCACTACCAACAACTTCTGCTGTTTTACCAGCAAAACCTGTATTAGCTGAAATTTGAACATAAATTCCACCTGATACAACTCCGGTTCCAATACCAGCTCCTACACCACTAACTGGTACATTAGAGTTCTGAGTTTGTATACTATCAAGTCCTATTGCAATGTTATCAATGAAGTTAAAGTTAGCATTTGTATAATCAATGAATGGAGAAACGCCTTGGAATGGTATAACGACACCTTTATTGATATTATCTTCTGTGAAATATTGAAAGAATGGAATCATATCAACCTCATAGAAGTGTAAATTATCTATGAAGTAATCTACACTTCTAGCATCGAACTGATTGAATCCATGAAAATGCATTCCTAAATTTCTTTTATTATAGAAGTATTCTACTTTTCTCTTATTTCTCGTCATCAAGTGATTAACGTTATTAAATATCGGTAGATAAGTAGCATATTGTAATACTGATGATTTAACTCCACCTGTTGTGAATGTTCTAAGAGTATAATTTAAATTATTGAAGTGAATATGTGGTGAGTAAAGTAAAGTACTTTTTAGACCAGAATACTTGAAATAATATGCTGGATGTAGACTTGGTAATGCAGTATATGTTTCACCTAAAATAGCCGAATATGTAATTAAGTCAAATTCTACTTTAGTGTATCTAAGTTTTTGAATCTGTTCATTAGTTCTATTATTTACGTCATTAACTGGCACAGGTACTATATCTAAAATACCACCATTACTGAATGCTTGAACTTTTAATTCATCACCATTTGTGCTTGTGTCTATATCTTGTGCAGCTCTTGAAAAAGTAATTGATGAAGCATATGCTGATGAATAAGTCCATCCTTGATCTAAGAATAAATTAGGTGGTTGATAAACAGTTACATATGTACCAATTGATCCAACTGGATTTGGACTTACTATGGAATTTCCAAAGTCATCCTCAAATGTTCCAGCATCACCAATATAGTCAGCAAATATTTTGTATTTTGTTCCAAGTCTATAAATTCTCTTTTGAAGTGAGTAGCTATCTCTAAAAGTCGAAGTACTTTCTAGTATATCGTTTGTTACATATCCATATAGATTATTTTCTGAATAAGTTTTTTTAGAAACACTATTTACCATTGTCTGTGGTCTTCCTATACTTGATGCTGAATCTTCATCAAATACAACATCCATCCAAGAATTATATACAAACACCGCATTACTTTCTAGTGAAGTCTCTGATGTTATTTTAGAAATATTATTTGCCTTAAAGTCTATTTTTTGAATTAAACCTTTATTTTTTTCAATTGTTACTAATCCTGTTTCATTATTTGAATCTTGTCCCCAGTCTTTGTTAGTAACTATTAAATATGGATTAACAACTTGAATAACAGTAGTATCACCATCGTATTGTGGATTTAAGTTTTTATTAGTCTTGTCTATTGTTATGACATCACCAACTGATAATCCATGCGGAGAAGAGAATGTAAGTCCTACTTTTCCACCAGGAATAAATTCAATTGATGCACTTGTAGCTGGTAGATTAATTGAGCTAACGTTTTGATACACTGTGTCACTAAAAGTTCCAACAGTATATTGTTCCGAATAGAAATGACCACCATCAAATATACCATCAATCCAGTGAGTATTGTACATTTCTGTAATAAGTGGATATCCTTTGAATAAACCATAGTTCCATATGCCTTTGAAATAACCATTTAAGAAACCACCTGATAACCAAACATTTTTTGTAACATTTATTCTGTGATAGTCTGAATCCTTTACAATTCTTCTTATTGGAAAATTATTGTCAAATTCCACAATAATGCTATCTTCTGTTTTATTGATTATAGTATAATAGCCTTTTATTAATTTTCTTTCTTCATTGATATCTACCGCCACAATGTTAGAAATTGCAACATTATCACTTATGTTAAATTGTGCAACAGAGGCGGTTGGTCCCATAACTTGAACTCTCCATCTTTTTGAGAATTTATAATTAAAATATAATTTAATATCGGTGAATTCATACATGTTTTCATCTACTCTCCAGCCAGAATTCCACACACCATTTTCCCATATACCAGCTCTGAATCTACCATTGCCCAACTTTGAATATATTCTACTAATACCTGGATTTACTAATGATGCGGTTGCATTTATTGTATTACCTGTCGCTACTAGTGCTGAATAGGTCGCTCCTGATAAACTATTTATAGTTGAATAGGTTGTAAAGTTATTCATCACAAATTGTCTGTTATTACTTAAGTGATAACCACCTTCTATTGTAATGTTAGATATGTATATTGCTGAATGTGTCGGATTTGAAGAAGTTAAACCTGCAAATCCACCTACAAATAAAAGATACTTATTACCTGTAACTCCATAAAAGTTTATTGGTATTGCGCTAGACACTGATGAATATGTTACTGCTGATGGTTGACCCGGATTAGTCACATAGTTACTCTGTGTTATAGTTGCTAATAAAAGAGCATTACCAGGCGGTGTATAAACACCTGATGCTAATTGAGACCATGTTGGTTCTGATAAAAGTGGTGCATTTGAAGTATATATTCTTAATGGAAAATTTCCAGTATTTTGATAATTGAATGATAGATTAAAAGATGAATATGATATGAACTTATATAAAGCATTGTTTAGTCTGTACCCAATTCTTGATACTTTACTTCCATTTGGTCCACCCACTGGAAAATATCCTTGATTGTTAGCCGCTGTTATTGTTGATGGTGAACCAGAAACATAATCGTACCAGAAATATTTATCTTGTTGTATATTATAATACCAACCTAAAGAATTACTTGTAGTAGCAGATAATTCTAAAGGATTACCTGATGGATCATGACCTGGTCTTCTATAGTAAGAAAACCCTAAAATACTAAAATCTAATTCATTAATTTTAAAGTCTGTAATACCTCTATTTCCACTAAAAGTTCCATTAGCTGACCATATCGCATTTACGTTATTAATGATTGTTGTTGTTGGTGTTGTGTAGTGATAAAAGCTTTGAGTTGCGTTTAATATTCCTACACCGGCTGTCATTCCTCCTGAATAATTAAGTCTGTCATTCCACGTTGTTGAAACAGAAAAAGATGCAGCAGTTCCGTATAGATTTACTGTGTTAGTTATTATTTGGTATGATTTGTTTGTTGAATATGTAAAAGGAGTAGTTCTATTGCTATTTATAGTGTAGACATTAGCATATGAAGGAGTTCCCATTGAGGCAAAGTTTACTTGCATTCTTTGAGGTGTTCCACCACCAGCTGAAACATAAGTCCAATAGGAATAACCACTTGGTAAGGCACTTATTGTGGAATTTATAGGAGCCTCACCTACTGGTCCGGATCCATATTTACCCATTACTGGCATATAAACTTAATTTTATTTTTATATATTAATTTATTAGTCATACCGGATTCAATTTTATAGTGTTTGTGTAGCAAATGCGAATGGATCAAAATATCCAGTTGCCCAACCATTGGTGTTTATACCCGCTGCTACAATTGAAGATATTGTTTGTTCTTGACCACCTGGTATTAAGAATATATTCCAAACGTGACAGGATGATGTTCCGCTCCAAGACATACCTCTTTTTAATATGCTATAAGTATAATCATCGGTAATCACACCATCAAATTGGAATGATGAACCATACCAGTTTCCATTTCTCCAAACTCCATTCTCCCAGAAGATATTAAATGCGTTCATGTAACTTGAGATACCATTTTCAAATATCATTCCTATTCCTGTTCCTATAATAAAATTACCATTTTTCCATCTCGATATGTAGAAATCACTTTGTTCTAGATCTCCATTCTCCCAATAACAAGTTGTATCATTAAGATTGAATGATTGTGATGGTGAACCATTTCTTTTAACATATGGATTAAATGAACTACTGATGAATTTACCTCTTTCAAATACACCATCTAACCAAACTGAACTTATCATTTCACCACTTGGATGGCTAAACGTTCCTGATTGCCATAAACCATTTTTGAATTTTGCTTTCTTAGGTGATACAAATGGTCTTTCCTTTATTGATGATTTTGTAGGCTTTGAGAATATTTTTATATCTTTTACAAATTTATCTCTTGTGTTTGTAAATAGACCACTTCTCCACATTCCCCAGTATGAATTTGTAAATGAATCAACAAATATATTAGCATTACCTGAAGTTGCTCCAGAAACTGGAGAACCTCCACTTCCTTGGAATTCCCCGTATAAAAATATACCATCGTTCCAAACTCTTCCTTTGAAAATACCACCATTAAACTCACCTGTATACCAAATAGAGTTTGTCAGACCATTTGAGTTACCAAATTCACCACCATTGAATATTCCATTTTCCCAACCATAATCGCTTTGACTTGTGCTATTACTTTGCGACCAACCATATGCTGATAAAAATTGACCTCCGTTAAATGTTCCTTTTTTCCATTTTCCATTTGTTACAAATTGACCTCCGTTAAACTGACCTGTATACCAAGTAGCAGAGTGTTCTCTTCCTTGTGTTATATCTGATCCAAATACTCCATTGTTGAATAGACCATTCTGCCAAACAATACTCTGAGTTATATAACCTAAAGACGGATGATTTGTATCTATTGCAAAAATTGTAGCATTATCAACAGTTGTATAACTTATAGTACCATTGTAGAAATGTGTATCAAGTGTTGATAGTTGATTACTTCCTAATATACCATTTGTAAACTGACCATCATACCATTTTGAATAATAAAATCTACCATTAGAGAATGTTCCGTGTTCCCAATCTGATTTCAAAAACTCACCATTTAAAAACTCACCATTTTGCCAAGAATTTCTATTATTTGGTAAAGGATAACCATTTTTGTAGTAAGAACTTATGTTTTCTGAGTAGTAATATGGATTTGTAGAACTTGCTGACGCATTAAATGTTCTTGAGTTATAAAAAGTACCACTTTCAAAAATACCATCAATCCATCTAGTGTCTCTAATTGTTCCGTTACTAAAAGTTCCGCCATTCCATATAGAGTTTTGTATTATTCCTGAGTTCCAAGAATCTGACCCTTTCAAGAAGAAAGAGTTTAGATATGTTGCATTTGATAAAATATTTTCATTATCTGAAAATATTGAGTCTGAAATAACTAAATTTCTAACTTTTTCTAAGTTAGTTAGATCTTTATCAAAATAGTCATAATCTAAATTTTGAATTAGAGATTTATGCAAGTATGTTCTTCTAAGAAATCCTGATTTAACACTAGACTTACTTATTTTTAGTTTCTTTAAGTGTCCATATCTATTTTCTGCAAGATTTGTAGAGAATACACCATTTGATGCAGATAAACTAATTATCTGACTATATGTGCCAATTTCTTGAAGTTTATATACTCCATTACTATTTGATATTACTTTATATGCGTCTGGTATTCTTGATGTTGTTAAACCACTTGTAAAATCAACAGAGTCTAAAAATAAAACACTACCAACATCTACCAATTTAGATTCACTATAATTAGAATTGAAAGAAGATGTAGCTGTTAAATATACATTTGAATCAATTGATAAATTATATTCACCGCCAGTTGCACCAGGAATCGTAATATTATTATCATTATTTGTTTCTATATGAGAACCACTATTCCAATCCGAGTTCTCAATTAAACCACTATCAAAGTCAGCATCTACAATGAATGCTTTTGATACATCAATTATATTAGCAATTGAATATGTAAATGTACTAGAGTTATAGTTAAAATCAACATTTTCATTTGTTATAGATGAGTAAATATCATATCTACTTACCCATATATCTATTGAGTAATACTTATTATTTGGGTTTTCGAAGTTTACAGATGTATATGCTCTTACGCCATTTCCTGGAAATGAACCAAAAGTTGAATTAAATTTAAATTTATTGTCACCTGGTGTTGATAAAAACGCTGAGTATTCATATCCTCTTTTAGACCAATATTCGTTTGGTGCTGTTCCAGTTGTTGACTCTGTATATTCAGTCCACGTACCAATCTTAAATTTCTTATCAAAGAAATTAATTACATCTTTAGATAAGTTATTTATTTTAAGACCTTTAATATAGAACGCATCACCTGTTCTAAGTCTTTCATATCCAGCTTTATCAATATAAAACTTAAATACTTTTTGATCTATATCGTTAGAAGAGCTGAATGTAAAACCTGATAATAAATTTTCGGATGCTGTCAGTTCATCATAAGAGTATATTTTAATTAGGTTATCACTATTATAACTTGAGTTTTTGAAGACAGAATCACTAAAGTATGAGTTTATTGATTTAGTTTTTTCAAATTTAGAATTGTAAGATTTTGTATTTTTTAATTCTGACTCTTTTAGATAAGAGTTATTAAAAGTACAATCATTAAAGAAAGCTTTATTTATCTTATTTACAAATGGTACATCATAGCCAAGTAGCTCATTTTCAACAACTGAAAAAGTCGCAGTTGATTGTGTACCAAATGTTGTAGTATAAAAAGATCCATTTTCAATTACTGATTGTTCAATTATTGAGTTAGCTATAAAGTTGTAACCTCTACCAGCATTGTTTGGTGAGTTTACCTTTTGATAAGGCATTCCAAACTCATCAAAACTTGCAAAATAACTTTGAGATGCTGTATATAATGTTTTGAATGTTCCTTTCTTCCAAATTGTATTAATCATCGCACCTATATTCCAAGTTGATTCATCACCGTGCCATTTTATTCTACTTTTATATTGACCATATAATCCACCATTCCAAACTCCTCTAAAGTTACCATCTCTAAAGTTATTTTTAGTTAGGTAAGGTCTAAAATAGTTAACATCTACAACCCATTCTGATTGAGTTGGACCCACATACCATTTATATACATAACCTTCTTTAAATTCTTTTCCATTATAAGTAAAATCAGCATTCATTATTTTGATTCTATCTACATTCGAATATGTTGGTGAAAGTGCAAATGAGTAACTACCACTATTAATCAGTGGTGCTGTTATATTAGTCCAACTTGCAGTTGAGCTTCTTACATAGAATCCTGGTGAGTTTGATATGCCACTATTTAATCCCCAAGTTTGAAATGTGTTGTAGTTATTATCTATGAATGCTATACTATTTTGATAGTAGCTAAATTTATACTGAAACTCACCACCTCTTGTTGTTGTGGCTCTATTTGCATGAATAAATTCCGATTGGTTTCTTATATAATAAATTTTTATAAAATCGTCATCCTTTGAAACAGTATATGGAGAAACTCCTGAATAGTCAATATCTAAAACAACTTTACAATTATCAATGGCTAATATTTTATAACCATCTCTTCCTTTTTTATATTTATTCTTTTCTATTAATAAGTCGTTATCATAAGCACCATTTATGATAAAAACTCTATCACCTACTTTTAATTCTGTGTTTACTTCTGTGTAAAATAAAGTCTTAGTATATCCTTTTATTACATATGGTTCTACCCAATTTAATATTCTACAGCTAAATGTTTTGTCTGTACTTTGAATTAGACCAGACAATGGATCAAATCCAACTAGTTTTATTTCAGCGCCTATTCCTTCTAACTCAGCCTTTGTAATCAACATTGGCTTGGTTGCTAACTTGTTATTAACAGCTCTGATACTACTATTCGTTAAAGTTGGTACAGCACTAACCGGCTCTAAATACTTAGGAGTAGATGGTTCGAGAGGCATTACGAATATCTTTTTTCTAATATTTGAGTCGACTGATTGAGTGGCCATTTATTTTAAAATACATTTTATGTATATATTATTTATCAAAGGTTTCTTTGATATTAAACTTTAATAAATTATCTTTGTAAAATATTATGGATAGAAAGAAAATACTAATTTTTACAGGTGCTGGTGTTTCTGCTGAGAGCGGTGTGGCTACTTTTAGAACAGGTGATGATGGTCTCTGGTATAATCATAAAGTAGAAGATGTTGCAACACCTGATGGGTGGAGAAGAGATAAAGAAAAAGTCTTGAATTTTTACAATATGCGTAGAGCTCAATTAAAAGATGTTGAGCCAAATTTAGCACATCAAATAATTGCTGAATTAGAGAAAGACTTTGATGTTACCGTTGTTACTCAGAATGTTGATAATCTACATGAAAGAGCCGGTTCGACTAATGTTATTCATCTTCATGGTGAGCTAACAAAAGTTCGTTCTACTTTAGATCCTTCATTGATCTATGATTGGGTCGAAGATTGTAATATTGGTGATAAATGTGAAAAGGGTTCACAATTAAGACCTCACATTGTTTGGTTTGGTGAGAATTTAGACTCAAAAAATATTGATATGGCAACCGAGTCTGCTATGGATTGTGATTTTTGTATTATTGTAGGAACATCAATGCAAGTTGCTCCGGCTAATCAAATTCCATTCTTGACAAAATCAAATACACTTATTTTTGTAGTAGATCCTTCTGAAATGGACTTTTATATAGATAAACAAAGAAAGCCATTTATTGAACATGTAAAAGAAGTAGCTTCTATTGGCATGGAAAAAGTTAAACAGGATTTATATAAAATTAATAATTAATATGAACGAAGAATATTATAAAGAACTATTTGGTGGTAAAAAATATGGAGACTACATAGTTTATGGTTTGGATAAATCAGAATCTGACTATTCTGATTATAGTGACTTATATAATCAAGTTATGAAGTACTATAACGTAAAAACAGAAGAAGAGTCGGAAGAACAAAAGGCTATGCGTTTAGCTAAAGAGAAATCTGAAAAAAGAAATAATAAAATTGACCAAATATTAGGTGAGTAATATATCACAAATATCAATTGCTGATTGGGTTACGGCTTTTTTAATAGTCGTGCCCTTATTTGCTTTGTTTATTTCAATCCCAAGCTTTATCTCTATGTATAAACTTGGATTCAAAGCATATGTAGAGCAATTGGTACTTTTGAGAACAATGTTAAAAAAATTATCAACTAGTTATAAAGTGGTATTAAATCAAGTTTATACATATAGTGGAGTTGGTTATAATGGTACATCAACAGTAACAAAAGTTGAGACTAATCATTTTTTCCCAATTGTTATTAATAAAGACAATCTATTAGTTCTTAATAAGAAAGAAGGGCCTTTTAACACACTACATATTCAATGTTGTAGACATATAAATGATAACTGGGAAAATAATGTGGTTCAAATAAAAACTAGTAGTTGTTTATTTACTCAAATTCTAAATGATAGATTTCAAAAGAAAGTTGATAATCTTATGAAAGAGTCTGTTCAACTTGATGGTGTTGAAAATCTAAATGAACTATTAAATAGTCAGATAAAATCTATTACAAGAGAAGATAAACTTAAAGCTATATTAAATGATTAAAAAAGATATTGTGATAGTTGACCATATCAGTATGATAAGTGCTACTAAAGTTAATCCTGATATATTAGAAAAGCTTAATATTCGTGTTAGGAATGTTCGTAAATATAGAGGTCGCATTGAAAGACGAAAAGAAAAAATAAAAAGAATTTATGAATAAGGAAACTCTTGATATTTTTAGTCAATTAATAAATGGTAATAAACAAATTATGATGTTGAAAGCCAGGCAAGCTGGTAAATCTCACACATCAGCATCACTTATTAATTGGCGAAAAACATTTGATAAGTATAGTAGAGCTCAGGATAGAAAAGAAACCATAAAAAGGCTTTTTAATATATAAGAAAACATATTAATTTTTATGAATTTACAAGAATTACTCAATAAGTGGAATATCAAATGTGATGTTAATACTTTACTTGCTATGTGGAATGAATCTCACCGTTCATATCATACTCTAACACATCTAAATGATCTGATTGACCAAATCAATGAGAATAAATCAAAGTTTTCAGAAAAAGAATATGAAAAGCTATTAATTGCTTCACTTTTTCATGATTGTGTATACGATCCGATGAAAAATGATAATGAAGAAAAATCAGCTCAGTTCTTCGAGTCTTGTTGTATTGATAAAAAAAATGAAGATATTCAAGAAATTAAACAAATGATTCTTGATACAAAAACTCACGAGTCTACTACACCTCTTTCTGAATCATTTAATCATTATGATATGAGTATTGTTGAAAGAGATTTTGACCAATTATTAGAATGGGAAAAAGGTATACATGAAGAGTATAAGGCTTATGGTGACTTATACAAAGAAGGTAGATTAAAATTCTTAGAATCTTTATTAGATAAATATCCTCATAATACTGAGAACCTAATTAAATTGGTTGATTGGGTAAAAACTAATTACTAAGACTATGGAATATGGTATTTTGTATGCAAGAGCAGTTTTTCCTAAAGAGAATAGGTTGTATTGGTTAAATTTTTGTAATTTAACAGGTTTATTACCTAAAGATTTACAAGTAGAAATTAAAAATCTTTCCACAGAAATAAATTCAAGATACAAAGAATCAATAGTTATACCTATGGATAACTCTATAATACCTGGTTGTGTAACAAAACCAGAATTAATTGAAGAAGTCGCCAATGATATCTATCAAGGTATGTTAAATATTTTTAAGAGATTATCAGGTGATGATAATTGTATTAGACTAGTTTATGGTGTTGGTGAATTGCCTGAAAAATATATTAAAAATGTTAAATCAACACATGAAATTGGTTCATTTCCAATAATGATTAAGATTGGTCATTTTTTAGACTACGGACCAGATGGTAAAGGTTCAGGTTCTACATACGAACCTGGTTTATTTAAAATATAAAAACCTCTTTTTTTAGAGGTTTTTTAATTAGTTTGACCAGTTAGGATTTGCTATTATTAGCTTTCCGTTTTCAACTCTAGGAATTTCACCTAAATCTTGATTGTCTGCGTACTCAATATCCTCGTCATAGAATTTTTTACCATTGAACATAATATAGTTGGCTTCGTCTTTACCTCTATGTGAAAAACCTTGGCCTCTTAATGAATCATGGGCAGCATCAGAAACTTTATCACCTGATAACCAAGAGAATAAACCTTCATTTGTTGAAAAACTTTCAAATGTTTTAATGTGTTTCATTTTAAATGTTATTTTCACATATATATTAAGTTAATAATTCATAATTATTAACTCAGTTCCCATTATTGTCATTTTGGAATCAAATTTGCAATCTTTATATAGTTCTTCTATACCATCAAAATAATAGTAACTTAATAAGAATTTACCTTTTATATTATTTAACACTTTAGCTAATTCTAAATGTGTTTCTTTATTAAAATCGTGATTAATGTAATACTCTTCTTTTCCAAAGTAAGGAGGATCAACATAAAAAAATGTTGACTCAGAATCATATTTTTCAACTATATCTTTATAGTCTAATTTTTCTATTGATGTTATTTTGTAAAGATGTGGTTTATAAGCTCGATACTTCATTTTAAATATTCTAAATTCTGTATCACCTCTCCAAGAGTCTTTCCCTACTTCATAAGGAGATGAACAACAAAGAATTACTAACCAATAAAGACAGATTAAGAGTTCATCTTTTTCGGTTATTATATTTTTTAAACAAAATTTATAATATTCTTCATCTACTTGAGTTTTGTTAACAAGTTCAATGAAGTCATCATTTGTCAAGTTTTTGAATAGTAAATAGTTGAGATGGTTCTTATCATTGTAAATAAAATCAATATTTACAAATTTCATAAAATCAAGTGCAAAAAAAATACCAAACATCCCACCGAAAGGTTCTACATAAGTAGATATTTCCTTTGGAATGTTTGGTACAATAAAATTATCAAATTTAGATTTTTCGCCTAAATAGGGTATAAGCATCTAAACTTATTAATTTTTGGACTTCACAGATTTTTTGATTTCTTTGTGAAGTTGTTTGAAGATTGATTTCACTTTACCAAACTTCATTTCTCCGCTAATTGCTGCCATATAAGCAGTTTCTAATTTATTCATTTTTTCATGAACTGGTGAAACTGTTGTATTCGCAGTAACTTCAGCCTTTTTTCTTGTAGTAGATTTAGTCGTTGACTTGCTTGCTACTTTTTTGTTTTTTGTTTCCATATACTATATTGTTATATAGTTTATATGATTAAAAAATAAATTGTTGAGAATTATTTTTTAAATTCTTTTTTATCATTTGAAACATAGAAATTGTCAAAGTTATAGTACTTTTCATAAACTTCTTTAACTTTTTTCAAATTAACATCTTCTAAAATGTCATATACAGACCATCCTTCTGGACTAATCCACTGATTGACATTCTTATATCTAAGAATTTCATCTTTTTGCTTTCTAACACTATAGTAGTCCTTCACTAAGTTAAATCTATCTTTTGTAAGATACTTACTTGGTTTAGTAATTACTTGCTTAACAGAGTCAACTACTGCATTAAAGTTTTTATTAGAAGTTTGTGTGGCAATAGTATTTATGCCTAAATCATTCATTCTACTTTGATAACAATGAACGTAGTAAACCAATCCTCTTTTCTCACGAATTTCTTGATAAAGAGGTGACATTAATCCAAGTGATAACATAGCATTGATAAAGTGAACATATGCAAAATCTTCTTCGATTACTGGAGAAAGAATAGCAATAGATGTCTTATCTTTGAAATCATTATTTAGTTCTAAAGGAACATCGTGGTTACCAAATGCCACATTTCTAATAATTTTTCTTTCAGCAAAATCTAAAGAGCTATTCTTATAGTTTTTATTTTTTGAAACATTAATTACTTTAGTTGGCTTTGCATATTGTAGTTCAAAGAAATTCAAACAATCCATGAACTTCATACTTTCCAAATCTTGTTTTAGACCGATTGGATCATAATCACCAAATAACTTACGGCTAAGATTTAACATATGTGATTGAGATTGGTCATTAAAACAATCCATATATTCTTCAAGTACAATATTTCTTTCATTTTCAAATTGCTGTTTAGTTACATTGAACTGACCTAGTAAGTCCATGAACTCACCTTTCCATTTGTTTACTTTTTCATCTAATCCGGTTAGATAAAATACAATTTCATTATTTGAGGTATAAGCATTCCAGTCAATTCCATCTTTGTCGAATTCTTCTTGAAGATGGTCAAAGTTTTTACACATTAAATGCTCCATTAAGTGCGATATTCCATACCAGCCTTTTTTCTCAAGGTTAGTAGAGCCTTCATAAACTACATAAAAACCAGAAAGGTCTGTTTGAGATTTTAGATTTACAATCATTTATATAATATTTTATTTAGTATTATATATTTAATTAAGTGTTATGTTTATTATGCGTCAATGTCAAATTTGTTCCAAATTACAAGATCACCATCTATAATTTGTGTCTCTGACATTATCCATTTAAGATATCTTGAAAAAAGTGAAGATATATCTTCACTGGTTGTTGTTAAACCAAATTTAGAATTAAGGTCTTTTGAAATATCATTACAGAATATGATAAGTCTATCTTCTTCTACTACTGAGTATTTATCCATAGTTATGTAAGAAATAATATAATCTCTGACTTTTCGATCATTAGATATTTTTATTAATATATCTGACCAATTTTCTTTTAAATCTTGTTGAAGATACTCTAAAGCTACTCTTTGATACTCATCCATCATTCCTAAATCATTAATAAATAATTGCCCATAAGGAGTTTGATGATATCCATACTTATATCTTATGATAATTTCTTCCTCATCATTATATTCTGCCCAGCCACCTCCACCGAGACTGATTCTTTTTTGGTCTAATCCTAAATTCTTTGCTGTAAAATATAAATAAACATCACAATGTCCGTTTTTACTTTCTAAGTAATGATTACTAGATATCCATTCAAAGAAATCCGAATTTAATGTTTGATTAACTTGTTCACTAAATAGATTTTTAATTGATTCGAAATTCCAACCCAAGTTATCAAGTTCTTTTTGCATTTCTTGATAATCTCCTTCTGGATTAGCATTCATATTTTTACACATATCAGAAAAAGAACCTGATAATTCATCGGACATAGATAATACTGATTCTGCAAAATCAATTCTTAAATCTAATAGTTCATCTTTTTCTATATAATCTAGACTAGATGTACTTAACTTTGGTTGAGTATTTGAAGACTCATTTATAAAGTCATTATACTTCTTCAACTTGTTCTTCATTGTTAATTTCTTTGTTTTCTGATTCTATACTTTCAACCTTTTTGGGTTCGTAAATAGTCCATTCTTCGTCCATGTAACCAATATCGCTAGTGTTGTAAATGTAATTAGGTCTCATAGATGTATATATTAATTAAATTTTCTATTTTTTAAGTAATTTAAGAAGTCAAATGAATTATCCTGATAAGTTTTTAATATTTCTTTAGTTATATTTATTTGTAGTAAATCATCTAAGTATTTATTCTTTTGAAAGTAGTGTTCTGCTGGATCTTTAGCTACTTTACTAATTAAAATTTGACTTGGAATGTTATTAAGTTCAAAGAAGTCTTTAAGTATAGCTGATGTTCTAAGCCCAACTTCATCTTTATCTGAAAAAATAATAATTGATTCTGGTTTTTTTTCTAATACTTGATATAGTTGTATTCCAGACCACATGGCACTTGAACAACTTACTGCGCTTTTGCCCAAATTAGTTAGAGCCATTGTGTCAAAAATACCTTCAGTAATCCATATTTCTTTATTGTTTGATACTTTATTTAATCCCCAAACTGGTATATCAGGACAAGCCAATGAGTATTTTAAGGTTCTTGTTTTTCCATTACTCTCAATTCCTATTTTCCTAATTGCACAATTAATTAATTTATCATTATTGTCAAAAAGTGGAATTATAATTCCTCCACCTTCTATAGCATCATCAAGTATAGGTTTTAATACTGGATGTATAGTAGCTCCAAGTATTTTTAGATGTTCTTTGTCTTTAAAGTTTGATAGTCCAACTAAATCCCAACTAAGTATTGTTTTTTCACCTAAACCTCTTTTCTCTAAATAGTTATACTCTTCTTGACTTAGCATTCCAATATTATCTGTAATAATGTCGGTTAGACTTTCTAAATCTTGTTTAGTGATTACAATATCTTCAGCAGTAAGATCTAATTCTTTTTGATTGACTTCTACCATTCTATTGTCGTCTTGCCAATTAGATTTACATTCTTTTAGTTGATTTTCAATCCTGATAAGAGTAATTGGATTCAAATTTGGTAGAAAATTTGAGACAACACCTTTTACAGAACGGTTATTGTAAAGAATAAAACCGAGCTCTTCTTTTGTATACATTTGATTTATATATTTTGGATAAATTGTTGACTCTTTGAAATATATTTACTATATTTGTAGAAATAATATATTAAAATAAATGATAAAAGTTGGTCTTTCGGGTAACAGATATTCTGGAAAAGATGAGGTATCTAATGTATTCAGAAAAATTTCTATTCCTGTATTTGAGGCAGATGTTGTCTTAAAGTTTATTATTCATCACGATGCTCAGGTCAATCAACAAATTAGAAATAAGCTGAGTTTATTATTTGGTACATCTGGTGATTATGTATCACCTGAGTTTGCTAGAACAAAACAAGAGATTGATATCATAATAGAGTGTGCTCAGCATGAGTTATTTACAGCATATGATGAATTTTGTTATAAAAACAAATCATCAATTTATACTATATTTAAGTCTTCTCTATTATATGAAAAAAACTGGCAAAAATTAATGAACTATAGTATAAATGTTTTTGCTCCTAAAATCACAAGAATGGAAAGATTTCAAGAGATAACTGGTAAGAAAGTATCAGATATTGCTTACTTGTTAAAAAATGAAATTGATGATTTGGATAAAAATAAAATGGCGAATTTTGTTGTTCATTCATACAAGGGTAGAGATATTAGAAGACAAGTTCATGAGATTGACCAGTTTGTTATTGACTCATATTTAAGATTTGAAAAAAATGAAAATCTAACAAAAGATGGCAAAGGTGTTATTATAAGTGAACATTATTAATATGCAAAAAACTATTAAAATTAAATTAATAAGTCCTACCGCTGAAAAACTTAAATTTGTTAAGTTGATTAAAGAGTGTAGTGGACTTGGCTTAAAAGAGTCTAAGGATTTGTGTGATTCTATGCATTCATATCCAAATAAAACTTTTGATATGCCTATTCGTGATTGGGAGTCCAAAGACTGGAACACAGGAGTGACCACTCCTGCACAAACTGATTATATCAAAAAGTTTATAACCGAGATAAAAGACGTTGATGGTGAGTTTATTGTTAATGGAGGTACGCAGTGGGAAAGAAATGTGAAGATGTTAAAGCTCGGAGTTGCTGATAAATCTGACTATACTGATTTTATGAGAGAATATATCTTAAATAAGTTTGCTAACTCTGAAGAAATGCTTAACTTTGTATTTGATAAAGTCACAAAAGAAGATTTACAAGATATTTTTAATAAAACTAATATAGAACTATAATGGCAAACGCTTGGATACATTCAAAATCCTCAGCTCGTAGATATGGTGGTGAACCAGAGGACTATCTGAACATACATATGAAAATGGATTGTTCTAAAGCTTATGTTGCTGATAATCGACATAGAGCACTAACCCATACTAACTTTTGGATTCATGAAGTTATGATTCCTATTTTTGGTTATACAATTACTAATTCTGTTGGAAAAGTTGTTTCGGTAAAAGACATTTGTGAGCAACATATATTAGAAGATTTTGGTATGAGATTTATACCAACTGCACAAGACTATCTTGAAAATATGGAGTTCAAAGACTGGATGCAAAATGGAATAAAAGGACATCCGTCCTCATTTGAAAAAATATCAAAAAAAGGAAATATTAAAATAAATTTAGATTAATATGATTGTAGTTTGTAAAAAGCCAACTAAAAGACTGGTTAAGGGAGTTCGGTATGAAACCGGTAGCCTTTATAACAATGGTAATAACCAACGTTGGCAAGAAGGTACCGTAGAGATTTTAGGAATCGGTAGATTTGTTGTTGATAACTTCACTACAGAAGATGGAAAACCTCTACCTAAAACAAATATTATTGTTAATAGAGATCAGCCTCGCCAACTTACTTTTGAAGATTTATCAAAAGGCGATATTCTTATTTGTACATCTGATAATTATAAAACCTTAGGGAAGGGTTGTATGTATCAAATTGAAGAGTTAAAATCTATTTCTTCTCAAAAAGTAGGCTGGAATAAACAACCGTATACCCATACTGAGAAAACTATTAAGTTTGTTGGTATTCCTCGTACATTAAAATTCTCTTCTTGGAGGTTTAGAAAACTAACACCACAGGAAGCTCGTGAAATTTCACTAAATTCTGTTCTACATGGAGAGGAACCAGAAATTGTAAAATCAAAAGATGTTAGAAAAATTGAATTAGTAGCTAATAAAGAAGCTGAACTAATGAATGTGTTATCAAAATCTATCATTGATATAAATCGACATTACCTATCAATAATTGATTGGGCCTGTCAGAAGTCGGGTTCTAATTTAGGAATTACACCTAAAGACTATGAAGATTTATTAAATATGCCACTGAAAGATATTTTAGAAAAAATTGACAAAAAATAAACTATAATTAAATATGACTGACAAATTTGAAGTTCTTAAAGAAAAAAATTCTCAACTACTAAAACTAAAAGAAGAAATTAATGAGGTGTCAGCTCAAGCTTTTACTGATTTTATAAAAACTTTTTTTGTTAAAAATCCCAAGATAAAATCATTTGGTTGGACACAATACACTCCATACTTTAATGATGGAGAAAGCTGTCAATTTTCAGTAAATACAGATTATATCAAAGTTAATGGTGAATATGCTGATGATCAAGATTGGATTAGTCCTAAAAATATCTTAAGTTATGGCAAATGGGATAGTGTTAGTAAGAGTTATGTGGGTCGAGAAGAAGCTATTAACCCAAACTATGATGAAGAGCTTGTAAAGGCAACTGATGAAATAAGAGATTTTCTAGGTCATTTTAATGAAGATTTTTATCATAGCCAGTATGGTGATCATGTTGAGATTACCGTATCTGAAAGTGGTGTTAATATTAGTGAATACGACCACGATTAACATAAACCCTCTGATAAAATCAGAGGGTTTTTTATTTTAAAATATTTTTGTATATTTGCATCATGTCAAGATATAAAAAAGGTGATATTGTAATTTGTACAACTGATAAGATGTATGGAATGACATATTCTATAAAAGTTGGCGAACAATATATAGTTGACGATTTTATTGAAATGACTGAGAAGAATTTAGTTAGTGTGAGTGAAGCTAAAACTGGTAATCACGTTAGTATCTTCGATGATAGACATTTTATACCATTAGATGTTTGGCGAGAGTTTCAATTTAGAAAAATATTAGAATAATGTATAATAAGATATATGACTTTTGTAAAGTGAGAAACTTTGGTAGTGTTTACTCAAATGGAGAAAAACCTACACCAAGAGTTGAATTTCTTATGCAACTTTTAGAATCAGAAGGTATCAATTACGAGTTAGATGTCTATGAATCAAGAGGTACTAATTGTTATAATCTTATTCTAAAAGGAACATCTAATAGAATGGTTGTAGCGCATCATGATATTAGTAATCCTCATATAGATAATGCTAATGATAACTCAGCGTCTGTTATAAACGCTATTATGATTAAGAAACTAATGCCTCATATAAATGTAGTTCTTCTTGATGGTGAAGAATGTGGTGGTTTAGGATCCCAAAGAGTTTCAGAACAGATTAATGATGGTTATTTTGATACTATTGACTGGGTTCTTAATTTAGAATTAACGGGTAGAGGTGGTAAATACTTCTTTATTGGTAATTATCCTGGTAAACTATCTGACCATATTAAATCAATCTTTGATTGTCCTATTACAAATACTCCTTACAATGATTCTGTTACTTTTAGAAAGAATGGAATCGATTCTTGTGTTATTAATCCAATTCCTCCTTTGAATGAGGGTAAGAAGTCTCAGGTCAAATGGGATGATAATACTTACTTAGATTATTCAATGTTATATAATTGCCACTCTTCAAGAGATACTATTGATACAATTAGCATTGAAGATATGAAAGAGTTTGTAGAAGATGTTGTTCTTAAAATACTAGCATAAGAAATTAATATATACCAATAATAAAATTGGTGTATTAAATGAAACATTTACAAAAATTCGAATCATATGTAAGAAATCCTTATATAGATAAAAGATTACAATCAAGTAGAGCTCCTCAAGAAATTGCTTATTTAAAAGAGCCGGTAGAGATCAGAATTGATGTTGAAAAAATCACACACGCTGGTGATAGACAATGGAGACACGGTCTTGACGAAAGAATCACAAATGATGATATTATTGAAACAATTGAATTAGCAATTGAAGAATTAACTATTGCTTTAATGCAAGATAAATTTAATATTACTCAATTAGAAGATGATTATCCAACAAAGGGCGTTAGAGCCGGCCAACCTAATAGGTTTGTAATCAAGAATAAAACAAATGATTTGAACGTTGTTTGTCAATTAACTGCTGGTGATAATGAGTTTAAATTGACCGTAATCACCGTGATGAAAAAGCCTGACTTTAGAGCCTATCAAGGTCAATATGTAATTGAAGTTAAATCATAACTAAATACTATAAATAAAAAAAGCCTCAGATAAATCTGAGGCTTTTCTTTTTCTGGTAGAATCAATCTTAACCTAAGGTCAAGAAGATTTTACGAGACATTCTATCCACTGATAGGACTTTCACTTTAATCGGTTGACCCGCAGTGAATTTCTTACCAAGTTTCTCCATTTCTGAAGTGTGGATAAGACCAACTGTCTCATCATCAAGGTTTACTAAAGTACCAAAAGCTTTGGTATCTTTAACGGTGCCTTCAATGATTTGACCGTTTTTAATGTTGTCCCAAAGAGTTTCTCTCAAGATTTGAGTTAAGATAATTTTATCTTTAATCACCTCCTTGATATAGAATTCAATTTGGAACCCTGGTGAGATTGAAGTTAGTTTCTCAGCCCAATCAGGATTAACGTTTGCTTTGTGAATCATTCCAGTTAAGCATTCGTTGAACTCTACGAATACACCAAATGGTGTAGTTCCTGTAACGTGTCCGTTATAGATTTTGTTGTATTCCAACTCTTTAACAGCGTCAGGTATTAGAGTTTGAAGATACTTACGTCTTGAGACGATATAAGTTCCTTCATTCTGAGCATAAGACTCAATCATAACGTTGAATGTTTGTCCAACGATAGACATTGGGTCATGTAGCTTATTGATTCCGGCTAATGTATTTGGCATAAATCCTGGAAGTGTAACACCACCGTGATTTAATTCAACATCATAACCAGCTGGGTTAAGACTCTTAACCGTTACCATAACTGATTCACCTTCAACAAGTGCTTTAAGTTTGGCGTGAGCTCTTGATTCATAAAGAGAAGATACACTTCCTTTAATCATAAAAGCATCTTGATTTACGTCAGTGATTAGTACGTCAATTACATCATTCAAGTTTAGGTTCTTGAAGTATTTAGACTCACCAATCTTATCATCAATTCTCACATCATCTTTGTATCCTGGTACGCTAAATATAAATTGGCCTGCTGACTTACCAACATACTTAGCAGATACAACTTGACCTTCTTCTGGTATTGAAATTTCGTCAAGTTTATAGAACTTTACCATTTCTTGGTACTCTTTTGAGTTTCTGTTTCGAGTGCCTTTTCGAGAAAAGTTAACTTCGTCAAAGACATCCATTAATTCCTCATTTCCGATTGTGTTTTTTATCATATTCATATTTTTTACAAGTTACAAGTTAGTATATTATCTAAGAGTTTGTTTGTTTAGAACAAATTAAAAATTTCTTTTAATGTTATTTCTGTTCATATAATCGCGAACTCTTGCCGCTTCTTCATATTTCTCATTTTTGATTAAATCATCAAGTTTTGAATTTAATTCTTTTGTAATCTCATCCATATTTTTATCTTTTGATAGTTTTTTTATATCATCGATAAAGGAGTTATAGAAGTTTTCCATCTGAGAAATATCTAAAAAGTATACAGGAACGGGAACAGGTAATAGTTTTTGTTCTGAAGACTTTTCATCTTCATTCATCTCTTTGAGTTTATCACTATTTTTAAGCTTTTCTATAAATTGATCAGTCAAAGCAGAATTCTCAACAAGATATTTTGCCAAGTGATAAGGTCTGTTTTTGAACATTTTAAGAAGTAATACTAAACTACGATATAGTTCCTCGTTTTCCATATCAATTTTATGGAATTAAGACTAACTTGTTTATATTTTTTCAAAGAAAATATTAAAAAAGTAGTCAAAGTTATATAGATTCGATGGTTTTTCCTGAGTAAATAGAACTTTAAGCTCAGATCCATCATATGAAATATTTACTTGTCTTTTTTTAATCAGATTTGCGTCAGATATTATATTAGCATTCCAAGTGTTTTTGTATCTTAGTACGTTTTGACTTCTCAAGTCTTTATAAGAAACATACAAGTCAAATCTACTAAACTTATATCTATTTAGTACATTTTTTTCTATGTATTCTTTCATAGATGTATTGACATCGTTTGTTTTTGTTAGTTGATTACTTATACCTTCAAAAGTTCTATATCTTTTTAGTGTAGCAAAAATATAATCACTTAAAATATCTTTAACGCTTACATCCATTATCCATTTAGTATTGGTTTCTTTTTGGTTTTGAAGTTGTGCTTCATCTAAATTCAATCTATGATATTTGCTTTTATTATCAGAAGCTGAGTAGACCATAGTTGGTAATGATGATTCAACAGATAAGTCTATCTGTTCACCATTACTTCTTTGATAGTAGATTACATTTTGATTAGACACATAAATAGTATCTTCAACTTCAAGCATCTTAGATCCAAAGAAGTTACCTTCCTCTACCATATTAAATGTTCCATTAATTGGTGTATTATTATATTCAGGTGATATATAAGTTCTTCTCATTATAGATTAATATTTTTTATAGGATCTTGTATACCAATAATACTTGGTGCTCTTACAACTGATTGAGCTGATTCAAATTTTAGTAAGTTATCTTGCTTATTTGATGTGAAATAATGATAGTAACTATCCCAAGGTGACTTGAATATAAATGTGTCTACTGTCGTGTAGCCAAATTCGTCTATCATTGGATAGATTGATTTTAGTTCTTTAACATTATACAGCTTAAGTATATTTTCTTTATGATTTACTTTTCTTACTTTTCTTTGTTTAATTATACCAAAATCTGTTAATGTAGTGTCAAATTTAAAATTAGATTCAACTGTCCAATTAGAATTTACATTTGGTGATTCAAAAAGATCTATGTTATAGAATATAGGCATGTAGAATCCACTAAATCTATAGATTATATCTTGTGATATATTTATAGAACCACTATAGTTTGTTGATGGTTTTATAACATTTTTATTATCGGTTATTTCTGCAGCAACCGGAATACCATTATAATAGTTTAAATTTTCTAATTTATTACTTATAGACTTTAATACTTTGGTTGGTTTAAGTTCTTTAGGTATACTTATTGGCTTTCTTGTTATTGAGTTGTATTTCATAGCAACTTCATCTGGTCCTTCACATGTTATAAAGTAAGGTATTCCTTCTATCTTATCATAGTTATACTTTTTAAGTGTTCCGTCTTCTTCTATTATAATATAATTAACATAGTCTGTGAATCCAAACTTATTTGATAAGTCATTTATAGATTGAATAAAATTATTAGCAGTTAATTTAGAATTGAGTTCATTGTAAAGAGAGTCTCTATCAGTTTCCGATAATCCTGAAATTGTATTATCAGCTATATCAATATTAATTAGTATATTTTTCCACTTTTTATTAATATAAATATTTATACCATTTTGTAGAGTCGAATTAGATGTATTGCTATTTATCATATAATAAGAATTATTCATTTCTATTATAGGATTTGTTGATGAATTATAAACTATAGTTGTATCTGGTATTAGAGAATAAACTCTTAGCCAATCGCTTGATAGACCTGGTTCATTTCCTGTAGCAGAATCTGTAATACTTCTATAAACTACGTCTTCGTGTATAACATAAAATAAAGCCGGATAAGTCACACTAGGATTCCAAACTGTTACCTCTTTCCATTTAGGACTATTAGATTGTGTTGCTACCCAGTAATAGTTACCAACTACGTCAAATACGTTTTGTTTATCTAAAGTACTCCTTTGTGCATTATAGACTCTTGAAATACTATAAGCTTCCTTATAATCTGGCCTATGTTGATTTGATGATGTCATCGACATATAGTATGTTCCTTTAAATAAAACAACACTACTATAAGTATAGCCAGTTGAATCTGATGTTACTGGATTCCAAAAGTCATCAGTTCCACCTGAATAATAGTAATAATCTCCGCTGTTATAAACAACAGATGAACTTGGTCCTACTCCAGCACCTGGATATGTAGCTGTTGGATTCCAGAATATCGAGCTAAATGTTGCATTATAAATAGTCCATCCAACTTGATTGTATGGTGCAGATATTGTATTTTTTATTACTGCATATTTCTTTACTGGTTCGGTTGTTATATTACTAACTGTTGATGATTGATATAAAATATCATCTTTTACTACAATATCACCTAAGTTATAAGTTTTATCCATTTTCCAATCGTCAAATATTGTCCAACTCATTAGATTTTGAGATTGTGTTAAAGTGCCTAAGTTGTTACCTAATGGTGAATCAACAACGGCCCAATCATTATCCGATAAAAGAATTGAAAACTTATAGTCATCAAAAGTATTTAATGTCTTTAGATTGAAAACTTGAATTCTACCTGTTTCATCTTTTCTAACATTTTCAACATCATATATTAAGAATTTAAGTCCTCTGAATAATGTAATATTGGGTATAGATTTATCAGCCTTATTAAATAAAGAATATTTTTTTGAGTTCTTTTTGATTTTATAAAAGTCAAATATTGAGTTCTTTTCAAAAAACTCTGAAAAATAGTCAAAACTATAAGTTGCAGATGAAGTACTTGTTGAATATGTACCTAAATTTAAGTACTTATCAAGCTCAAATTTAAATGAGGTATTTATTCCAGATTTTGTTTGGTCTTCAATGTGTAAAGTATGATGTACATAAGAATATGTTGAAGAGTTGACAGTATAGAAATAGTCTAAATTTCTTTCAATTCTTTTTGGATTTGGTTCGAATGGATTTACCGTTCTATTATAGTCTTCAAATAATAGTGAGTTATTAAGTAAGTATGGAACATCATTAGCTGAAAGTGAGTTTTGAAATCCCCATCTACAAAAAACGTCATTTTTTCTCCATATTTGAGAAAGTTCTCCATTTTCTATTTTAAATGTTTCATAATTTGCTGTGTATTCTGAAGATACTGGTATGTTTACAACTTCTTCTCTATAGGTAAAATCATCATAATTTTTAGGAATAGAAGTACTTGATAGATCCACCATGTACATTTTTGTTTCGTCAGTTTCTGTTAGATCATATTTATTTTCATACTCGAATTTAGAATACTCTGTATCTACTATTCTTGTATCAAAGTCTTTTATATCAGTAAATTTTAACTTGTATATGTTAAATTTTTTAGGTGCGTTATTCTTATCAACTACAAAACTAACTTTTTTAGTATATGAAGGATCGCTCTTATTTATCCAATAAATATAATCATTTTCGTTAATCTTAAATGAGTAATCACTATTTATTCTAATTCTTGTTGTAAAAGTATTTACACCATTTACTAATTCAAATCCTGACTCTCTTACTAGATTATGAAACATACCATCAATCTCTATTAACCATACATCAGCAGTGTCCCATTCTGGTAGTTCAAAATTTGTATTGTCATAGTTTAATAGTCTATTTGGATAAGTTGTTTCATCGCCTATTAGACCTACGTTTTTGTTTAATTCAGATTGTTTACCTGATAGATCAATATCTGATATAATTCTAAACTTAGTAATCTTTTTTGTACCATATTGTTGAGAAACTACTCTTCCAGTTTGAGATGAATTTAAAGTAACAGCAGAGTCTTCTTCAAACTTTTCAACTTTATAATACTCATCTTTATACTCAACATAGTAAATCTTGTGGTCTAAAAATCCTTCTCTAAAAGGATCTTCTGATGATGTAGATTGTAGTATATTTCCTTCTGTAATAATTACATCATTCTTTAAAAATGGTGTTATGTATGGAGATATACTCTTTACCTTTATAATATCATCTAAGTAGAATCCAAAATATCTATTTAGTGACCACTTTCTAAGTGTGTCAGAGTTTGCTGGTGTGTCATCAAAAAGAAATGACATATTAAGTATATTTGGAAAAACAACCTTGTTATTCAAATAACCATCAAATATGAATTTCTCAAATTCATATATTTCTTGTTCTACGGAATAAACAGATTCTAAAAACATAGACTTGCTTGTATATCCACCTGTTTCATAGTCAATTCCATTCCATTTTGAAAATTCTAAGTTGTCAAAACTCATTTCAAATGGAGTTAAAGGAAAAAATGAATTATTATTAAAGTTTAAGTCAAGCCACTCACCTAAAGAAGATTTGTTAGTTAAATCAAAAATCTTAACTAATTTGAAGTTGTTTAGTATTTTTGATTTGAAATTACTTTTATTTACTTCTTCTATTCCAGGTCCATCTACTCTAAAAATTATAAAGTTTTTTGGTAGCTTTCCAGGTGAAATGTATAGAGGTGCAAAGTATTCAAACTCTTCTTTATAATCTTTATTATTGATTATATTTCTAGCACCATATTGATATATCTCATCATATTGTAGTGCATAGTCATTACTAGTGGAATCAACATCTTTTTCATACTTTATATAAAAAGCTGTTTCTGATGGCAATCCATCATAGAAGTAATTTATTAATTCATCATAGTAGTTCTTTTTTATAAAATCTACCTTTTTAAATTTTGAATTTGAAAGTTCTTCTTTTGATTCAATACTACTAAGTGAAAGATTATAACTACTATCCACCATTATTTTGATGTTAGTTGTTAGTCCGACATTAGTTCTTAATATAGCAAAGCTCTTCACTCAATAATTTTATTTTTTTTATCCACTAATAGATTTTACCGCTACGCTATATCCAGCGTTTGGATTAAGGGCTTGAGTACCTTTTTTAACAATTACTTTACTTCTATTAATAACAAACTTTATACTAAATGTAAAAGGTCTATTCTCAGCTTCGTTTTCTAAGAAAAACTTAACTTTCTTAATATGTGTAACCGTTTGTTTAGATCCGTTTAAGTTAATATACTTGAAGTTTAATCCAGTTTGATTAGTATCTAAGGAGTTCATCTTAAAGTAGATATTAATTGGAATAACCGTTGAGTTATTATCACCCGTATTAATAGTTTTAACTTTTTCAGAGTTTGTTTCAACAATTGACTCTAACTCTGGAACAACAGGATGTATAGTTGTTAGTAGTTTTACAGTAGAGGTAGCTGAAACGCTTCTATCTATCCATTTCGATGGGTCTAATAAAGACTTGTTATTACCAACAAATGTTAAAATTGAAGCCTCGTTAAAACCAACATTGTATTCACTAGAAGACAGAATATTAGTTATTGAGTTAGAAGTATTAGTAACAAATAAATTTCCTATATTTTCAGATAGTTTAGTAACTGATGTTTCTAAAACTGAGTCGTAGTTAACCATCCAAATATATTGATTGTCAATCTGACTTCTTGTTTGTCCGCTTACATCTGATGTTATCAACTCATCTTGGTCATTTACCCAGAATGTTTGAGGAGCACCAGTATTATAATAGCTTGGATTTTGTAAATAAGTTCTATTAGAAAGTAATCCTAATGCAGAACTTGTAGATTTGTTTCTAACCTTAACAACAAAGTCTTTTATTACATAAATGTTGTTAGCATAAACTCTGCCAGTTGGTACATTAGCACCTGTAAATGGATCTAAGTAGTCTTCACATTCAATGTTGAATGTTGTCTCACTTCCATTAGCAACTACAAATTCTTGATTATTTCTTAAAATAATAACTTCAAGCTCACCTTTAACTCTTTTAATTTTCTCTTCTAATGATGTAATTCTTTCTTGTAAGCTTTTAAGATATGTGAATAAATCAAGTGCAACACCATTCTCATCTTTGAAGCCAGATAAAATCTTATCACTATCGTGGTGAAAAGTTAAGTTATTTACTACAATAGTATCTGATAAGTGGTCATCTAAACCTTTAGCTGATAACTCTTGATTCATCTTAATCTTCAAATCTTCTGAGGTTGCTGCTTTTAGTATAAAGTCATTTTCATTTAATACGTTATTCAAATCATCTGGAAATTCTACTGTTAGTATTTCAGACCAATCTGATTCAGTTGCTGATTCAGGCCAACCAACCTCAGATATTGATTTTATTCTAATTTCTATTTTCTCATTTGCTTGAATACTTAAATCTAATTGATTTATATTAGGAGTATCTGCACTTTCAACATCTTCTATCTGCCAAGAATACTCACCCGTTCCTGAGTTATAATTTCTTTTTCTTGCATCAGTTTTAAATTCATTCCAATTAGAGAATGATGCTTTAGTTTGTGTATTATCAACTGAGAATGTTTCTACAGGTGGTTCAGCACCATCTTTTGAAACATATCTATACTGAACTCTAAATTGAACTATTTCTTGAGGTCTTGTTCCTCTTGTTATCACAGGTGATGGTATTGTCCAAAAACCTCTTACTCTAAATTTAGGTTCTACTTTTGTATTAGGATTATTAGAAAGTGTTATAATCTCTTGTGTAAGAGTAGAAAGTAATTTACTTTTACTATCTTTTTTTCTAACTAACTCTTCTATCTCAAGATTAACTTGTTTCCTCTCTGATTCTGATTTAAATTTAACAAATTTAGACTTAGCATTTTTATCAACGATTGCATCTTGAATCTGTTGAACTTCAGACTTCAATGTTAATTGATAATTATGTTTTTGTTTTATAACATTAGAGTCTGGTGTGTCTGTTAGATGTTTATTTATTTGAACAACTTTAAAATTAGAAACATTCAATGTTGGCGCAACTGGTGTTCCTGATAATGAGTTAGGTGTTTTTTTAGCAACTAAGTCTTTAAGTACCGTGCCATAATCATATACATAGTCGGTATAAAATTGTTCCATTGTAAGACCATTTTGTGGTGCTGTAGAATCTAATGTTAAATCATTAGTCCAGAAACCAGTCCCTAAACTCCAATTTCTTGCTAATAAATGATTATCTGCATTTAGTGGCTTTACAAATATTACGTTTCTTTCGTTATAACCAACACTAATTTTTGCTATTTTGTTATAAACAACTGGTGAGTAGATTTTAAGTGTGCCTATTCCAACTGGTACAGGTTCAATTCCTTCTACTCTTTCAAGTCTTACTCTTGGGTTAGATTCAGAAGTTGATACTTCAATTACTTTATATCTAGTTGATGTTCTCTCGGAGTTTACAATTAACTCACTACCAACTGATAATTGAGCTGTTTCATTTGTCGATCTAACTAAATAACTAAGAGTATCTAAAACATAAAATAATTTTCTATTTATTCTATCTTCTTGAATTCTCAATACTGAAAATTCTCCATCATATAGTAAATCGTGTGGATCTAAATCAAATACTTCCTCATCAAATTTTGGATTTGTTGGATCAATTACACCTGGTGTTGTATTATGCCAGTTCTCAAAATCTGTAATTAAAATACTTGAGTTTCCTCTAAAAAGTGTATTAAAACTATTCAATGCTGATTGTCCTAATGTTGTTAAAGCACCAGAAGCATCTTTTGCAAAATCAACAATATATCTTCTTGATTGAATCTTTCTTACATTATTTTCTACTCTACCCGTTAAATCTAACTCAACAGAAATTATAGGACTCATTAATCCATCAAAAAACCAGTTATTAACAGCCTTGAATTTATTAATAGAACCTAATGTTCCGACAGCATTTGGTTCTCTATTTAAGTCAACTGTAATTATCTTTTTATATTTGTTTTGATTTGAAGTAGCAATCATTGCACCTGCAGCATCAATGCTATATAAAGAATTAATATTATTATTTAATCTATCAATTTCACCTTTAAGTGAATTGAATGATGGTATAGCAAATGTTCTAAGAACACCATTCTCATCGTATACTCTGATGTTTACGGAGTTATCTGTTGTTGTTGCTAATGAGTTAATTTGGCCAAGTATTTCTATTATATTTTTATTTGAAGAAATAACCTGGTCAGCCACGGTCGGAAATGAGCTTTGAATAGGCATAGTTTAATCTGTTGATTTTTTATTATATATTAAATTCTACTCATTTCTTTAATCTTTGTTTTCTAATTTTTATTCCTTATATTTGAAAAAATCTATATTTATGAGAATTTATAAAGTCACATTTAATGATGGTGGATGGTATAGCGGTGATAGACCAAGTTTTACTGTAGTTGCTAATTCAGAAAGTGAAGCTGTACAAAAAGTAATAAGTGAAAATCCTAACTATAAAAGTGGTTGGAATGCTTGGGCGGTTGAATTCAAGATAGAAGGATATGTGATTGAAGTCTATGATGAGAAATCATATAAAAGAATTAAAAATTTAGAAAACCTTGATATTTAAAATAAATTGATTATCTTTGTAAAATGATTGAACAACTAAAAGAGCAAATTATTAAAGCTAATGAAGCTTATAGATTGGGTAAGCCAATTATATCTGATTCTAAATATGACCAACTAGTTGAAGAGTTGGCAATGTTGTCACCTAACGATGAACTACTAAATAAAGTCGGTCATGTAGTTTCTGATGAAACTC